>Ga0247760_1001598_pt1 | contig 20253 bp, 17 predicted proteins | sample UWRJL171409R4_FD_179936 | JGI IMG/M metagenome (GOLD analysis project Ga0247760, IMG submission 179936) | Plant litter microbial communities from Arlington Agricultural Research Station in Wisconsin, United States - UWRJ-L171-409R-4 | ecosystem: Environmental > Terrestrial > Plant litter >... | reverse complement strand
ATAACCTCCCCTTTCTTAAGCCCCATTACACATTAGAACTTTAATACTAATAATTATACTTTTTTATAAGTATAATCTAACTTATTTACTTATTTTTTATCTATAATACCTTCTACACTTTACGCCTTTTTTGGCTCTCCGTCGCTTACTAAGCTCCTCATTAGCCTTTCGTAATGCTAAGACCTCCGTACGTAGAAGGGCCACCTCGTACATAATAGCCATCGTACCTTTAGCCAATTAATCTACGGTAATTAGTATTAAGGTTGGAAAGCTACCCTAATAGTTGGAAATTCGAGTTTTAATAAATATTAACTACGAGGTAGCCTCTCAAGGGTTATATAGCGTTTGGGAAACCCAAGGTAATACTGTACCTAGGCTTAAGGCTGGGGGTATTAGGGTCCGAATACATATATCCAGCTTGGATATCACCCTCTTTGGGTCGTACGGTATAAGGCCGGCTCCGGCAAAACCCCCTTAGATATTCTTTTCTATAATTGAAGTAAAAAACGCCTCTCTAAACGCACAGAGAAATTTTAACTTACTAATATATATAATATTTATCCGCATCAACTGCTCAATTTAGCGGCTGTACGCCTTCTTTAACGGCCTAAAATAACTAATATCTAATAGCTGAAGTAGGTACGAGGAGTACGGAGGTATATAGAGTATAATAATATTATGCTCCTGGCAGTAGGTCTCGAATTCTTCGGAGTAGTGGCTATCGTAGCCGTTAAGAATAAGTAGCCGATATTTGCCCTTCGTACAAGATACTGTATGGAAATCGAAGTACCAAATCCAATCCATACCTTTCTTATTAGTAATTTACCCGTTATTAGTTATTACAATACGCCAGGAGGCCGGAAGGTTGCACTTTTGATACCAATTAGCGAGGTAGTATTACCCAGCTAAGATAATAAATGGTGGGATGGCCCAGCCTAAGGCATTAACTCCTTGGATAACTGTAGCCCACTCTTAATTGCCAGGTTGGGCCTGTTTGGCCCTACTACGGCTATTTAAGGTAGTAACTACCATAGAGGCAATAATAATGCCCATTATAAACCCAATCTTATCGAAGTTATACGAATCGTCGTCAAGAATACCGTATTTAACCTTAATATTATATACAAGTATAAACTACTCGCGAATAACTATTGGATCTTCGCATTTAGCCCTCTGGTAGTCGTATTTACGCGTAAATTGCGTTCGAAGTTTTAGTTAGCGCTTAACGAAGTTGTAAGCCCATTATACGCCAATAGGCGGCGCGTTACGTTCGCGTAGCAATCGGTTGGCTATATCTTCTACATACAAGAGCCGAGGATGGAATACGCGTGCATATAGCTTAATAATATATTAAACAATCGTTTTCTCTTCCAAATTCGTAAGCTTGCGCGAGTTGGTTGGAATATCGCGTTATACAGGCCAGCCATCGCGTTGGGCGGAGAGTATCATTGGAGGTACGTTGTAAATTGTAGCTGCGTATCGAAGAGTAAGCTTTGAATTGTTTTTAAGAGCCTCAATTACAAGAGTAAGCCTTGATTCTTTTGGAAGCGAATCTATTGTGAATTGGTAGTAGGATTGGTAAAAGAAGTGGGAAGGTCGTATTATGCCAAGAAAGTGTACCGTTCGCTTGTCTGTACCGTTCGCTTATCATGCACGTTAACCCTTTGTCGTATAATTATATAAAAATCACTATTAAATTCAGAATCTTCTATTCTATATAACTCCATTTAGTAATCTAAACTAAATAAAGCTGGGTGTCTATTATAGGTGGTGATTTATTTTTATTTTAATAACCCCTTTTTTCTGTTAGATATAGTATTATAACCCTTATAATAGTAACGTAGTATTATGGCCCCTACAGTAGTAGCGTGGTACTGTAGCCCCTGCGGTAGTAGCAGTAATGGTATAGCCCCTACGCTAACTAACCCAGGTGGTAATATGGTCCCTGCGTTGCCCGACCTAACGTACTAGCCAGCCTAAGCGAGGTCTGGGCAGGACCTTGGCACACCCCAAACCTCCAACACACCCAGTATTTTCAATCCAGTATATCTTAATAGCTATTACTTATACGATATAGCTGGTTATATAAATATATAGCCCTCGTCAAGATGAATCTAACAGTACTAATTGCACGATTTTTAATATGCAAAGTGAGGTATATTCATTTAAGTTTAGAAATTAAATGAATATGACCCCCTGTTTTTTAAGTGGGCCCTTTTTTTTGTATAGGCGAAAAATGAATAACGTGCGTGATAAGCGAGCGCAACAGACAAGCGAGCGCAACACTTTCCACTTCCCCACCACAATTATCCTCAATTACACAACCATAATACTAGGAAATAACTATAACTAAATCGGAAACAAATAAATCAGACAATTCTGCAGCCTCTTTACACATACGTACATTATAGCCAGGCTTACCGCACACTCCACAGCACCGAATCTTCATACAAGACCCCCCTACACCACCACCATTTTATTGTATTTCCTAGACCAACTGCTCACCCACAGCCTTCTAATCCAGTAGATCCTGTACCTCTTATACAATAAGTGACCCTCCAAGCCGCATACGTATTTTTTTGGCTCTCCATCGCTTACTAAGCCCCTTATTGGCCTTTCGTAATACTAAGACCTCCGTACGTAGAAAAGCTACCTCGTACATAACAACCATCGTACCTTTAACCAATCAATCCACAGCAATTAGCATTAAGGTTAGAGAGCTGCCCTAATAGTTGGAAATTCGAGTTTTGATAAATACTAACTACGAGGTAGCCTCTCAAGGGTTATATAGCGTTTGGGAGACCTAAGGTAGTACTATATATAGGCTTGAGGCTGGGGGGTTGGGGTTTAAATGCGGATATCTAGCTTAAATATCACCCTTTCTAAGTCGTACGGTATAAGGCCGGCTCCGGTAAAACCCCCCTGGATATTCTTTTTTATAATCGAAGCAAAAAACGCTTCTTTAAACGTATAGAGAAATTCCAACTTACTAATATACATAATGTTTATTCGCATTAACTACTTAATTTAGCAACTATACGCCTTCTTTAACGGCCCAAAACAACTAATATCCAATAGCTAAAGTAAGTACAAGGAGTACAAAGGTATATAAAGTGTAATAATATTATACTCCTAGTAGTAGGTTTCGAATTCTTCGGAGTAGTAGCTATCGTAACCGTTAAGGATAAGCAGCCGATATTTACCCTTCGTATAAGATACTATATAAAAATCGAAGTACCAAATCTAATTTATACCTTTCTTATTAGTAATCTACCCGTTATTAATTATTACAATACGCCAGGAGGCCGGAAGGTTGCACTTTTAATACTAGTTGGCAAGGTGGTACTACCCAATTAAGATAATAAATAGCGGGATAGCCCAACCCAAAACGTTCACCCCTTAAATAACTATTACCTACTTTCGATTTCCAGGCTAAGCCTATTTAGCCCTACTACAGCCGTTAAAGGTAGTAACTACTATAACGGCGATAATAATACCCATTATAAAGCCGGTTTCGTCAAAATTATACAAATCGTTATTAAGGATACCATACTTAACTTTAACGTTATATACAAGGGTAAACCACTTGCAAATAATTATTGGATTTTCGCATTTAGCCCTTTAGTAATTATATTTACGTATAAAACGCGTCCGGAGTTCTGGCTAGCGTTTAATAAAGTTGTAAGCCTATCGTACGCTAATAGGGGGTACGTCGCGTTCGCGTAGTAATTGGTTAGCCATATCTTCTACGTACGAAAGCCGGGGATAGAATACGTATATATATAGCTCAATTATATATTAAACAATCGTTTTCTCTTTTAAATCTATAAGTTTACGTAAGTTGGCTGGAATATCGCGTCGCGCAGGCCAACTAACGCGCTAGTAGAAAAGAGTTGTATAATTAATATCGTAAATCTTAGCTACCTTACGTAAGCTTAGATTTTTATCGTTTTAAAGAGCTTAAAGGGCCAGAAGTAATCGTACTTCGTTTAAACGTACTATTATATTGGGTTGTAGAGAAAATAAGGGTTGAATGTGGAAATGGTGCAACGCGTGAAAAGTGTTGCGCTCGCTTGTCTGTTACGCTCGCTTATCATGCACGTTATGCCTCATATTCATTTGAGAATACTAGGTAGGGTGCGCAACATTAGAGTTACAGTGTTTTGATATTCGCCTCTGCTAGGTGACCGCCCTGTACACCACTGGCCAGTGCCTGCAGGAAATACTTAGCAGCTGTTGTTCGTTCAATGGCTGGCGTGGGTAATGGCAAGGTACGCGGCACGGGCGGACGTGGGATACCGACGGAGATACCAGACTCAAGTTTGAGTTAATCCGACGTCTAGGCCGCGTTTATGAGGCTGCAATTAGCTCGCTTGCTTTGGCGTTACTTTACTCCAGAAAAGCTGGGGAGGGCGGTCGTCCCGGCTGTCCTTCACTTCGTTCGGTGGACGCGATGAGGGTAGATACAGCTCTCATGGGGGATTGAGAGAGTTATATGCGATGTTACATATACCAAGTTACTTCGACCAAGGAGGGACTGGGAGGTTCATTTACTACAATTCTATCAAGAGCTCCTCTCAAGGACAAAGCCATAGTCAGTGCGCCAACCCTTTCCGTCTGTCATCGGTACAAATTTCACAAGCAGTTCTTCCCTGACAGCAAATACGGGGTCCTTCCCGAGGTTCTCGTCCTCCATGTCGAACAACTGCGTTATCATAGAGCGATGGCCCGGCGCCGAGACTTCAACGTGGAGGTGTGCAGGCCGAAGAAAAGTACGATCGAGCGACGACAATATCTTCCGCACAGGTCCGTCGGGAATTGGGTAGGCTGTAGGCCTCAGACAACGGATAAGATAACGCCCTTCGTGGTCTGTCGGAAAGCACCCGCGTAGGATATCTTTCTGTGTGCTATAATGTCCATCTAACCCATTCTGCCAGAAGTCGATCGTTGCACAATTGATACGCGTGCCGTCGGTATCCGAGACATAGCCTGAGAAAAGAGTAGAGTTCTCTTCGACTTCCCCATCCAGCCGAGGTGGATTACGACAGAAGCGCCATTGTCTAGGATCGGGGCACCCTTGAGGTGGAAAGGACCACGTATAGCGGAGGGCGTGGCGACCGATGTCGAGGGTGCGATGGCTGTGGGTAGCGTGACGACCGGCAAGGGCGGGCATTGACCCATCTGGTCGACGAGAGTCTCGAGGCCAAAGACGGCCCATAGTAAATAGATTATATTGGAATCCGATGGAGCTACACACTCGTTTAGCTTCGGAAGTGTTAGCCACAAACAAAAGATATGGTGAAGAGTTATAAAACGTACGAAGTCTAGAGCAGCCGTCAATTCTTCGTAAGTAATCTCTGCGTCATCGGTGAGTTTATCGAAGTGATGCTTTAAACGCGTCGTGATCTCAGCGCGCGGGGTTTCTTGATGGCCCTCACTGGGGGGGCGACCGGTTTGTGCTAATGCACAGGAGCTTGATGATCGCATGCGTCATCGGCACAAAGTCGTCCACGGTAAGGCCCACATCGCGAGCGAAGGCGAAGAGGTGACGCACGAAGAAACCATGTATTATAGTGAAGCGAGGCCCAATATCACCCCCAATGGCGGCTACGACACGGTCTTCCAGTGGCGTATCGGTATCCATGGTGTTCAGCGGGCGGACAGCACCACACACTGGCGGAGGTGAGAGGAAAAAGAGGAATTATGGGCGGCCAGATGCCTCTCTCCCGGTGGCATATCGTCTCAATCGGTTCGCTGCGCAGACATGTCTACGGACGACTCTGCCACGGGGACAGCCACCACATTATCGTTCCCAGCGCCAAAATACCCACGACCAAAACGAGCTCCTCGTCCCTTTGGAGCGTAAACCAATGTGCCTTGTCTCAGCGCTGCCGAAGGCAAGGCCTCTCTGCCCAAGTCCGGGTGCCTTGGCAAACCATTCCATCAGTCCCACAAGTCGACGACCTGGAGCGCATGAGCCAGCCTCGCAAACTTGGTCGGGGGTACGTATCTCAGGCTCCATCGGATGTGATAAACGGCTGGGGATGCATTGCGCTCAGGTATTGTCATCCTGCCGTGCAAGTCAAGCAGGCAAACTTGGTTGCCTTACGAAACTTCAGGGGCATCCCTGAGAGCCTATTTTTCCAGCGACGCTGTCATGGAAGCCTTGAACGTCCCACTAACGAGATGCCGGAAAACCCAACCACCCCCCCGCGGTGATCACGTCCAAGCGTCGGAAGCGGGTGTCTAGGGAGGAGTGGCATCCAGGTTTATGCGAAAAATATTGCAATGAGGCCTGGGCGCCCATCCAGTTCGCAAGCCCACCGTTCCTCAATACCGGAGCGTTGTGAAAAAACACCCCAGGGCTTGTACCCAGACAATGCAAGAGGCGATCGCGCATTCCCGACATGGAGGAACTCCAGCTCGGGAAGGTGGAACTCTGAATCAACTTGTCGCTCATCCCCAAGATAGGCGGCTCAGAGCCAACCAAGTTCGTGGACGGCCCCTCACCACGGACAGTGTCCTTTCCCTTTCCCCGTTAGTACATACTGTTTAGGAAGCGTCTAGCGTTGCGATAATAAGGACCCCAGATTTGTTAGTATACAGATATCAGCTGGTGGGTGACAGTACGAAAAAGATACCCATCCTTGCCAGGGCTTGTGCTGGAGGCGGCCGTACTAGCCAGGTAGTGAGTCTCTTGTTTTGTGTCAACCGCTTAACAAAAATTAGCCTGTATGATGTCCACGTCATCTTTCCCGCCCCTGTCGCTGCCCTTCAGATCACCGCCTTCACCCCCTGTCGCCGCCCTTCAGACCACCGCCGTCCTTCACCCCCTGACCCATCCGGTGCTCGACAACCGTTTCCCCAGCCAATGTCATCCACATGTCTGCACTGCCATGCGCGCAAAAAGCGTTGCGTACGGTCACGCGGGGCTGCGCAGAGTTGCGATCTTTGTTTCCAGCAATCCAGACTGTGCAAGCTGCGGATCCCCAGGGCGCCCACTTCTCCGAGCCCAGCCTCAATCGACTCACGGCCGCAACAAGTCAGTTCAACTCCGGAACCGTTAGTCTCATTGGCAACCTCGACCTTGGTGGCTGGAGAGCGATCAAATGGGGAAGCACCAAACTACCTATCGGTCCCGTATTGTGGACTGACTGGCTTGTACCGAGCCTTGGACGTGCAGGGTTGGCTCATGGCCACAATACAGGGTCCAGCCTTTGTCGAGTCGCGCTTTTTTCCTCGCATACCACCTGGAATGGACATTCAGTTCACCCGCGCCGATTCACCAACAGGCCCGTGCCATATCGCGAATGGCGTCGGACCTGGTCACACATCTGTCATCATTCGAGAGAACTCATGCATCTTTCTGACACCTAAGCTACCTCTTGTGGTTAGCAGCTGATATTTCCTCTCTGCCGGTGGTAATGATTGGCTAGTTAAGTCACAGCTTGCTGGGAAGCGAAATGATTGGCTAGTTGAGTTATAGCTTACTGGGAGTAAACGAAGTGAAATGATTGGCTAGTTAAGTCACAGCTTACTGGGAGTAGACGAAGCGAAATGATTGGCTAGTTGAGTTATAGCTTACTGGGAGTAAACGAAGTGAAATGATTGGCTAGTTAAGTCACAGCTAGCTGGGAGTAGACGAAGCGAAATAAATTGGCTAGCTAAGTCACAGCTTGCTGGGAGTAGACGAAGAGAGGGTTTGACGAGATCGCGGCGCAAGCAATCGGCAGGCCGAAAATCAACGCAAACCTTCACCTCGAACGCTGGCGAGCTGTCGAGCCCGACTTCCATCGTCTCCGCCTCAACACAGCGCGTTAGGAAGACTGTTTCCTATGCCCGCTGATTTTCGCTAGCTTTAACGACAGCCTCCGAACGACGCGCCACACAAAGGTGCCTGCGCAAAAGTCATCGCAGACAGTTAGCGGCACCAGATCGGCCAATGTCTGTCTCCTAACCATGTTCAACCACGGTTTGTGGCTAACTTGGCTAACCGCTACTTCGGTACAGGTCTTTCGTCAAGTAAATCTCGCTTATCGCTTTTCGACCCGCGCCCTTGTGGGCCGCCTCAATCCTAGGATCAACCCGCCGCGGCGTGCTCCGAACGCAAACGACAACTCGCAGCGACTCGACGCCCGTGTCTCGACAGCACCACCGGACAGACCAGCAGAGAGTCTCGATTACGCTTTCAACACAGTCAGAAGCTCTGCCCTTCTCGACACTTTGGCAATGCAGCAGGGGAAGGATCGCTTTCAGGCGCTGCTAGAGGTGATCCAGTCAAGGAAGCAAGCTTCCGAAACGGATGATAAGCGCTGCGATGAGGAAGAAGCGGCATTGCTGCGAAAAATCTCGGCAAATACAGCGGTCAAAGACGAGAAGGATGAGGAGGTGAATGACTTACGGAAGCAACTAAACAACGCCATTAATGGGGCTAGGGAAGTTCAGAACCTGGGAGAAAAACTTGGTGAAGAGCTGGCCAAGCTGAAGGCAGAGCGTGAAGCAGCCAAGAGGCGCAACGATGAATGGATTTCGGGCATGCTCAATCTCACGGTAAGTGTAGGCCAACATCTGGAAATCGAGTCGCTAATTTCATCAAGGAAGGTATCGATGCAAAGACCCCAGTGACAGAGTTCAATGACTGTACTCTGCCGCTGGACAATGCCTCCCAAGAGGAGATGGCACGTTCACCGAATTGTTCTCTCAAACGATCTCTGGCCGGTCCCAGCACGGGCAGAGCGAAACGCTATCGCACTATAACAGAGTTCATCTCGCCGGCCTCCGATGACCGAACGGATGGCGACCTAGCTCCTGGACAGTTCTGCATTGCACATTGGCGTAAATGGGGATGGTATGCCGTCATTATTCTTCCAAGAGACGGATCCTTCAAGGAATTGGGATTGAAAGATAGTGTTGTCGAGGTATTCACCTCTGTCCCAGCCGATGGCGAGATCCCAGTTATGGCCTTCGAAGACGAACAGAGCACGGACGGATTGAAGGATAAAATTCCGCCAGAATTGCTCGCTTGGAGGCCCCCAAAGAATATGCTGCCATTGGCGCCAACCGGAACAGACGGCAAAGCGGTCAACGGTTATGATGTCACCGTAGAGTGGCAGGAGAAGCTGAAATCTAAAAGAAAGGTACATTATTCTGTCCCGTGATATGCTTGCTCTGACAGTATATAGTTGGCGGACGGCACGGTTTCAATTCGTGGGCAATCGGATGTCGATCGATGGCGCGTCACGGCGGATGACTTACCGCAGGCCATCAGCGGTCAACTCAACGACAACATCGTGAACGCGTACCTGCTACGACACCTCAAGTCACCCTCTAACGTCAAGGTTCAAAACTCTTTCTTTTATAAATCACTTGGTCGCGATTGGACACTCAACCTTGATGTTTCATCTCATGATTACTTCTTGATCCCTATCCATAATTCTCAACACTGGTCTCTGGCCATTGTCTGTCATCCTTCTTCCTTGAACCCGCCTGTTGAGAGTGGTAAGGCATTTCGGATTCTCACTCTCAACTCTATAAAGCAGATACACGGAAACGTTACTACGGCTCTAAAGCATCACTTCTGCAAAGTCGTGGGTCGAAGGTTTAGCTGTAAAGTCTCGTTACCAAATAAACCTGGAGTGCGAGTTAAAGTTCCTAAATAGATAAATTTAAAGAATTGCGGCGTTTTTACCTTATGCTGGTCCAAGGGGTTCCTACTTTAACTAGAAGAGTTTGTCCAGAACGTTATTAACTGGGAAACGAATTGTTGATGAAGCTATGGGTCACAATGGTGATGGAGGAAAGTCATGGAGAAGAAGATGGATAAGTGCTTAATTCTTCTATCTAAGAGAGGGCGAGCCGTGGTTATTATAGTTGTGACCCTCGGCCCTAAAGCGCTGTGGCGTTCTTAGTGTAGTAGAATACGAGATTTTATTGCAGGGCCTTGTTGTGCTGTGCAGCGGGCTGCACAGCATTGTTATGCTGCTGCATAGCATTGTTATGCTGCTTTACAGCACAAGTGCTATACAGTGAGTTTATTCCCAATAGATTTGCTTTTAAATATTAATATATTATTATATTATACGGTTTTTTCGGAAGGTATTAAAAGGTACAGAGGGTTCAAGATTAGCCTTTTCCTTTACTACCTTAAAAAGGATAGCGGATCCAACCCTTTCGAGCTTATATAAAACCTATAACTTATATACGATTTAGTTTAGAATATTTTAGGTGGTTAGTAATAGGTTTTAAGGCCCCGTATAATTAGAATAATCCTTAGTTATAAACTACTTTATTTCTAGGTTTAAATAAGTAGTTAGCCGAAATAAGGCAGTATTATAGCTGGTAAAATAAGCTGTTTAACAGACCCTTCTGAGTTATGGATTCGGTTTTGTATTACCCTTATTATTAGCCCTAGTAATTATATAATCTTTTAGCTACTTAAAATCTTTCTAAACCCTAGAAAAAAGGGTATGGCTATTAATTAGCGATATAGATTATATAGAGTCCCTAGAAGCAGGCTGATTTACGATAACCTTAAACTGGTTATAGGCCTTATACCCTCGCGGGAAGAAACATTAGTAGGAAATATTAGAAAGTTATAGGTCTAGTAAAAGGTACTTAGGCTTGGATTTTGTATTACCACCCTTGCTCTGGGGATTATTCCAGTTGTAAATTATATAATAATGTTTTTAAACCTTTTAACGTTGAAAAGGCTAAAATAATTAGGTTATTAATTTATATATATAATATATTTAAAGTTTTAACTTACTTAACGGGAGATAAAATAATAATTAAAATACTTTAATCTGTTATAATACGGTTTATTTAGTATTAGAATTACCAGGATTAGCTTAGTAGGTAATAAGATTTTTTTTTAAAATTTTCTAGGTTTGTACTTACGTACCCTAGCGGAGGATTGCCTAGATAATCTACTTATATTTCGGTACGGGAATTTACTTATGGCGTATTTTAAGATAGGTTTTAGCTTTTCGTATAATTACCTTATATTAGTACTTTTTATAAATAAGGAGGTTATATGGTTGTAGTAGTATAAACGGGTTTATGGTATTGAGTAGTATGGTTTTATATTATTGACGTTATAGGAATTGCTTTTTTTAAGTCAGAAATTTAGTTTTAGTATTAGTTTTAGCTATAAGGCTGCTTGTAGGCTAGTTTATACGCTGGTTAGCCTGCGCGTAGGTGGAACCCTTTGATTGGCCAGGTCTAGCTTTAGCAGCGTTTCTTACGAAAATAAGGGCAAGACTTCCTACTTTTGCAACAGCCCTTTAAATAGGTTGTACGATTTTGTAACTTGGCTCGTATAAAGTTCCAAGGGCTATCTTTCCGTATATCTGCTTTTTGTACGTTTTGGGGGGGAAAAGGTCAATTAACTTAGCACCGGTAGTTTCAACCAACTTTGCCCCCCGGTCTCCTAAGTAGGGCCATACATTTTCCAACCAACTTTGCCAAAGTTGATTGGGGATTAGGGGTTAGGCCCTAGCCCCGAGTATATTGTCTAGTGAGCGGAGATATTTGGAATTTGAGCGTGGAGAGTATTATACCCTTACGAGATCGCGTATAAGGTATGGAGGGACCGTAAGATGGAGAGGGGGTGCGAAATAGAAGAAAGAAACCTTAACCGTTTTTGTAACGCAAGGGCGTTATAGGTGTGGGGGTGGAGAAGTGGTCTCAGACAAGGCGGTCAGCGTAAGGTTAGGTAGAGGTTATTAGATCAATTGGAACGTGGCCTCCCTTTGATCTGAGGGCGGCCACCAGCCTCTTTATACTAGATTACAGGCTCCGGATCCTGCAAGTACAACAACGTTCCGGATCCGGATTCCGGATTCTGGATCTGGCATCCCGCTTCTAGCCGCAACCTACATCTGGCCACAACCAGCATTACGACAATGTTCCGGATCCAGCATCCCGCTTCTGGCTGCAACCTGGGAGGTCTTATTGCCATGGGGGCCTTGTTACAGTTTTTGCTTTGGTTCGGAAGATTTGGGCGATTCGGAGCCGTATTTGTAGTAGTTTTGGACCGAAACTGATAGATACGTGCCTGTAACACCTCTGTAGGTACGCTTATATTAGATCTTAAATTGAGTTATTTACAATAGAAATAGATCATGTTATTTCCGCTGATTGTTGACTGCGTTGTAGCTGCGGATCCGGTGCTTCTTTGGTAATGTAAACATTTTGCTGTAAGCGCTGTGATGGCTGTATCGTCAAAGTGCTTTTTTGTATGGGAAATTCGGTAACTTCAATGTAGCTGTCACGCAGGTGTCAGGTGTAGGGGGGGGGTTGCGATTGAAAACGGGGGGTTGTTACAGAGAACCTTTTTTTTTATATAGGCGAAAAAAGAATATGACTTAAATTCTTTTGAGAATACTAGATAAGGACCTGTTTTTACTGTAATAATTAACGTCGTAACAGGGTATTTTTTTTTATTTTTCAGTACGATATAATCGAGTATACGTAAATTGTACTTCTTTTTTTCTAAGATTAGTTTTAGAATCAGGCGATTAGGGTCGTAATCCTTGCCTCGCGAGGTACCAGATTCTCAGGTTATTTTCTCAATACGGTCCGTAGATTAAGGCGGGGTAATTAGTTAGGATTAGTAATTAGCTGGGGGTGTCACGGCACCAAAGGACGCCATGCGTAAACACCACAAAAAGTGGAACGTTGTCTAGTCAGGGCACTGCACTGTAGTCCTTCTACATCTAGCACTACAAGCAGGCAGCGTACTGTGACAGGGGGCGACTCATTAACGTAGGTAGTTATTAATCGGGCGTAGCGAATTCTTTTCGCGCGTAACGTAATAGAAATAAAAGAATAAAGTTTTTTTAACGTTTAGTATTATGTCAGGGCGTAGCACTCTTGGAGAATCAAAGTTGCAACGGAATATTACGCATTAATTACAATACTAAACGTAAGGAAAAAAAGAGGAAGAGAGGAGAATTGGCGCGAGGCCAATTCCCAGAAAAGGTGGTGGTCCTGCGCACAGGCCACTTGGGCTGTTCGGCGGAACCACGGAACTTGTCAAAGGCGGGGCTGGCCAGTAAGCCAACCTGCGCCGTGACAGGTTATTAAAAAACTAAATAATAAAAAGGTTAAAAAGTGACAACCTACTAACCATCTCGCTTTTGGAACAGAGAGCTACGGTGTGGCAGGGCCAGTTGAAGGGCGGTGGTATGGAAACAAGGTTCAGGGATCTCGAAATGTAACCTAAGGCACTAGGAAAGGGCCATTCTGAGTCTATAGAAGACAAAGCTGCCTGGTCTTGTTAAGATACACGATTTTAGGAATGGTCTGTCTGCGCTAGCATGCGCCCATCCGACATCATTCCTTGACGACTTAAGCTCAAACACCTCCCCCCCCTTCCTCTCTTGATCTCCCTCCTACGGAACACCATAACAACCCCCCAAACACCCCAAACGCCGCAAATAAGTCCCCGTGGCAAAGGCTCCCCATGCCACAGAGCCCCCCGGCGTACTGTAGTTTGTATCGCTCCGGCGGCAGGCGGTCCGATCACTTTTTGAACCCTGTTTATTTGATGGGTTACACTAGTGTAAGCGTGTCCGCTTCGTACTCCTCCCAGGTAAGTGCTTCTCCGAACATGGCGTCCTCGAGATAGCACTGACCCACCACAATATGGTTACCGTTTCTTAATTGCCGCAGTACAACTGGCGCTTCAAGCCCGTGCAAAATAGCTATCATGTCGCCTACGGAAACGAGTCTCGGCGCGAGCCCTAGCTTTTCTTCTCGAGTATGTATAAGGGTGTAGTGCCACAGTCGCCTCCTTCGAGTGTCAACCCCATGAAGGTTGTCTTGGTGCTTCGATTTGTCGTCATAAAGCCGTAGGACTTGCTCAGCAGTGAGCAAAGTGCCAGTTCCATCGAGACTGACTTTGTTTTCGGCCCCGACCTGGCCCGCAGAAAGGACAGTTACTAATCGCTTCCTTAGGCTTTCTGTGTGATCCGAATAAGCCGACCTATCCAGTATGGTAACTTGGTCATCAGATAACGAGAAGAAGGGAGGCCTTTCTTTCATGGGGGCGCATGTGGGCAGTATCCGTGTTACACAGTCAATGATTCGGCCAGAGACGAGGAGCTCATATTGTCGCAATTGACTAAGTTGGCATCCGCGATGACGTGCGCCTTTAGCTGCGTTGAAATGCATCTCATGACAATACCATGGGTCTCGAAATATCCAGCCCTCTTGGTTTCTTCTCGACCAGTCTGGAACCCATGAGGGAAGTCGGACATTTTCCGTCCGAGCATTGTAAAACTTGGGCAATAATCGAAAAATATGGAGGCTGTTCGTTCCTTCGATTACGGCTCTGGCCATCCTGGTAAACACCTGGGAAGTCGACAGGGTGTAATCGGGGGCGATGGAGATTCGGGGATCATTTCGCAAACCAAGGAAAGCGTAAACATGGTCCCGAAGATCCGAGGCTTGAGCATTTCCTAGACGATTAAGAAGAGCGTCGAAGCCAGGTTCCCAGCCCGGGGGGATCTCACAGTCTGTCCTTAGAGCCTGTATGGTTTCTAGTGTGATACTGGCATCGAAAATTTGCTCGAGCTGCTCAGAAGTCCAGTGGTTGCCCTCTTTGCTCCATGCTCGGAAAAGCTCTAGGAGAGGAATCCGACAAGATCCAGCGACAACGGTGGCTGTCTTCGCTAGAACAGCCTCCTGGACGACCCATGCACGCCTAAACCACGGACGGCAGAGAAGTTGATATAGAGCCTCCAGGTTATTATCGGAGAATGCATCTGGAAGGGCTGTGACATCCTTCATTCGAGGGAGATCTTCGATTTCCTCGCCCGTCCAAATGATTACGTCCTTGGCACTGCTGTAAATCTCTCCCATGATTTTGACCTGGTGATTTCTCTCCTGCAAGCTGGACTGGTTGATGCAAATCTGGTCTATCCACAGAAAGCCGGTAGAGGAAAGGCAAGGTAATCGATGGAGTGCAGCTTGGGAGATATCTTCCGGATATCTTCAAGACGTGATTCCGCGCAGGCTCTCCCCACACATACGAGACCGCTGTGTACTCTGGTTGATTTCCCATACCCACCTGCACCATCTCATAGCAGGGGTAGAAGCGTGGCGATCGTCGCCTTGTGTTGTCGGATATGACATCTCTCGGCTGTAAGCCATCAAAATGCGTAATACGTAGAAGGCGAATATGCCGCTCGCTTTTGAGAGGCTCATAAACAAAGATACGGCCTTGAGCATTGCCGTCCCATGGTTCTGGCCTAAGATTCCGAAAGGCGTAATCAAGAGAGGGTAGATCAAGGTTGTCCATCTTTCTTTCAAGACAAGAATGTGGCGGAGATATTCGCAGTTGGGCTTGATATTGTGTGACAGAGCTAACAGCAAGGTGATGAGGCAGAAATCGATCTAGGCAAGAGGCCTCCGAATCTATCCCCGAGAATCTTAGCGTATGATTAGTAACGCGACACAGCTGTCTGAGGCAGGCACTCCGTCAAGCCAGCTCGTGGGGCAAAACACATGACTTCAAGGCACATAACTAGTTACTGTATGATGTACAAGACAATCGGCCCAGTGAAACCAGCATGTTTGCGTCGGGCAGAGGAGCGGAAAAGGAACCTTTCAGAGCTTCTCTTCGCTTTAAATTGCCTTCAGCATTGGCTACGCACAAGAGAAACGCGAAGAGGATGTGAAACTGACGTGAGACCACGTGTTGGATCATGTGCGAACAGGAGGGACCGTGCCGACCAAAGGAACGGAGGAACTTTCCAAGTGCCAGCCTTTTCAAGTGCCTCCACACGATTTCGCGGCTCGCTCGCGCTCGCCGCAAAGTCGCGTTCCGGCCCGAACTGTTCCGCGGAGAGAGAGCACCACTGACGTAAGACAGTGTTAAATCACATCGAATTGCGTGGCCCAGATCATCGCAAACCATCGAATCCATCCAAGCTGGCACGGATGACCTCCTTGGTCCTTTGCTTTCCGCCTCTCATCGCGACTCTCTGATGGCTCTTTGATGGGCGACGATTCCGTTTCTGAACACAACTACCGCAGTCAGTGTCAGAAGACGCCCACAACAGGTCTGATCCGAGCGAGATACGAGCTTCCGTCCAACGCACAGTGATTGAAACTCCACCAAATTCAGCCAACTCCCCCATATACGATTTTTAATGTACAAAGTGAGGCACATTCTTTTAAGTTTAGAAATTAAAAGAATATGACCCCCTGTTTTTATATGGGCGAAAAAAGAATATGCCTCATATTCTTTTAGAAATACTAGATAGGGCCATAGATCATATACTACAACCAGATCATAGAAAGTCCTCAACTATGAGCCAACCACTCGGATCTTAGTTATTCTCCCTGATAACTGGTAATTTCTTCGGCACAGTACCTTGGCAGGGCACAATGCGCCCGCCCCTATATCTTCGAATCCCATCAATGAGTCACCTACGACACTACGACCAACGGGCCAAGAGTGACACGCAATCGCGACGTTCAAGAGACGCCGGTTAGATCGGCAAGAATTTGCTAGGCGTGGGGGTCCGTGTCCGTCTGCTAGAGCGCCAATAGTATCGCCCATTGCGACCACATGCAGAGGTTCAAAAGTGACCGGCAAATATCCCTGCCACCACCATCTGCTACTCTTTCTTACCTGTCCACAACACTGACTAGCGGCCGTTCGATCCAATGTGTGAAGTACTCAGTTGGAGAACATTAGAGTTCATGGTGGTAATGTTGACCTAGGAACATAAGAAACACAGCGAATGTCTGTCTGCAGCAGTAGCGATGAGAGGAGGAAAACGAAAGCACTCATCAATGGCAATCATCAACGCTGCCGCTGCACCAGTCACTAGTCTTCTTGCATGAGAATTAAAATGTCCTATTGGGATGTTCGGCATTTGCTCGACGCTGCCACGGGTGCACCCGCCACGGGATGCGGCATGCGCTTCAGAAGCTGAACGGGAACGGCGGCCTCGTGGCCCCCTTCTCGGTCTCGACTTGTTGCCAGAGCAGGAAAATCTCACAGCTACATCTGACCTCGACAACAATGGGTGCGCATCATGCACTAGTGAAGCCAGCGGAATCCATGACGAATGGCCCACAATGTCTGCAACAGTTATCTATCTTGAAAGTAATATCAGGCATAGCTGCAATGGCAAGCTGGTACCTTATATCAGTTGAATCAAGTATCTCTGGTGGCATGCCGATCAGTCGGTGTTTCTGTGAATGTGGGGCTGTATGACGGAGCGGAAGCCCCACGAGCCAATCCGGTGTGCGGACCCGGAAGTGATGATGGTATTATTTCTCAATGCTTGGCGTCGGCAACTTGATGTGTTTGGTTCTCTACCTGGATTTGACGTAATTTTTAGGCCGGCTCTTGATCACCCTATGTAGAGCCGCCGATATAAACCTGACGTTCCCATTTGCCGAGCATTGCTCTTATTTTCGCATTCTCATCGCATCCTCACCTCCAACGATCCATCAATCCATTGTTTCCCACTTTATCAGCAGTCCGTCAAAACGGCCCACGCCAAACCCGACACCATGGGCACCACCGCCGCCACGGTCGACAAAAACGACCAGACCGGTCTCCTGACGCGTTTCGTGCCCAACGCACTTAAAAATTCCTTCCTCTACCGCTGGCTCCTCCGCCTCGTCCGCACGCTCCAGCTCGCGTCCTCGGCTGCCTCCCTCGCCATCTTCTCCTCGCGCGTCTACAAAGTCTACCGGCTCGTCAACTCCATCAAGACCCGCCGCGGCGTGAATGCTGCCACCGGAGCTGTCGAGGGTATCCTCGCTGCTGCTGTCCTTTACACCCTCCTCGCTACCATCATGTCCCTGTCGTTGAAGGGCCGCGGTCCGCGCTGGCTGAGGTGGATGTGGGTGTTGCTGGATTTGCTGTTTGTGGGCGCGTTCATTGCGGTTGCGGTGCTGACGAGGCCGAATGGCGGACATGCGGGACCGAGGCATTGCTATGGGGAGAGGGACGTTGCTGGACAGGACAATGTAACGGGCAATGTGTCGACGGGGGATGATACGTGTGATTTGCCGTGGGGGACGTTTGCGTTGGCGATTGCTTCTACGTGAGTATTCCTAGCCTCTAGTGGAAAGGGAAGAACAACAAGTCTCAAATGAGTTGACTGACATGGAAAAACAGGATCTTGCATGCCATCACCGCCGCTTTCCATGAGGTCCAACACCATTACAAGCAGCATCGCCATAGCACAATAAGCGAGGCGCCGATGGTAGGGGGGCATCAGGGCTATAATGGGGCGACTGGGAACGAAATGCATCAGACTCACCATGGGAGGAATGGTGCCGGCGTGCACCCAGGTGCTGGGGAATATGTGCCCGCTGGAGCGCCAACTGGTCCGGCTAGAGTTTGAGCGCTTATGAGCTAAGGGACTGAGCGAGGAGATTTTGGAGAAAGCGGGTACATGTATACCGTTGGGCGTAGTTATTGGGTGGAGTAATGAGACTCGGAAGTAATAGCGCTGATTGCCGGGGAGTGCTAGATATCCCAGCCTTGAGTTTGGTGCCATACCTAATACATACCTCTGCTCAAGAGATCATCAGGAACACTGAACTTCTGCTACCGGTATGGTGCATGGATATGCAAGATCGAGGATGGGCCATCTCCTGGCGTGAAGCAGGATTAGTGCCAGTGCCTTGAAATAGATTTGAAGAGCGGAATCCGCATGGGGAGTCAAGTTGCCTCCGTAAACCAGTGAAGGAGACGCCCTGGTTTGTCATGCTTTGATATTGAAGCGCCTAAAGGCGGGCCCGCACTTGCGCATACGGAATAGGCGATCTTTCCTCAGGGTATGACGATGAGGGGGTGAGCGCAACGACCTGCAAGTTGGCTGAGTAGCAAATCAATTTGAAGACTGGGAGCCGCCAAACACACTTTGTACCAACCTTCACAAGCACCGACCCCTTACACCGCGGCTCTAATGATATCGTAGGTCCAATCATTGTGCAAGTAGATCTAAAAGTCCGTGCAAAGTAAAAGTGTTCCTATGACTGCCGCGGCAGCGGATGCGCCAAACAGCTCGAGACTAAAATAGCCCTTCCGTGTCATCATAGTCAAGCCTTATAGTAATTATAGTCGCCGCAATCACAGGCCGTATCTTCCTCAATGATGAATACGAAGGCCCCCCACCGAAAACAGAGCCCGCACGCTCGCCCCGTTGATGGCAAGCGTGGCGCTCGAGAATAACCCGACGAACTAGCCGCACGCGGCCGAGCTCGCGAGCGTGATCGGTAGACCTGATCCGAGCACAAAAAATGAGAAGAAAAGGTTGCCACGATGTAAGTGGGATTCTGCCCGACCGTCCCGGATAGCGGTCCCGCAAACAGCGAACTAGCGCCGACCCGGAAAGTAAAGGCGGTCGTGTTATCGAGACTCCGGCTCCATGGCTGGCCACTCTTGGCGCGAGGTTAAGGAGGCGCTTTGCACCATTACCCCGATCTGTACCGCCCACGACGACGATGGCGTCGATGTTTACTTCCTAAACGCCAGGAACCCCGCCTTCCAGTGTGGCGTCGGCGGGTTGAAGATCCGCAGCGCCGAGCAGGTCGAGACCCTCTTCAACAGGTGCACCCTGGCGGAGGCACGCCCACCGGCACGCGTATCTAATAAAAAAGCCCTTCCTGCGCGCCTATGAGCAAGCCATCGCCGCGAACGGTGATCCCGACTACAGCTGCATCAAGCCCGTAACATAATTGTCACCACTGATGGCGTCCCGACTGATGGCCTAGAGAGTGTCATTGTCAGCATTGCGAAGAAGCTCGATAAGGCTAATGCCCCACCGCACTAGGCTGGGATCCATTTTTCTAGGTCGGCCACGAGCGCCTTGCTGCCGAGGCTTTGCAGGAGCTCGATTTCCAGCCCCGGTCCCTGCATATTCTGATGCATTGGGTCAAAGTCGATCAAGTACTCTTCCGGCAGACGGAAGGGAAGTGAAAAAACCGCGATTCCCAACATCCCCAAGGATCGGCGCCATCGGTCGGGACGGAAACGACTCGAAAAGAAAAATCACTGACTGACTCGCCATTCGCCGCATCCTCCACGGCGTGGGGGACCTGAAAGACAGACCAGCGGGCTGAGGCCCAAAACGTGCTGGTGACAAAAGCCACGAGATTTGACACAGTCGATCCCTAATGCCAAGCTTGAAGCTGAGACCTGACACCGAGATACTGGGAAATCTGCTGAACAGCGAAGCCTCCGATATATTCCTGGATGAACAGTTCAGGGATTTG
>Ga0247760_1001597_pt1 | contig 20310 bp, 14 predicted proteins | sample UWRJL171409R4_FD_179936 | JGI IMG/M metagenome (GOLD analysis project Ga0247760, IMG submission 179936) | Plant litter microbial communities from Arlington Agricultural Research Station in Wisconsin, United States - UWRJ-L171-409R-4 | ecosystem: Environmental > Terrestrial > Plant litter >... | reverse complement strand
TTTGTATATAAATTACTAGGAAATGCGAGGAATGCTGCATTTGTTGTGCCCCTTGGTGGTGTGCGGGGAATGTCCGGAAAGTGGGTCGTCCGGTTTGGGGGTCGCGACCTCTAATATACACGGATTTCCGCCCTTTGTCCTACCTCTGATCCGCCTAGACAAACGCACTGCATACTAGGCCTGTAAAGGCCTCAATGTGTCTGTTTACGGATCAACAACCGACAAAGGCTGGCGCACAGTCACAGCATGGGGCGCTAAACTTGACATAGTTGTCACAGCACCAAAATCCCCCTGTAGGCATAGCGGCCAAAGCACCAAACCCCCTGTACCTAGAGTGGCCAGAGCGCCAGCACCACTAGTTCCGGCTGCGCATCGCAGTCGAACCTCCTCCTCTTCGTGCAATAATAGATTGTTTAACCTACTGCTTGGTTGGATCCGTGACAATATTCGTCCAAAAAGAGGAAATCGCCATCACCTAAGCATCGAGAGCTTGGATGTCTATTTGATGCGGTGCGCATCCCCTTGCGCATCTATAATACTCCGAGACGGCTACCTACCTTTACAGCATCATACTTCATCCCAAAGTGCGCCTGTCGTAGACTTGAGATAAATAAACCCTATCTCTACCTACTCTAAGTAAAAAAAAGAAAATATCATCTGAAGAGAAGAAGCATATCAAGCCGCTGCGCCACTACTGCCCGCCGTAGCATATAAGGCTCTAGAAGCATCCAGTAAACTTCAGAGCCATCAGCCGGGCTTTAGATCATCACACATGATGCGACTACTCCCACCTAGTTTGTATAGATAGGAGAAGAGGGAGTAGAGGTAACGCCGCAGGCGCTGTCGGTTGGCAAGAGGTCATGATTAACAAGATGTAGAATGGTAGGTTTTAACATAACTGTATTGCAGTCTAGCCTCTCTCTCTTATCGGCCAGGACTAACCCTATCTATGCACATCTTAGGCGAATCCGCTTCTCCAGGTTCCACTCATCCCGCGTTCATTTGATGACATGGTGTTGGAGTCCATGAATGTTCCCACCGGTGTCACCCCTTCGTATCTGCAGGCGGCCTGCCAGCCCTCCGATCAATCCTCAATCTGGCGAGTGCTTCTTATCCCAGAGGGCTGGGCGCTGTGGCTGCGGGAGAAGGGGTGAATACAGGTTGTTATACAGCTCACATAGGTTAATAGTTGCAATTGCAAAGAGCAGTGTTGGACCAACGAGTCAATTTATCCAAGTCTCCCATCTCAGCTACGACTAACAAAGCACTCTTGTCTACCTAGGTACCTAAGGTAGCCAACCACCTAGCTGCCTACATAATCCCTACTTCAACTTGTCATCCATGTGTCGCGGGTGATTTGGCACCCTCAGAGCAAAACGGAGTAGAAACTAGGTTAACCACCACAGCGCAGGCAGGCCCGTGTCACGGAGTGCTCTCACGAGGATTGCGGTTGCTTGAAGGTGACATCGACGGAGTAAAGATCGATGAAAGAACCACTGTTCGGAAGGCTGAGGGCAAGGGTCACGAGGACCCCGTAGGACTTAGCATCTGCGATCTGGAAGTCCGTCGCAGGGTTGACAGTGAAGGTCGAGGTGTACGCCCAGGTCGAATCTCCTGCGTGGTAGACCTTGGTATTGCCGTAGTACACCCACATGTCGGTCACCATTCCAGTCTTGCTGCCGCTTGAAGCACCACCGGTGAAGTCGACTTTGATCATGTCAAGCTGGTAGGTTGGGCTGACGGGGTTGGTAATGGGGATGTAGATGTTTGGAGCGGTGGTGGTGCCTTTCTGGTTGATCGTGGTTCTGTCGACGTTGTAGGTGATGGTTACGTCGCCATTCGCGACTGCACCGTTTGCAGCTTTGATTTCAGTCGCCATTGTCGGACAAAGGCAGCGATGGGATGCAACAGCTGGACTCAATAGTAAGCAATTTCAAGTGAGCACTTTCAAGTTAGCCTTAGATATGGAATTGCTGAACTCACCTTGGACAGCTTGATCAAAGATTAGGGTATCAATTGGTGCAAGGATGTTTGGTTCGATGAAGCTCGCTGTTAGGAGCAAAGCAAGATGCGTCCTACCTAGGGGGGACTCACCCTTTATGTAGACGAATGAGCCCACCAAGTGAGCGTAATCATGAGGCGCAACATGGCTCTCATGCCCGTCCTTTGGCGGCAAAGCCGTACCTGGTGTCATCTAGTTTCGAGGCATGAACTTGGAGGTTGTGCTCGCACGAATGCGAGCCACCTGTACCCTCATGCCCTTGCGAGAATAGAGTGCTGTAACAAATTCCGCGCCATGCTTACCACAAAATCTCATAGACCATGCCAACCATGTAGCCCATGAACCTCCAATTTACTGATGTCAGTAACCCCGCTTGAACGATTTGGGAACCGCGCAGACCATACAGACCATACAGACCACATGGACCATGCAGGCCATGCTGACCATGTAACCTATGAACTGCCGATTCGCTACTGTCAATTACCCCTCTTGAATATCGTATGATTTGTGGGAAGGCCGCGCAGACCATACAGACCATACAGACCATACAGACCATACAAACCAAACAGACCATGCAGACCATACTGACTATGTAACCTATGAACTGCCGATCCGCTGCTGTCAGTTAACGTCCCCCTCTTGAACATTGTATGATTTGGGAAGGCCGCGCAGACCATACAGACCACACAGACCATACAGACCACACAGACCATACAGACCACACAGACCATACAGACCCATGTTTACCGTGCATACAATCCGTACCATACAGACCATGTCAACCATGTCACCCACGAACTGCCGATTCGCTCCAGTCGATTTCCCCCTCTTTACACATGTCGACTAGGTGGAAGGGGTTGGATGAGTTGGGAGGGTGGACAGGTCGGGTGAGCCGAATGGAGTGCAGATCCTGGCTTCCCTCTTCACACGCTCAACTCCGCATCATTCCTTCGTCTCTAGAATGATAAGCTAACACTATAGCCATACTCTAATAAAATCTCTAGCCAAATACCTGCCTTTGGTGAAAATATAAGTGAGACTTGCAGTTATGGTCAAATTCACCATCGACCTCGCTGCTGACGGCGACCCTGAGACCTACGACGCCCTCATCGTTGACATACGGGACCGTCTCGCGGTGGGAGACAGAATCGAGAACGTTCCATCACTGCCTCCGCAGGTTCCCTTCGGAGGGCAGCTTGAATTCTTCGACGTAAATCTGTCGTACACTAATAGCGGCACAACTTTTACTGTCCAGGTGCGATTTCGAACCGACAACCTCTACTTAGTCGGCTATCGTCCCCACAACTCCAGCACGTGGTACGAACTGCGCCATGGAGAGAAAAGTGATGCAGCCTTAATTAACGAGGCAGATACAACAACCGAGATCCTGGGTTTCGGCGAGAATTACAATAACTTGACGGGGGTTGCGCAAATGGGACTGGACGAAATCCCGCTAAGCTCCAGTCGCATAGGTCAAGCGATTACGACCTTGGCAGGGAACCCACCCGACCAAAAATCTGCAGCGCGTGCCATCCTCACTTTGGCATTTGCCATAGCTGAAGCTGCCAGGCTCCGGGACATATCTTCCCTTGTTTCCCGCTCATGGTGGACCGAATCGTACCCAGGCTCTCAATTTGCCAACCGGGTACGCAGCTGGGCTAGACTGTCCGCTGCAGTTCAGAGAACCCGGAACGAGGGCCACACTTTCGACTTTGCTGGCGAATCGACAGGTATTTGGAGTTTTGTCGAGGCTATCCTCGCTCTTGGTATTATGTGCATGGCCAACACAGCGAGTAGATCTTCAGCTTCGAGTTCTCGGCCCAAGCGCTCCACCACCAACATGACCGATGGCCAGGGGGCATTGACTTCATACGCTCCAGGCCAGTATGCCCAAGGGCAACCGCTCCTCGAGATCTTTCGCGTGCGCATCAACAACATAGACGGAGAGAGCCCCGGTAACCTCTACGGAACCATTGCTGTCGATGACAGCGTTGGTAACCAGTCCATCTGGAGCCGCGACCAGAATCACTATGTCAACATCAATCCCGGGGAGGATATCCTGATCGAGGGCCCGTCTCGGGCTTTGTCATCCGCGGATGAGTTCTACATCAACCTGGACCTCTGGGATTACGACTCCCTCTCCTCCGACGACCCCATCGCCAAGGGAAGCATCGCATTCAATCCGCTGGACTACTACACCGAATACGACGTTGTAAAGCACCGTGAAGTCACTGCCGATAACGGCTCCGTAACAGTGAGCTACATGGCCATCACCGACGGGCTCTACGCGCAGATCACGGTTATCTTAGTTAACGGGGACAGCGAGGACCCTGCTGACGTGTACGGAGAAATTACCGCTAATAACGGCAACGGACAGAGCGAGCTTTTCCGAAAGGCGAGCAGTGAGCATGTCAATGTGAAACCGCACCAGCAGATTCCTCTATCGAGGGCTGTGGTGGCCGTCCCGACTAAGGATAGCCTTCTCATCAACGCACATCTCTGGGACTATGATGCAGTCAGCGGAGATGATGAGATCGCCTGGGGATCTGTCGAGTTTCAGCCGATGTACAGAATGTCGGAGAGTAAGAAAATTGTGGGATCGAACGGGGAGATTGAGGTGAGGGTTACCTGGATGTGAGTTTGCCTAGCTTTGGCTAGGGTGATAATGTTTTGAAGGGCTCAGTGGCTTCTATGATGGACCGTAAATTCGAAAATCCATCCTTCTTTGCCGTCAATTCATCTGTATCTGGCTCCCCATAATGATCGTCCACATGGGTATTGTGTTGTTGTCTGCAGTGCATGTATGCTGCCCTGAAGGAACCGAAACCGCTCTCGCCCAAAATAAAGCAACTCTTCTGGAGAGTGATGTGCATGAACCATCATCAATGACACGGTAGAATTCGTTAAAGCGGAAAGATAGGACCCTCTTCTTCGCTTGAGCAGCGAGTCTCCACGTTTTGAGGTTGTACGATTTCAGGTATGCGAGATAGGCTACGTCCTCGTTTTGATTCTTTCTAGATATTTCTTGCACTTACCGATGGCCTCGTTGACATCTCCGTCCATACGATACGAGCGCACCTGTCGTTTTTACGGACGACAGCCCACGGTGACAACCATATGGGTGCCTTGTCAGAAACTCTGCACTGCTAATTGAGTGTTGTAGAATATGATTTTATTGTGTCTTTCTGGCTTTCTGACAGCGCCAGAAAGCCCCCTTCTTATACTACTATTATGGTGGTGAAGAAAGTGGCGATAGCTGACAAAATCCACTGTCTAGTGCCTTCTAGGTCCTTCTTTTTGACATGCGTTCTTGCAGCGGCATGTTAAACAGCAGATGGAAAGCCTCCTGCGCCGAGTAATCTCTCCCGTCAATCAGCTTGTCCTTAAAGCGAGAGGGAAAGGATAACAGGGGCTGAACATGCGGTGTACAAGGCAAGACCTGGTTTGCAAGCCTAGCGAAAAACCTGGTCTTCTTAGCTTTACGGCCATACTTGGCAGTTATGTACCAGTATACTCTAGGTGCTGGTATATTATGTACCATGCCTCTCTATAACTATACTGGTATATTAAATACTATCCCAATCTTGGTACCAGGGTACTACATACTATCTTTGGAAATAGACTAGTATGCTATGTACTATCCCATAAAGTGTACCGGTAGATGCCAGAAATGTGGACATTATGAGGCACATTGGAAGGAAACTTGTGGGGGACCGAAAACGGGCCTCTGAGGCTGTGCGGTGGCGGCGTATGGGATCACCCTAGCTCAGGGAAGAATCAGGGGAAGCTTAGGACAAATCAGCCACAGCTCACCCCAGCTCAGAATGACGAACGAAAAAGGAAATCTCGTGTGCCCAGATTCGTCGCAGACAACCAGGCTGTAGTACGATAGGCACCTAGGTACACTAGGTAGGTACCTACCTACCTACCTAGGTTAAGCAATGTGTCGTGATGCGGAGCTTTGGAGGTACAACGTTTGTAGTGTAGCAAATGCCTGCCCCTCCTGTGAACAAAGAGAATGGGTTTTAAGAGCCAACTTAGATACATGATCCTGGGCTGCTGCCCCAGTGTGGCGCCCCAGATTGGCACATGTAGATGTGGGCGCCAAGCCGCTAAGCCGCCATCCACCTCGACAGGTATTCATTTCAACTCAACATCCGTCCTTGAATAACGGCACCGGAAATGGTTTAGCCAGCTATACTCTCGATCGAATCCCGCTCGACGACGCTATTTTCCAGCAAGCTTGTCCTTGATAAATTGAATCAAAAGGGGGCCAATCTGCTTAGCCATGAACTGATCCCCTTCAGCATTTGGATGGATACCATCGCGATGCATCGCCAACGTGTAGCCAGCCTCCGTCGAGCAGTCTGCAATGACGATTGGAGACTCTGGCGTGTTCATTTTCGCGACCCAGACGGGGATCGCGTCATTGATGGCTCGGATCTGAGTGCTGTACACAGAGAGAGGAATGACCTTATCAACCTTGAGTCCCACATTTTGTCAGCCACATTCGTCTCATCAATGTCTGGTGTGAGTATTGAACGTATGGGATCCTAAGACTTACAATGATTTTCATCCTGGGGTTAGAAGCCCGCATCTGCCCAACCATCTTGGTGTACGCGCCAATGATCTCATCCGTCGACCTTTTGCCGTTGACATCGTTGGTACCAAGCATAAACTGGACAATGTCGGGCTTACTGGTGCTGAGCCAACCAGGAAGATTGTTGTTGGCAATGTTGACGGCCTGCCAGCCCGAATGGCCTTCGTGATGAGTGTCAAACCCAGCGGCGGTAGACTTGCAATTTTCGGGATTGTTGTTCATGGAGCCGACCATCTGAACTCTGTCAGTAAGATTAGCGCCAGCCAGTTGAGTCCAAACAATAGCTCGCCAGCAGGTGATTTCGGTGATTGAGTCCCCAAGATACACTGTGTCTGTATCAGTGTCTCGTCCATATCAAAGGTACAATTTCCCCTCGCAAATGCAAGCATACTAATCTTGACTTTTTCTTGCTGTGCCAGCCCAGTGGTGCAAAGGCTAGCGACGGCCAATACAAGTATGTTTATGCCCCTCATGGTTTCCAAAGGACGCAAGCACGCCGGCCACAATAAGGTCGTCTCGGAAAAGCTGATGTGCTGAGGACAAAAGCCAGCGATGGGAATTTATGTGAAGACGATCAGTAGGCACCTAACCAGCCACTTGACCGAAAGATGGGGTTCAATGTACATATATGCGCCAGTTATCATTCTCATAGCCATTGCTTCCCATATGTCCGGTGTCACCAAACGGCCATGCGCCGAACTCACTTACCGAACATGTAGTTTAATCTATCATCTCAAATATTGGCAACATCAGGAGAAGTGGCCGGCAGTTCGCCCCGCCGTCGAATTATTTAAGTACCTTATGCAGTCGCCCATTGTTTATCCAACCCGGTTTTTTTCAGCATCGACGAGCCTTAGCCTCTGCGGTAATTTAAAAGTAGACAAGTTGCGTCCTGCTACCCGCCATTCGTATCTTGGGGTTAATATCCGTACGCAGGTGCGCAAAGTTGCGTTCCCGAATGGTGGGAAAATTGGAGACATAAGATGGTATCCCTCGGAGGGAAGGATCCCTAAGAAAGCACAACCCGAAAGTATCCAAACATTGCGGCGCAGGTATAGCCTCTCAGATTGCTACAATCAGTAGAGACAATTCAATATTTTCTCTGATTCCCCCTGCACTGTATGACTTGCCCAAGGTGATCAAACTGTTGAACTCTGAGAGGTCGAGGTCCCCAGGATTCAAAGTTCCAAACCCGGTCACGGAGGCTTCGTCGGTTCAACTCGGCTGTGGCAGACAACAATCAAAATCTTAGAATCCGTGCCGGGCCAGGCGGCCGATCTTGCTGCAACGTCAATAAAACTGCTCCTGCCCAGAGATCCGGTATGGAATACTCCTTGATACGGAGGTGGTAAGTTCATCTGTCTCGCAAAGAACCATGCCAAGGCGGTTGGATGTGCACTTGAATATGTCCCAACGTGGTGTGCCTGGCCTCAGGTAGGTACTCTACATCTCAACACATCAAGGACCAGGAGGGGTTTTTTTTGTTGGCTCAATGCTCCCTAGGTTATGCCTTGTTTACGACTGGTCGAGGGGGCTCGGTACTTTTTAGCACTTCTTGACTTTGCTGTTTGTCCGTAAGGCCCAAGGGAAAAGACGCAACCAAAACAACCGGAGCCCCTCTCTCCGAAGTCCCAGTGACCCGATACGGGTTGAATCCACGGATGACTGCAAGGTACGAAAAAGAAATCATGGTGATGCTCCAGAGGTAATTTGCCCGCAGTGTGTGGACGGATTCGGGTAATGACGCAGGGAAAAATAGTTTTAGATGGCTACACGCCACGGCGCGTGCCCCGGCCAACCAGCTGCCTGTATCTAGCCTACCTTTTTACACGTTGTTTTTCTTTCTGTTAAATTATCAACCCCTAAAATTTATCAATTCTAGGCGCCTCTGGCACTGGTAAATATTAGTATCCCTTATTAATTTCTTTGTAAAAGTAGTATTCCGATAACTCGTAGTCCCGGGTAAAATGGCTCGGGACCTTAGGACCGTCCCGAGGTCAACTGGTCCCGGGCTCAAGACAAACTTTCTTAGAGGTTATCCTAGGGCCATTTAGGTCCTAAATGTAATAATTAGTCCGCCGTAGGTACTTTAGGCATCCGCAGCCTAACGCCGTTAAATGGGCTATAAAATTATAAAGCAGGTTAAAACTTACTGGAGTAAAAAGCTTATACACCTAGTACTTATACAGCTTCAGGAGTTTCCTTAGGCATACACAATGCTACTAGCGGGGGTTTATCCTCGGACAAACTCGAGCACGCCCAATCAAAGTGTTAACCAACATTCCTATCATTTGGGACTTAATATATCAAGCTCTATGATTTGCATTGCACCTTTCCCGGCACGGATTGTGGAATCGCCACAGACTGTGGTAGTTCGTCTCGACTGGTCCTTTTTGAAAGATACGCATCAAGGTTTTCGGAAGATTGCCACAATACTGATTTGCAGCTACTCCTTAGAGGGAGGGCGCGGAAGCGACACCTCCTCTGACCACTTCGGTACTTCGGTACTCCAGATACAGGTCCTGCTAGACTCTGAGACGGCTGTGGAGCACAATTGGCAAAGTATCATGACAAGCTGTATGTAATAGTTTGAGCGCCTACATGATATACAAAGTAACTTTATCGCAACTTGCCATAAAAGCACAGACAACTTTTCTGCGGCCGAAGTGTGAACGGAAGTGAGAACGGAAGCCCCACCTCCGTCCACGAAAGTGACAGTCCGAGGGAACCTCTACCGCCCCCGTCGCCTTCGCACCTTCCCATATTGTCCGTACAACCGGTAGCCTGCAGCGCACCGCCTTAAGCTGCGACCATGAAGCGACTCATTTCATCGGAGCAAAGGATCGACGATGGTTGATCGCACTATTCCTAGTCTTTCTCTGTGATTCCCGCACCCCTCTAATTTCGTGTCGTCGAGCCTTTTTTTTATCACCAGTATCCGTCTAGCGTTGCCAGGTAGTCCACTCAGCTCGCTATCTACCGTTCCCGGCGTCAGTTGTCAATCCGGAGAGCACCATGAAATTTTTGTTGCCACTCGTCTTCACCGTCATTGCCGCGTCAAGGTCCGTATTCCCACGCCAGCAGGATGACAGAGATACAGCAATCATACGCAATGGTTCAGTTCTGCTCCTTAACGACAAGCCGTGGAAGGCAGTCGGTCCCAACATATACTGGCTTGGCCTAGACGAGAATGTCACTCCACCTGCAGGGGCGCCGTATCACGCTCCGTCCAAGGCAAGCTATCCAACCAAAGGACGCATCACAGAAGCAATGGCAATTGTGAAGGCTATGGGAGGCACAGCAATCCGCGCACACACGCTCGGAGTGAGCACGGGTAATCCTCTGAGTTTGATGCCAGCCTTGGATACGGTCAACGAAGCAGCCTTTGAAACCATCGACTGGGCAGTGTATCAGGCGAGAGCATACGGACTACGCCTAATGATTCCTCTGACAGACAATTGGGTAAGATCCCGATTGAGGCCCTGATAAATCGCTATAGCTCAGACATTGCTAATTTTTTTTTCCCCCAGGATTACTACCACGGCGGGAAGTACAACTTTCTGCACTGGCATGGGATCAACCTGACTCAAAACACGGGCGCTAGAGACCCCGTACGGCTCCAACAATTCTACACAAATCAGAAAATTGTGGCGTCGTTCAAGAACTACATCAAGATTCTCCTCACGCACGTCAATCCGCTCACCAACCTGACGTACGCAGAAGATCCAACCATCTTTGCATATGAGACAGGAAATGAGCTTTCGGGTCCGGTTTTTGGGGATATGGACGTTCCTGCCAGCTGGATTGAGGATATTGGCTCGTACGTCAAGTCCCTTGGGCCGAAGAAGCTGTTCGTCGACGGCACGGCCGGCGTCAGCTCAGCGCACCTGGCAATCAACTCTGTGGACATTTTCACAGACCACTTCTACCCGGTTGACATTGCCAGGCTGCAGAAAGGCCTGGCTCGTGTGGCGACGGTCAAGAAGTCATACTTTGTCGGAGAGTATGAGTGGTCCGGCAAAGATCTGACGCAGTGGCTCAAGGTCATCGAGGACAGCCCGTATGCCATCGGCAACGTCTTCTGGAGTCTGTTTGGTCGCAACCTGCCCGATTGTTCCACCTGGGTCGACCATAGTGACGGGCACACGATGAAATATGGCTTCCCGGGGAACTCGGATCTCATAACCAGCCGCATGAAGCAACTCCGGCAGCATTTCATCAAGATGACCAGGGGCGAGACGATTTCGGCCAATGCCACGCTACCGTTGGTACCCTGTCCTGCGCCAACGGCGCCACCCACGCGACGTTAAAAATCAGCACGTTTGATGAGAGGTCTTTATCAACGCTGTGAGCAAACTAAGTGCTCAGGCTTGTATCGAAATGGAGTGATTGTAGGTAATCAGCTTATCTAACTCAAATATGGACCGGAGAAGACAAACGCTCTTATACTGGACAGATAAGGGGGGGGGGGGGGCGGAACTCTCATGTGGTTGTCAGCGTCGGGGTCTGTTACACGATGTGCTGTGCTGCTCTGAATACAACTTCAAGTTTCCCAACTGCAGCCTCATTTTCTCCTGTTCCTCGTCCCCCCATGATCAAACGCGAGAAGGTTTGCCAAGATGCATAATTACATTAGCAGTGTTGTCTCGACGGTTTGGTCCTTTTTGCAGCGCTGTACTGCGTCAAGCTACAAATTTATACTCAAGAAAATGGCCCTACTATCGCTACCTAGGCGTGACCATGCGTTTCTCGATCAACTAGTAGAACTAGCCCTGCGTCATCGGGCCTCCTTTGCCCCATTGGAAACAGTTGGCCCCCGTGCACGTCAGGTCGAACCATCGGAGGGCCTCGGCTGCGTTGGCCTGGATGTTGTGCGGCACGCCCCCCGCGCTCGTTGCCCACAGCCAGTCCTGGCTGCCATATGTATACCGTGTCCAGTTTGGCGTCAAAAAGTTCAATGTGGTCTTGGTCGCCGTCGGGTCTAGGCCCAGCACGGCGGTCCACTGCTTCACAAGCTCAGCAAAGTTGCGGTAATTCAGCGTCTCGTCGGCGGTGCCGTGGAAGAACTGGAGCTTGGGCCGCCATCCGGTGTAAGTCGGGTATGCGGACTGGACCATGGCCTTCCACTCGGCAGCCGTGTGGGTCACTTTGCCCGCCGCGCAGTCGCCGTTCCAGTATTCGATCGTCTGTTTATACGCAACATTGCGTGGAGCGGAGAAGCAGCCAAACGGAACGCCGGCCCACGCGGAACCCGCAGCGAACAGGTCCGGGTACGCGCCAAGCAGGACGTTGGTCATCATGGCGCCAGACGAGACGCCCATCGAGAACACGCGCTTGGAGTCGCCCTTGTACTTGTTCAGGGTCCACCGGACCATGCTGACGATGCCCTGGCTGTCGCCGCTGCCCCCGGTGCCGTTGTGGGAGAGAGTTCCGGGGGATGACACGTCCCAGCACCCGCTAGAGTGCGGGCTGCTGGGGTAGATGACGATGAAGCCATACTTGTCGGCAGAGCGCGGGAACTCGGAATAGCGGAAGTTGCCGAGCGCGTCACCGTGGCAAGCGTGAGGGTTCACTAAGACCGGTGGGCTCGCAGCCAGCTTGTCGGGAACGTAGATGTAGAATCCCGCGTTCGTCGGGTTGGGTCCGAAGGCCTCGGTGACTTTGACGAGGTTGGCCGCCTGGACGAATGGCGCCAGGGCCTCTACCAAGGCGATAAGTTTCCAAAGAGAAATATCCATTTTGTATAAGGGGATGTTTTGCGGTTTAGGTGTGAGGGGAATGCGTAACGTTTGTAGCCATTGCCAGATCTATGGGTTCGACAGTACATGTATATATATACTACGTCTCGCGAATCCGTCCTCCGGCAGCTTGAGATTTTGCGCCCTTTCTGAGCCACTCAGAGGCAAACTGACATTGAGATGCCCTTGCAATCAATATTATGCGGCCGTGTGAATGTGTAGCGCATGGTACTTTACATGAAGAGAACTTGCGAAATTGACCAGCAGCACAGAACCACCATCAAAGCCAGAGTCGAGCTATCAACGCCAGCGTCCTTGTAAACCAGCGTCAGCAATCGTGACATTGGCCAAGATATCTCTGCTTCCTAGGCAAAAAGCCCTACAATTGACCTAGCAACACGGGCTGGCTGCCAGCGGCGCTGTATCAGTCGTTTTACCTGACCACCTTCATTGGTGGAGAATCGGTCAATAAGGGTAAGAAACACGTCCGAACCATCTCGGTCTGTATTGACCACCCACACCGGTAACCTCTTGAGGGGATGCATAGCCCAAGCATGGCGCGTTCTGAGCGCGACAGGGCGGCGCATCGCGGTCCGCGGCATTGGGGTGATGGACCAGCGGCGATCTTCGCCCCGCACCCCCAAACACGGCAAGTTCAGACGCCTCGCAAGCACGCCCATGGCAACAGAGAGCCTTTTGCCAACTGCCATTACGGGACGGGAGAGATTTCGGCGTTTATCGTCGGGTGTTTACACGATGCTACTTTTCGTGGCTTGTCCCATGTGGTACTTGACGATAATTGCGGAGTATCTTTGGCCCATGGCCGTGGACACGATGTGGAGGCTCACGTACGTGGGGCAGCCGTCTGATCTTAAAACAACCGCGTTTGTTCGACGGAAAGTCTGGCTATATGGTAAAAGAAGCAGGTAGCCACCTTGCCAACGGCACCCTGGCCTTCTCCCTTGTATATGGGCAGTCAGCATCTGAAATTGCAGCTTGTAGGCGGCAGTGAGAACATCCCTCCGCTTTATTATCGACGAGCGCCTTTGGCCTTTCCCAGCAGCACTCCCCTTTTCATCGTCTCCAGCAACGCTACAGACCACCTCTTAACGGTGCTGATCGAGTGAACCTTCAACATGTACCAAGCACGGAATGTCTACTTTATATGCGGCTTTGCCGCCATCGGTAAGCACAACAGCAAACGATGATCAGAGATAACCCTACTTATACGTTATGTCACAGGCGGAGGACTTTTCGGCTTCGACATCAGCTCCATGTCGGGCGTCATAGGTACCCAGGCCTACAAACGATACTTTGGAAACCCGGTTTCGTACACACAAGGAGGCATCACGGCGTCCATGCCAGCAGGCAGTCTCTTTGGCTCGCTGGCTTCGTCCTTTATCGCAGACAAGTACTCCCGAAAGGCAGCGCTCCAGTTTGCGTGCCTTTTGTGGATCTTCGGTTCCGTCTTGATGACAGCATCCCAAAACATTGCCATGCTCTGCGTCGGTCGTCTCATCTGCGGCTTGTGTGTGGGCATCACCTCGTCGATCGTTCCGGTCTACCAATCTGAGATGGCACCGAAGGAGATCCGCGGTCGTGTTGTCTCGCTTCAGCAGTGGGCCATTACCTGGGGTATCCTCATGTAAGTGCGACTGAGTTTCCATGGCGCAATTCATAGTTGCCGGCCCACTAATACCTCTCCCAGTCAGTACTTCATCCAGTTTGGAGCTGCCCAGGTCGGCGGCGGTCCCAGCGACATCAACCAGCCTACATCAGCGTTCCGCATCCCCTGGGGGGTCCAGATGGTTCCAGCTTTTATCCTATTTGTCGGCCTCTTCTTTATGCCTTATAGCCCGAGATGGCTCGCCTCCCAGGACCGCTGGGAGGAGGCCATCGAGGTGCTTGCTGCTGTTCATGGAGGCGGCGATGTCAACCACCCCAAGGTACTGGCCCAGTACCAGGAGATTGTGGATGCTCTCCGTCGGGAGAGCGAGGAGTCTACTACGTCGTTCGCCGCACTTGCTGAGCCACGCATGTTCAAGCGTGTTGGGTTGGGAATGAGCATTCAGATGTGAGTGGCGATTATGAGCTGCGATTGGTCAGCAGATGCCGTACTAACCACGTCACACAGGTGGTCTCAGCTCTGTGGTATGAATGTTATGATGTATTACGTCGCGTACATCATGAGGTATGTTGCAAACCGTGCTGAACGGGCTACCCGAAAACCTGCTGATAACTTTGGTGTGTCTCAGCTCGGCTCAGATTGCTTCTCCGCTGGCTACTGCGTCGATCCAGTACGTGATAAATGTCGCCCTGACGCTGCCCGCGATCCTCTACCTCGACAAGTGGGGCCGCCGACCTTCACTGCTGCTTGGATCGTTTGGTATGATGACATGGCTATTTCTCTCAGGCGCGGTCCAACAATACTGCGGCCAGCCCAACACTGACGAAACCCGCACCGTTGACAACAGCGATGTCACCTGGATCGTGTTGAATAACCGACCCGCCTCATCCGCTATTGTCGCCTGCTCGTTTCTCTTCGTAGCCACTTTTGCTACCACCTGGGGGCCAGTCTCGTGGACATACCCAGCCGAGATCTTCCCCAGCAAGATCCGCGCCAAGGCTGTTTCGCTTTCTACGGCAGCTAACTGGTTCTGGAACATGGTTCTTGCCTTTGCGGTACCTCCTCTGCTCTGGAGCATAAGTTACAAAATGTACTATATCTTTGCAGCCTTTAATGGTGCCGCGCTCATTCACATGGGCTTGTTCGCCCACGAGACAAAGGACTATACGCTCGAGGAAATGGACGAGGTTTTTGATTCGGGCAGGCCGGCGTGGAAGAAACAGGTGCGGTCGGGGAGACTTGAGGAGCTGGAGAGAGGGATTGAGGCTGGCATTGTCAAGGTATGCTCCCGGATAGTAACTCGGAGTGGTTCCGATATGAGGTTCGCGAGATTGGACACTGACAAACTCATGGTATAGGTTTCTGTCCCATCGGGGGATACGGCCGGGGCGATTGCTAAGGAACTCCCTGCTAAGAAGGATCTCCCTGCTAAGAAGGATCTCCCTGCTAAGAAGGATCTCCCTGCTAAGAAGGATCTCCCTGCTAAGAAGGATCTCCCTGCTAAGAAGGATCTCCCTGCTAAGAAGGATCTCCCTGCTAAGGACCTCCCTGCGCAGCGCTGGATATGAGTACCACGCCCAAGACAAAGTATAAACACCTTGTGGTCAGAGAAGGATGAGAGGGAACTATTCCGATTCAGTTCTAGTGCCTGACTCCTACAGTGCTTAACTCGTTGGTTTGTTATGGTTCTAGACCCTGAAGCTCAGTTCTGTTTATTTCGTGCTTTCAAGGCAATATTTATCTTCAGGAAACATTGATACGTACGGGAGCATCACCTCCTTTGTTTGTAGACATTCTTACACCATGGGCTATGCTCTTTGGCATTATTTTGTAGCACTGCGCATGCACAAACCAGTGCTTTATGCGCGGTAGGTAATTTACGTGCTGTCTCCAGGATATGCAGCTCACCCGCTATAATGTTCGTAACGGCGAAAAGTCTCTTGTGCTGTGCAGGCGTGATACTTTAATTTGAAGATACGAGATATCAATTCCCGGAGTGCAGCTTGAGGGAACACCCAAGGATCGGTCAATGTACTTCAAAAGTCGACTGAAGAGGGGCCGACCGGGTCTCCACCCTTTCCCCCCCCCCCCTCTCCTCACAGCTCGGCCATCCTTGCACCCCTCGAGTGATGAAAATTCCACCTAAAGGAGCAGCGATATTAGCCATGGGCCACTCAACTGACCGGATCCAACGCGTCGCAGATACCCCAGCTGACACTGCCGTCATTCAATGTTGATGTGTGATTCCTGATTGTGGGGAACCCGGCACCATTGGCACCCAACTCCATGCGGCTGATGGGGCCACCGACTGCCGGAAAACCATGGAGGGGCGACCTCCGACATTTTAGTCTTGTTCAATCCGAGCAAGGAACCAGACATGCCACTCGAGCAATTATGGGCATTCAATCCATCACAAGGCCACAACCGCCACCTAATGAGCCCGGAGAGACGCTAGCAGGTTGTTGGATAATGCAAAAACCAGGGAGATCCTGGAGTCCTGCTGGTGCCAAGGTTCACAACAAGTGGTGGAATCAGCGAGGGCAGAGGCGCTAAGGTGATGAACGGAGATGGTTTCACTCTAGAATGAATTACCAAGGTACCTCGGGGAGGAGAATATATCAGCTGTTCATCCTCCTTCGTCTACTAAAGTGGCCTGTTGCCCATTCCTGAAGCCCCCCAGGATTGATGTAGCCCAGCCTCCGTCTACGACCAAATCGAATTCCTGGAGCAACAAGCCTACACTGCGTCACCATGAGACTCAACATCACTGCCGTGCTCATCGCCACTGCGCAGGCACACAGCACGATGCAGGTGAGCTTCCCCAGACCAGACCCCATAGATGCATTCCTCAGTCCGAGTCTTCGGCGTCAAATTAACAAACATACCTGCCTTACGACAGAAAATCTCGGTCAATGGCGTCGACCAAGGACAGCTTGTCGGCCTTCGTACTCCAAACAACCCGAATCCAGTCGTCAACGTGAACGATCCCAACATGGCCTGCGGCCAGCCTGGCTACCGCTCGGACGTCGTCATCAACGTCAAGGCCGGCGACAAGATTGGCGCCTTTTGGGGCCATGCCCTCGGTGGTGCGCAGTGGCCCGGCGACCCGGCCCAATACATTGACAAATCCCACAAGGGCCCCATCATGAACTACATGGCCAAGGTCGACAACGCCGCCACCTCCTCCGCGGCTGGACTCAAGTGGTTCAAAATCTCGGAGGAATCCTTCGACGCCGGGCAGAGAAGGTGGGCCGTCGACAGCATGATCGCGAACAAGGGGTGGTCGTACACCACCATCCCTACCTGCATAGCGCCAGGCCAGTATTTGCTGAGAACCGAGCTGCTGGCCCTGCACTCGGCCTATGGCAACATGGGTGCCCAGTTCTACCAGTCGTGCGCCCAAATCAACGTGTCGAGTTCGGGCACCCTGGTGCCGACCCAGACGGTCTCCATCCCTGGTCTCTACCAGCAGAACGATCCGAGCATCCTGATCCAGATCTGGGTCAACGGCAAAGATGACAACGGCGGCAGGCCTTACAAGGCCCCGGGCCCCGCGCCTATGAAGTGTTAGGCCTGTACGACGTTTTTTTCCTGGCAGACTTTTCTGAAGTGACTGGTGGCATTTGATTGTGGCGGTACGAAAAACTGACCCGCGGCCGCGTTCAGCATTGGCCTCAACTGTTTCCTATTTTCTTCCAACAGTAGAAGTCTGACAAGAAAGCACAAAGTTCCACAGATTTCTCCAGTAATTAGCACCTTTGCTTAACTCAATTAGTTAGCACAAAGGGCGCCTTGAAGTCTTTAACCGAGAATATGTAGTTGCTCCCACATGTACTTGGTGAAATTGTTCCCGTTTCCGCCCATTACATCCAGCTTTCAATTCATCATCCTTGGACCACAAATTCTCTCATTGTAGTGTACTTTTTGAGTCTAAGAGGTAAAAGCACTTGCAGCACAAGTTACTGTGTCTCAATTCCTCGCAGTGAAGGCCCAGCGTGGAAATCTGAGAGCTCCACTCCTGCTCATCATGACTGCAAGGCGCCCACGCTCCATCTGCTAGGTAACCAAGTCTACCGTTGAGTGGCCAGAACGGTCTCCAAGTGTAATTGGCCTGCAAACTAATAATGTCCGGCTGGAGAAGTGGCAGTCGTCGCATCATGAGACCTGGAAACCCTCGGAAGTCGCGCCTCCGAAGAGACGGTCTATCCACGCAGAATCACCGCACGAATTGACCGCTCACTTACAGCCGCAGAGCTTGGTTTTTGTTTCGACATGTTTGCGTCTGGATTCTCGGCAATTGTAAGGACATCAAGGCAAACTGTTGGCGATGTCATTCCGGTCACGCAGCTTTGGAGAGGTCAGCTTTCGGATATTACACTTGCCTGAAAAGGGCACGGCAGCCGCTCCTCCGCTGAGCCTCCTCAGAGTGGACATCCGACGAACCAATCAGAATCGCGGTCAATATAACCCTGTTGCCTGCGTCGGGCTCTTAGATGAAAGGCCCTTCATAAAATGTTTTTCGGTGTCTTCACCACCAACAAATACACATCAGCCTACCAAGGTACATGTAGCAAACAGCCCCGCATCAGCACCCACCAATCTCAAGTGGCGGAGACTGGATCAAACCCAGAACAGCCATATTCACAAGATTGCGTGAATCGACCATGAAGGGTCGCGGAGGCCCTTACTCCATGCCCCTCTGACTGATCCGCTGGCGGCCCTGAAACCTCCGAAACCAAAGCGCCGAAGTTAGGGGAGCTTCAATGTCCCCTAGCGTCTGCTCAATGACGGCAGAGATTATTTGCACTTACACATAAACATCACTACGATCAAGCTGAACCATAAGTGTTAATCATTCTCATTTACCATCATACCTACCTACCTACCTACCTACATACGTATCTACCCACTTGCAATATTCACGAAATGGCATCCCCGACTCTCGCCACCATTGTTGCGCTGACTGAGCCTGTTCGTTGCGTTCAACCATGTTGTTGCAGTTCCACCGTCTCCACGTTGTGGCCAGAACCAAGTTTCCGGCACCGTATCATCTACGACAACTATAAATGGAGAACGACGTTCGTACATCATCAACGTCCCATCCAACTACAACAGCTCAAACCCCTACCGACTGATCTTTATGTTTCACGGTTTGGGAAGTATGTCATCCCGCCACCTCTACAGGAATGAAACAATCCAGACTAATGATTGTTGGATTAGACAGTACATCTACCGTAGTCCACGGCCAGCAAGGCTTCCTGCTCCTTCATGGGGATTCCTCCTCTCGCCCACGGAGACTCCATCGGTACCATATACGTCAATTGCTCCTGAGAGGCTGAACAGCGGACGGGCGAACTCCGGCGGCGAGACAGCGCATTCGTCGATCAGATGATCAAAGATATCGAGTCCAAGTTCTGCATCGACCAAGACCTCCCGCTTCTCGACTGGCTTTAGCTTCGGTGCTTCGATGAGCTACGCGATCGCGTGCGCCCGTGAGAAGCAATTCCGCGCGGGAGCAATCCATCTCGGGAGCAAGATTGTCTGGATGCGATGACGGAAGGGATCCGGTTGCGTTTTACCGTCAACATGGGTCGAGTGATGTGATGCTCCCAATTGCAATTGAGTGGGACGCAGCTGCGGGATTGGTGCGTCTGTGGCCAACAACGGCTGCACCAAGCAAACAGCTGTGGATGCGGATGCTGGCTCGGGGGCTTTAGTCAAGACGCAGTATTTCACAGTTGTGGGAAAAGTTTCCGGTTACCTAGACTTCCTTTGATGGAGGACATACTTCGACTACGACGACTAGGGGAGCAACGAAGTCTTTTAGCCCCTGACGAGACCTGAGAGTTTTTTAAGCAGTTCACGTAGGCAGTAGGTAGAGGGGAGAGGTTGTCAATTAAGTGCAAGTTGCACCTACCTCATTTGACATTGAAGTCCGGTATCGCATTTCAGAAACAAAGTGGATACATATGTAGACATTCCAGTATTTGCTGTGCTTGACCGGCGTAGGTCAAGATTGGACATCGCATCTTCTTTGAAACCGCCGCCCCAAATGCGGAGAGAAGTGCTGGGTGACGATGCTGCCGTTCCCATGGTGTGCCACGTAGGAACACCTATAACTGAGAGCGTTAACACCTGACAATGCGGTAGCTAGCATGCGGAACTATCCGGTCTTACACCAGCGTGAATATATTAATTTCTCCGCCAGCTGGCAATTTATTGCTCTGAGCTAGTGCTTGAGGATGCCAGCTACCCCGCCGGCTCCCCTCCGCTGAACGATGCCTTTCGGGGAAGATACTAGTACAGCCATGATCCTCAACAGAGTCCGAGCCGTCATAGGTGA
>Ga0247760_1001596_pt1 | contig 20318 bp, 23 predicted proteins | sample UWRJL171409R4_FD_179936 | JGI IMG/M metagenome (GOLD analysis project Ga0247760, IMG submission 179936) | Plant litter microbial communities from Arlington Agricultural Research Station in Wisconsin, United States - UWRJ-L171-409R-4 | ecosystem: Environmental > Terrestrial > Plant litter >... | reverse complement strand
GCGAACCACAACGGCCTGCTAACCGAGACTGGCCTTCTCGATCTTTTGCGTGCCAAATCGGCAATCGACCTGTCGCCTGAGCTAGTCGAAGCCAACAAGATTGTATTCTCAGCTCTCAAGTATCTCGGCAATCTCCCCTTTGGTCCTAAAATCGACAACACTCCCGACGGACTCACTTTTATCCAGCTCAGTCGGGCGCTGGCGTGGATTCTTCCAGATCATACCAGATACATGTTCGTGGAGGATAACTTTTCGCGCATACGCACGCCCGCCGATCATCGCAGGATTCTCTTCCAAGGTTTGGCTTCCCGACATGAAGAGCCACTTTACGACGCCGGCATCGCGCGCAAGCTAGCTGCTCGCAACGCCTTTGACTATGGTTCCGATTTTTGCTCGGACATCCTGACCATGAATTATGACGACGACGGAGACGAGATCTTCCACGACCTGCTTCATGTTCTGTATTCCAGCCAGGACCAGGATACCAACCCTGGCATTGCCCCGGCAAGGATGAACGCTTTCAAAGCGGTGGCAAAGAAATTCGCGGTTGAGCATGACCCCCCGATCCTTCGCACCCTAGGAATCCCCGGTGACCGGTTTACTGCCATCGTTCGCCTTCTTCTCGCCATGCAGTTCTCGCCTCCCACAGGTGAAGAAGCGCCGGTAAATCTCACCGACTATACCGCAGCGGCAACCTCCATTTGCCACGCCTTTTCCGACAAGGACACATTACAGGAGAACCTGGTTACTTATCCGTCATTTGACCATGGCTTGCACAAATTGGCTCCTTACCTATTCGATTCGGTGCTACAATTCTTGTCGCTGACGTTTTTTGGGAGGTCCCATGGCTTGCTTTCAGCGTATCTGGATCGGCCAGCACAGCTTCCGGCTTCTTATCCGGACACTCCTACGGCTGCCTGTACTGAGAATGCAGATGGGGATGAGAGTGCGGATGCAGGTGCAGTGAGAGATGGGATTCTTACGGTTCCGCTCGCCGCACAGCTGGCCTCCTTCCTCTGCTGGAATTTTGACTACCCCAGCATACGACCCCTTGCGAGATTCACACCCGAGAATTTACCAGAGGGGGGTGCAAATGGGCTGATCAACGCGTTCATGCCACCGGCTGGGGAAGCAGAACCGCCGGTGGTTATGCTGTTTAGGGTGTTTGACAAGGTTAGCGAAGAGAGGGCGGTCTTTGGCGTGTTTACGCCGGCTCCGGACCAAGGTATGTTTTTCTCTACCCTGTTTATATTTTTTGCCAGTACACGTGCCTTCACCCTTACATGACACCTGCTCCCTCCTCCCCTCCCCCTGCGTGAGACGATTTTGTCTACTTCATGTCGATTTTGGAGAGCAATGGTAAGCAGGTACACACATCACGTTAACTAACAAAAATTATAGACGGCCCCTCCATCAAAGATGTTTCCGTCCCACACACCGTCGGAAACCACAACTGTGCACTCTTCCAACTCGCCCCTATTCACGGCGTCTTTTCTGGAACTCCCGACAAGGCCGGGTGGAATGTTCTTGACGACAAGACGGTTGTTTTTGGCGAGCTTGGAGCGGGGGTTTGCATTACCGTTTCGTTAGGTACAGGTTCAGGTTCAGGGCTAGGACAGATTACAGTCCGACAAGTGCTTGTGAATACTGAAGAAGAAGAATTGGATGAGACGAGAGGATGGGATAGAGAGGATGGTTGGTTGGATGCGGCAAAGGCGAAAAAACAGGAGGAAAAGCAGCGTTGGACTTTTGAGCCGGATGGCAAGAGGGGAGACTGGTTTGTAGACGGGGAGATTGAGTTGGTTGAGATCTGGGCTGGAGAGTGATTTGCCAGATTGATGCTTAGAAACCGGCATGGAGAGCGGCTGAAGGATAAAGATATAGACTACAGAGAGATATCATGCTGCGAGCATCGTTGGAGTTCGTGCAAGGGTTCGAGAAATAGGGCGACGGCACCAACAACCACGTGCAACAATTCATCAGCCACATGACACATTGGCGATTCTGATTTTTTTTTTTTTTGCATTGTGTTTGCAGGCTAGAAATTCTTCTTTCGCTAGACATAGTTGCAGTGTCCCGACCCATTAATCTGATCGACGGTGATTCGATCTGGTCTGCTTTCAATCGGTTCGGCCAATCGCAGAGAAGCCACCGTTGTGTCACTGCGTTAGCTCGAACCAACACTACATGACGGCTATGTGCGTGACCAAGCCCGCGTTGTGGGTATGGAAGCTGCTGGTGATTCCGTGGCACCTCACTGGTCCGAGGGCGTCTTTGGGGATGAAGGCCATTGATGCCCAAATGTGGCCGGGGTTGTCGCCTCGGAACCAGTCGTTCGGCCCAACCCAATCAGAGCCGCAGCAATTGATCCTCCCCCCTCTCTCTGAAGAAAGTGGGGACTGTCCAGGTGTTCGGGAAGCACAGCGGCTCGACTACAGATGCAACGTGGACTGGGGCAGGTCCACCTCAGCTAGCGCGTTCAGCAGAAAACGCAAGGGCAGAAAATAAAGGGAAACCAAATGCTGTGATGACAAACGTACGATTGGGCAGCTCTACCAGGAAAGTACCTAGGTACCCTTCCCAAAACGACTCCGTCGGCCAAATCGTGCCTCCCAGATCGACCAGATCTTGCCCCCGAGTTGTTTCCAGAGGGCTGTGGGTAGATGTGTTGTCGTCAGTTCTGCGGTTTGCTTGTAGTCGAATATATCACGGTAAAAGGATACCTACCTAGGTATATAAGGGAAGCAGCACCACCGCCTTGCTGGGACTCAATTCATATCCTCAAGTTCCATATCCGGCCGATCAATCCATATCTCCAATATTATCCTCGTGAAGGTGACACCATTATATCACTAGACCACAGAGACGTATGTCATCGCCCATCTCCTAGCCCCATTTTTGCTGAACCTCTGCGCCACGGCGCATGTTCTCAGAGAGGCACAAGTGGAAAGTCTCTTGGTCAAGCCGGCATTGATGTTGATGTACGACTGGACGAGTACATGTACCTAGCCCTCGTTTTGCTAACCAAAAGAAAACCCATGTATATTTGTGCAGCCGCCTTCGACCTTCCCACCTCAATCCCATCCCCGCGTACGACAAGCCATAGCTTCTTTTTCAACGAGCACCGTTTTTCTGTCGACGGAGCAACACAGCGAGATGATATTGGCATTTCCGGCCCCGGTCTCATCGAGCACCACCACATCCAGGGGGAACCTGACCGCACGCTGGAGTGACAACATGAACATGACAACATCTGACTTGACATCCCAGGTCACGGATGAAAGCCGGTCTACGACACGCAAAACATAATATTCGGTACCTTTTCCATGGTTCTGGCCTGTGCTACTTTAGTCGTGGCTGTTGTTCAGCTTCGGCCGGTCTATCGGCACATCATGAGGCATCGTCGGAAATTCTCGAGAGATAGCAGAGATGCTGGGTTGCCTTTGCAGATCCCAGGTCCAGCCGAGACAGGCAAGTACCCCACCCCCCACATCCCCCTTCCCGGATCACACACGATTTCTAACTCGAATTATTGATTGGGAGGCAAAAGGCAGCTTAGGATCCAGAGGTGGCCTATTGGGTTTTAGAACATTGGCCGCCATTATCATCTGGCTTGAAGTCACTGATCATACCCGGGATGTTCGCCATGTTTAGGTAAAGTACCTACTTACTTAGGTGCCTACTTACCTACCCCCAGGTAAGTATGCTGGGTCGGGAGGGTGGAGTATATTGAGTATATTGAGTGTCGAGAGCATTGGACTGGGGAGAGCGAGGTTTGTGTCGTCCAGTCGACACGGTGATGAATGGGTTTTCCACTTTGACTTTCTTTGGTTTTCTTTTGGGTTAGATTGGCAAATCTGGAAATCTAGGCACTTACACTAAATTGTCCCAAACTGAGAATTGGCCTTTATGATTGCCTCCGTTTGTGAATACCTCCCTTTTTGCAACTTAAACTACCATCACAAAAGTCTTGTTACACCCCGCACACCCCGCATTTTTCCACTCACCACCACACCACTTGACTTATACGTTTCTTGCCCAAAACTCAATTAAAATCTAAGCAATCTACTACGTTGAATAGCCCAGTTCCTGGGCTTTAGTATTTGGTATACCATCCTTTCGCTTTTCTCAACGCCTCCACGCGGCGCGGCATCGAATCGATTAGCCTGTCGACAAGGTCTTGTGGCACTGCCCACTACGCCGCCTGCAAAGCCTTATCCACTTTTGCTCTATTTTCCTCGTTATCTTTCAGGGTTGCTAATTTAGGGTAGTCCTTTCGGAGGATAGCCTTTATTGCCTTCCAGACGTGTTCTATAGGGTTTATATTAGGGCTTTTAGGGGGGTGGTCGATAACCCAAATTCCGTGGGTTTCCATCTACTCTTTAACCGGCCTTGAGGTGTGGATACGGGCGTTATCTTGCTGAAAAAAAAAGTTTGGGTGGTAGTTTGGAAGCAGGCCTTTTTCCAGAACCCAAATATAGCTATTGGAGCTATATCCTTTGCCCTTGGAAAGGGGGTCTCGCCTTATAATGACTAGGTTTGACCGCTCCCCTTTCCAGATCCTACCCTAGACTATCCTGGTTATTTTAGCTTTGACGTGAATAACGTGATTTACGTTGTTTTTACTGAATTTGGCATCTGGCTCCCTGAAAATCCAGCCGCCTGGGGTCTTAGGGCTTGTTTGCACTGAGTATTCGTCAGAGAAGGAGCCCTGTGTGGAGGTTAGTATGCGCGCGGCGCGGGGTAAAACAGAGCCCTCGACAAGAAACCTCGTACCTTAGTCAATTCTTGTTGTTTTCGGTACCAAAAACGGGCGTATTGTAGCCTGGTAGCGGCTTGAGCGTCCGTGAGAAAAATTCTTTTGCGCGCGTGCTATTTGCGTTGAAAATACTTGCCCAAATGGCGACGAAGGGTTATGATGCAGCACCCTACACCGGAACTGGCTTGGAGGGCTGCCCAGGTTATTCGGGGGTTCCGGCGAAGCAAACGCTTGATATATCGTATATTTCCATTATTTATCTTCTTCGGCCGGCTACTGCGAGGCAAAGATTTTACCGATTCGTGGGTGGAAAAGCGGGCGAGAGTACGGGTAATGGTTATCGGATCGCAATTAAAAGCCTTGGCCAGTTCGACGCGTGAGCGCCCTAACTTTCGCGCGGTTACAATGGCTGCGCGTTCCGTTGGAGTTAACTCCCGTCTCTTCTTTCCCGTATATCTGGGATTTGGGCTTAAAATCGTACCAAATTTACGCATTTTGGCATAGAATTGAAGGAATGGTGGGACAACAAAGAAGGAGGGTTGCATTGTAGACGCGTCGCGCGACGCGAAGGTTGGGGTGGGGGTGTGGGGTATGTAACAAGACTTTTGTTAAGTGATTTTAGGTACACCCGTCTGTTGAAATTAGGTGCAAGTGCCGAATTCCTGATGTGTCCACACTATGGATCATAGTCTTCAGTCTTTGCATCTTGACACTACCAAGTCTCTTTTATACCTACACTTCCTATCTCCTAGGTACCTAGGTCGGTACCCACATGTGAAATAGTGCTGACCTGCCTGCATAGTTCATTCACGTTTCGAAACTGCAGCCCGACACGCCTCCTTATGCACTTTAAAGTGCGCAACCTGGCACGCTCGCCCACAGTATCTGACCCCTTTACATCTTCCACACAGCATCAACTGTCCAGAATACTGTCCGCAATTCGCACATTTTGCAGCGCCACCACTCCCCTGCCCATTCCCCACTTTCTCCAACAGATCCTCTGCCGTCTTCTTCGCGGCTCGCAACACCCGCTGTTCACCCAAGCTGACCTGCGCTGCCGCCCAGGCGTTGCCTCCGGGGGTATAGACTCCCTCCTTGAGCTGTTTTTCAAGCTGTTCCAGGGGCGTTGCGAAACCGCCTAGCAGAGCGTGGAATGACTCTACTAGGGCCTTTAGGATTTGTATCTCGTTGGATTTGTTAATCATGGTTTCTGCGATTTTGGTCTTTTGAAGTGCAGTGATGGCGAGATCTGATTCGCTTAGCCGCTGGATGCGTAGGTAGCAAAGAACGTCCTTTGGTAGCGGGTCGGCGAGCGTGAGAGAAATGGTAGACGTGGTGTCAAGTCCTGCTGAGGCCCAGAGCTTGATCTTTTGCTCAAAGAATGGCGCTTCAGGGTGGGTGGAAAGGATGAGGTCGTAGCTATCGTAGGGGTTGTTTGGTATGACGAAGCCGTAGAGACGGAGAAGGCGATTGTTGGGGATTTGCCCGTAGTGGATAAAGATCTAAAAGAAGATTCATTGCAAAGTAAGCAAATGTCAAAGAAGTTTATTGTGGAATGAACGTACCTGGTCCCCCACTTCGTAATCCTTCCCCGCAAGGACAGACAGGTTTCCAGACGAGACGTCATACACATGACACTGTTGAACCTCGGACGAGTGGTTTAACATGTCCGCGAATGGTGCTAAAAGTCGAGTCGATTTTCCATCGGGGAGCACAAAATCCATTGAGCGACTCCACACAGTGCAGAGCGCCCACTTGTACTAATCATCCCAAAGAAAAAAAGCTGCGTTAGAAGAAAAGGAAAAGTACTGATGGCGTTGTCGTGACACGTACGTCTTCGATGGTGAATTTTTCGAGGGGAAATATCTCGGGATATCGTGCTAGTAATCCCATGACCAAAGCTCGGCGATTGTCCTCGATCTGCTGATACAGCTGCTTCGTGACCGTGTATAGTGAACTTCCCGCGCAAACTTCCGACTCATCTTCAGTGAAGAATATGCTCGAGGAGTAGCTCGTCGGCAACATGTTGACGTGGCTTCGTAGCCCATCGTATCCTTCCTCGCGAGATCGTACAAAGAGAAGATAAGTCGCCAACGTGTCTTCGATCGACAAGCGTGGTTTCACCGAGCGCAAAGCCGGTCCAAGAAGGGGGTCATCGTGTGCATGTTCGGCTGTCCAGAGGACATCTCCTGGGATGGTGAGAACCCTCTCCCCTTTTTTGAAGGGTCGCAGTGCTTTGACTCCGCGCCCAGTGAGCGGGAAGTCGGCCAGGGCCACGTCTTCCAAGCCCGTCGCTCCAGATGCCTTTAACCAATTTTCCATAGCGGATCCGGGGACTGGTGAAAAGAAAAAAGCTACAGAGAGTGGTTACTGACATGTGACGTGAGTTCCCCGCATTTTGGGAAAAGCCCAGTTGGGCCTGAAGTGGGGTGAGAATGTGGAGCCCCCCATGTGAACCAGACTCGCAGTTGAACCACGACGCGGGTACTTGGTGTGCGAACCGGTGTTGATTAGATGATGTTATTTGCGTATAAGTGGAGACGAACGTGGTGACGACGGAGTTGGAGCGGCTGGTAGCAGACAGACATTGTGTAGAGAACACAGTGATAGCATGTTTAGAATTGACATCAGAGAGGTGGAACCAGGACAAACAAAACGTGGAAAAAGAATAAAACCTTGAAAAATGTCGCCATATGGAATTAAGAACAGCGAGATTAGAAAATCTCAAACTTCTCTAGCGCGGTGGGCGTATCCCCCAAATTCTCTGCGGTTTCTCCCTCCATTAGCCCCAGCACCCAACATACACCAACGTGGAGATAGCCGCCCTCGACGGGTCGGAGTATCACCGGATGGGAGGACCCTTGAATGACACAAACCAAGTCCCCGGGTTCCGTGAACAGCGGAGCCAACCCTAAAAGTCCGCTTTCTGTTTCCATGAACCGCCACCTTCCTGTCAGCAATCGGGGGCCCATCAAAGCAGATAAGGAGGGACCACGGACTAGAAATCTGGGAAAGTCGGTAAAGGCAAGATGATCAGCGGTCGTGTCGGAAAACATGGCCCGGATGAAGCAGAGCTGGCGAAGTTGGAGGATATTCTGTGGTACACTTCTCCTGTACGTGGCGGTGGCGGTGCGTGGCATCTTTGGGCGCCCGCCGACGAGAGAATATAAAGCTTTGAGCTTCGCCAGGCTAGAGACTTTGCGGGAGAAAAATGATTTTATGCGGTTCACCGACCCGCGAAAATTCCGGTCCTTCAGCAGTAGAGATAAGCCCCACGACACATCATCATCATCAACTGTGTCTTCCCACATGTAACACTCCCAGAGAAGCCACCCCGTTGTCAACAATTCACGCAGCGGCAGTGCACCGCTTATCTGTAAAAGAACTCAAAAGAAGGCTTGAAATCCCGGGATTCCAGTTGTTGAATAAACCGGATTACGGTTGACAAAGTCTTGCAGATAGGAGCGCAACTTGCGGGATCCTGCAGATGTTTCGCATGGTATATTTTCGAGTCTCTTGACGAGGCTAATGCGAGCTCTAAAGACGCTCAAGGATGTATTAGTGATGGCCGCTGGGGGCCCGGCGGCATAATGTCTGGACAGACCACGATCCGCCGCCGCCGCTGCTGCTGCTGCTGGTTGACCTAAGATTAATGCGAACCGGCAGTCCAAAAGGCGGGAATATTCTGGGTAGTTGGGAGTCTACGGGGCTTGGTTGATAGCCTGGTCCGGGAATAAACCGATTCCGGAATGAAACAGAAAGAATAGCAGGGGAAGAGAATCGGACGACGGGGATCTGGCAAGCGACTTTTCGACGTAATAACGGTACACCTGAGCTACAGGAACGCTGTCGCTATAATCCGGGCAAAGGGCAATCCCAGACAAGCCAAGTAAGCCGTAAATGTGGTCCTTTGGGTTGGTTGCCCGTAGATGAGCGCCGAGGGTCGAAATGAGCCACCCAGAAGTGTCGGAATCGGGGTGAGCTTCTTGTTGCCGCCCTCTGGCTTCGATCATGTCGAAGCAATAAATGACGGGGTTGAAAGAGGGAAATACAATAGTCCAGGGCAGGAAGAAATCTGACGTCGTTGTAGAGTTCATAAGTACATCGGGAACGGGTATGGCGCGGTACTCTTTAAACCACCTGAGCACAAACAAAAGCTTCTCCTTTTCTAGGATGCTACCGGAGATAGAAAAGAACAGTAGCCTCTTCGCTAGGGCTATTTCCTGCTAGACTTATACGCGGGACTAGTACGGAGCCGAGGCCAGGCCAATAACACTTCCGTGGGTAGGCTCGTCGTATCGCGGAGCAGAGCGATGTTTAGCCCTTGCTAGCCAGCCGGCAGGTAATGCATCACCAATGCCAACGACATCTTTGATGCCGTAATAGATCAGGCCAATTATGTCGAGAGCGTTGCTGTGCGACAAGTCATCGATTTCATGTAGGCCCGTCCACGAGAGGACGGATACGGCAGACGAGTATACAAGATGCATTCGCCCGACCTCGTGGTTCTTTTCGGCAACATCTTGCTGGTTGATGCAAATCGCGTCGACCCACAGTCTGAATGCTTGGAGCGTATGGCCTCCGGGTGCAAGCTTTGGCAGCAACTTGGGAATAGTGCGCAGGGTGCGAGCGAGATTCTTGGTCGCATGGAAGACGGACCCATTGACCAGGATCGGCTCTGTCGGAAGCGTCGCCCCAGACGTATGAGAGTGCCGAGTAGTGAAGCTCGTCGGAAAGCGTTGTGGTAATGAGAGAAAGCTCGATCTGGGGCTCGATGGACCGGATTTCCCATAGACGGATTTCGTCACGCGAGGGGTCGAGCGGGCGATAGATTGGACTGGCCATTTGCGCGCTCGTGAAGCTGCGGGAAGGAGGCGGGGCCCAGCTGAATCGCGGCCTGCATCCAGTAAATTTTGCCTTGCAATGTACGTAGTTCTAGTGCGAACGTCGACACGCACCTGCCGTTGCGGGCTCCGATATTCCAGATTTTCCAGGGAAGGTGCGGTGATGACAGCGGCGCACTTTCATTCCCGGAGAGTTGACCTTGGGCATGAATGCACTTGCGCCCCAAAGAGTTGCATATGCAAAGGACTGAACTTGTTCCTATTCGTCAAGAAGGGAGAAGCTCAGCCTCCCCCGCTCGAACAAAGGCCTGCTGCGGGACCTCTTTGAGGCTTGGCCCTGCCAGAAATTCGCCTACTCGAGCAGGCAGGCGTCGCTGTCCGCGGATTGAGTCGGCGCGCAGCATGCGGATGCCTGTGCTCAGGAAGGTGCAAAGCATCGTAGCTCCCTTTGCATACTCTTGAAATTCGGTGGCGTTCATGGTGGAAACTATATTGACCCTGAAATCCAAAAAAAAAAAAAAAAAAAAAAAAAAATTGACATTGCTTCCCACCCGGACAGGGACACCGAAAGGTACCTATTGGCTTCAATCTTTACATTTTCCCCATCACTTTCAACAAAAGTACAGAGTAGTGCAATGAACCCCGGTAAATAGTTACCAAATATCGGCCGCCTTTCTTCATATTTCATCAACTGCATATCAAGCCTCCGGATCCGCCCTCGCCAAAAGCACCTTATTATCCGCCCGATTTACTTCCGTATCACTGACTTCATACCCACTGTCCTTGACCTGATTTTGTCCCTCAATTATGTTCTGTATACCTTTATTCTCCTCCAAATTCCCATATCCATTCCCATATCCATGCCCGTGTTCATATTCATATCCACCACCGTATCGTGAAATTAATGTCCTCGCTACCCAGCGCCGTTTGAAACTGCGGAGAAATACTAAGAGGTTCACCTCTTTTTTGACCCGCTCTTCTGCCTTGGGTTTGGGACTGGGAGATCTGGAGTTTTGACCTTGCTGTTCATGTTGAGGCGGATGTCCAGTCTCGGTAACTGTGACGAGGGGGGTATATTTCTTTCGTCTCTTGTACGGTGAAAAATTCTTTCCCCCCCAACAAGATCAGTAACTGCATACAGGGGAGAGACTGGCTGAGAGGAAAGAAAGAATGAAAGGGAGAAAAACCCACCAAAAGAAACAACCAACTCAAAACCGGTCGGGGCCAGCGTAACCAACACCAAAATCTGTCCCAAATTCCACTGCGAAAACCCTTGCTCCGTCCATGGTTTAAAGTCATGAATTGTAAAGGCACAGAAAACTGCGGTAAAAATCATCTCCCCGTAGCCAAAATACCAGATATGTGCGCTCGTGTGGGGATCCGTATAGATAGCCTCAGTTACCCGGTCCATGTCTTTTTTGTCAGAGAGATGATTGGGCTGGGTTTAGATTAATGCGTTGGTGACGATGGGGGTATAGACATTCTTGTTGAATATCGACCACGGGAGGATACCTAGAATGGTTGACCGAATACCGAGATCATCCCACAAGAGACGAAAACACGCCCAGGCCAAGGTGGTGATCGCAAAGTGGGTTGTGATGAAAGCCCGCTGGTATTGGCCTGGCCGGGGGTGTTGACCTGTCGGAAAAGTTCAAGGTGGAACTCGATGCCCTGGCAGATCAACAAGGCAAAGTTGTTAAAGTTGAAGGCGTCAGCATCCGTGGTGACGACTTGGGCCGTGTTATGTCGGATATACTGTAAAATGCCCGCAAAGGGGATAGCAATGAAAAAACACACGAGCGGAAGCTGGCTGCGGGCCCCGTTGACGGGGGAGCCGCCTTTAACCAGGTCTATGGCGGCGAGACACCGGTTTACCCGCCACGCCCAAAAGGTCATCATGATGGATAGAGACGCAAGCCAAATGGCCACACCCTGGTCGCTGGGTGGGAAGAAATGCGGACCCTTGGAGTAGTATTCCAGAACGAGGGCCAGGGGTGCTGCAGCGAAAAAGGGGCCGGCTCCTTGCATGACCGAGTCGGGGGTGCGGCGGAAACAGCGGTAGGCGGGGTGTCGTGTTGAGCCGCATTTGTGGGGGATCCGGGACCGTGTCAGCCAGAGCTCGATAACCACGACGATGGAACCTATCAGCATGCATATGAACTGCACCTAGTATACGATCCCTATACCGGGGCCGTTGACATCGATTAGTCGGTCCCACTGGAAGGCTGAACACGTTTCGACTCGGCATGCCACCCCAGGATCACGGATAACGCGGGTGAAGTACGGCGTTTGGAAGGACGTGTTGACGAACCATTCGATCGGGGACCACTCGATTGGCAAAGGTGATTTAAGCTGCGCGAGAGCCGGAAGCTGTCGTGTAAATTCTTGTCGAAGTAACAACTCCCAGTCGAGGATCTGGCCATAAGTCGGCACGTTTTGATCTCGGCCGGCAACGCGCTGCGGAAATAAGCCTCCACTGTCCTGGCATCGAGCGTCTCGGCGACGAAGGATGACGCCTCCTTGTTGGAAAAAGGCAGTTTATAGGGGGCAAGGGATCTGCGCCCGGCTCGAGGTCCAATAATCCCTGGAACCAGGTCCCGTAAAACTCTCCGGCGAGGTCGCAGTTTTGCGTGAAGTTGAGCCGGTCGATGGGCGGGGGTGTCCAGTCTGTCACGGACAGAACGCCAGTGGCGCTGACATTTGGTGTTATGGACATTTCATTGCGGTGCGTCAAGTGTGACTGAGTAAAATAGTGGATGACCTCAAAAATCTTCTGGTTGGAAGAAAGTGATTTGATGTCAAGACATGACGAGGGTCGCGGCCATACTTTGTCCGGGGCTGTTGGGCGCCGAAGGATCAGAGGCTTGGCGGCGGGTGCACATGTGGCTGTAGTGGAAGTATGGCCCCCACGACGCCATTTTGCTTTCCTGCCTGGTGGCATCAGGCCAAGACGGATTTCGGGATTCACAGCCCTGGTGCCTTGTCATGTATTTTACCTAAATAGGTATTTGTATCCTCCTCTACGTACCCACTCAGCCTGGTATGTACCTAGCATCGCCATCTCCAACAGCTTCAATACTCTAGGTAACCTATCTGTCACGACAAGTCCCTACTTGAACTGGATCTCAAATATTTGAGTCTGGTCCGATGAGAAAGAGGAGGAACGGGCTCCAAAAACCTATCCGACAATCCATATTATTTTCAAGGAATGGAACATGACTAGGAAGTACAAAAGCTTAACACACAACATAAGGTATAGGGCATATGTTGCAACTCTCACACTGTATTAAGCTAAAATAGACTGAATATTACTGCACACAGCATTCAAGAACACACCCGACCATCATGTCGTGCACTTAAGCATGACCACCTCGAGCACAATCCTCCTTCCCCTCTTTCCTTCTTCCCAACGCTCAACTTCCCCGGGTACACGTGGAGCTACTCCCCCGGCTCAAACGGTCCAAAAATGGTATCGCCCTCCCTCCCCTCTCGCCGATAACTCCGTTCACTGACCAGCGGGAAATTCACACTCCCGACCTCGCCTCCGCCGGCGACGCCAAATAGAGCCAAATCTCCTGGATATCGTCCCCATCTAATCCGATCACTCTGTGCCCAACTTGCGCAATTTTCTGGAGTCGGCACACCCAACACCCCGACTGTAGCACGGAAGGCGACTTCTGTTCCGGCAAAGGCGCGCCCTGTTAAACCCATGGGATAAAGCCACGCACCAAGTTTACTCCTCTCTCCTGACATCATCTTCTTGCCACTATTTGTTGTTGTGAGGTTCCCAAACCGAGCAAGCATATCCACCCCTTGCGAGGTGAATTTCCCGATAGCCAAACCCGCCTCGTCGGGCCGCAGAATGATTTCCACAGTAGAGTTGTTATTCAGGATATACCTTGCTGCGTAATTCTTTTTCGCTTCTTCGCGAGCGGCAAGTTCCGCTGCTGCAAGGAATGTATCGAGAACTAGAGATTTGATAGTTTCGAAATCGGCGTGACTAAAAGAGCCGGCGGTAAGAATCGATATCCCCAGGTTATGCGACGGCGAGAGCGCAATCAGACTAGTGTAGGCATCGCTTTCACCGCCCCCGCCTTGTTTGGTATATACGTCGACGATACGCGTGGTTTTACTCCCTGCGCTTACAGGGACGCGAGATCGAACAATCTCCCAAGGTCGACCGAGGGAAGTCACCAGGCTGGAAGTGTGAGTTAAAGGCTTGAGCCACTTGCGTGTGAGTTTTGCGGGAATAAGCGACGACGAAAGAATAGATGCACCGATGGTGGAAAGGTCCCCCGCCGAAAGGTAATATCCCGTTGAGGGGGCCTCGTCGCCAAAATCGTGTTCCCAGCCAGGGGCGATAGCAACATCAGTAGTTAGGTTAGAGGGGGTGGTGAGAAATGTGCGTTTGAGGCCAAGAGGTTCGATGACTTGGCGTTTGACAAGATCAGAGAATGGAGTACCGGTGATGGTTTCAACCGCGTAGGCGAGGAGCTGAAATGCCATGTTGGAGTACGTCGGGGTGTTGAAGGCGGAGGTCAAGGGATAGACGCTTAGCATAGCCTGGATGGCCTCTGCGGTTCATGTTAGCAAGAATTCCATGGGAAAATCATCCAAGGGCTAGAAGTGTGCGGATAATAACATACCCGCTCGCGAACACGCCTTTTGCCCCTCAGCACCGCATTTGACTTCTTCAAAGTCGATTAGCTCACGGAAGCCGGTGAGATTGGACTTGTCGCCAATGCTAAAATCGCCGAGTGAGTCTAGTAAAATCAGCTTGGGGAGCCCAGTCAGATCAGGTCAGATCCAGGGGAATTACAATCTCTGCCAATCCCACTCATCAAACTTGCCAAGCTCCCCAGCGTAATCTCCTCCCAGTCGGCGTCGTATACCGGATTTCCGCCCGACAAGCGTGAGATTTCAGGAACATATTTGGCCACAGGTTCATCCCAGTATTTATCTCCCAGCTTGGTTAGGATGGTGTATACGGTAATGAGCTTCGAGATACTGTAGGCGCGGAAAACGGTATCAGACCCAACAACAGCTCCGGAACGGGTTCCATTGCCAACGGTGGGCGTGTGATATGACGCATAGATGGGCTTTTTGTTACCGAGGTAAACCTGAATGGCGAATTTGCTGGTGGCACCGTCGATTTTCCCACTGGCTATGGCATCGGTGAGGGCTTTGTCCAACGCTCCCGAAGCCGAGACAAACGCGGGCGCGTCTGCACTGGTTGCAGCAGGATAGGCTGGTCCGAGATACGGGCAGTTTTGCGCCACGCTGAGACCAGCAAAGGCCACGAGCAGGCCATATTTCAAGAACAGACGCATGGCGATGGTTTCCGGAGAGTCTAGATGGTTGTCGTCATGGTGAGGGGGGGGGATGGTGGATGGATGATATTTGATGTATACGCGCGGGTATAAGTCGCGTTTCCGGGTATATTGATCTACGTCTTCTTGATCGTGATCTGTGAAATGAGGTGTAGAGCCCGGGAAAAGGTAATGGGGAGACCGGGTGTCGGCAAAATATCCCGAGGATATAGGCTCGGGACAATATGCAGGTGAGGTTGTACTCCGCACGCAGGTATGCCCGGTACTCCCATTCTCATTTCTAATGCGGGTATAGCCGATATTTGTTCTCTTTCTCATTGATACCTCAGTAGAGACGTTTTGGGTCACGCTACTCAGAGGTCTCCATGCCAGAGCGCTGTAAGTGGTGATAACATTGAACATTCCCAAAGTGCATGTTTACATGTGAGAGTAAGTCCAAGAGTCCGTGTAGAGTTGATATTCAGGACTCTCGTCAGATTATATACTAGTCGTCAGATGCAACTTTTGTTCCTGCGAGCTGAACTGACTACGTCAGAGCTCAGCTAGTGTGGCCCAAATTCTCCATCAGCGATGCTAGCGAAGGGAATGTTCACGGCTGTCCAATGATTGCTCTTCCATCAGCTCATCTGTCGCTCTGTGCCTCCCCATGAGTAGAGGCCGTGTTGATACGACCTCAAACAGATATTCGAAGACAAACATGGCGTATCTCTTGGACTAAAGCAGCCAACCGGGCCTTTCTTTGCTCTCTAAATAGTCCAGTTCCGACATGACGGCCGAAGCTGAAACTACCTGGAAGCTCTCCATGCCGAACTCGAGTAGGTGCCTAGGAAACTGGGTATCGAGAATCTCACGGTTTTGATATAGGCAGGCCAGGCACAATTCCAAGTTGTCCAGCTCGGAGGCGTACCCGGTACTGGGGCAGGACGGGCGCATTGCCGTCGTGATCCACCTTACGATCTCGTCATATTCGTCCCTCAGCCTCAGCGACCGGTCGCGTTGGCGATTGGTTTGCGCACCTGCTTCGTTGAGAATAACGCCAACAAATATCTCCTGCTCACCGAGTGGCCGAACGGGGTGCTCAGAACGGCAGATGGCGACCTCTTGTATGGCTCTGCGATATCTGCCCAATCGAACTCTCGGTCAGCGGGGGTACTCGGTGTTTGTTGGAGCGGCAAACAAGACGAGGCACTGCTTTAGTGTATACTGACGCGTTATAAAGCTCCCTCGCTCGTTTCGATTGATAACACCATACAACTGGTCCGATCCGCTGTGCTCGCGCGAGCAAGTAGCCACATAACTGATGCCAGAAGGCAGCATCACATTGTGGCGATGAACGAGGCCACAAAGCGCTGCCAGCCCTGTCTCCCCAGATGTTCTCATCGTTGATTTTTCTATAAAGTTTGCCAAGGATGTTTCCCGATGGCTCATATTCGTAACAGGGGCCTAGGCCGAGTTCCTGGGCATCATCCGCGGCAGCACCACCCGCGGGGCCGCCGCGGCTATTCCGATGACCAAAAATGTCCATGCTGGAACGGTCAGCTACGCATGCCAAAAAAAAAAAAAGAAAAGAAAACGATCAGAGGGGGGGGTTAGAATAAGCCGTTCGCTCACAAATCAGGCCGCAGCCTCGGGGTCTTGGGCAGGCGAGATGGGTTAACCGGCTTCCCGCTTTTCGAATAGTCGACCGCATCAGAATGCAACTCAGCTAGATCAAGGCATTTGGGATGCATCGTCCCCACTCGGTCGGCCAAGGTCATGTGTGCCGTAGCGATTTGGCGCAGGTTGTCATTCTGCATGAAATCAACCAACCAGTCCGACATGTCATGCAGTTCCACAGGTCGGCCCAGATCCACCGGCTTTGCTTTTTTGTACTCGGCGGCCTTGTAAGGAGAGATGGTCGCATGAACAACCACGTCCGGGTCCCAGATGATGTGATATAAATCTCCGTCAAGATCGCCCCCGGCCAGCTGGCTGGGCAAGTCCCGCTCGCCCTTTTTGCTGAACACGATGCAGTTCCGCAGCATGGCCAAGTGGCTGCCCCTCGGCGGGCGCTTGTTCGAAACCATTTGAAAGTCCCCTGGGTGCATGGCAGGAGACCGCGTTACGATGACTGGGCCATCCTCGGGTGGCGGGTCGACGTCGAGCCGCCCCTCTTCCCAGCCGTCGTAGGTGACGTACACCTGCCGTTCTTGGAGCTCTCCCGTTTCGTCCATGACCCCAATCAGGGTTATCCCTTTCCGCACCCCTATCCTTCCCTTGTGTTTGAGAGCACGTAGGTCTCGACGGAGCGTCAGCTCCAGAGCGCTCTTGAGGAAGCCATGGTGCCGGTAGTCGAGCCCTTTGGTGTACGCGTACGTGATGAGCTCTCCCAGACGAACAGCCTGGCCTATCGAGCGCCGCTTGAGGAAGTCGGCAGTGGTTCCAACATCGGCCACAACCATCTGCAGCTCTGCTAGCTGTCTGTTCTGCAATCCCAAAAACCAAGCGTGAGGTGCGCCTCTGTCCTCGAGAATTTTGATAAGAGGACGGTTCAACACCATGGGGATGGGCTTCGGCGCTCCGCCGCAGATCTCCAGATCCCCCTTGTCGTAGCCGTCAAACTTTCCCATGGAACGTTTGCGAACGCAGATGCGTTCGCCTTGGAGGCTCGGATCGAGGGAGAGGACGCCCTTCGCTCCCGCCCAGCGGATCTGGAAGCAGGTGGGATAGCCCCAGAGTCGGCGCACAGAGCTGTGCACCTTCTCTAGGGCCATCTGCGAGATTTTGCCAACGCCGTCGCTGAAGCAGTACTCGCCGGCTACCTCGTCGTCGATCCACTCCGGTTGGATGGTGCCGAGGGCAAAGACATACGGAGTTTCGGAGAAGGCTTGACCAACGCGTGCTGCCACGAGCGCGGGCGTCTGTTCGACCTTCACAAAGTCTCCCAACTCCTTGAAAATAGACTCGGATCGATACTGCCGGGAGCCGCATGAAAAGGGCGCAGCCAGCCACGCGGAATGCGACCGCAGCGATGAGTGGGAAAACCCGAGAAACTCGTATTTCCGGCCGCCCATACGGATCCCACTTCGCAGGAGGGATTTGAACCGCTTGCAGACCTCGTCGAGGACGACCTTTGCGTTGTTGTAAAGCTCCTGGCCGTTTTCGTCGCAGAAACGCGCTCGGACAAGGTGCTCGTAATTCTCGGGATATTTGCGAAAGATGCGGTTCCCGACTTCCATCGATGGCCCTCCCAGCAGGATGCGGGTCGGTGTGATTGTGGCGCAAAAGACTCTCACTCTGTCTCGCTGCTCCCACGCCAAGTCGGCTCTGATGTCTTGACCGGAGCGAATCAGCGCCTCTTGGCTTTTCAGCATCGCCATGATGCTGTCCACCTCATACTCGTTTTCGCTATCCGAGGGCGAAGGGATGCGGTCATGGCTGTGGCTGCTGAAGAGCGCCGCTTTGAAGGCGTCGATCGAGATGGGGTGTTCCCTCTGCCCTCGCTCCCGCTCTGCCGCAAAGAGAGTTGCCAACCGTTTAATGAGAATCAGCACCTTGCCGGGATGCAAGCGGCCGTTGTACGCCAAGGCCTGAGAGAGAAACAAGATGCCGAACGGCAGTGTCCCTGCCTGCTCGTGTCGGCTGAGCTCTTTCATCAGGCTACGCATTCCGTCGGGATACGGGACAAGATGAGGAGCTTCCTGGGCGCGGTAATACTCGGCATCGTGCTCGGTCACATTGACGCCCTTTGCTTTAAGTGCCTCCATGTCATATCGCAAGCGGCCCGCGTCGGGCACCCGAAACTGATAAACAGTGCAGAAGCCGGACACTCTGCCATGGGCGTCATCGATAGCCGCGAGCCGCTGTATTTTCACCGTGGGACAAGCGTTGACCTGTCGACTGACAAAAGTAGGTGGAATCGTCAAGATGACGGTAACAGCCCCCGTTGCCGACCAAATGAGCTCGTTGATGTCGGCATACAGCATGTGGATTTGGACCTGGAGGCTGCAGAGGTCGACGGTGAGCCCATAGTTTTCGAATTTCGCAACCATGTGTTCCCGGTGTTGCCATTCGGCTATAAATGCGAAACGACATTGGACAAATAGACAGTGGCCGCAATCCAGTTCGCGGGGTGTCATGACCACGACGCTGCTCTTTTTCTTTTCCTGTTTCCCAGAATAAGAGGTTGGCTCAAAAACTGGGGCGGCGGGATTGAGTACTGTTCGCTTTCGGCGGCTGCGTTGGCAAGATACTGCCATGCTCCCTAGAATATGGAGTCGTGGCATCGTTGAGTGCTGGTTCTGAGATCCATCTGGCGAGGTTTCTTCTTCGCGAAGCGCCTCCTCGCCATGCGCGTCCCAGAATTTCTGCCCGTCAATCTCGTGCACGAACCGAATAAAGCTTTTAGGTTTGCCCCGCGGCTTCTCGCAGAAATATTGCGAGATGGACAGTTTTTCCATGAATGGCTTCAACTCGATTCGTAGGGTTTCGAGATCAAGATGCCTGGGAACCCTCAGGAAGAGTTCCATTTTTTTTTTTTTTTTTGTCCTTTCCCCGCGCCGTAGCTTGTGGATGAACAAGAAAATGTCGAGACGAAATGACTGTCAGATAAAAAGAAGGCGTGGCTCCGCGCAGCCTCGGCGGATGAATGCTACGGCTTGGACGTTAGAATCGTGCAAATCTTGTACAACTGATCAGTGGCGCTGCCAGTATTTGTCTCAGCACATGCGCAAAAAAAGATGCTCACTACAATCACCGTGTGCAAGACAGTCGCAACGACTCAAATAAATCGTTAAGAAACACGACCCTGTATGGTGCCTTACGGACAGTACAATATGGCTCCACGATTGAGGCCGACCATACCCATTTGCCCCACTGCAGCTGGCAGCTGCGAAGAGGCCTACAATGCTCCCATTGGGCCACGTCATGCAGTTCTCCTGTCCCTACTCGTCTCTCCGCATTGCAGTGAGCAGCCCGATAGGGCATTACGACCTCTTGTCTGATAACCGAGGCAGGATGGAGTGGTTTTGAGTCATGCTGCCGCATTGTGCCGGATGCGTGGCCTGGTGGATTGGTTAGATTGTAAGAGCCAAACATTTGAGAAAATGCGAAATTGCCAAACCTCACTGCCCCCTATTTTTCTGACTTCCCTTTCGTCTTTGATTTGGCATCACGAACACAAATGCTACTTGATGGCTGTAAATATGCCAACGGGACAAATGGAAAGGTATAACTGTTGTGGTTACATGTAAAGGTACCATGGCTATTGTAATCGCCTATCCGCCATATCCGCCATATCCAGCTCCTACAGAGGCTATAAACTTGAGAGCGAGGGGAAAGGGATGAAATATTAGTTGAGCATACAGTATTAGCCGAAGCATTACAACTCAATACAACTTCCAAAAA
>Ga0247760_1001595_pt1 | contig 20331 bp, 27 predicted proteins | sample UWRJL171409R4_FD_179936 | JGI IMG/M metagenome (GOLD analysis project Ga0247760, IMG submission 179936) | Plant litter microbial communities from Arlington Agricultural Research Station in Wisconsin, United States - UWRJ-L171-409R-4 | ecosystem: Environmental > Terrestrial > Plant litter >... | reverse complement strand
TACTTTCTCCGTAGCTTTGACCGTGCGGCCGCTCCTAGTCTTCTTCACAGGCCTTGCGGGGACCAAACTCAATTCTCCCACCTGTTCGTTGGTGGGGACGCCCGTTGCAGCCCGCTTCCTTGACTGAGTAGTAGTAACTCGCTCCTTGGCTATAAGTAAAGAAGGCCGTGGGTGTGTGTAGCTGCGTAAGGCTGTTCTGCGCGGCTGAGGCTCCGGCTCCGGCTCCGACTCAGGGCCCACCTCAATCACAGGCTCCGCAACAGACTAAAACAGCCATCCAGTTGGGGATAGAACTGCCAGCCCCTTTCACGCGCAGCTGCATTTGCGTGAGGTTGGTTGACGTAATCTAGCGGATTTACTTAGTCTGGGCTGGCTAAACCTATCACACAGTAGGTTGTATTGCGTATAGGCTCCATTCTTCTTTCCTCGGCCATTCTTCCTTATAACGACAAAGCCCTTATCCTTCGCCCAGGCGTTAACAGCGGCCTGTAGATCTTTAATCGAAGCTGCTGTGATTGTCGGAGGAGGGTTGGGAATAGCCTCATCCTTGGAGGTAGGGTAGTTATCGTCGGTATCAAACCCACTCCATTCAGAGTGGGATGCCGGATCGGAATCGCGAACGGGGTCGCGTTCGGAGTCGCGACCGGAGCCTTGCTTAGATTCGGAACCGTTGCCAGAATCGCTATCAGATTCACCGAATGGAGGCAGTTCAGAGGCTATATCAACCCCATCGAGCGGTATAACGCTTGCAGCGTTCAAGGCACTGCGTAAACACTGAACCAAGCCCTCACGTGAAGAAGGCTCTGAAGAAGGCTCTGAAGAAGGCTCTAAAGAAGGCTCCGAAGGCTTATGAACCTCCCTCGTTAATATCGCTGTAGTAGTAAGGCTCGCCATCGACATCACTGTAGTAGTACGGCTCGCCGTCGCTATCGCTGTTAGGGATCACGGTCCGCCCTGCACTAGTCGACATTGCTGCAACTGCGGAACTCCGCAATTGCGCGACAATAAATGGGAATCTAGTGCTTCCAATTGCTTCAGGGCATAGTCTGGCCATTTTATTAGCTATAGGAACCATATTGGAGCGATGCGACAAACCGTTGTTGGTGTTGTGGTGCCTGAGTGAAGTCGAAGTTTTGTTGAAGATGGCAAAATTATCACAAGGTCGAATGTTGCAAACGGTCAATGATGCAAACGGACTTAGATCAATTTTCTACCCATACAAAACCCTAACCCCGTATGTGGGGGGGTGCCCCCCTAGTAAAATGGCCTGTGCGTGGGTGCCCCCCTAAGAATTGGGGGGTGCCCCCCTATCAGATGCCGCCAAAAATAGCGGGGTGGCAGTACCACCCAGGGGCTGCTACAAGGCAATTTCAGCTCCCGTACAAAGATCACCAATCGCAGCTCGACAAAAGGATAGTTCGGCCAGTTATGACTCCGTCTTACATATTGGTCTTCACACCATTCAAAGCTTGGCCAATTCAGTGAATTGATATAAGAAATATCTTCTTCATCCAAAAAGGCAATGCCGTGTCTTTTCGTCTGCCACCCCGTCTCATCGACCTGAATTACAGCTCTCTATCACCACCATCATGCTTCCCACTCTCACCTTCCTCCTCCTCACCTCCCTCACCCTCCCACTCCCCACCCTCGCCGCCCTCAACGGCCACTGCACCGGCAGCAAAGCCACAGGGGAGTGGAAGTCCGACGGCATCTGCATCAAGACGTCGACCTGTAAAAAGTACAAGGGGACCACCAAAAATGGCGCCTGTCCATACGACCCGGACGATGTGAAGTGCTGTCTTATTGATGAGTGCAGCGGGCATCCCGATGGTCTGTTGTACCATAGTCGGTGTGAATGGAAGGGGGGTAGTATTTGTGATGATTTTGGGAATTGGCTTGATGGTGAGTCTATCCTGGTAGTTGTTGAAGGGATTGGGGTGGGAGACCGGAGCGCTGACGAGGAGTATCTAGACAAATGTCCGGGGGGGAGTAATTACAAGTGTTGTGTGAGTCCGTGAAGAATGGAAGGCCGAAAAATTGGAACTTGAGTTGGTGTTGGAGGGTAAAAGGGAACTAGTCTTCACATTCGGTACCATGGATCAGTTGCAACAACGGGGGACTTGAAGAAAACCTTTGCTGTATTTTACAAGCCAGAAAGGAATGCTACCAACAAATCAAAGAACGTACACGTTGCGCTCAATCACTTTCACTAGCCCCCAGCTCAGGCCTTGATCTCAATCTTCCTTCCCCCCTTCTTCTCCTCCTTCGGCACCACAAGGTTCAACACGCCATGCTCCAACTTGGCCTCGACGGCATCCTGGTTGACGCCCGCAGGGAAACTGAACACCCTCGAGAATTCGCCAAACGACCGCTCGCTGCGCCAGTATTTGGCCTTCGGCTTGTTGTCGCCCTTCTTCTTGCTGTCCTCATTGGTCTCCGACTCCTTGTCCTTCTTCCCGGACCCTTCAATCCTCATCGACTGCGGCGCCAGCGACGGATCGCCCTCAGTGTGCGTGCTCTCGGTATGGCCGCGGATGACCAGGGTCTGCGGGTCGGTGAACTCGATGACGATGTTCTCGCGCGGCACGCCCGGCAGCTCGCCTTGCAGGAGGTAATGATTTTCGTGCTCGGTGATGTCGAACTTGGGGCTGAAAGCCTCGCGGAGGGGCCCGAGGGGCCCAGTGGGAAAGACTTCCAAGTCGCGCTGAGCGTACTTGTCGAAGTCGTCGAGCATGCGGAAGAGAGAGGAGAATCCGGGTGCGTTCATGTTGTAAGTGCTGCGGGGCGCGGACAGAGACATGTTGTTGTTGGAGAGGACGGGTTTGGTGGTGAAGCTTCGGTTGTGGAGTGGTCGATGGGCGAGACGACGCGATGTGTGGGATGCAAGTTTTGATTGCTTAGTGATTGGTACTCGGCAGGTTCGCATGACTTGTTCTGTCTGCTGATGAACTGAAGATTTGAGGATGGAGGTGTGGTGAGGGTCGAATAAATAACTGCCCAGCTGTTGAGGCCCCGGCCTGCCGAAGATGCCGAACTGCTGATGATCAGTTGATGTTGATGCAATGTTGATGCAATGGCAGACGATCTGGATGATTCTGATTTCTTCCGGAACTTTCTCTTGAGTTCCTGATCGTTCTGGACAAAGAATCTTGTTGGCCTGTTTTCCCGGGGTGGGGCTACCCCTGGTAGTCCTGGCCAATCAGGTGACAAGAAAGACGACAGCCCCGCCCCCAAACAACATCATTCCACCTTTCCATTGTTCGATCAGCGCAACTCATTCTCTGTCGCAAGTCCGAGCAGCCCGCTCAATCCAATCGGGCATCGGTTAAATTGGCGTGGTTGGATGGCGTTGGACGAGCCTGCAGCCACGGATGCTCCTCCCTCCCGCAACTGCAAGCATTGCATCCAGGCATGACGATTCTTGGAAGGCCCTGGAATGTTCCCGGGCAGCCCGGGTGATTTACTTTCGAGAACGAGTGATAAGTGGCCTATCTGATACCAAGAAATGCTGACCTGGTGGAACCACCCACCTCCACGAACAACCATGAGATCAAGGCACGACATCAAAACACCAACCCCCTCGCGGCCACCAGCAAGCCCATCAGACTGCCGCGTCATGTGAGCAGTCGAATGTCTCAAGAAACTCAAGCATCAACCCCACGCTTTCAGGATCATCTCCGGCCACGTCCAACCTCTCCTTCTCGCACTTGTCATCTCCCTTCTCGGCGAGTTTAACCCTTCTGGGTGCCGGCATCTTTGCATTCAGCCAAGCTATTCTGTTCCTCCGCCTTCCGTGCATCTCCCAGGCCTTCCGGTACACCGCTCCGAACAGCATGGTAAGCGGGGGAGCTGCTGCATTGACTGAAATCCACACCCAGACCGCCCAGACCAGAACCCACACGCCGGCGCCTATCCCGCCACGGGTCGCGATGAGGATCTTGGCATCGAGTGGGAAGCGGAGCTGGGTATGTGGTGCCAGAATTTGTGCCCCTGTCGCTCGAGCGGGTCATGCAGAAAATGTTGTTGGATCCCCCGAGGAGGTTGAGGAATCGGTATAGTTTCCAAACCTAAATGCCGTCATGATGGCAGAATTTAAGTCTCCCCTCGTCGCCGGGAAACGATTTTCGGTATGCTCAATGCATCCAGGTGAGCTGGTGTATGAGGGCCTGGATTCCGTGTTTGTCAGACAGGGAAGCATCGGGCATCAGGATAAGAGCCCGCTGGAATATTTCGGAGTAGACAGCAGCGCTCATTCTGGCCCGTGTCAATATCGTCAGTGCCTCGATACTCTGGATGATATGTGTAGACCAGTCATAGGACGTTGATGTCATCGTCCGATAAAGCGACATCCGTGTTGCCGCAACCATCGGCGAGATTCTCCAGGCGGACGGCGAGCCCTCGTTACACAGGCCGCCGACATAATCTCGGAGGGACACGCGGACCACCCGACTAGAAGAGAGCCATCATCTTCCAGGAAACAAATCTGCAAGCCGTTGTCTAGAACTGCACCCGTGTAAGTGCAGTCGGCCGTAATGTTGAACCTGATGCCCTCTGGGGGTACTGCGTCGTAACGTACAGCGAAGCCAGTGCAGTTATCACAATGGACGAGGGTGATGTTGTATGTACTGCTGTACCAGTCAGATATGAAAGACCGGGTGCTGGGGGCAACGGTAAGTGAGCCAGGTAGGAGAAAAGTGAGACAGGAATCCTCGCAGCCCTGCATCTGGAAAGATCGGGCAAACATCTCGTTTGTCAGGAGGTTGTGGCTGAAAACGGACAGGAACATCGTAAGGTCGGCAGGAGTAGCGAGGTTTGTAAGCGCCAGAGTTTCCGACGTGGTCAGACTGGCATATACAGGTATGTTTTCGTTGGATGGAATGAAGTGGTAGTCAAACCCGGCGTTGACTAGCGAGATGTTAGCTACAAGACTAGTCTCGCAACACACGCCACTTACATTTGACAACGGACCCCACTGCTAGGGCTAAAAGGGGTAATATGATTCTGCATCATGATCAGCGGGCTTCAATTCATAAGTTGATTCTGTGCGAGATCCTACTTGAAATACGCCCAAAGGTTCACAAGCGCAGGGGCAACGAACGAAGTGCGCAATCCTGCCTGGACCGTGGACCAGATCTGCCAAGAAAAACTCCTGTTGTAAAATCCTGAAATAGTGAGCAAGTCTCTCAAAGTCCAAACTAGGCACAGAGCCGAGAGCCGTGCCAAAATCCCAACAGCGAGGTTGACTTTCATCGCAGATTCATTCAGTAGTGCGTCCATTGGATTGCTACCCGGCCCATAGATCCAGAGAACGGTGAAATTCACACTCATGGTGCAGAATAAGAAGGCTTCGATTAAAAGCCGCCAGAGCTGTTTGTTGTCCAGCACACTTTTGATTTCGACTTTCGGTTCCGTTCCAGAGAGCAGCCGAATACGACGCGGCTCGTTGGGAAGACAAACGAAGTTCGTACCAAAAGACGCCTTTATCTGCTCAATCGTTCTCACAAGGGGAACGACATAGCTGTGGTTCAACTCGTCGTCAGCGCCGATCGGGTGGCCATAAATCCGATATGTGTCTTGGTCGATGATGATGGAGCCACATTCTCCTTCAAGAATTTGGCCTCAGAGAGACAGTATTAGCATGGAATTAATAGTAGTGGGGAAAAAGTTTAGACTACCTACCATTTGGAGAAGTAGGAACTAATGTCCATGCTGGGCAGACACCCCGACGATTGCCGGTCGCGATGTGTGTGGTACCGCTGAGCAGTATACCCTGCCGAACAACATTCACGCCGGATATGATATAAACTGGGACGCCGTGGTATCGGGGGGCTGGTGTAATTTCCTTCAACAAGACTGGCGGTAAAGTCGTAGTTGGGAGTATCAAGTTTGGCTTTGTTTCGGTCTCCGTGCTAGGCTCCACCAGGCTCCAGTCCAGGTACGAGCTTGACGGTGGCAGGTCAAAATCCGGTCGGGACCGGCAGCCCTTCATGGTTCCAGTGGGTGAAGGTTCACCGTCCTCAAGAAAACTGCGAGTGATTGTGCGTGGTGCAAGAAATTGACAGGCAAACATGCGGTGAAGCCCTCGCTTCGGACTGTCGATGAAGGGAAGGAACAAGGACTGTACCTTCCTAGCATCTTGACCTGCATCAGCAAAATCCCGCACATGTCGGAACCGGTTCTCGGCCAGACATTTGCTCAGATTGGACGCCAAGGCGGAATCGCGCGGGGTTGAGGTCTTTCCATCAAGCACACTTTCTCGGAGCTTTGCCATCATCTTGTCCTTCTGCGACATTTCGGTACCGGACTCAGGCTCGCCCTCTCCCTTCCACGTGACCAACTCGGCATGCACCGGATTTCCTTACCCCGCCCCCGACCCCTCCGCGGGGGTCAGGATCATTCCGCCGGTGCCAGTGCGGAAACTGGCAACCTGTTTTCCATGGCAACGGTCACCAAAGTACCACGCTGGAAGGCCTCAAAGTTCCTGCACCCCTTTTCGGAGCGGCTGTGGGAGCTGGGCGATTTGACATGCAGCATTCACGAATGGTGCGACCTTCGATGCGATCCCGGTCGAGAGCACGTTGTTCGGGCAGTTGAGTTGTGTCTCACGCCTTCGGACAGCGAATGCGGCAGCGATGACGAGGACGAAGAGCGGAGTGCCATTGGCGGTCGCAGCCAGGCCGGGTCTGATTCTGCGGGTTCTGATGTCGAGTCGCCGATCCCCGAAGTCGCTCCCGTCGACCCGATCACAGACCACGAAGATCACAGTTTGGGAGAGCTCGCGTACACCATGGCGCCCCCGTTCCCAGGAGACATCTACATCCCTGATCGGTTAGAGCCCACAACCATCGACGAGTCACTGCCACGCTTCACATACGACACTCTCCCTTCCTCAGGTCGGCACATACGGCTGCTCAAGATCAAGCCCGCCATCTTTCTCGCTGACGTCCTCGACTGTGAGCTAATTTCGGTGCCCTTGGACGATACCATCCCGTCCTTCGATGCGCTGTCGTACTGCTGGAGCATGGATGCCCGACCTGCTTCGCAACATCGTGAAGCTCCTAGCGTTGGGCCTAGAGCTATTCTCGTCAACGGCAAGCAGCTAGTCATACAGGAGAGTTTAGCGCTGGCGTTGCATCGATATCGGCGACTCGGCTGCATCTGGCTACGCCGCGATCGAGAGCGGTGGAAGGGAAAGGCCGAGTACCTCTGGGCCGACGGTATTTGCATCGACCAGGCACACATCGCCGAGAAGACCACCCAGGTCACGATGATGGGCGAGATATACGGTCGCGCAAGGAGGGTGTTCATTGACCTCGGCCACGTCCCGGACGACTGGATTTCGGCCCTGCATTTGATGCAAGCAATTCAATACATCACGCGGTATGTGCCTGAGCGGGGAGTCTTGGTGTCAGATGAAAATATGCACAGCGACTTCGAGATTCCACCACCAGATCACATTTCTTGGATGGCATTGGGCCACCTTCTCGAGATGCCCTGGTTCAGGCGCACTTGGGTGGTGCAGGAGGTAGTGCTATCTGAGCGGAGTCCACTCGTCATGTTTGGGAGATATTGCTTTCGTTTCGCCATGCTGGAACAGGCGGTCAGATTTGCCATAAACCAGGGCTATGAGACGGCACTGGGCATATTGTCAGCAGAGTCACGGGGTGTTGGCTATCTGAATCTCATCAAGATGGAGAACCTGCGCGGATCTTTCCACCGGGGGCTGCTGGGATCGATCGATGTGCTTGAGAAGCTGCGGGATTTTCAATCTACGGACCCACGCGATAAAGTCTTTGGGGTATTGACACTGCTGCGCGACGATTTTCGCATGTTGCCAGATTACTCGTCGACTGTGGAAGACGTCTACATCAAATTCGCTGAGAAGGTTGTCCTTGCTGGTGAGGCAGCTCGCCTTCTGGATTCGGCTGGTCTTCACCGTCGTCTTAAGGCTGGTACCGGCGTCACTTTGGAACTACCAAGCTGGATACCAGAATGGCGGGCTCTGACCCGAGTTCCTAGGGCAATATATTGCATCAGGGAACATCCCTACCGGGCGTCTGACACCATGGCATCCGAGTTCTCTCTTATAACGACGAAGAGTGGATCAGCGCTGGCCACGCCAGCCCTTCTCGCAGACACCATCGCCTGGACGACCCCCGCGCTATTTTCGGGTGCCACGGAGGGAAGCAAAGACACGGATACCACTATCGCCGGAGTCAACATGATATCGCAATTTGTTGATACCCATCAAGACGTGTGCCACACCCACTACAACGATGGATCAGTAAACACGCCCCTGACAGAAACACTGGCCCGAACGCTCTTGATGGACGACCTCTACAAGAATGAAGAAAATACCATCAGCTTATTTGCCGAGATCAGTGAACCAGGTCAGTTACTGGAGAGTCTCCTAAAGGAACCCGACTTGCTCAAGAGTAGGTTTGGGACGGGGAAGAGAGCTGCCAAGTCTGCGTTGGACTCTTTTAGGGTCCAGATCGGCGCCACCCTCCCGGGTCGAAAGTTCGCGATCGGTGGGGCTGGGTACATGGGGCTTGTGCCAGCCGTGACAGAACCGGGTGACGTGGTGGCTGTTATTCCTAGCGGCTCAATTCCGTACATCCTCAGGATGATTGACGACACGGACACGGAGACGGACGGAGTCAGCCGGTACCGGTTCGTGGGTGATTCGTACATTCATGGCATGATGTACGGGGAGGTATTGGAAATTAAGGGTGCTGGGATGAAGGACATATTGATTGTATAGCGGGCGGAATACCATCACGGCCGCCATCGTCAAAGGAGAACTCAAGCAGGCTGAATCCCAGGCAAATCAACGTCCAACCGCAGACTCTTCGAGAAAGCAACAACAACTCAACCCCACCAGCTCGCGAGAAATATCTAGTAACCGATAGGTTTCGTTTTCAGTTGGACTTGCTCTCCGGGAAGCAATCCAGAAGCTTCTGGTGTGTCTCATCCGTCGTCCAAAACTTAAAGCTGTCGTCCACCACCTTCCGGGCCGTAACTTTTCCTCCTTTCGATGTCACCACAATGACCCACTTATCAACACCCTTAAGAGCTAACGACTTGAAAGTCTCCGCCCGAGACTCGGCTACGGCCCGCGCATCATCAGTCGTTCCACCGCTAGCTATGATAGCTGCGGCTCCTCCAACCGCAAACGTCTCATACTGCCACAGCAGAGCGCGTTCCCAGCAGGTACTATTTTCGAATTTTGCATTGACGTCTGCACCATAGAAGATCAGGATATCGACCATCCTCGCTGTGCTCAAGCGGTAGGGTGCGACGCCCGACGGATAAAGGGCGTAGTCTAGGAGTGGTCTGCCTTTTTTGGATTTGACCACTGCGTTTCCTCTTTCGCGAATCTGCTGCCCGACGTATCGGTGAAGCCCAAACTGAACGGCGAGCGATAGAAAGGAGCTCTCCCAGCTCCTCGGGTGGTGATGCGCTGGATCGGAGTGAAAGTTAGACCAGTGCATCCTTGCTATGCGCTTTGCCTCGCGGCCACGATCAAGCCGGCTTACGATGCCATCGGCATCCTGAAGCGTAGTTTCCAGGAAAGATCCATTGGAATCCTTTTGAAGGCTGGCATGGTGAGCTTGCATCGTGTCATCAAGCTGCTGTAGCAAATCTGGATATGCAGGAAGCCAGGCTGAAGGGCTCGAGTCGATGGTGTTTGCTGCAAGCAGTGCTGTTGTTGCTAAAGCCCACAATGTAGCCCAAGAGCCCTTGGGTAGTGGTGACGGGGTGATCTTCAGCTGGTGCACCGCAGATTTGAGATGTGCGATGCGAGGACAGAACGTGAACGTTTTACCTGGTACGCTCACGGTCTCTGGTTCCACTCTGAGAACCGAGCTGAGAAACTCCGGCACAGACCGGTGGCAATACCGGATCCCCGAGTCAAGATGCCAGTTGCTCTGGTTTGCTCCGCCGTTGGATGTACTGGTGATGAAGTTTGGCCACACCGTAGTAAAAGACCTAGCTAGTTGGTTGCACCTCAACCGGACGAGAACCTCTGATCGTGACCACGGCATGATAGGCAAATCAACGGCCATCTGCGCGTCGCCGAGACCGAGGGTCAAATCAGCTAAAGTCAAATCCCTTTGCTCGCCTCTTGACGTGTTGGGAGCGAGATCCCTTGCGACGAGCATAATCCGCAGTGCTTGAGAAGCCTCGGTCTCGACATGTTGGGGGATGCTGGACCATAAGGCTTGGTATAAACCGTTGAGCTTCAGGGGTGGGTCTGTGCTGATAACCTGGAATATCTGTTGGAGTGCCTTGCCGTTTCTCAGCTCCGTTTTGACGAGTTTGATGGCAAGTACGGCCCAGAGGAAGTCGCCTGCGCTTGAAGATGTCCCAACAATGTACTCGGTGATCGCGGCCGCATGCGCCGGGTTAGATTCCTGGGCCGTTTTAAATCCAGAATCGCTGTCAAGGGTTTTGCGCAAGTAGGCCGCTATGTCGCCGTGGTTGCGTTCGTGGAGGGTAATCTGGGGTGTGATGTTCAGCAGACCAAACTCTTCAAGGGGTCGGCTCGAGATGAGAGCCTTCGCATTAGCCGAAGTCCCGATTTCTTCCTTGAAAAACTTGAGGATTTCCCCGAAGCTCTCCAAGCCGTCTGCTCGTTGGTATTCATCTATGCCATCAACGGCGAAAAAGACCTTGAGACCCATTTCTTCATGCCCTAAAAATTCCTGCTTAATCAGTATTCGAATCGCATCGCGAAGCTGTTCCACTCTCCAGGCACCAAGACCGGGGTTCGGTAGGTCTTCGTCGCTAGCCATCTGAGAATAGAGCGCTGCCCACTCCTTGGGGAAGAGAACAGGCGAGAGCTGCGGCTCTTGGGCGAGAACGGTGTAAAGCAGAGATCTCAACAGCCCGTCCTCTGATCTCTCCAGCCTGCTGCCGTTGCGCCAGAAAAAGAAGGAAGCTTTCACTAGTCGATTGGCCGGTGTCGGCGCCCATTTCTCCAGATACTTCGAAGTCCGGTCGTCGGTGAGTACGTACTTCATCAGCGTTGATTTCCCGGACGCTTCTGTACCGGATATGGTGTACAGTCCCTTCCCGGAGGCTAGCCATTTTGGGAGAGTCCCCTCCACGGCCTCGTCCGGAAAGACCCACTGAAGGGATTCTTCCGACGCCTCTCCAATATCGCGTCGTCGTTCATCCACGAACCCTTGACGAAGAAGTGCCATCAGCGCACTGTGGGTCTCCTCCCTCATCCGGTGTTCATTTTCCCGCGCTTCTTCCATCACGACTCCAGGATGGGCCCCGATTCCTAGCACGCGACTCAGTAGCTGCCCGGCGGAGTTATAGTAGCGGCTCTGTTCTTCAGGAGTAGGGTCGTCACTGCATTGGCTCAGAAGTGCAATGAGAGCCCATTTCCCAAAAAGATCGAGCCGTTGGAAGAGCGGTGATGACTGGATATCGTCCACGAGGTTCGACCCGGAGTCCTTCATAAACGTTCGGCTTCGCTAGAGAATCAGCCTCAGGCTTCAGGTCATATACATCATACCTAATCAAAGGGGGGCGATTCTTACATGACGTCCAAAATCTTTGTGCTCAAGCGAGAGAGCGTATCTTGTATTGACTCCAGGGTTATCTCTTTCTGCCAGTCCAGGACGGGTGCCATGTTGCGGAGTCTAATGACCGCTGGCAGTATGGTTTTCAGTTGGTCAATAGACTCGGCGACCATCGTGGCGAATCTGTCGTTACTCAACTCCCCATCGGCATTACTAATAGGAAGCAGGTAAGCGGCCACCGCCTCTAGTTCCTTGATACCTGCTGATATACCATTCGCGATATCTCGCGTGGACGGGCCGGGGCCCACCAACCAAAAGGACGGGCGAAGGGGGTTTTGCCGAAGCTCCGCTTTTCGAATGATCTTGTTAGAGAATTCAATAGTTCTGATTAGGGCGGGTAGTACGCTGAGGGCTACCCCGGTGACTTCAAAGCCACCCATCTCGACCACCGAATCGCGGAAATGCAACTATTCGGCTGGGAGGGAGGCTACTAGATGGCGAGTCGATCTGTTTTCTTAGAGACGGTAAGGGCGTATTGCTGAGAGGGTTTTTTGGTGGCCTGAGATCATCTCTCGCTGTGACCAGACCCGCGGAGCCAAATATCCGTTGCTGCCTAACGCTCTGACAACCACTAATCTCAAATTGGTCGGTCCGTGTGTGACCCTGCTTTGGGCTGAAACATGGCGCTAGGCTGGTTTGGATCATTGTCGGGGAACGAACCCAGCCTCTCGTGATTGTCTTCAATTCGGTTCTCTCAGAACCTCAACAGCAAAGAAGACAAGAAAGAGCCCTAGATACTAGCGACAGGATGGCGCAGCCGCCACAGCGTCTAGAGCAACTGGACCCATGGATCCTCTCTGCCACGGCGACTAAGATGGCCGATGAAGAGGAATGGGCCATCTTCCGACGTTTCGACGACTTGAATCTGCTCAATCTTTTGATCCTCCAGGATCGTGTTCAGCGACTGTCTAAGCAGTTTAATGCGCTGTATCCTGAGAAGACACCAGACCTCGATCCGAACCCAGCCTGGTACGCAATGTCGTTGCCGCTCGGGGGTGTAAACGCTCACGCCGGCCAGACAGAGGCGGATCGCAAAAGGGAGGAGAAAAGGAGGCAAGTATGGGACCAGCTTCGTGCAAAGCTGGCGGAATACAGTAAGGCTGCATCCCGTCCCTTTCCGACCTAGACTGGTATTCGCATGTTGAGAGCTAACAGCAGCACCTCATCACCTACCAATTTAGACAGTGCTCTAATTGAGATGTGTCAACTGAGAAGCCTGGACCCCCCGAGTCCGGAGCACATACATCGCCTCCGAAAGGAGCTTCAGAAGATGGCATCACAGACTCTCCTCCCTACAGAGTCGACCGAGTGTTGGGACCCCATCAATGACGATGACTTTGTTGTGGTGCGAAGCGGCGGCGGAAAGGGCAACAGATCTAACATCTGGCTCAAACTCGGTTTCGAAATGCTCAAATGGGAGTTATGGGGCAGTAAAAAGGTTTGTCTCGAGTCTTTTCACCTCCAAGAGTATTCTAGGATTACAAAGGTACACTAATGAGATCTCATGCTAATCCTTGATGTTCCGCCCAAAGGCCTCAACAGCCCCGACTCCCAACGATTCCAGGATCATATCGCTTGGTAAGAAGGGGAAGCATGTTAGCAAGAACGAGATGGTGCGGAAGCAAGCCTTCTTCTCACGGTTTGCCATGGCCCTCTTTGGCGGCATAGCTCTGATCCTACCAACCGTTATTATGGCAAAGGTCGAGGGCATCAACATCAGCCTTATCACCACATCGGTTTCTGTCTTTTTGTTCGGCCTGGCTCTAGCGTTCGGCGCCACCGACAGCACGGGCAAGGACGTCCTGGCGGCAACCGCGGCGTATACTGCAGTACTGGTTGTATTTGTGGGCACGAGCCTCGCTGGTGGCAGTCAGTCGGCCGAGCTCAGTCCTTCCGAAAGTAACGCGACTGTTTCTTGAGGCCAGACCACCTCTTGTTGGAATTTGACGGCGAGCTTTCACGCAGATGCTTCTTTAGTCTGTCAACCTTGGAAAGCATCTTCAGAGCCATCAACATATCATACTACATTACATCTTGCTACAAACTCTGATCCCATCCTGAGTACACAATGGTCAACACTGCAGGCTTCTAGCCAACTCAGAACCTCCTCTGAACAACCGCAACCGACTCGCGGCAAAACTCCCCTAGCAGTGTTTCGATACACCGCAGGTCGCTATCCCACGGGCCCGCAAACCTCGGCAGATCGATATGGTTTTGGTTGAAGGCTATTTTATCATGCGTTGGCCCCCAGGGACACCAATCCCTCGCTGATTCGCGCGTGACCATGACCTGCGCAGGTCCAGTCAGCTTCCACACGCCGGGGCTTTCTTCCTTGAGGGTCTTGGTTCTCATCGTTTCGTAAACGGAGACGATCCGTGCATCGGAGAAGGTGAAGGTTGTGTCGAATCGGCTCTGGAGGTCTCGTAAATAAAGGGACCCGGGGGTGATGCTGCGGATGAGCTTCTCGTTGGGCTGGTTTTTGACGATGGGCATCCAGCTGTTGGTGGCTATGCCTCGGTTGGGCACGCCACAGAATAGCAGGCCGTAGATGCAGAGGAAGCTTGCAGTATCTGTTGATTCCATCTGAAGAATTGCCTCCTTGACAATCAAGCCGCCGAGATCGTGGGCGATGAAGACGAGGGGGCGTCGGGATGAGGATGGCCGGATACGTTGGATTGACGATACCAACTTGGAGGCCATATCCTCGATGTCTTGGGATGACCGGCTTTTAATGAGGGCTGAATCGTACCCGTACAGCAGGATGCGTGCTCCTTGGGGGTTCTCCGCAATTTTGTCTCGTAGCCACATGAATTCATCTCCTTTGCCCTGCCATGTCCCGAAGGGGTGACCGTCAAGCCCGCCAATTGCGATGAAACTATTTGCAGTGTCAGAATGATACTCAAGACTCCGTTGTGCCCAAACTTGGTTGACTCACTCTACGTTGTGCTCTTCATCCCTGGTTCCATTTAGGGGCGTCCACCCCTGGAAGTGACTATCGATCATAATCTGGCGACTGTCGCCCTGACGGGAACCAGACACAGAATATACCCAGGAGCTCCCGGCTCGGAAGTCGGCGGGGACACGGGAAAAGTCGACAGTAGCAACTTGCGTCGCGTTACATGCAGAACTATGGGGGTCGAGCCCCAGTGAGCGGACATTCGGACCTGTTGTGAATCCTCCCTTGTCCAGCAATCGAGAAAGCAATTTCGCGACTTCATCTACATTGAGGTCTGGAAGGAGTCCCGATACCCGGAAGGTGAGGACCTTGAGGGTTGTATTGTCGGTCGTCATTGTAACTGTTGGAAAGAAGTGATTCGGATCAAAATGTCGAATTTGACTTGGATGATACGGAGAAACTTTCGAGTTATGTAGTTTGAAACCTAGCTGTGTGATTTTTGCCGCGGAATGACCAACCAATGGGAATCTTTCGCAGCCGCTGTGTTTAAAACAGGCCGGGTTGCTTGGTTTCGACCGTAGGCGAGGGGCGCTTACAACCTGGCCAGCGCCCAAAACCCAAGGGCACCTGTGGATGTTGCCAACAATAAGCGCCGGGCCCCAAGACGCAAACCCAAGGGCCCTGCGAGATTCTTACCGCGCGGTGCTTAGTTAGCCGACGGAATATACGACCACATCGACGATGTCACCAAAAGATAGACCGGGAACCAGGCCGGGATTCGGGCTGCATCGTGCAAGTCAATTAGTCAATATTATCCAGTCCCCGTTTCCCCCTGCTGAATAGCCAATTCCAGTCCATGATCCAACTCTATCACTTTCAGCGATTCTTGCTATAGTACTTATCCCACGCTTCCTTCTTCACCCGAATCTGGTCCATCACCCCCACGGTACGGATGCTCTCAGGCAGGCGATCAAGCAGCGCCAGCTCAAGGTGGTGTCTCCAGTGTGGCATCATCTCGCGCCAGCCAAAGCCAATGGCGGTGTCGGCCTTCCAAACAATATTCCGACCAAATTCATCCCACGCGGGCTCGCGAAGCGGAACGCCCTGGCTGTTGCCCTGCGATCGCACCTCCCCGGGCACAACACACAGAGCGTCAATGTGAGCCGTTCTCGGGTCTTCAGGGAGCTCACGCGCCAGCCCGACGCTCAGCGCCCAGTTGAAGGCCTTCGACGCGCCGTACGTGACTATCCAGGGTACCCCGACCCGGCCTGCCGACGACACGGTGAGCACCAGCGAGCGCTCGGTGCCGGGGAGAGCCTCGGGGCGGCGGCGCGCCAAAAGCGGGAGGACCAGGGCGGTGAGGCGCGCCATGAAGAGAGCGTTCTGGTTGACGACAGCGTCGACGTCGGCGAGCGAGTACGTGGCGAGAGGGCGCAGCGGAGGCAGCGCGCACGCGTTGCCGCCTACGTTGTTGACGAGGACGAAAAGGGGCAAGCCGGCGAGCGATGCTACGGCCGCCTCCATCTGGGTGGGTGTCGCCTTGCTAGCGTCGAGAATAAGGGTTTGTACCTTGGCGGTGGGTGCTATCTCGCGCAGCGTCGCCGCTGCTTCCGCTAGCTCATCGGCCAGGTAGCCGTGGAGGATGATATTGAAGCTTTGACGGACTAATTCTTGGGCAATACCGAGGCCGATGCCGGCGCTTGAGCCCGTGACGAGCGCGTAGGTGCCTGCCGCGCCGGGTCGGCGGTAGGCCGAGAGCGGCTGAGTGGGTAGGAAGAAGTGGAACGCGACGAACTGGTAGGTCGATCGAGCGAATTGAACGGCGACCAGCGCACCGAGGCCCGCGAGCGCAATTAGGATTGCGTGAGCCATGACCTTTGGTGATGGACACAAGATGGAATGTCGTCTGATGAAATTGGTGTAGGATGCTGGAGCGATTACGATCTGCGTGGCTGCCTGGGATTTCAAGACCCTTGTTGCCAAGTGGGGAAGTCGCAAATTACAACGTGGGATACCGTGTCCGGTCATCGATCTTGTCGTTGTGTAACGGCATTGTTTCCTTCTGGCCCCCCGGTGCCTGTTGTGTGATGCAAGTCAACAACACCCAGTCAGGCTGCGACAGCGCGGGAAACCCTTAGATGGTAATAAAAAATCACAACAGACATCCCAAGGGCAGTCCTCCCACTCTATGCCGACAACACAGTAAGCCGCTTGGCCACAAAATACAGCCACCCAATAACAGCGTTATTCCCGTCCGGAACCCCCGAAACCTGGTGCTTGATGAAAGCCAACACCCAGTCAGACCATAACAACGCAACAAACCCCAAAGCGATCAAAACCATAGCGAACGTCTTCCCAAAAGCATCATTCGACGACAAAGACCGGGTTTTCACCAAAAGCCACTGCAAGAATATAATAAAAACTACCGACAACCCAGCCACTCCTCCAAATCCGAAACAAAGAAGTCGAATATGATCATGGCTCCACGTCTGGTCGACGAGCGATTGCAGGTCCACAACTCCGATTATGCAGCCGACGGTGTGAAACCCAATAGCCAGCCAATATCGAGAGACCGGCCCCTTATCAATGTTCCTGAAGGTCGGGTAGACTTTGTACTGGTATTCTTCCATCCCAGTCTCTTTCATCTCGCCCGGCCGCACGGTATGGCCGCCAATGGGAGGCGATGCATTTTCTGTGTCACTGTAGGTTATTTTGACGCCCGTGCGGTCAGGTCTGGCGATGGCTTTTTCGCTTTGGACATAAAACGCTGCGGCTACTGTAGCGGGTGTGAGCTCATTATGCCGAACTCCCAAATTTAGAGAATCAATCGAATTAATCAGCGTAGTCTCTACAACTGAGTCCATATAATCTGACGTTGAGAGTCAGTTTCCAGAAAGCGATGAGCACAAACTCCCATCGCTGCTTGCACTTGACAAGTGTCGCAATGGTCGTTTCGAGCACAACCAGCAGCCCCGCCCTAGCAAGGTTTGCATCCAAAGTGGACTTTGTGTTCAGCTTCCAAAGTCACGGCCACCGGCCATGAGCGAGCATGAGGGACGTGTACAGAGTTAAGATGTGTGAGGTGGTGCCGATAGCCCCAAATGGGAGGGCATAGCGTTGGATTTCCTCTGTGAGAGTCTCAAGGCCGAAAGGGTGGACGGCCCCTTCCGCTGCTGGTAGTGTTGTGTTTTCGGCCATCGTCATGGCTCAAAACCTATCCACGGAATTTAGGTTGGCCATGTTTTGAGGCCGAAGAGGCCGAAATGTTGGAGGACGGCAAGTTGTATTTATTGTCTGCAACTGATAAGCGCTCGGGGACCTAGAGTACTGGCCAAGTCAAGACAGCTTAGCTACCACGACCTCGAGCTAGTTGTCCACAAACGGCAAGGCTAGGCATAATTCATCGGCATGCATTGATAATGCACGAGCCTCCAATTGAAGCGGCAAGCCTGGCCTACGTCATCGACATCGTATTTCGTTTCCCCAACCTCGGCCCGTGAAGCCCGATCTTTGGCGTTCTTGATCAAGACCCGGATCATGTTGCCGTTCTTGAAAAGTGGAACTGAGGTGTATGAGATACCACGGGGCAGGAAATATCCACTCCAGAATGCAGTGACATACCGATCCTATACAACCAGGCCACGAGGCAACAAATAGAAAACCCAAACCATTCGTGACAAACCATCTCACACATCCAGCACCTGTCCGCGCTCAGTGCGTAGTCATGCTCCCACTTCAACGGGCCAGGAGCCTCCGTTTCGCTGACATCCGTCTCGGCGATGACAGTTTTGACAGCGGCAGTTTCGTCAGCCAGCTTGATCCGCCCAATCTCTGTTCGGAGATATCCGTCGCCCGCTCCGAACGTGATGCCCGCAAGCGAAACTCCGGCATCGAGAACTTGCACACACATATATCCCGACAAATCCCAGATTTGTACAGAACGGTCGCTGGCCGCGGACGTGAGTCGAAGGTTGTCGGACGAATAGGCAACTGCCCATATATGGGCGGTTAAGAACTTGTGGGGGTTGCGGGCGAGGGCTGAGAGATCGGGAGCAGATTTTAGGCGGTTCTAGTTTGTGAGCGACAGTTCATTCTGGCACTCCTCGCCGTCCTTCCCGTTGCTGTCTTATCAAGGCGCAACGGCGATGGGACAGCGTACAATTCTTCCTCCTCCGAGTCCGGATCCGGATACGAATCCAAAACAGTTACAGATGACGAAATTCTTTGTCGGCAGCCAGACCGCGAAGCGCAAGCCGAAATGTCGCGAAGACTGATACGGGACTCGGCGGAAGCTTCACATGCTATGGTTTACATATCCCTGATGACGAATTTCAGTCTTCCGCTAGCCGCCATTGGGTTGTTCGCATCGACGACCGGATTGCTTGAATATACGGAGTTCTTGGTATCCCAGTCCTGGGGGCGCAGGTTATCCTTCTTCATTCCGCAAACCTCAACGGCTATCACTGATCTAGATCAGGCCGTTGCGCTTGCCAGTGGGATCATGACACTGGGATTCAGTATGTGGGACGTCCTCAAAGTAAGGCAAGCGGCGATTCGAGGGGAGAGAGATAGGGAGGAAGAACTGGATCGACGGATCGGGATAGAAATGGACCGTTTGGGCACGGATGAGGGAGATTGCTCTCACGCAACTATCTCCGTTGCTCGAGGATGTCCAGAACCAACTCGATCAAAGCACGGAGGATAATGAGGAACGGCGCCACCTTCTAGCCAGGAGGCAACAGCTCCGGCATGAGTTACTGACGCTCTGGGACAAGGAGATTTCAAGCGAAATTCCTCGAACTCTGAACGCTAGCGATATCTACCTAGGTACTCTCTAAGTATTTACTCCAGATCATGTCAAGGGATAATAGGGAGGCTTTAAGTTTTGCAGACATCACGAACATGCGGAAGGACGGATCTCTATTGTGGGTTGACATCACAACACCCCTGTTCCTCTTGTCCCTCTGACCATAGTCTAGGTAGTCCCTACAATAAAGCGTTACTTACCTAGGTACCGTTATCACCCCTCCAACACCCCAACATCCCTTACATCCCTATGCAAAATCCCTCTCCGCATCAAACACAACTGCCTTCGGCTTCGCCTTCTTAATATTCTCCGCAAACTTACCATCCCTAATCGCCAAACTCGCCCCGCCCAGCTCTTCCCCATCAGCCTCTCCCTCAGCTCATCCCCCGGAAAGCCCTCATACCCCCTATACCCCTCATTCCACCCCACCAGCATGCTCCTCCAGAACACACCCATGTGATTCTCCGGGCGCTTCTCGTCCCCCTCCGTCGCAAAGCGGAAGTTTCGCGTCGACACGCCATCATTGTGGTACACCAGCAGCGGATGGCCGTCGGCACTGAAGCGCACGTCCTTGCGCTCCTTGATCTCGTACCCCTTGTGCTGCGACGCCGAGACGTACTCGCCCTTCGTCCACACGGCGATGTTCTCCCAGTCGTGGGTGTGGCCGCCGAGGCCGGATTCCAGCGCGACGTCCTTCTCGAAGTAGTACGCGTAGAAGGTCACGCACCACGCGCCGTTGTAGTGCCGGCGAGAGTAGAAGTTGGCATTTTCGAGGTCGATTCGGTCGCGACACCCGGCTTGGGGGGCGCCTTTGGCGGGCATGCCTTGGGCGAAGGAGCCGTCGGGGCCGATGGCTGCGACGTTGTAGCAGCTGTCGGTGTCGAAGTCGAGGGCGGGTTGGACATGTTGAATTCAACGCAGTCAACCAAGAACACAGTAATTGCCGCCATCAAGTCGTGTTCTATTCAGGGAGCCGTCTTCTCAGCCAAGCGAAGCTCTGGTGCTCGGCCGCGCTGCGGTTCCGTGGCGCC
>Ga0247760_1001593_pt1 | contig 20343 bp, 25 predicted proteins | sample UWRJL171409R4_FD_179936 | JGI IMG/M metagenome (GOLD analysis project Ga0247760, IMG submission 179936) | Plant litter microbial communities from Arlington Agricultural Research Station in Wisconsin, United States - UWRJ-L171-409R-4 | ecosystem: Environmental > Terrestrial > Plant litter >... | reverse complement strand
ATAAAAAAAAAAAAGGGGGGGGGGAGGGAACCAAGGAAAAATCTTTAGCTGCATTGGAAGTGCCTTGCCCTCCGCTGCTACACGAGCCTGCATCTGTTATCAGATTGTATTTCGGTCGGTGAGAACTCCCGTTCCGGTATCTCGCTCGAAAACTCACACGCAATCATTCCCCCATCTTGTCGTCTTCTGCCAGTTCTTCGGCTTGGGGATGCCGCCTTCCGCTTTCTCGAAGATTATGCAGAAGAGCCGGATATCACCCTTGCCCGCATCGGAAAGTCCCATTTTCTTGTCCACATGGCCAGCCCGGATGAGTGCCCAGTCCAAGATGGTCCAGTTGGTTCGTGGTTATGATGAGCAGCCGACCCTCCTGGGGGTACCGAGAGCATGGAGAAGATCCGACAACGACAGTTTCCCTCGCGATTGGGGTCGATTTTTTGGGTAGCATTTTCCTTGGCTTGGGTCATGTCCGTTTCGCCTTGCCGACGGCGTGCGACTCGTTTGGCTCTGGCCCGTCTTGTATGTTTTGGTCCGCCACCAGGGAATCACAGCGGAGTTCCACATCCCATCCACGCCCCAGTATAGGATCGGCTGCAGCTAGCGTCGCCTATCCCCCCACTCTGGGCTGATGCGCCCGCAGGCCAACCAATCACCGCCCATCACGATGAGAGGGGGCAGAGCCTCAGCGCTGGGGTTCCAAAGGGGAGATCCGGGCAGCCAATGCAACCGTTTCGCGGCAGTTTCCGTTCCCATCTCACGCGTTGACGCGGGATGCGCAAGGGAATGCAGCCATTCCACGGCAGATGGATTCCATCTTACGGCTTCGGTGCCGGGGGATTGGGGTCACATGACATGTTGTCGACGCGGGGCAAGCGGGATTGGCAAAACGCCCCCCTCGCGTTCCTATGCACATGTCACTCGGCCTCTTTGTCACCAAAGTGTGCTCACACTACAAAGGCATAATGGTGACGAACAGTTTGCATTTTCAGCCGCCCCGCAATATCAAGTCTCCAAAGTGAGTGAGCTTCCAGGTCACTTAGATCCACCTGCAGCATCCGTATGTTCGCTGCCGTTCGTGCTGTCTCCACCCTGTCTCCACCCTGTCTCCACCCTGGCCCGGCTCGTACGCCATGGACATCCTACAGTGCTTCATCATGCAATCGACTTTGACTGTCTTCCAAATTGCGACGATGCGTCCATTAGACGTCGTCCTGCTATTCCCGGTGAAGTTCTGGGTACACCTACATTTTTTGGTTAGCATCATCAACTTGAGTGGAGGGAGAGGGGCAAGACTGCACATGTTGATGTATGCTGAGGACCGGACGCAAAAGACGACAAACTGAGCTTCGAAAGCAAGTTGTGGACGGTGCGAATGAAGAAAACAAAATGAATAAGGTGGAGTTCGGGGTTGGTTGGCAAGTAAGTAAACAGGCAGGGAGGCAAGCGTGCTTTGGGGTGCGGTCAATGAAGGTGAGAATGTTCAGTGAAGGAATGGCATTGAGCTGGCCTAATTGATATAGCTTTATGTCATGGACTGTCTCAGTACACAGCAACACGGCTTTCCTTGAGCTTGCGATGTCGGCCAGACCCTGCTCCTTGCAACGCGACGGCTAGGAACGAAAAGGAGATCATCACCTCGGATAAGGACCTGAAAAGTGATGTGTTATCTGAGAAGAAAAAGTAGATGAAAAGTGATATGCTATCTAAGTAAGGACATCAGGTGATCTTCGCAAAGGTAGCCAGAATACGCCATGGCCGCATGCGGTGTAAAGAGACGAAGGGCTTTCTTCCCCCAGCGGCCAACTGCCCAACCTCAATTTACACCTCTCTCATCCTGTCTCCTCGGCCTCTGATCAGCGACCAACTTCCCAACCTCAACCTGGCTTCCTCTTTTCTCCTCAACCTCTCTCATCAGCAACGTCCCTTCCCACACCCAACTTGGCAACCCCTCTCATCTTTTCTCGGCCTCGTCCTTTGCCCCCCAGCCCCCATTACATGATGGCGGAGCAAAATCCTACCGACGTTGTTCCATCACTCATCTTCGAGCCGTGCCACTCCCGTGAGTACGTGCAAGACTCGAACACAGGGGCCATGGAGATGGTGGAGAAGAGCTACATCTCATTCTACTGGTTTGACCATGACGACCACCTAAAGCTTGGCTCCATCAACTTGGCGCAAGGCTTGCCTGAGAACTTTCATGTCCAACCTTCACCGGATGGTGTTGTCACGTTGGACATGATCCAAGCGGCACTCCAAGAAGGGGCCATCAGCGTGGAGCAGGTTCGAGCCGGTCTTCGAGATATGGCGGACGAGGACATCTACCCTCGGCTCCCCTTTTCCTGGCCGGTCACCGTCGCAGCCGAGCCGACGTCAGCCCAACAACATCTCTTTCTGAAGCGTGTCAGCATTAGCCAATGCCGCCATCTGTTGGACGAGAGGCACCAGCCGTGGCACCCCGGGCTGGGAACCGAACTTGTACCTCCCTGATTCATCCAACGACCGCTCGGAAAGTACGTCGTTCGTTCTTCCCTTTTTCACCTCCTTTTGCTCTTCTTCTTCTTCTTCGCATCCCCCTCTTCCACCTTGTGAACAAGCAATCTGGTAGCCTAACAACTTGTCCGCTTTCTTCACCTAGCGACCGCGGATCTCTACGCCCTCGACAAGCTTTCGGAATGGCTTGATGACCCTGTTGCGTACGAGGCGAACATGTTGAAGGGATACAATTTTCATCCCGGAGCCCCTGCACAGACGAATCCTTATTCTTGACCTTGTTCGGATACGGCGTCTCATTTGGTCATTTATTATGGGGGAGGGATGGGTGTATCTATCTTCGGCGATGCCAATTCGTTCATTTCCGTTCCTCGCGCCTGAGTTTTCAAATTTCCAGAGACAGATTGTAATAGGAAAATGCCTCCCTCCTGGCCTCAATCCCGGCTGTTCTTCTAGAGTCGTGACCTCTCCGCACCGTTTCGAAAGACCGCCATTGGCAGCGTGAAAGCGGTAACGACGACCGTGATTAGACCGCCAGCTGGAATTCCGCACCCTAGACCATCCGTTTTCGTCGCGCGGAACGGCCTGTGACCCAAGCATTCAAGATTTGTCGTTCGTGAATTATCTGAGATGGGAACAGACCGACGTCAATACACTCTAATGCCGTCGCCTGGACCCCGTTTCTGGCTACATCGATCCGCCCGCACGTAGTCATAATAGGTGGGAAACGGACCGCCACGTACATCTAAGCATGCTCCCTACGCTGCAACGCGCCTCGTGGGCGGCTGCACCGCACCGTGACCCAGCGCGAGGAAGTTGGCTCACAACAGCGACGGCTAGCCCCAACGCGAGTAGTCAGCGGCCGGTGCCCATGGAAAGGTTTAGCATGTTCGGTTCGGATACGTTAGCATTAGGTTTGGAGCACCGCCGCATGCTTGGGAGTGCTCAGTAGCCTCCCTCCGCCCATAACTGGACCCCATTTCCGTATACTATTAATAAAGATGCCATCAAGATCCTCCCGTACACTCCATGTTTCGAGTAGATGCTTGCCCCAAGCGGCCGCTGTGCTCAGAACACCCCAGAGAACCGGATTCCGGTTCTCACCGTATGTCAAACCCTTATTTGCCACCCCAACACATCCAGTCACAACCTCCACAGGTCCCCTATCCAACCAGCGGTCTGCAACTCTAGCCGTGATTGGCGAACTGCAAACTCAGCAGCTGGTCAGTTTAAAATACCTGCCAGGCACCGTCTGTTCACACTCCTTATCCATAACACCGGATCCGAGTCTGTTTTTAACTGTCCCTGGCATCTCACTGGCCAAGAATTGTACCACCCTGCTTGAGACACCAAAGATAATTTCCCGACATGCCTTCCAAGGCGTGCGTGCATCTTTGACACTCTGGGTGGAGAATGTCCCGCCATCGATAGTACCCGCACTGCACCTGGAACGAACACCACATCAAAGATACTGGCCCAATATCGACGCATGGATTACTAGATGGGACGAATTCAGCGCTCAGAACCTGTATAAGATATTACCAGCCCATTATGGAGTCTAGCGTCTGCCGTCATAATGTCTTCTCTCAGCTTGTGATAGGGAAACGCGCAGTGATCAGAGGGGGCAGCACCGTCGAAGCCGCGGAAGATAGGAAACTTGAGGACGGACGCCTTCAAGGGAATTAAGCAGAGTTAGTAGATCATCTATGCCAAGTACTGGCTTCCAATCTGCGCTGGGTGACTGGAGGTTATAGCGGGGAACTAAGACAGCATTATGCTACTAGAAACCTGTATCTGTTAACCTTTCGACGGCGACTAAGGTCGGAGATTAAGAAGAAGAAGAAGAAGAAGTGGGTGATTGCGTGAGGGATGAGAAAGAGTGTGTTAAACACGGAAAAAAGACAATGCAGTGACTTGCCTTGTGGCCCTCTTTGCTGTCATTCGTGTCCATTTAGCGGCCAGAGACACTGCTGTACAGCTGCTTATATTGGTGGAAGTACTCCCACGAGGAGTCTGGTGAGGTAATAATGTACGTGTTGCAGATGAAGTCGAGGAAGTCTATGGCCATAGCCTTGTCGGCTGTCTCGATAGCAGCCTTCCACAGCCCCAGCTCGCTAGACACGCAATACCTTCTCATTCTTAACCAGTTTATAAGAAGACGTCGTGCAGCTCATGCGGTTAACGAGTGTAAAGTACCATGTACCTCGCCGTGACCTACTGCCCCACTGTCAAGGTTGCTGAAAATGGCGACACGCGCCAGCCGAATTTAGCAGCCGCAACAGCGCTTTCTCACTTTAATCTGTAAGATAAACTCCTTTTCCTTATTCTCAGTGTGTCGTCTTTATTTGTCGCACAAATAGGGCTTACGAATTATTCAGCGTGATGATCGTGTCATGGGGACTTGCTAACACATAGATATTTGGCGCTCCAGAGGACGGGGTTGTTGCATGTGCCATTTTGCGTGGGATGGTGCTCAACGCCGCCCAACGACACGATGCGGTTGCAAGGTTCTGCGGTGGCTCCTTGGCCAGATTAGAAGAGAGAAATAGGAACTGAATTGTTCTGCAGAACGTAGAAGGAAACCCAGGCCCATGCCCCAAGTGGATGAACACCGCGCGGATCCAGGCCACGAAGAATCATATAAATCGAAGCTTTGCGTTATTGGCGTCGATCAACACCGATACAGCGGATGGCTCTCCATCGACATGTCGATACCTGTTTGCAGGTGGTAGCTCTTTCTCAGACCGGTGGTCTACATCGCTTACTAGTATCTGTCACAGGTCTCTCGTGAGACTTCTGCATATATATCACCTAGTTCCTTCCAGAATACTAGACACTGCCTCTGCCACTCCAAGAAGCCTGGCATCGTCCCAGTACTGCCCGATCAGCTGTAGCCCAGCAGTTCTTTCCTCTCCTTCGACCGGCATCGGCACACTCACGGCTGGCAGTCCTGCTAGGCTCGCCGGCACAGTAAACACATCGTTCATATACGCATCCAGCACCCCCTGTCCGCCCGTGACGTCCTCCAGCTTGGGCGCCATAGTCGGTGCCGTCGGGCATAGCAAGAAGTCCACCTCAGCTGGCCCCAGCTTGCTCTCCATAGGGATATCATCTGACATCTCGCTCAAGTCGAACGTCTCCTGCTCATCCTGTAGCGGATTATCCAGCCGAAAGACTCGGTCAAAGTCCCGCCGCACAAGCCGCCGCACCGCCTGCGCTTTGAGGAAGTAGTTGTCCATCGCCTCCGAGCTGAGCGTGTACGAACCGAGTAGTATTCGGCGCTTGACCTCCTCACCAAACCCCTGCCCACGACTTGCAGCGTAGAGAACCCCGCCCTCCGCCGCATCACCCTCCCCCTCTGCTCGCGTACCATACCGAATACCATCATACTTTGCCAAGTTCGATGACGCCTCCGCCGGCGCAATAACATAGTACGCCGACAGCGCATGCCTCGTCGTCGGCAGCGAAACCGGCACAACCTTCGCGCCCATCTCCTCCAACCTCGCCGCCGCGGCCGCCCAGGCATCCCGTATCCTGGGCTCTAGCTCCTCGATATTGTACTCCAGCGGCAGCCCAAACCTCACGCCCTCCAACCCCTTTATCTTCTCACCAGCATACCCCTCCCTCTTCTCCGCACACCTCCTCCTCGCCTCAGCCGACAAGCTTGTCGGATCTCTCCGATCCCACTCCGACCACAGCCCCCTCCCCACAACCACCTCCCTTATCCCCTTCACCCCTCTCGCCAACAACCCCACCGTATCCAACGAATTCGCATACGGCACAACCCCATACCTCGAAAGCATCCCGTACGAAGGCTTATACCCGACAACCCCACAATACGCCGCAGGCAACCGCACCGACCCCCCCGTATCTGTCCCCAGCGCAAGGTCCACCTCCCCATTCGCAACCGCTACGGCGCTACCGCCCGAGCTGCCGCCAGCAGAGTAGACACCATTGGCTACGGCGCCGTGCGAGGAGTGAGTCGAGTGGCTGCCCATGCCGAATTCGTCGAGATTAGTCTTCCCTATGAGGTTGGCGCCGAGGGCGCGCAGTTGCGATACAATCGTTGCTTCGAAGGGGGAGTTGTGGGAGGCGAGGAACGGCGAGGCGCATGTTGTTGATTGGAGGGGGGAGAGGGTGGTGATATTGTCTTTTACTGCGAGGGTGAGGGACCCTGGTGGTGGTGGTGGTGGTGGGTCATTGCTGGGGGAGTCTGGTTGCGTTACTGTCCGGTGGGATTGTGGTTAGTTTCGGAAAGGGGGTAGGTAGAACGGGAGGTACCTTGAGAGATGAAGTGGTTTATCCGGCGACGTTGTGACTGTGACGGGGCGATTTGTCTTGCATGGCTCAGACACAAGGCCCGGAGCCTTGGCCGAGATAACATGGGAGCTATACAATCTATCTTGGCCTCGGGGGGTTTATGCGCTCAATTGGTATCGAGGGTTCGTTTTGTCGCGAGAATTGTGGTAAAATGTTTCGAGAGCTCGGAGCTTCGCGATTGTCGCGATCAATATTGGAGCTTTGAGAGGCAGGATTAAGATAAGGGTTAGGGTTCTACATCACTACCACTTACACCAGCGAGCTGCTCGCATTTCGGGCGTGTATTTCACTTGTCAATCACACACCGAACGAAGTCATGAGAAGCTATATTATCCAATAGTATTATCGTATCGTTGCTAAATTTAAAAACGCCAGTCCACTCTATGGTATCAAACTCAAATATCAAAAGAAAACCAAACAGTATATACCACCCATCATGTCCGAGAACCCATTCACTTGCGGCCCTTGAGATGCCACTCGAACACCTGCGCAAAAGTCCCCTTTGCGTTACTCTCAATTACATCACCGTGGCAGGGGACGATGATATTAAAGTCCCAGCTGTCAATCCTCTGCACGCTCTCATTGAACGAGGGACGATTCCCACGGCTGATCGCGTGCCACAGAAGCCTTTTCTGGCCATTGCCCTCGACCTTTTGCGCACTCATGAACGTGCGGGCGAGGAGACCGGGCTTGGGCTTGTTGGCCTCAGAGACGCGCGAGTACGCTTCAGTGGCGGGCAGGTTGAAGAAGAGGTCAGCCTGGATCAGGACCTTGTCGGGCTTGTAGAGAAGGACAATTTCCTTGTTGGCGTGACCGTCGACGTACTCGACTTCAATGTCGGCGTCGAATTCGGGGCTGACTGAGGTAGAGCGTTTGGTATCGGCCTTGTAGACCACGGCGAATTCCTCTTTGCCGATCTTGTCGTCCGTCGCCGCCTGGCGCTTCTCCGGGAGACCGTCAGGGCCGATGATCTTGGCGGTTGGGAAAGCGGTCTTCCAGTCGGAAATGAAGATGTGGTGCTCAATGTCGCCAGCAATAATGTATTGCAAATTACCGCCAAGAGAGTCAACCTTTGCCTTGACCTCGGGGGTGAGGGCAACGGGGGAAAATACGGCGAGGGCGCCGGATGTGAGGCGGACTGGGTAGCGTTAGTGCATGTGTGCGACATCTGTGGAGTGAGTGAGACATACCGATGGTTCCTCTGCCGCCAATCGGTATCTTGCCGAAACGCAGAAATGGCACTGTTAGGGTGACCACGTTGGGAGTGACGTCGCGAATGACCATCACATCTGACGGATTAGCGGGAATCAGTGTAGACGACATGTTGTTCTGGTTGCTGTTGATGCTGAAGATTGCTACTGAACTTCCGAGGAGGATGGCACCGGTGAAAAATCGTTTCTTTGTGAGGTAAGAATGGGGGATGATTGACGCAGTTAAGCTCGGGGCTCTCTTAAGGCAATGCGAGTCACAAACTGGTTGTGTTCTGAGTAAGCGTAGGGTCGATTGCTGGGGTCGGCGTATCTGATATGCGTGTTAACTCGTTTGAGGTTGACAAAGGCTTGATTGATTGTGTTGATGATTAAAAAAAGAAATCCAACCAGAGGACGGGCATTGATGGGTAGATATATACTGGTGACACACCCTCGAAACGGAGCATTGTGCTATGTTTTTTTTCTCGACTTACAAATTGATACCGAAGCAATGACACCCCGTGAGAGAGCTTGAGCTCTGCCCTCGGCATCGCGACGTCGGGTGGGTCAGACGGCCTCGGTGCACGGGAGCTGGATCCGCTTGCGGTAGCAACTTCTTTGAGCTCACAGCCCTTGCTCGGCCTTCTCAAATTCCGTGAGATCACGCGTTTTGACAGTTGGGGATGCAGTGCATGAATAATAATTGAATCATTGGGCCAGCATGTGTTGCTGGCTTTGTGTGCGTACAAGTACGGCGCGTATTTCCAGGGTGGATTTGGAATGTCCAGGACCTGTCAAGCCCGGCCCCCTGAACTCGCTAAGGACCGGCTGCCTAAGCAGCCCGCATGACATCATCCACTCAACCAGTCCCAGCTGCGTCAGCAAGCCACCCTCCTTGCCTCGGATGTGCGGTCGCTTCCAACACCCCGCGATTAATCATCACCGATGGCTTGCAATGGCTGGATGATTTGAATAAACGTCCAACCAAGCTGTGATTGGCGGTGACTTGACCTCTCCCCATCTCCATGCACTTGCTGGCAACAACCCTGTTCATTAACTAATCAAGAAGACAGTGAAGGATTTAGGATGCAGAAGGACGGATACGATTTCCTATGCGCCAAACTCAACTCACGATGCCTGCTCCTCTACCGTTTCAACTCTCGAGATATGGACATGAATCTCGCCCAGACGCGCCGAAAGTGGCAAGTCATGGGGATTGTCCTGCCTCACGCTGCTTGGAAAGAGCCGAGAGCGCAGCGTGGCGGGCACAAGTGTTCCCAGGCCGGTGCCGCGGAGATCACGATGTCGCGAATCTCCGACATCGAGCTGTTCCGCTTCCTTCTTTCCCGGGTCGGGGGGCCACACTTTCCTCTTGAGCCGTTGCCAGAAAGACGCAGTGTAATCCAAATTGAGGCTGATGATATACGTGCAAATCGCTAAGATAGGCATTGTGACCACGAACGCCGAGAGGGGGAAGATGTCGTCGCTGACGCTCCATAGTGATGTGCAGAAAGAAAGGGGGAGAAAGAAGATACTGACAAACGTCAGTAGCTTAATATTCTCCCCCAATTTAGTCGACATTCGACTTTCTATGACAGCGCTGGCATTGAATAGCTGGGAGTGTCAGTTGGTGATCTGGCTTGTCGCAATTTGTGAGAACCTACACCATCCCTCAACGCAACGGCTTCCTCCCTCTTGCTGGCGAATCTGACGCGCAGAGCCTCAAGCTTGGCTAGAGCAGCGTACTGCTTCCGGAGTCGCGATGAGAAGTCTCTCGGGTTGCGATTAGCTGGTGGTGGGTTTGCACGCAGAAAGGCAGCAAACCGGTCAACCTGACTGATGTTGTCGTTTACACTCTTCTCAAGTTCCTTGAGAAACTCTATCGCCCAGAAGTACTTCTTCGATCGGGACAGCGCCACGTCATCCGTCAGCAGTGTGTCGTGATAGTTGGGATCGAACAGTGCTCTCTTTTCGCACAATAATTCATCAAAAAACTTGGCAATTTCCTCCCATCGATCCAAGACAGAGACAAGACATTTTTGGGTGACGTCGCTCATGTCATCAATCATCTCGTGAAAATTACCTTGCCTGTGGTGGATATCAGCCAATATTCTCCATTGTGGGATACTTATCTGTGTCTTCGGACTCGGAGACAAGAGAAAAAATGACGAAACGGGTACAATTTCTCTCTGATTGAGTACTCACGATAGATCATCGCCCTTTTCGAAATAGTAAGAATGCGGGAAGTGTAGAGGTCTTAGGCATATCATAGTCCAGAAGACCGTTCGCGCCGCCTTGGAGCCCGAAACCTCGCCAGCAGGGACAGCAATGAACTATCGGAGTGTCAGATATCGGAGTCCAACGAAGCAGCATCACCACTCACCGTCAATGCACTCTCGCGAATCCTACGCTTCGCGTTTCTGGGCTCCTCTCCATTACCGTATAGCTCGCCGGACGACCATAGCTCAGTTAAACCCGGTGCATAATCGGCTTCCAGTATCTCATAGAAGGTGAGATGGAACAGAATACAACCCTTAGCTAACAACTCGGAATGGCTCGCCTCGGTTGCTCGCGTACATCGCAGGTGATTGCGGACAGCACGCCAGATTATGTCGTTAACCGGCAGCTCGAATATGGCTTCGTCCGACTTTGGTAACAGAAACGGGCACAGGTCTTCGTCCTTAATCTGACTCCTTTTCTCAGCCGATTCGCAGTTGCGGATTGTCGTCAGCCCTTGGAAATGGATCATCCTCCGCCAGGGAGCCACCATGGGTGCCAGCGTCGAGGTCTCCTCCTTGGCACCGGAAAGCCCGTCCTCGATCCGCCCTCGCTTCTCCGTATCGATGTCTAAATCCTAGGAACTTTTGTGCGGGTACCAATACGACGAGACACCCGTGTCAAACCAGTCCCAAATGTTGAAGTACCTTCCCCTGGGAGACTCGTTCGCATGGGCATCATGGAAATGATGGAGGAAATTCCGGACACGAGATGGCGTGGTTGGGTCGGTGGGTGTGCTCAGGAAGCAGAGACTGACACGGTTATCGTGTGGGATCTGCCAGCATTCGCCGAGGAGCCCGGTCCAAGCCGATCTGCGTCCTTGGTCTTTGAAGCCATGGCCGGGATATTGCGAGGGTGAGATCAAATGGGCGCCGTATAAGGGGTTCCAGACAGGGACCGAGTCGGTTCGGTATCGCCGCAATGCTTCGCGAAGGATGGGCCCGCCTCGAGCCTCGATCGTGAGTTTCCCCGTGGAGGCATTACTATCGGCATCTGTTGTGGCGGGATCGCATCTATCTGAATCATGGCTCACTTGTGCCGGCGGCTGCCCTACTCGCTCTCGAATGGCTTTGAGCTCTTCCAAAATTCCGGCAAGTAGTGCTGCGGTTTCACGACTTCCATCGACAATTATCGGGGCTTGGGCGTCGCCCTCCATGCCGGCGATGTAGCTTCATTCATTCGTTTCGTGCAGTGCGTAAAAGTCATGAAGCATCACGGTCGGTGATTGTGTGAGGATGACGGGGGGGCTCAAGGTCGAGACGCGCTGCGCCGCGGTCCTGTCGCCGTTGGCTGGCTCCCCTGCTGGACAGCGCTTGGCGAATCCTTCCCAGGCTCCCGGACTCTGGGGGCCCCCCTGAACGGCGACCCGCGGAGATCATCGGGCGGGCCGAGCATCCCCTTTACGGGATAAACATCGAACCTATGACATATTTCGCCGTCCAGCGCGCCAATCTCTAGGTTCCCCCATTCATATGAAGAAAAAGGCCAATCTAGGCTGCTGCCTTAGCTGTAGAGAGTTCATCCATCCTAATACCTCGCAGCTGGTAACCAGAAAGTTTCCCCAAAAAGGGAGTTGTCCAGGCTCACCCATTGTCCACAGTCTCTCCACCCACTCCAACCTGCAAAACAAATCAACCAAAAAAGAACCGAACCCAGTTACCTAGATTCAAGACCAATCTGCCTCTTGTTCCCTCCCCCGCTCAGGATTGAACTGAGAACCTCCAGATGTCTTCTTGTTAAGAGAGTAACAGTCTGACGCGCTAGCCAGTTGCGTCACGGGGGAATGTGAAGATGAAAGACATACAACACCAGGGATTCGCTGGTCGTCACCGACCCAACTACTAGTCTGGCGGTCGCTGGCTTGTCTATGGGAGAGCGGACGGGATCCCGAATTTTTCTATGGGTCGTGGTCGTAGGTGAAAAGTATGCCGAATTTGGCAGCCCTGGAGTCCAGGAAATGGGATGAGTTCCGGAAAATGGGATGCATCTGACGCCGGAAAGACCGGCCACACACGGACCTTAGACATCATAAGTTCAGCGGCGAAGCGTCGGGTGACAGGGCGACAAGATTGTTTCCGCGATAAGCTATGGGTAGACTGAGTACTGTCGCGATTCCTCCGATCCAGTTCATGTAACGCGTTTTCCGTCAGGGGAATCTCGGAGAGGTTGTCCCAAAATGATGGGGGTGGTCGGGCCGGATGGCTGAACTTTTGCTTCTTTGGTTGATGCTGCGATCTTTCGCTTGATGATGGTATGGCGCGGTGGTGAATTGTGCGTTCATGTGGTTGTAACATCGCTTATTCGGCGAATCTTCCTTCATCTTGCATTCGGACATGGTCTATTTGAGATAAAGGGAAGGAAAAGGTGGACATTCAAGGCTAGAACTCTTGTATTTGCTCGCCATGCTATGCCGAGCACCCGCGTGACGCCGGATGGCAAAGGACATGGGAAACGAGTGTCCTAGCAGGCCAGGCAAAGGGAGGAGTGGGGAATGGCGAATGGACGGGCACGTCGCCAGGAGGAGAACTGGCTTCGTGATGGTGTGAAGGGTGGGGTTGGAAGAAGAAATGTCACCCACCCATTTCCAGGTTACCGTCTAGCATGGTCGATATGTAGTCGGTCTCATACGGACCATGACAGCGAGAGCCAGGTTGACCGAGCGGTATTATATCACTTGCCGCGGCTGCATCTTGGCGGCAGCACAGCGAACTAAGCAGGCCGCGAGCCGACGCGGGATCGAGCGTTGGGAGTGTTTGAGGGAAAAGAAGTTGGAGGGTTGAGAGGGGCGAGGGGCGAGGGGCGAGGGGCGTCAGGGGTAGGTGTATGGCAAACTCAGTTGGCTAGACGGTGGATTGGGGCCAGCGTGATGGTACGTCAGGGAAACGGGCCTTACTGTGGCACTCAGGAGCATACAGCTGGTAGCTTGTACTCCCCGAGGTCACAAGTTTAGCGTGGGTTTTGACTACGGTGCAGGGAACCGCGCTGGGCGACGGGCTGGTGTCGGACGGATCCGTGCTGCCTGTATTTTGGCTTAACGTAGGTTTCTATCAACACCCTATCTCCGTTTTGCATCCCCGCGCGGTTCTCGTTCCAGATTTCGTACCTTGGGCATTGCAAGGTGAAATTGAGTAGGGTTAGGGTTTATAGCGTTTGTTTACTTTCCCCTGTTTCTTGGATCACCAACGCTTTTTAGCAAAATTTTGGATTGAGCTATGCCAGAATAGCCTGAGGTTCCTAACCATCCAGTCCTTCCATATTGTCTGATTCCGTCTTCCCATACCCTTTCCACCTTGATGTGCAAGCCGACTATCCACGTAATGACATCCCAATTCCTATCTTCCAAGTCTCGGTGTGTGAGGTAAGGTTGAAAGTTTGTCATGCTGCCCAACTGGTGCGTCTTCTCGCCTAATTAAAGCCGAGCTGTTGGCGTCTGGAGTCGAGATCCTGTGGATGCTGCCGTGGATCGCCTGTTTATCGTTGACGTGTAGCAAAGACGTATAGGCCTTTACATCTTTTGCACCAGGATGTTGCAACACTCGACATGGTTGGCGTTCTAGTTTGGGTGTTGGATAAAAAAGCGCCGTATGGTGTTGAAAAGGGCGTGTGGAAAGTGATGCCCCAAGAGACGCGTCCGCTTTTATATATCCAGGGGTGATGGCGCATTCCAAGGACCCGAAGGTGCATGGTTCCACCGGTAAGATCATTAGTCGGAATGCTCACGAAGGGGAAACTATAGATCCACCGCAGAGGGTAGCTGCCCACCTCGGAGTACGGCAGCGCCAAGCAGCTGAAACAACCGCAGGGCTCACTGGGTGTCGTGTGTCTCCTGTGGCAGGAGTGATTGGCTCTCATCTAAAGGAGAGCTTCTCTGAGGTTGGTGCTCCCCAGGCAGAGACAGTTGATGATTCACCTCCGATGTCAACCGAACCGCGAGTCGCATCCTTTGGCAGTCCCTACCTCCATATCTCTCACGGCTTGCTGCACTACGATCGTTCTCTCGTCTTTGACCTTGCGCAACCTTCATTGCTAGACTCAAATTCGACTATCGACGCATGATCAAACTCGCCATGCTCGCCTCCGGCTCCACTGACTGTATTGTGGTGTGCAACAACATACCACATAGGCCGCTAAAGCACAGAAACGCCGCCACAAGTCTCCTACTACAAAACGCCGGAATCGAGGATCGCCTAAAATAGACCGTGAGAGAGAAGCGCTCCAGCAGCAACTGGAATAAAACGAGGAGGAAGAAGTAGAGGCAAAAGATAAGCAGCGGAAGAAAAGCCAGAATGTAAGGTCGGAAGACCTGTTAGTGCAAAGTTGTCAAGTGATCAGGTTGGCTACCTGCTAGCTACTCATTTTACGCACAAATTGTATTGGGGATGAGGTATTTTTAAAGTACTGAGTCCGTTTTTTTGTCAACCGCTTGCCCGGCTTTGTACCTCGGTATCTCCTGGCGATTGCCCCACTTTTTCCCGTTCACGATGGACAAGGATCATTACTTGGAACCCTTGTAAAATTGTGGGGTCCTTACAAGGATTACCGGCCACGACCCCCTGTTGCGTGCAAGGATTACCATCGGAGATCCTGGGAGATAGTGGATCACAACTCGAGCCTCACTACCTCCGAAGCTGTCGAATGTCATCCTGCTCAACGACAAAGGATCTATGTAGTTGGCCGAGGTCAAGTGCGATGCTTGCAGCCTGGACAACGCATCGCCGGTGATGAACTGGTCTACACGTTCGTCAGTTGTGAACACGATATTTGCGCGGGAAATCTCGAGTAGGATGCGTTGTCAACACCCTTAGAATCGTGCGGTGTAGGTGGACAGGGCAAGTAAGGCGGGAGAAATCCACCGGTTGTGTGAGAACTTTCGTGTGCTTGCATAATGCCTGATCTGGGGAATCGCCGCGCATTCGCGGTATGTTGGACGAAAAGAATGAAATAGTATAAGAATGGCATAATCCCGCACTCACACAGACTTTGACTTCTATCCCAAATTTGTCTCTTGCTTTTGTATAAACGGTCAAACGCGCTTCGAATCGACTGCTTTTTCCTAGCTGCCACCACCTCTCGCCATGGCCCAGGTGAAAGTGGCTCCCCAGCACGCTCTCCATGTTACCCCCTACACGCACCTAGATCACATGGCATCGTCCGAAGTTCCAAGCGATATCGTGGATAACAACCACGACACTCTAATTCTCGAGACTATAAACTTTCCACGATATTCAGACCGTCCGATGGAGCCCGTGGACACAGCGCCGACTCAAGCTCCGGATGAACCCTCGAACGGAAGTGCCCCGATACACAGAGTTCTGAATTTCACGGACGCAGTTCGTATGGCGACGCGCCGTGACGAAGCGGCTTCCCCACCGGCATCGCTAGGCCAGGCGACAACGTCACTTGCGCAAGCCCCCGTTTTATCTGTGCACATAATGGACGGGCCTATCGTTAACACGTCTACTAGTTACTGTACGACCGAGCAGAACGCAGTACCTCCCTTGCCCCCCACTTCCTATATGCCGCCAGATGGTCCGTCTGTCACGATGGACTAGGTGAAAGAGATGATCTAAGCGTTCGTTCAGGAGACAGTGAGATCTTTTAAACATCTTTATAACCTTAATTATTTGTTCAAGATGGCTTCCACCCCGGGTCTCGACGCGCAAAATTGTCCCTTGCCGAAGGATGAAGATGAGGTGGCGTCAAACCTTGAGGAGCGACTCATAACAGTATTTGAGAAGCTTATGGCTGCGAATGGTGTGCTAAACAACGCACCTGATAGAGGTCGACAGGAGGACGAGCGGGTCAGCAACGGCAGAAATCAGGCCGCGCTAGCGTCGAAGTTGGAGTATAAGCGCGGGGATGATAGGAATCCTCAGTCGTTTCAACGTATTTCTTTATGGGATCAATATGCGGTGGAGGAAATGGCCGACTGACAGTTGTTGTGCCTGGGGTTCTTGACGATTCACCAAATTGCAAGCAGACGAGCATTCTCCATTGGTTTCCACTCATTTAATGTATCCAAGTTCCAACTTTTGCTGAATTAACGCTAAACGAGGCATTGGTCGTCCATGCTGGTGAATTTGTCGCGAAGGATGCCCTGTCAGAGCGGTCCATGCTGCCGTTCGACCTCCGCTGATACAAAAAGCCAAGGAGATCAAGTCACTCAGACAGCAGAATGCCGAACAGGACCAGCACCACGAAGCACTCGAGCAGAAGCTAGCGGAAAAAACCAACGAGCTCGAGTCACTCAGACAGCCGAATGCCGAACAGGACCACTACTGCCGCGCCATCCCCTGGGCAAAACCAACACCTCCCTCCACTTTAGACAACCTTCCTCCAACGGTTGGTCCGGTGTGCGTTCGGCCAATGCAGCATGGCCGTTGGCGGTTCATGCTTCAGCACCATCCTCTTGGCTACCAGATTCAACGTCGCATATCCCTCCCAGCAAGTGCTTACCATGGTTCCCCTATGCCCTGGAAATGCCGAGCTCGTATGACAGCCACTCACCTTTGCCGCTTGTCCGTGGGATATCCCCTTAATGCTTGCGACATCCATTTGGCAAGATGCCGATTGCCCGAGCCGTGGAGACATCGAGCCTCAGGATCCTCCCATGCTCCCCTCCGAAACGCCGTACAATTCACTCAACACCAACAGAGAGAATCCCGTCCTCCCAGAAGCAATACTGGTTGTCTTCATAGGATTTGGCGAGGGAATCCACTGCACAGTCAATGCCAAACTCGAGCTGCTCGTCCGTCAGAGGTTGCTGGTTCTCATTGCTCGTCATCTCAAGGTCGACAACCATAACCCTGCCGTCGGTGAGATGGAAGTTGTCCAGCTTGGTATCATCCTGTAATACCCCGAAGCGAGAAAGCGCGGTGAGGGCCTGGTGGACCAAGCGGCGAAACTCGTCCAGCTCCAGCATACCTCCCTCAGGCGTAGCTAAGCATACGCCACCATTATCCGACATAAGAAGCGCTGGCGTGTTGTCGTACTGGAGTTTGCCGAAGAGCCTTGGAACGACGGTTCCCTGTAACAGGCGCAGTTTCGCGTAGGCCGCTTTCTCCGCTTTAAACTCCTCCTCCCAGTTCTTCTTCTGTTTTTTGAGGATAAGCCGCGAAGGAAGAGTCCACTCAGGAAACAGCAACTCGAACCAAGTTTGTATTGCGCATGGTAGATAGCCAAGTACCGTTTGTAGAATGGACTGCAGGAAGCTGGCCTGCAGGTGAAGACGGAGGACGTTTAAGTGCACGTCATTGGCCGGAGTAGCGGCTGCGGTGAGGATGTGCGTCCAAAAGCGAAATCGCTTACTCGTTATTAATCTCCCGTGTCTTACTTAAAGGAAGAGGGAATAAAGGAAGATTGCATACAATTATCTTTGCAGGCCATGTATTAACGGGAAAATTCGGCCCCGGTTTTAGTCGCCCGGGAGGCCGGCGAGGTTTAGGTGGGGGCAGGGCGCGGCCGCCGAGCTTCGGCCCTTGCCGTTGCACTACTGGAGGGTCGACAACGAAGATAATAGGTCCGTTATCCATATCGGAGGGGATAATGGGGCGTGAAGCATGGAAATTGAGAATTAAGCTTCGGTTAGGAGCGTCTTGAGAATAACAGCTTAAAGGACGTGGAAGTTTGCCTGGGATGGCAGGGTTACTAGGGGATTTGTCACTTTTAGGGCTGGTCAGCTGTGGCTTCGCCACGCACTGCGCTCGCGCGGGGCTATGGACGAGTATAAGGACGCGGTTCGCAAGCTCCGGAGTGAGAAGCAGAGGCTCAAGCGAGCCCTTAAACAGCAGATCAGGGACGAGTGGACTGATAAACAAGCCGTAGTCGACATCGAAGCCCAACTCAACGGCGTTGGCTTGGTTGAGGACTCGACGGTCGAGGTTTCCAACTGCCCAATGCGCCCCGCTCAGCTCACGGCCCCAGTCGAAGCTTCAATTGAAGGTCAATACCAGCGAAGAGATGCTGCGATCAACGCGATTGTGGCCTACTGCGCTGTGCACCGCGGCTGCATCTCGGCTGTTGAAATTTTAAGAACGTACCCTCGATAATATTCACTTTTGTAGGCAAGGTAACTTAAACTAATAATAAAATATTGACAGCGCTGATTCTAACCCCTGCTTGCCCTGCACCTTCTGACTTTATTCCTTTGCAAGGGTTACCGGAGTGTAGACTATAGGGAGTGGGTATGTTTGCTTCTGATTCCTAAATTAGCTTCTTACTGGTCGCCTGCGTAGGAGACTTACAAGGTCTTCTACGATAGGATGCCACGACGGCATTGTGACGACCCCGCAGGCCGTCACCTGGGCCGGGGCGGCCCGACGGATCCCCCGCAGAAGGAACAGTGCGAGGAAGACAGTACGCACAGTACTGCGCACTGGGCCAGGGGTGCAAAGACCCGAAGCCCCTACGACCAACCAGCAGTTGCTCAGTCTTGGCAAAAGTGCTCACCTACTGAGCATCTGTAAGACCTCTGAGCAGGAGGTGCTCAGCGGCAGGACGCTCAGTTTCCTACTAAGCAGCAGACCACTGAGCAAGGTACGAAGTACCTCTGGTCAGTTAGTATAGATAGTCATAGTTATGCCCACAACCTCCGTGAGGGACTCTGGTTCCTCACGCTAGTATTCAATTGTTCATTTGTGTCCTACTGTTCAGACTCACCTCTGTGCATTATAGTGACAGTAACCTACAGTGACATTAAACCCCCCGTCTAGGAGTGCTAGCTCAACAAGCCGTCTTCGGAACGCCCCTTACCTGTTAGCGTCCTGCCATACGTTCTGTCTTAACCCACGCCAGTCCTCTCAAGGCCTGTGTCAGGTGCAGGTCGTAATAGGCATGCCAGACGATGTGTAAATGTAAGAGCGACCAGAACCCTTTTATAAAAGCAGGAGGACCTCAAACCCACAATCCTTATAAAACTCGTACGCCTTCTTCATCAACGTCTTACGCCGCTTGATTGCCTTTATAAACTGCCGCTTCGCCTCCCTCTTTACAGCCGCGGTTACCATCAGCCTTTGGATAGTGACCATTATTAATGATGCCAGTTAATTTTTATGCAATTTTGGGGAGTGCATTTTTGGGGAGAACATGTCAAGGAGCCGACTGGATATATAAAGCATATTATATGCCGCGTTCCTGGATTCCGGGCCCGGCGTCCTGGATCCCGGATCCCAGGCGCTGGCGGGCGGCTGGTGCGCCTATCCGGCGTGACCTCTGGGGGCCAGTGCGCCGAAAAGCCCGGCCACCGACAGACGTTGTGATTTGTCTACGTCCGGTTTCTTGGGCGTACTCCCAATAGCACAAAACTAGCAGGACGCTGTGATCAAAGCTGGTCTTATTAGACTACAAGAGGCTACCTAACCGCCATGCCCCAGGCCCGCTACTCGTGTCTGTTGAAATGCAAAAGGGGTCAAGGCATTGGAAAACAGTATGTGTTGAAGGTGATTAATTATTTCTATCTTCGAGAGTGGAAGCCGTGTTATTATAGCCGTAAGGGTGGCCAGTACACAAAGTGCATTAGCCACACTCGCTTCTACGAAGCGAGGTTGGCTGACTAAATACAAGGTTGGCAGTGGAGTCTAGCGTTCTTAGCTGTGCAGATCCACAAAGCTAGTGGCTTCGTGGGTGCGTGGATCCACGGATCCAGCCGCAGAGCGGCTGGGTGGATCCAGCCACACTGTTCCAGTCACACTGGCCGGGTTAGGGTTGTGAAAACCCAACAGTGTCCCTTTCCCACTCATAATTTTTTGGACGGGACTACCTGGATCCCGGGCGCTGGCAGGCGGCTAACGTAATCCACAGGGTTTCCGGCCACCCTGGCTTTCCGGCCACCGTTAGCCCCACAGAGCAACACCCACTACAAGCCCACTGTAACCGGTGATCTTTCTAGCCACCAACCTTCACGAAACGCTGTAATCAAGGCCAGAAACAGAGGTTTATTTACGCCCAAAAAAATTACAAATAAATTCCGCAAAGCCTGCCACCCGTAAGCGCTCACAACTACGCTCATTTTGGGCTAACAGCTAGACCTGAGACCATGCCTAGAGCTAGGCCTGAAATAAAGCCCACTACA
>Ga0247760_1001592_pt1 | contig 20345 bp, 13 predicted proteins | sample UWRJL171409R4_FD_179936 | JGI IMG/M metagenome (GOLD analysis project Ga0247760, IMG submission 179936) | Plant litter microbial communities from Arlington Agricultural Research Station in Wisconsin, United States - UWRJ-L171-409R-4 | ecosystem: Environmental > Terrestrial > Plant litter >... | reverse complement strand
CTGACAACCCACAGTTGTAAGCCAGCCTGTGGCGACAACACTCTTACCGGAGCGTACAACCGCCAGACCATGATGTTAGTGCAGTCTTTCAACCCCTATCTGATGCATGTTTTCATGAACTCACAACTCTCCTAGTGGAGCACCCCGGGTCTGCAACATCAACAATGACCCCTTTGCCATTGCGGCCGGTCTGTCTGCCGCCCCTGGATGCGGTCAAAGTGGTCAGTCTCCAGAGTCATCTCTAGTTGAGCCAAGAATACACTTGCAGCCCCTCTAACTTGAAGTTCTAGGAACGGCCTACCTCTGCGACACGTACTCGCCCTGGCCCGTGACGGAAAGTCTGTCGTATGGTTTTGCCATTATGCGAAACAAGTCAAGCTGCTGCAAGTGCTATGAGCTAGTGTGGCGGGCTGGCACCCCTGCCGCTGGAAAGCGGATGCAAGTGCAGGTGATTAACATTGGTGTAAGTCTTTCTGTCTCAGACTCTCCCACATTAGCTTTTTTTGCTGCGGTATTGTTTGGAACACTGCTGATGAGCGCTGCGTTGTTGTGCAACAGGGCGATAAAACCACTGACAGCGCCAATGATGTCATCATTTACACCCCCGGCGGCGGCGTTGGTCCCGTCTACGATGGCTGCCGCTTGCAGTACGGAAAGTCATGGTTCGTCCACCCTTTTATTCCTTGGAGGTAGACTCGCCTAACACACCCCAGGGGAAAGACCATTGGCGGCGTGTCAAACCGCAATGAATGTGCCAACCTGCCCCAGAACCTACAGTCCGGCTGCTATTGGAGGTGGAACTGGGCAAGGGGAGACGTCAATGGCTGGGCTTTGGACTACAGACAGATTACCTGTCCGACGGAGCTGGAGGATAAGAGCGGATGCTCGGCTGTTTAGTGCAAGGTGAGCGAGGACAATAGAACAGGTAGCATTTGTGTTCGGGGCTTCCTCGGGGCTCACCCAAAGGCTCCACTCCCTGGGTGTCAGCCTGGGTGAGCCGAGTGAGCTGGGTGAGCCACATAAGTTCAGGTTAAAGAGAAGCAAGTTACCAGAGATTTCCCCCCCATTTACATACCAAAAAAAAGTGAGTTCATATCTCAAAACTGTACACTCATCTTCTCTAGCTATTTCATCTCTCTTACGTCTTATAAAAATTTTTGGTCTATTCCTTAGATATCTCATATTCTGCAAAATAACTATAGGAAAGAAATATCGTCAAGCTAAAGCCATTAAACGTGCATATTGGAACGGCTATGATTATAGATGTTAAAAGGGGGTTCTGGCAAGGAGCCAGAAACACCATCACGGCGAAGGGCAGAAACAGTGGATACGTAACATTGGCCGCAGAACGCGCAAGCGTTGCCACCATTCGCAAGTGTATAAAAGAAGCGCTCTGGCAAAGCCATCCTACAACACACAAGCAAGACAATCAAGCAGTTGCGACCCCATCAATTCCACGGATTCCGGAGTGCAGTGTTTCTAACACTTTGAATTGTCAGAAGTACAATGCGCTTAAGATTACTTTCGTTACTCTAGTAAAATACCCTTTTAAGTACTCTTCCGAACAGTATAGTAGAATTATTACAAAAATAAACTATTAATCCCTAACTTTATAAGTCTACACTTCATCTAGCTAAGCCTTAACCTTCCTAGTAAACTAAATAGTAATCCTTTACTTAATACTCTTCTTAGTAAAAAACCAAGCTTTAATATTTTAAGCGGGGTAAAGCTGATGAAAATTAAGACCCTTTTCCCGTATAATCTTATAAGCCTCCGAGAACTATTCTTATAGGCCTGGCTAGTTACTATTATGTAAAACTAGTTATAGTAACAGTATATAGACTAATTAATCGGACGTAAAATATTTAGCTTAAGCGTATACTAATTATACGTCTCTTCTCAAGTTTTTAGAATCAACCCAGTAAACTATCTAACTGAATCCTAGTTATAATATATAGGTATAATATTCGTAATATAAATGGGAGTTAAGCTTTCAGGGAAGGATCCTTAGCGCTTCCGCTTTCTACGCTCCGAGTCTTACTACTCCTTAATATAGATTAACTCGTAGATCTATAATATTACGTCTCTATAAGTCCTAAGTGTATTACCATCTTCAGCGTAGTCGATAAGCTTCGTTAATATACTAGTATCTAATTTATAGTACTTCTTATTATCTAGACCCCGCTAGTCTCGCCTGTCGCAAACTACCCACTGCGCCAAAAAGCGGGGGACCCAATTACTTCCTGACCCTAGTAGTTGCACTTATATCTAACACACCCCCTCAGCTCTAAGACCTTTTAGGGTTTAAGGCTGGAGAACTTTGCCTCCCGGAGACCACACAACTCCGTTGCCCGCACCTTGTCTGAGCTTATGTAAGGTCGGGTGGCAGACAAAATCTGCTTTGCCTGGGAATCGAACCCATGACCTCTCTAAGCAGCTAGCACCATAGAGGCACTGAGACTCTTGTCGCAAACTACCTGTCACGGCACCAAACCGGGGCCGGTTCGGCCCGGAACCAGCAGCTACACGTGACCTCCCCAGCACCCAGTATATAGCCTACCTCTCGGGAGCCAGTTCCCTTTGGCTCCCTTCGTGCAATAACAAGTCTCTTTCCCCAGACCTGAGGTCGGCACCGTGACACTACCCACTGCGCCAAAAAGCGGGGAACCCAATTACTTCCTGACCCTGGTAGTTGCACTTATATCTGACATCGCCTAGTTCATAGGACTTGTTTCGCGGCGTCTTTTTTGCCAAAAGCTGCTAGCTTCGGCTTCAAAGTCTGGTCCCAATACTACTGAAGAAAGGAAGACTGTCAAAGCTTACCAACGATACAGAACAGAACCTCGTGCTGGCGCCCGGCGCGTTTTCCCCAAAAATTCTCCAAAAAAAAAACCCAACTCACACGTTCCTTCGAGGGTGCGATTTTTAGCTTCTTAGGTTGCTATCGACAACCGCGCAAAGTCATAGCGACCGTTGCATCCGCCGCAAGAAGGTGCCGCTTGCTCAGGTTGCCAGCGCGGCGGCATTGGTGGACGTGGTGGTGGACCGAGTGGGGGTGGGAGTCGAGATTGGTTCTGTGGCTGCATACCAAGTACTACTGATGTTTCCAATACATATGGTTCTGCCCTTGACAAACTCGGATTTCGGCAGAGCAGCATCGTTGGCGTTGAGCCGGATAAGGCTCAATTCGCTTTATACGGCGGGTCCGGGTCCAGCTAGGTATCGTTGCGTTGTCCTTTGAGGCGCAGCGTCATGAATGGAAAACATGATACCGTTATACGTCTTAGTGATTGTTACTACCAACTCGGCGTTAGAGTTGCTGAAGAGAAGCGCGAGTTCGAACAGACTTTTGTTATTCTGAAGATAACGCTCCCAAACCTCGCCAGTGCTGTTTCCGGCTGCTTCACTCCACCGGCACCTGTCTGTCGTCTCTCACTGAGCACACCAGTGTCGGCTTTTGTACGAACGATTTAACCTAAGTCAGTTAGGCTTGCTGCAACCTACCCCTCAGTCGGCTTGCTGCATTGCAGGCCTAAGTTGGACTGACTCAACTGAATCAGCCAATAGATGCTGACTGCGGCTTCTTACCGCGTTGCCCAACATGCAATAATATGCGTAATAAGAAGCTGAATGCACGCCACGTCAGACACTGCAGTATGTATATGCAGGTGGGAATCGCCCAACGGCAATGTGTAGAGACTGGGCATGAGATAAATGGAAGCATTCTCCCAGCACCAGCGCTTCTTACCGGAGACTACCCTCTCTTCTCAACAACTTGTTTCCCAGGTATCCGTCAACACCTCCTTTAATGCTGGACTCTTTGCCAGTCGAGGAGCGGCTACCCTACCTGGTGGAGCGCACAGCGCTGTACCACGTCGAAGCCAAACTAGTATTCTTGGTTCATGGTTGGGTGCAGGACGGCGATGTCGCCGCCAGCCTCATGGTATTCGACTTTAGCTTCCTTTCATTGAAAAAGTCGCATCGGATCCGAAACGCCACAATCAAGTTGCAGCTCGAGTATGACCCTAGAGCCTTTTTTGGCGCAGGTGACAGCCCAAGGGACAGTCCAGAAATACAGACAATTGTCCCAAGTGGTACTCAAAGTCTTGTAAGGGCCAATTCTTTGAACTGTGGCTCACAATTCTCTAACCTTTTTTTTTTTTTTGGCTCCTTCTCAGCTAGTCCCTCAGGCCGGAATGGCAGGGATATCTACGACATATGGCCCATTCCCCGGAATCTTTTCGGAAGGCAGTATCCCTCCGCACCTCGACAATACGGCGTCCGTTGTCGGGACAGTGTTCGCAGAAAAAGAGAGTAGGAACGTACTGCTCAAGTTTCGAAACAACGCGTCTTGGGTACTTGAAGAGGATCAAGAAATAAGGGGAGGAATTCCCACTACCTTACGCATATGCATCCTTCTTCACCGGATCCCCCAACCCTTCCTTGGCAAGTTTGACGTGGATGTGGGCACTTCAGGCATCTCGTTTGAAAGGAGACGGCGGAATGCCTGGGACGAACCCCTGCTGTTTGATCCGTCCCAGAGTCAGAGGCGATTTGCAATCGCTGACGGGTATTTCCAGGATCTCGCTCGTGATCTGAATATTGATGAGGAGAATGTCGACCGCGTCAACCTCCACGAACTTGTTAGACCGCTTCCCGGTGGTCCGGATTGTGCCTTTACCCCTGAATTCCCCCCGACTTTCATCGATGACGCAGATCTGCAAAGACAGGCCAGAGCAGAGATAGAAGCCAAGATTGACGCGATCGTGGATCAACCTGCGGATCAAGCCCCGATCGAGGGATTCGAGTTCCCAACACTCGGTAGAGTGGCAGAAACTCCCTTGAACGGCTTTTACGTTGAGCTGTGGAACCCTGGGGAAAAAAACGCGGACGCTGAAGCCAATGCACGAGGAGGTGTAGGCCTCATGATGCGTCGAGATAACCCAGGTCTCGAGGGTGTTCCTTCGCAGCGGTGGCCATATCGGCCAGACGATGGCTTGCTTCGGAAGTACTTTTCCTGGCTACCGCTGCATTCTCCCGAGGTGAGAAAAACATCGGACCCCCAGCATCCCCGGTGCGCATTCTTGTACGTTTTCGCTTTCTTTATTCTTTGGCCCTACCTGAATTGGCTTCCTGGCCGATTTCAGGAGCGCGACTCACATCTAATTACTCGCCTTATTAGGGTCCGCAAGTCAAACAACATTGGCTGTCAAACGTTTGCGGAATTGAAGGAAATCATTGATGGGGAGTCCCTGGACGCTATCACCGGCTTCTTCGCAATTCCCGGTGAATACTTTGATTACCGGAGACATGATGGCGGAACATGTCGAAAGTATGGGCCCAGCAAGTCTGGTAAGCGTCCCTGTCTAGATGTCTCCGTCTGTCAGAACCGAGCGCCTAAACGAGGAGGACACAGGGTTTACAATCCACGTCATTCAAACTCCGTTTTACAGCAGAGGCTTCTGGTCATTAATTCTTCTCAGCCACACCAGCTCCAAATCTGTTGCCGGATTGATCCAGACAGACGCCGACATCAATTTGGCTAACATCTTTAAAAGCACACGCACCCTCGCCAGAGTATTTGCATACCATCCCTTGCTGGTTTTGGTGCATTTCTTCCTCGACCACTTTACCGCCACTGCTAACAGATTCACGGAGGTGTTGCAAAGGGTCCAGAAGGTTGACCAAGAGCTCATGAGGGAAATGCGGGCTGGTAGCAAAAGACAGCCCTTTGGAAAGCTAAGCCAGATCCTCCACGAGGCAAGGATGGAGCTGGCGGAATTGGCCCGTCGCAGAACCTTTGAGAAGGACATTTCCCGAATCCTACGCCAGGATCTCGAGAAGGACGAAAAATTACTGAATCGCGTCGCAATGTACAGCGGGATCTCAAAAAGCCACGACTTGGCTCTTGAGGCCTTGCCGAAACGAATCGAGAGCCAATCCACGGTGGTAAGTCAATCCCAGCCCAAAAATCGCAACCCCGCGTTCAATCTCACAATACCACCCAGCTCTACAGCCTAATCGCACAGCGAGATGCCCGAATGCAGTACCATCTCGGAAAAGAGACGGCCAAGGACTCCAAGGCAATGTTGACACTTGCAATCATCACAATTATCTTCCTGCCCGGGGCCTTTATCGCAACCATATTTTCAACCGACATGTTCGACTTCAGTGATCATCAGCAGCAACTTCGGATCTTTTTCGCTGTGTCTGTGCCTCTTACGGTTGTCATCTTGGTATTATGGCTGGCCTGGATAACCACAACGAAAACACCAGAGCTTGGGCTCGTTGACGAGGAGAAGGGCCCTGTGTTGAAGGCGGGAGAGGGAAAGGAAAAAAAGCAGGAGTGAAATGACTTTTGAGGGTGGAACTAGGGTGAGAGGGAATCCTTGGCCATATGAATCTTCTGCTTGTTTGTTAGGCTTTTATTGTCCGTATCGACGTATGCCTCGAAGGCCTCTTCGCATCTGCTTAGCCAGTCCGATATTGCCCCCGCCATCAGAGGGCCGACAAAGGGTTGGATTCCCATGTTTGATGATGTCTGTAGTGATTTGGTGATATTGTGTTGTCGGAGATACGAGGAAACAGACAGATGGAGATCTGTAGAAAAGGAAACTCAGGCAGCAACAGTTAGCGCCCAATACATGCGAGAGCTACCCCGCCCCCTTTAAGATAATGAGTCTGGGTAGCTGCATCCTGAGCTAATAAGTGTCTAGATGAGTCGCTCTCGTCCTCACTGCTGTCTATCTTTATCTAGGTATTGTCACGGCGTGGCGCGCCGTGACAAATGACATGTGCTGCGCGCCATACGACCATTTGATCTTTCCAAGACCACGCAGTCTTGGAATTCCCCTCTTTTCTTTTTCTCCTTATTTTTTACACACTCTAGAGCACGCCTAGCTAGTTGCCACACACAACTTTGAGACTCTTATAAACCACACCGCTAATTTTTTTTAATACGGAATTTGCTTTAATAAGTAGGCGTATTTTGACAAATATTGCGAATTCCGTAATATTTAGCCAGAGTGATGATTCCGTACTCCGGGCCCCTGACCACGGTGCCGACTCCTGTGCCTTGTTGCTGTTGGTCCGGCCCTCTGACCAGATTGTTCGGGATTCACCGATCTCCGGTTTTGTGGTGTATTTATTGCCGGGTCGTTCTGACCTGGGGTGCACGATAGATAGAGAACTTGACTTTTGACTTCTTTTCGCCTTTCGTCCTTTCCGCAGACCATCCAGGGTTTGCGTTACTTCTGGCCCTCTGATGAGAATGAGCTTCTGTCTTACTTGATTGCGGCCGTCCTGGGCATCACTTATCTACAATCGCTTATCTACTTTGTCAACCGTCGCCGCACATCCCGCTGCTGCGAGCCCACGCACACAAGCTCATCGTGACAGCTTGTGGTAGATCTGGTGTGGTTTGCCACTGGATCAGTGAGAGTGGACATAGTCGCCATTTGGCATATAAATAAGAGCTATCAAGCAGTGTTTTTTTGTAACGTAGGATGCTTTAGGATGACAAAGCGAGGAGGCTACACTGCAAGATGGTTCGTACAATAGAGCTGGGTAAAAGCTGTCTTTACTCATTTTGGTCGTTGCACACGGTTAGCGCTTGTGCTAGCAGAGTTCCATAACTCGAGTCAGCTCTATTAGCCTAGATTCGCCACTAGCGCAAGCAGTTTAGCCAGTGGTTCAGATTCGCCACTATCCCCAACCCAGCCGGAAGTTACATTATCTCTGTCAGTAAATTGTTTATATATTTACAAGCAAGATACGCTGTCTATAATAGCCCCTTTAAAATCTTAACTAATAAGCCTAAAAGATAAGCAAGATGCTAAGGGTTCTCTGATATCTCCCTACCTAATAGGTACATCTTATAACAAAACTAAATCTAACGTTTAGACTCGACAAACTTCCTCTACCGTTTACTGCGCGCGATAAAGTTGTGTTGTCCTGACTTAGTTGGTTACATGCTACGTGATGTCAAAATCACAGCACCTTTTATCCACCTTGGGTTTCGTTTGAACAAGTTTTATTTGTGATTGTGTGTGTGTGAGCAATGCCGAGTGGTAACTGCCACGCAAGTAGTTGCCTCCGTGGCAACTATCACGCAACCAGTTTGCCTAACCACTAACCCTTTTCTTCTAACACCTGATGACACGTTACATGATGAAATGCTCCACTTGATGACATGACTTCTCTACTTAGCTAGCGTGTTATACTTTGCTAACATAATAGTTTCGCTGCCCTGACTATGTTCTATAGGTCCTTTCCAGCCATTTCAATAGTACCGATTACACTTAGCTTCACAGGACGGTTTTATACGACAGCAATGGAATAGCCTCCTGTAACTTATTTACGCGATAGTGTCGTACAATAGCTTCAAAATGATACCTTTATGCAACAGGGCTTCCTTAGTAACATGTGTTATAATTGAAACGATGACAGCATACTACTCCAAGCCAATTTGACTAGAGACGACCAGCAAAGGTGTAATTAAGCACCTTTGGCTCACCTAGCTCACCCCGATTGGGGGCCAGGTAAGCCGAGGTAGCCCCGAACACAAATGCTACTGGATAGCAATGCAGTTTGAGCTCATGCAACATATAATACGACGGGAGTTGTAATGTCATCTCTGTACCGCTCGGTGGCATCAAGAATGTTGTCAGTGTGATCTCCCGGTGCTGCTCAAAAAAGGCGAGAAACATGACGCAAATCCATCGTATCCAGCTTTGTACCGGACTCAACCCGTCAAAATTAATGCTGTTAATACCTATGCTTTGTCGCTATGTTGTCAGCGCGGGTCCAAATTAGCCCGGCATGCAACCATCTTGAGAGACATGGTTAAAAAGCGACAGAGAACCGCTGGTGTTGGTGCCTACGGAGCTGGAAGTGATTGGCCGTAACATTTGTGTCTACGCTGCTCCGGGGGGCCTAGGTACCGGGAGAGGATTGGGAAAATCTCAATTGCAGCTTAAAGTTTTCTTTTACAAACAATAGTTCCTGGCCAAGGGCCAAAAGCTCTTCAGGGTCCTACTTCTCATCCCCTGTGCAACACTTCCAGCAATGGTCCTAACAGTCAGAATGAGGTTAGCGACAACACGGAACACAGACACTAGGGGTCACTTACGATTTTCTTTGGGTACTAAAATAGGTCAAGTTGACGTTGGTTAGCAACTCGACTCGGGGTACAACACCATTCTGTCAGCCGATGCTTACCCGATATTTTCCGAAACAGACTGGTTCAATGAGGACACATGGTTCCTGGCACACCTCGACGGCAGCACCAAGTGCTGAAGTGAGGAGAATAACAACAGCAAACAGCTTCATTTTCCTTGGGGCTGTGTTGTGATGAACAGATTCAGTATAGATGGTCAAGTTGAGATGCAAAAAACTGGACGCAAAAGACGCGGGGTTGGTTCGCACCTTTCATTCGGGGAAAGAAGGGCTTTATGTGTTTTCCAGGGGTTAATGTCATGTTACCGCACTCAAACCCTTCCGGTTGCCATCGCTCGGTGAGATAGCGGGGTAATGAGTGTCGTTGAGCCATGTGGGAGGAGAGTCATGGTTCCATCACCAACGGTAAGCCCGGCCTGTCATCAATCCGAGGAAATAGCTCGCGGTCCCCCAGAGACTTGCCATCGCAGTGGATGGCCTGAATGATGTCAAGATGCTACAAAACAATACTGCGTCGATGTTTTACAAAAATCCAAAAATGGCAGTTTGAGTGCGTTTTACACAATTCTCGGCGTGGAAACTAAACTGACTAGAGCAGGGTACTTCTGCAATGCGACAAGGAAAGATTAGAATTTCAGAACCAGGGACTAGAGTAAATATTTTGACTAGGTAGACACTTCGCAAGCAAGTTGAACAGGTGCCCAGATGTTTCAGGGGTGGACTGCATCATGAGAATCGTGTAATTATACGCTCATTTCTTTCGTTAGCCCAGCGTACAAAGTACCAGAGCGCATGGTGGTCTGCTTCTCTCTTTGGGCTATCCTGTGCCGCCTTCATGCAGAACCGCCGCACCTCGGCCACTAACCATCCAATGAGTTTCGTAGTCCCGGCCCCTGCTTTGCATACACCATCCGTGTGCATATGCACCATGTTACCTGAGAGCTTCTCTTGGCTAGCTTTCGCTTATCTCTCGCTGCCATAGGTTGAGGGATTGCTTTTGAACAAGTATAGGAGGCCAGGGGAGTTGAGTGGAAGGGTGCAGCAGCCTGTCGACGTACAATGGCAGGTTGAGTCCTCAAGGATTCCCACTTTGTACTACAAACCTCACGGGTATCCTCCATCGCGACAAAACAAAATGTCGATACTCCAGGAAATCATCACTCTCATTCAGACAGGAACTTCCCAGCCTCGTCTTGTCCTTGCAGCTTTTATTCTCTCCACTTTGATTCTATCCCGTTTCTTCAAACCTTCTACCCCACAACCCCCCTCAATTCCTGAGCTCATTCCCCGCATTTCCAACACCGTCCTCTTCTTCAACCACTATAGCGGTCTCCTTCGTCGTGCCAAAACCGCTTTTGGCTCTGGGGACATTGTCCGTTTTTATGTCGGACATAAAACCGTTTACCTCGTTAGAGGCGCACGTAACATCACCCGTCTCTTACGAACCAGCAATGCGTTGTCATCCGAAGGGTTCGTTCTCCTCGTATTGAAGGGAATGGCACGGATGACCTCGGCCGATCTCGAAAAGTTTGTGAGCGACAAATCCGGAAGACTGAAAACCCCGATTCCCGGAACGGAGGGTACGCATCCTAGATACTGGGCCGATAATCACGCGTTGTATGCAGACTATCTCACGCCGGCTTATTATACGGATGTTTTGGCACAGAAATATTTTGCGGAACTACAGCGGCGACTGGACCTTCTCCCTCTTCCTTTTCCACCCTCGCTCTCTTCAAACCCGTATGATGACAACAAGATTGAGAATGAGAGTGAGAATGAGAGCCTGGAAATACAGCTCAAACCCTTCCTTCGGCAACTAATTTCCGAATCCTCACTCCTCTCCATATTCGGGCCGTCCCTGCTCCAGCTTACTCCCGAAATTGTCGAGCAATACTGGGAATTTGACCGTCTCGTCAATCCCATCTTATTCGGTGCGCCGCGATGGCTTTTTCCAGCAAGTTATACCGCGCAGGAAACGTTTTACGCCGGCGTAGAGAAATGGCTGGATCATGCGCTTGCCAACTTTGACTGGGCTGACGAAACCGCCAACACGGCAGACTGGGAACCCCTTTTCGGCGCTAGAGTCACGCGTGAAGCGGCGAGTTGGTTGACGAAGGGTGGGTTTACCAAACAAGCTACGGTAGGCCTGTTAGGTGGGTTAGTGTTTGCGTTGCTGGCGAATACCGTATCGGTAGTCACCTGGGCGGTCATGCATTTACTACAAAACCCAAACTTACTCGCCCGCGCGCGGGAGGAGGCAAAACGCGCATTGGTCTTTGACGACGAACAATATCGAGTCGACCGGGCGAAATTGATGGGAATGCCGCTCTTGCAGGCCATCTTTGCCGAGACCTTGCGGCTGCATGTCATCTTCCCCGTCATGCGCGAGGTCATGGAGCCGGTCGAGTTTGCCGGGTACAAGATTGCCAAGGGGTCGTATATCCAGGGAGCAGGAGGGATTGAGCATTTTGATGACGCGTCGTGGGCCAAGGACGGACATGGTGCTGATGAGTTTTGGCCAGAGAGATTTTTGGTCCACGCCGAGGGGGGGAACGAAGTACCCGTATTTTCGACTGAGGGAAAAAACGGCAAGTTTTTTCCATTCGGTAAGTCAAAACAGTCCCATTAGCCCCTCCCCCCCCCAAACTTGGACTGATGGACTGGGACTCGGAAACAGGCGGCGGCCCCGGCATGTGTCCCGGCCGACACTTTGCCAAACAAGAGGTTTTGCTGACCATGGCTGCCTTGCTAACCGGCTTCGAGATTGGCTTTGTCGAGTGGACGAACCCAGACGCATCAATCTCGGACAGGGGTCCTTTGAATAATGAAACATATACCGGGACCATGCCTCCGGATCGTGATGCAAGGATTAGACTGAAGAGGAATGCATAAAGTGACGGGAAATCCACTCGTACTGTATTATCACAAAGTCTAATGTCAGGCGCTATTTTCCATTATAATCCCATCGCTGTTCAAGTTGCCATGCCGGTGATAATGGTACGTCGCTGTGATCCTCCCCACAACCCCATCTCCATCTAAAGAGCCCGACAACACTTGGCAACTCAAAGCTATCCAAATGTCGACCGGTCTGAAACACAGAGTCAACTGGCGCTGGTCAAGGTTCCAGTAGTACAGCACGCCCCCTGACAGAGAAACGACTCTCGATGCCTCTTTGGCCTAGAGCGGACCTTGCCTTACGCATTGTCCGGTCCAAAAAGGCGTCGGCAGAACCCAAGATATGGTGGGGCGTGTCAGCTATGTCCAGCTCGAGATGCCTTAGGTTGGGTGCGTATTCTAAAACGACATGGGCCACTGCCGGTGTCGTGTCTACTGTCACTGCCGATGTCACGTTGTTTGGTGACCCCAACGGCAGCAGCCACCAGTGAGGAAACTCCAAGCAGTGGAGGCTTTCCACCTTCGGGCAGAGCCTGAGAAGATTAACCAAGGAATGCCAGCCTATCTCCGCGTCCACCAGCCGTATTTCTTTTACGGCTTCAAGCCGCAGTGTCAGTCGTTGTGGGTTGAAGCTACAGTGACCCAAAAGCTGGAGCAGACTGAGGTTAGGCGCAGCCAAAAAGAGCCATTCTAGCCTGGCAACCTCCCACCGGTCGTGGTTGAGCCGGGGCGCCAGGATGGCAAGGATGCTCCGCAGAGACATCAGCGAACCCGGAGGACAAAGGTTAAAAGCCATAGCGGGGCGGCGTATGAAGAACTCGAGAGTCTCGATGTTGGGGCACAAGCTAGCCATAGTGCCCAAGGGGAGCTCAGGGGGCCCAATCAGACTTGTGCTTGCGCTGGCGGGAGGGGCCGAGTACACGCGAGCTTGTGTAGCCGGTACGGCGTCCCGGCACACTGCGACTTGTCGGTTGTAATACTGCTGAACCTCGCTGGGGATGGGAAAACAACGCGGCGCCATGTCGAGGGATATGTGCTTGACCATTCTCCCGAGGTCGGGTCGTTCGATGAAAGTCCGCGCAAGACGCCGCTAGCCAGTCCGTGTGGTGTGTCTATCGAGGGTATGGAACAGACGGCGGGTCACCAGGTCACAGAAAAACGTGGAGGTTTGGCAGAGACTCGCGAGGTCTCTCAGGCGCATGGCGGCGGCAATGCTTGGTTGATCGAGGGATATATCGGGAGGTCGGTATTGAACCTTTTTTCGTGGGCCCGTTCTGTGGTGTTGGCACAAGTTGTCGAAAATCATTTCCCAAACCTCGGTAGGTAAGAAGGGGCTTCCCCGCTCTATCCCGCGCTTGACTGTCGGCGCATCTGCGACTGTTGGCGAATCCATAACCGTTAGCGTATTTAAGGCCGTTAGCGCATCTACGACTGTTGGTGGATCTGCGATTGTAGGCGCATCCACGACCGTTGGCGGATCTGGGGTTGTCTGGTCTGACATTGCAAATCGTGCTTCGCGTTGCCGGCAATGTATATTGCGTACGTGATATGCTCGCCGAGGTCAAAGAGCCGGGCTGTGGGTTTTCCTCGGTTCCCGGGCTCTGGAGCGTGGGTTGACCAAGTTTGGGTGGCGGATGCAAAGTGCTTAGGAGTGAAGGGATGGGTTGGGAAACGTTTTTGACTCGCAGGGTTTTGGATACATGTACAGTTTGTGGTTGCCGCGAAATTACACCACCAAACAGAAGGACCCATCGCGACGGTGACGGCCACGGTAACTGCAACAGTAACGGCAAAGCTTCCGTTCCGCCAGGGGAAATTGCTCACCTGAGCCACTTGCCCGCGCCTACCCGTTGGGGGAATAGCATCGTGTCTCTGCTGGGCATGAGGGAAGGCACCACCACCAAACCCCACCTGCCATGTTCAGAGATCACCAGCTTTTAAATCCATTGCGAGATAGACATGGAATATTACGCGGTCTGGACACGGATCTACACATACATGACCTAAAAAACCACTTCCCCCGTTGTTTCCCTCACCAGTCTCATCTTTTTCTGCAAAGCATCCTCGTCCTCCCCGCCCACCACCACATCCGCGATACTTTTTTGCGTCTCCAAATCTTCATACCAGCTCAAGACAATCATTTGCCCGGACATGAACTCTTCTTTCCACCTTTCCATAAACTCTTTGCGGCTTTCATTTGTTGTCGTGATAGACACACTGCTTGCCCAATGCCAACCCCGACTTGAGAAGTGGTTTCGCAATAACGGCAGCGCGAGCGATCCCGACGGACGCACATTCACATCGACAATATGGTATGTCGTCACTTCCCCGGTCTGCGTCTCAGTCTGTCCGGGTGATTCCGTCTCCAAGACGTCAATGCCTACAGGACCAAAGTACCCGTGCGAGGCAACCCACTTTGCCGTCCGATTTATGAGCGATGAAAATTTGGGTTGCAAGATTTCGTCTTGTGAGCTGTAGTTGATGGTGCTACCAATCCAGGCATTGTTGTTATCGGTCATTTGCTCCGATGCGCCGAGGAATATGGCCCCCCCCTGATCGGTGACGATGAATGTCAGGCCGTGGTCAGCAACGGGGTTGTGAACGAGCTCGCTGATGATGACACTGCCGGGCTGTAGGTGGTAGTTGGATTGAGTGATTTGGGGAAGCAGTTTGCGGAGAGGGCTGCCGTGTTCGCTGCGCAATTCCTGCAGCAGATTTTGTTTTTCGGCGTCGGTGGTTATCACCCAGGTGCCGGCTCCGCCAAAGGTTTGCTGGTTCTTGAACACAAAGGGGACAGGCCTGCGCTCGACGGCTTCGATGATGCGGTCCATCTGATCCTTGAGCCAGTTGCCGCGTTTTCCCGTGCAATCAATGGGGATGAAGGGAAGCTCCCCAGGGTCCGTCACGCAGAGATGGCAGCACTCGGCCGCAAGGGGACTGTATCCCTCGATATCGATAATCTCAGCTCGTGGGGTTGGTAGCCCAGACCGTGCTAACGCCGCCTTGCTGTTGAGGTACCAGTGCTTCTCGGGGTCGTGAATGAGGGGATATTTCTCCAGTGTGTCAGGGATGAGCTTGTATGCCAACTTGTCGATCTGATATTTTTCTATCGGTATATCAGTGGGGCCATCACAGAAGATGAGTTCGGGCTGTTGAGATTTGTCAAGCACCGAGAAGGTGGTTTCGGCCTCTCGCTTGCCGTGCTCGACTTGGTCGGGAGTCTGGTTGGCGTTGAAGAGGATGACGGGAACTTTGCCCGAAATGAATGCGTCCCGCTGGGGAATCAAGCTGAGATACTTCATGGCGAGCGACTTTTGCAGTTCTTGATTCTCTGAGGTGAGTTGGTGACGCGGCTCGGTGTTGAATGGACTGTCTTGATACAGAAACTTTGTATTCCGAGGAAACTGTGAGGTGAGATCAAGTCCACTGCTGACGCCACAAAACACCATGCCTAGTCGGGTGTCGGCATTGCTGGGGCTTGCCAGTTTGTACAGTTCGGCAATCGTGGTATCGAGCTTGACGGTTGCGGGCTTGAATCCCAGCGGCTGAGGCATGTTGGCTGATCCCATCTTTGCGGATTCTTTGTGCAAAACTTTTGGGGGAAACAAAATCTGCCCGTACCTTGTTGCATGGACAGCGAAATTTATAACTGTGATTCCTACGGGATCGTTTGCAGCGAGGGTTGGAACAGCTGAGCGCGCCAAGGCTATCACGGCAAGCGACACACGCCGTGGAGCGACATCAGCATGCGTTGATGACGTAACCTGTCTCACTCGCAGCGCAGTTTGTGGCATACACACAACGGCTATGACGTAGGGAATTCATGAGTTGGCGAGTTCAACTCTGAGTACCAAACAACAATGCCTCGGTTTAAAAAAACGAAAACCTTTCATTGTAGGAAAGGTAAGATTTTCCAAAAGCTAAGTTTAATTTTATGCCTTCTACGGAGTAATTATAAGCCTTAATTTTCAAGTTGCTGCGAAACTAGGCCGGTGTACGAAGTAAGAACCATGACAATGTAAACTCCCGGAGTACGACTATCGCAGGGGAGATAAACTTTTCCTCCACGACGGGACTGCAAGAGTGATTTATATACATGTATCGCATCCTTTCAACACACACATGTGTGGGATACAAGACGCTCGACACCTGTATCCCCGTTACAACTGTCAATGCAACAGTTTTTGCACCACGGATATATTGTCCCTCTCGCCCAAGTCCCGCAGTAGAAGCACCATTGCGGGCGTAAATTTTCCTGCACCAGGATTTCAGATGCGTCCCGACGATGGTGTTTGCCAGTGATCAGAAGAATGGACTCGACAGCGGATTTCTCGGTTAAATCGCGATCCAGCCTCGGTAGCCATCGGACCCAGGCTTGGTTCGGCCCCGAGCTGATGGCACTCATGAGGAGAAATGTGACAGCAACTTCTCTGTGAACAAATACGAAGTTGTCTAACCCTCCGATCATGTGCATCTTCACCTTGTTGTTGCTCTGTTACTTGCTGCACGCGCTCCTGGATGACGGAGCGGAAGTTTGGACTAATTCTGGTCGTTCTTCTACCTAATCTCCGTCAACTGTCATCTCTCTAGAATGCTAATGGCGTCAATTAAGGCAGGCAAGTGTGCCGCCTTGGTCACGACAGCCTGCCAATCCAGCACCGCTCGGCGTCTTCTTTGGGGAGAATCAAGCCCCAGGTACCTGGTTGTGGAAATTATGCCCCGTCAAAGTTGACGGCAATACCGTGCCAGCTTGATTTGTATCCCGGGCGCCCCGGTTGCGTGGTCGTGGAAAGGCGCGTGACGACTGAGGTTTGCTCGCAAGGTCATGTCGCCGTTGTATCGACAAAGCCAAATTTACAGTCACTTCTTTCAGGAGCATTCCCATTAACTTTGACGGGACTTTGAGCATCAGACACATGTGTGTGTGGAAGGAGATGGGTAGTTCCCCGGCAAAGAAGCGTCTAGTACTTTTAATCTCAGCAATGATTCTGTATCCAGTTTAAGCATCTAGGTATCCAGGATCACTTACTCAAAGTTGCCTGTGTAAGCTGACAACATTTTGCCGAAACTTCTAATCGACTTGGCTGGGTGTTGCCAAAACTCGGTCATCAAGGCGCTGGCTATCGGTCGGCTGCTGCGTTCTGTCACCCCGAGGGCCGAGCCCCATGTCACGGCAGTTAGAACTCGATTCCTCGCGCAAAGTTATTCCGTATCATTTGCAGTAATCTAAAGCTAAGGAGAAAAGGAAAAGGGAGGAAGAAGCCCAGAATTGCACCACCCTAATGGATGGTGGTGCGGTCGGAGGGTCGGGCGGGGCAGGTCGGCAGAATGATTCGGTGGGTCCTGAATCTGCTGCTCTGGTGGGGCGCCCCGCCCTGGGTTGGGTTGGGCAGGCACGACGGCCAGGCTGCCGTCACTCCCCAAGTGTTGTTGAGGCCGTGTTCGAGAGCAGAATGAGAGGCCATGATTGTTCCAGTCCCGAGCCAAATAATACAGTGATGAGACTGAGAGTGAAGAGGGAGTCAGTGACAGTCTGAGTCTTTAGGTATAGGTAGATTGATTGATACTAGCGGCTAGGGGCGCATATGCTGCGGCCGCTCTTGGGGCTGTATCCATGTAAGGTTCACGACATTTTAATACAACGTCGTACCAGTCCAACGGAACAAAACAACTATCGAGCCACATTTGGTTTGCCCTGAAAACTGCTGTTGCGTGGCGACTGAGCTTAGCAATCTGCAGTTCAGGTATTATAGTAAGACTTGCGTGGTTGATTGTAGGTTGGATTAACAGCTACGTCGAACGGTGACGACTACACCATGGCATAAACATTGCCTGGCAAGGAAAAGGTGGCAATTTTAGCTCGACTGACTGGGTAAAACCTGGCACGCAGATCTCGAAGCTCTCGCAGAGGGAGGGGTTCCGTCGGGAACTTAGGCTTGGCAACCCCGTCTTTGGAGTCGTACATTTTGAAAACCATGCACTCATGTTTGGTCTGCCCGCTGAGGTAATGCCATATACTTGTGATGAAAGGATCACGTTAGAGGGGCCTCGTTCCAGATCCCAGCTCACTTGAGGACACTTAGCCTACCACTGAGGAGCATGGCTGCCCTGTCTCCCATGTGTTACCGGACTCGCCTCCTGGACTGCCCCTAGCGGGGATACATCTGCTTTCGGGAACAAGGCATCAGCCTGTCTTGGCATCATGGAGGAATAAGGGAGGCAGTGGCTCTTGCCGAGGTGCGCATTCCCAACCGGCAGCAAGTACTGGGCCATATCATATCGAGATCAACCTTGGTGACCCCCAGCGTCTATGAAAGGGATATTCTTTCTTGTTAGCCCAATCCTGGACGGCGGTGGCGTGGTTGTAAATCTGGAACCCATGTGTATCAAACACGAAATATGGGATCTCTGCGCGGTCCGCTCGGAGCCATCTCACACTCGCCGAGGATGAGCCCAATCCGGTGATGGAAATTTGTAGGAGGAATTAGACCCTAAAGCCCCCAAACCCCCCAACGGCGGCTGGACCTACTCAATCGCTAAGCCCACCCATTTATAATCAGGGCGTCCCACTAGTAAATTATCCACCTTCAGCTCCCCCCACGTAAATGATATAATAATCAGACTAGGCTACCATTTAGCAGTTTCACAACGACAACGGCACCGGCGGGAGGGCAGACGACTTCGAAGTCAGAGGGGTGTAGAAGGGAGAATGGAAAATGGTCGCAACGAGGGATCATGGTGATATGTGGAGTCATGTTGTTATTTTTAGCGTAAAATGCATAGTTGAGCCTCCCACTGGCACTCGTAGGAGGCTGTGCCCGAGACAACCGCCCTCTGAAGGTTATCAAGCTAGTACAAGCTAACTTCAACAAACTGAAAGCCTTTCCACTGCAAAGCCTCGCCCTTCATCACTCCCTCCATATATCCAGACCCGACCAATCGGTGCTTTCCGGGCCTCTCTGTCGACGCTCGGAGCACTAGCGGCAACCGACACCCCTTCACTAGCCACAATTGATCTCCGATCTTGCATGACTCCGGCACCAGACAGTAGTATCCCTTCTGTGACAAGGCGGGGCTGCGTTGGAACGTCCCGGCGGCAATGCCGGCTGCCTGATTGAAGGATTCGGCTCGTGCACGGAGTTCGGCAACAGAAATTTCGGTGTCTGTGGCTACCTGCTCGTAGGCTTGCTGAAGCGGGATGGACGTCAGAAAAGTTTTGTGGAGGACAGAGAATACGGGACCGTAGTCGGTTTCGCGGCCTTGGGTAATGCCGCCGATGGAAGTCCGCCAGCAAGCCTCAAGCGCTGAGCCTCCTGCAACATATGGCTCTTCCTCTCTTGACTCGAGAAACAGGGCCGCACAAGTTGCCAGGTAGCTTGGGATCCATTGCAGAAAGTCGGTAGTAGCCGGGCAATACTCCTTCCAATGCTGAACAGCCGCGGAGATGACGTCCACCATGCACCCTTGTAAGCGTATGACATCGTTCTCCTCGTTGTCAAGCGCGACGTCGAACTTCAAGTCCAGGGTGGCGTTCCAGCCTTTCTCCAGGTTCCAGTTGTAACCAAATCGGCTTGCATCCTCCCTGTAATCGGCCACCCAGCTGGGGAACCGCTCAGGTGCCGTCGACATGCCCGCCACCATGAGCATTTCTCTTCCCCTCTCCCCTTTCATGATCCCCCAGCCAACCTGTCTGACAACCTCCTCGAAGCTCGCCGTGTAATCAGGCCTGAAGCCCTCATCGCCCCCGTCCCGCGCGAGAGCTAGCAACCCAAAGTACCGATCCCTTGCCAAGCTCACCCTGTGCGATGCAAATCTCTCGAGCAAATCATGCAGCGTCATGGCCTCGTACCGTCGCGCCATCCACATGCGACGCGTCATGCCGAGGTTCGCAATGGATCGCTGCCCTTCCTGCGCCTCTTCCACCTCCAGGACCTGCATCGGGTAGCACCAGCCGTTGTACGTCTCAAACATGGCGGAGAACGCCTGCCAGTCCATCATGACATCGCCAAGCAACATGGTCGTCTCCGCGGCAAGGACAAACTCTTGGATGATCCACACCCGTCGAAAGTACGGGCGACACAAAAACTCAGTCACGGCTGCCCAAGCGGGATCGTCGTCGGCGGGGACCGGTCCCTTCGGAAGCGGTGGATCCGGCAGCCCGAGAAACTGCAGCGTGCGTTGGTACGTGAGCGGTGTCCCCCCAATGTTGAGGCCGCTGCGCACGGCGTGCAGGAAGAAGGTCTTGATGAGGTCCAGCGCGGTCTCGAGCGTGG
>Ga0247760_1001591_pt1 | contig 20354 bp, 15 predicted proteins | sample UWRJL171409R4_FD_179936 | JGI IMG/M metagenome (GOLD analysis project Ga0247760, IMG submission 179936) | Plant litter microbial communities from Arlington Agricultural Research Station in Wisconsin, United States - UWRJ-L171-409R-4 | ecosystem: Environmental > Terrestrial > Plant litter >... | reverse complement strand
CGGGAACCGAGCTCCATCCACCGGGAATGCCCTTGGCGCGCGTGGCGCTCACTCGACGCATGGGCTGAGGCTGTGGGGCGCCGGTCTCTCGCTAGGGGCCGGCGACCTCTCTGGGTGGCTCGCCATCCGCGTACGGGCGTCACGGCTTTCGTTCCCGGCGCTCGTGAAGATCTTCCTCTTCCACCTCCGGGAACGTCTCAGGCACATCGGAAAACTCGCCATAGTTAGCGAGAATCCGCAGCCAAAGATCAGGACTTGGCGGCGGATAACGGTGGCGAGCCGAGAAAGCGTGACGCGCCTCGTTGATCTTGCGCATTACCTCGAAGGTCTCGCGATCGTCTAGTGCGTCAGCTTCGAGCATCCGAACGCACTTGGTGACCCAGCGCGCCAGTTCGGACCCGTGGGCGACGGCGGCCGCAACGTGGTCTGGTTTTGGCGGTCGGATTGGCTTGTACTCTCCGTTCGGCGCAGCCTTCTTTGGTCTCGACATTGCCCAAGACTAGCGACGTTTCGGCATTGCCCCCAGCATCTCGTCGGTGGTGAGCAAACCCGGCGCTCTCGCTTCGATCGCCTAGGTCAACTCAAGGAAGGCGCTTCGCGTAGTCGCCAGTGTGTGGAGACTCAAACGGAATCTCCTTCGGCGGAAGGTTTTGGTGCTCTTCGTCTTCGCCGAACATCGACGTGAAACCCCGCAACGCCGGGTGGGTCTTGTGAACGATTCGAACGCTCCCGGCCTTTGCGGACCGATCGGACTGCAAAGTAGCCATTTTCTCCTGCACATGAATTACAACGCCGGTGCCCTTTACTACCTCCAACCGGCCCAACGTTTCGAATGTGTCTGGATCGGTGATCTGCTCTCCGAGTTCATAAACCAGGTAGCGGTAGCCGAGCTTTACTCCGTGCTCTGCGCCACGATTGATCGTCACCTGATGGTCGTTTGTCGAGACGTGCACGACTTTGGCGGGCGTGAGGTCCGGGCTAGCTGGCGTCGTCATTGGTGAGTCCCTGTAGTCGAATCAGGTCGTCGTGGGGCACGCTTGGCTTAACGTAGAGGCGCGTGAGGATATCCTTGTCGTTGCCTCGAATCTTCGCCAGGGTAGCGCTCGCGCCCTTGTCGGCAGCAAGGATCACGACCTGGATCTTTCGATCTTGCTGGACGTTCCAAACCTTGCCGACCCCGAGCAGCTCTTCGAAGTCCTCTGCATTCCGGAGGTACACTGAGACACCCACCCCATGTGCGAAAAGCTCCGAGGGTTCGAGCAGAACGATCGTGTACCCGTTCGGCGCGACCTTGCCGAACAGCGCTTTCGGGAGCGGGGGAGAGGCCAACCGAGCCCGCGAGAGTTGACCTTCGGTGTCCAGGCCTTCGGTGTGGAGCGTTTGGGCGGCCGAAAAAAGTGCGACAGCAAGTAGGATTGCGCCGAATCCAAGTGGGATGCCGAGCGCGACTACGAGGCGCAGCGACATCACTTGCTTCTCATCAATAGGCCAAACCCACGCCACTACGGACACCCCGAACGCGATGAGCGTGGCCGGCACCCCGTACGAGCTTTGAAACCCCCGCCAAACGACTGCACCCAACGAGTTCGTCACTGAAGCGCCGACCCTATGGCGCCGCACGGCCTCGGTCAATCGTTGGGCGCTCCGGCGCACGTCGGAGCGGTTTGAGGTAGCCCCTCAGGTAGCTCGTTGTGATTCGCGACCCCTTCCGATCGCGAATCGAGCTGAATTTTAGTCGGGGTGAGAGGATTTGAACCTCCAACAGCCGGCACCCAAAGCCGGCCCTCTACCAGGTTGAGGTACACCCCGCGGTCTATTTCGGCTCTCGCCGAAGCAATCGGTCCCGAATCGTCAATCGGCGGGAACGATTGCACAGCCGGGAGGCGCTTGCCACCTCCGTTCGGGTCTGGGTCGTCGTCACCGTCGTCATCGGATTCGCCGGTCGTAGTAAGCGAAGGGTCGTGCAGGAGCAAGGGGGTTTTGGGCCAAACTTCTTCTGGGGGTGTCAACGCTTCCGAGGGGTCGTTCGCGTACCGGCCGAAGGCTTCCTCGGTCGAGTGGTCGCTGAAGCGTTCTTGTCGGCCAGCTTGTCGTTGGCCCGGCAGAACGCCCGCCTCCAGCTGTGGAAGTCCACGGGTAGGCGACGCTCGTTCCCGATGAGGAGCTGGGTCTGACGGCGGTTTCAGACGGCCTTTTTATTGGGGACGAAGCGGCTCCGAGTATCGTCCCAGACCTCGAGGCCGAAGACCCGCTTGAGGTCCTTGCGAACCGAATGAGCAACGGATGCCTTGCCTCGCTGGTCCCGGGTTGGCACGAAGAAGGGGTCGTGACGTGTTGCCCTTCTGCAACCTACATCTTGTGTCGGAGCATGCGGTGCTGACCCACAACATCTAGAAAAGCAGAACACCAGCGCGATGCCTATCAGATGACCTTCAGCGAGAAAGGAGATAAGGTGGTGGCTTTCCCGTGTCGTTCCGCCAGGTTGACACTGCGATGTTTGATGGCATACTTCCTGAGAATCATTGAGGAAATAGCCAATGGCCCGGACGATCAGCCCAAGCGAAATTCCCGAGGAAGTCGCGCGCTTCGCTGAAGCGCAGGTCGCCGCTGGCCGCTTCTCGAGTATCGGGGACGTGCTGCTCGCGAGCAAGGAAGCGCTTGAGCAGCGCGACGCAACCGATGCAGAGCGGGCGCAGTTGCTTCGCGCGGCTTGGGATGAGGGTATGGAATCCCTGCGCGTTCATGGACCGCAACTCGAATCCGACGAGGAATTCGAGGCGTTCATGGACGAGGCGGAAGCCGAAGTGCTGCGGCAATAGTCCGTGCGCCTGATCCTCACCGACGCTGCGAAGACCGACATCCGCAAAATTCTCCGGACGACGCTAGCCCAGTTCGGTCCGTTGCAGGTGCCGAAGTACCGCGCGCTGATCGCCGACGCCCGTAAGCACATACGGGACAATCCAGAACTTGGACATCATCGCGCGGACCTGCCTGTCACCCGAGGGTCGCGCCTTTCACATCAGCCAGGGGGAGGCCTGCGAGCCACATCGTCCTTTATTTCGCGGATGAAACAGCAAGCACCGTGGTGGTCGTGCGCGTCGTGCACGACGCTATGGACATGCCTCGGCACCGGCCCAAAAATCCCCGATAGCAACCGAAGCCTGGGAGCGGCTGCCCCCTATCGTCGGCCTGGGACAGGCAGCGCCGGGAAAACACGCAGCGCACGGCACTCACTCCTCCTCCTCCTGACTGGAACTTGACGTGCTGTCTGCATCGAACGCTGCCCCAGTACCGCTCGCGGCGTTGGTGGCTGGAGCGACGGCCGCATCGCCGGTTCAGACCGGCCGGCCTGGTAACCGGCGGATTCACTTATTGGGAGTGGGGAAGGCATCCGGTCAAGCCCAACGGATGATAACCGTCGTTGCTGTCTATGGGACTTCGTCATGGGGCTGATCAGCAACAACAATTGCTCCTGCAGGTCGTGCAGGAATGGTTGACGTCGAGCTCTCGTGCAGCGGCGCGTACGCGGCAAGCGGATCTGCCCCCGGTTCGTCGTGGACGCCGCGCGCGGCCCGGATCTCCACGCGCGTCATCGGTCCACGGAGTAACGACATGGCATAGCGCGGTTGCACGAGGAGAGGTCCAGACTTGACGTGAGCGTTGCGCACCACGAACCAACGCGGTGCGAGTTTGCGGAGTGTTTCGGCGAGTTCCTCGGCTGTACCGTCCACGCCGCGCGCGCTGGCGAGGCCGTCGAGGACGCGCGCGCGGTCGGCGTCGGTTTGCAGTCGACCGAGGCACCACAGGCCGGCGTTCGAAAGGGCGCGATAGTCCAAGTCCATCGGGTTCTGTGTGGCGACCACCACGCCTACGCCGAACCCGCGCGCTTGTTTCATCAATGACACTAAGGGCCGCTTGGTTGGCGGGTTGGCGGGGTGGGGCGGCAAGAAGCCGTACACCTCGTCGAAGACCAACAGCGCGCGCAGGCGTTGTGAGCCGGGTAGAGTGCGCACCCACGAAAGAACCTCTTCCAAGAGTACGCCGAGTACGAGCGCGCGCTCTTCGTCGTCCAGGTGGGCCACGCTGACGATCACGATCGGAGTGCGGCCATCTTTGGGGGCTAGCCACTCCCCAATGTCGAGGGTCGCTCCCTGGCGCCAGCTGGCAAATGTGGGTGCGGCCAATAGGCTATTGAGCGCGGCGGCCAGCGCTTTGCGCTCGGTCTTTTTCATGAATGCGTCGACCGACAGCGCCCCGATCTCTAAAATCGGCGGCGCTAGCACGTCTTGCATCAAGGCGCCGAGTTCGGCGGTCTGCCCGGCAGTCAGGCGTCGCTCGGCGAGCACGCTCAGGAGCACGTGCTCGCGGCTCTTGGCCGGATCGGGCTCTCGACCGAGCAGTCGTAGAACCAACGACACCGCAGCACTCAATGCGTTGCGCGCGGCCTCGGGATCGGTGTTCCAACGCGAGCTCCGCCGCTCGAGGGAAGACAGCATGTGCAGCGGCTCGCCCGCCGTTCCCCCAGGAGTGAGCACTCGCACGCTCGTCCCCGCGCAGTACTTGGCGAGCTCAGGTTCGCCGATACTCCACTCGGCAAGCGCTTCGCGCCGAGTGTTTGCGAGTTCGACGGCACGGGCACGGATCTCTTCGCGGCTTAGTCCCTCACGCTCGAACTCGACCCAGGGCTCGAGTGCGCCTGGGTCGAAGCTCGGAAAGGCGAGCAGCAAGTTCGGCAAGTCGCCTTTCACGTCAATCACCACCGTTGGAACCCGGGCGCGTGCCGCTTCCTCGATCATCACCGTGACGAGTCCGGTCTTGCCCGACCCGGTCATCCCGACGATGACGCCATGAGTTACTAGATGCTTCGCTGGAAGCCACAGAGTGGCTGCGCCTTCCGCCCCGTTCAATTGGCGCCACGCGCCCAGGTTCAACGCTGATTTCATTGCTCGCTCCTCCCTTCGCTTTGCTGATGGCTACCGTGTCGTTCCCGACCTACTCGAGGAAGGGATCTTTGCTCGCAGGGGCGTTTCGCTGCGCGGCCACCGCTGCAGTGGTGGCCGCGGGCGTAACTGCGGGCACGGTTTGGATGGCGTTCACGTCCGACGATTTACTGGCGTTGCCCGCACCGGCTGCGCCCGATGCGTTACTCGTCGTGTTCGGTTTGGTCGGATCAGTGGCATCCGATTGACGATGGCGTGGTCGCCCGGGGTAGAGCGACGGCATGATGGTGTCGGCGTCTCCGTTGCGAGCGCGCAGGTAGATCACTGCGCGCCGCGCGTCCTCGTACGTGCGGAGGACGAGCGTGAATGCGCGCAAGCGCTCGTCCGTCGCCGCTGCCACCTGCGCCGGACCCTGCTCCCGCAAGCCAACGATACGGGAGAGACGCGTCGAAATCTGCGACGCGGTCTTCAGTTCGTCGGCTGTGGTCGCCGCCTTGCCCTGGATGTTGGGCCAGGCATCTTGCAAGATCTTGCTCAAGATCTGCAGATCTTGAGCGATGTTCTTGTAGCCGTTGATGCCCTTGAGGTTGGCGAGTTGTCCGCCGTCGATCAATTGGCGCCGCGCGAGCGCCTGCGCGTCCCGAAGCAGCGTTTCGCGCATTTCGATGGCCTCCTCGGTCAGCGGCTCGAGATCGCTCGGTGGCTCGGTCGCCACCAAATAAGCGGTCTGCGTGACGCCAAGCGTTAGGGCGTAGTCTTCGAGCCGGTCGAACGACGCGATGTCGAAAGTGGGCAGCTCTTGGACGATTTGGTCTCGCAATGCCCGCGCTTCCGGCAGCACCCCCAGAATGGTTTGCAGTGCTACCGAGACCTCCAGATTTACTTGCAGCAGATCCTCCGGCGCGAGTTTCGCCAGCTCCGGCTTGACCCGTTCGTAGGCGTCCTGAGCAAGAACTTCGTTACTTACATTCACCGCATGGTTAGGCATGACTTCATCTCCTCTTTGGTTCACGGCAGGAAATTCCGCCGTGTGCCTTCAAATCGGAGCGAGTCCCGCGGCAGTTGCGAAAAAAAATCGTCGCGCGCCGTTCGGTCAGATTCGCAGCAACAGCCGGTGTGTCGTCGGGAGGCTTCCTAGGCCTCTTGGAACGAGTGGCCTGATTGATTCTGGCTTCCTAGACGGCTGCTGAAGTCGAAATCGTTTTTTGAGGGCTTCCTAGCCTTCGAAAAACGTTGAGCACGTTACGCCAAACCTTCCTAGGCCGCTGTCGAACGTCGAGCGCGTTACGCCAGACCTTCCTAGGCCGCTGTTGAACGTCGAAATCGTTTTTTGAAGGCTTCCTAGCCTTCGAACAACAGGGCAGACGTTTCTGACGGCCTTATTTTTAGGCCTCGAGCAACGTCCGACGCGTTCGGCGCGGGCTAGGAAGGTCAAAAAGAACGCACGAGTCGTTGTTTTGATAGCGAGGAAGGGGTCGGGAAACAGGGCGGGTGTTGTTGGAGGGCTAGGAAGGGGTCGGGAAACAGGGCGGGTGTTGTTGGAGGGCTAGGAAGGGCGGGAAACCAGGGCGGGCGTTGTTGGAGGGCTTGGAGGGCTAGGAAGGCCTCGGGCGCCTTGGTGCCGTCTGCGCCGTCGCTCAGCCGTCAGACTGGTCGGGGTTGACCGGCGTCCCCCCTGGCGGCACGGGCGCCACTTCCGGGCTCGCAGCCTCACCATCAGCGTCCTTGCGCGGCGCGGGTGAGGGGGCGGGCGGGGAGTCTTTGCCCTTGGTGCCGGGCTTGGGCTGTGGCTCTGCGGCCGAGGGCGGATTCGGTGCCTGATTGGTTTGGTTCACGCTTGCTGGGTCGGCCGGGGTGGACATTGCCTTCACCGGTGCACTAAACGTGCCGCCAAGTTCGACCCAATCCGCGTAAAAACGGCGCGTTTCGTGGCTCCCGCCGCGCGCGAAAGCGCGACTCAGAGGCAAGATGCACCGTTCACGCGCCGACCGGCGCCGTTCCGCGCGCGGCGCGTTCCCCGTGCGCCGCAGCGCACCCGCGCCCTCAGTCCGGGATCGGCTCGAGCTCTACGTCGAAATGAATCGGCGCCGTGCCTGCCTCCACCAGTCGATCCCACGGGAAATACCCCGGCTTCTCGATCGTGATCCGGTGCTTGCCCGCGGGCAGCTTCACGCCGCGCGCAGCGACGTAGCCCAGAGGGCCAATGTATTCTTCGTCGATCGTGACGGCGGCGTCGCGCGGGGACTTGGCGCTGCGCTCTAAGCTCAGTGGGGCCGTCACGGGCTCGCGGCCGAGCACTTGGCAGCCCGTGAGCGAGAGCACGAGGCACAGCGCGAGCACGCCCGCCGCGAGGAACGCCAGGTAAGGCGTGAACCAGCGGAGCTTCGCCGCCAATGCGCTCTCGTCGGTCATTGCCATCGATCAGTCATTCCCATCGCTCGCTCATCCTTCCCATCCGATCGCTCATTCCCATTCGATGGTCGCGGGGGGTTTGGAGCTGATGTCGTAGGCGACGCGGTTGATGCCTTTGACTTCGTTGATGATGCGGGCGCTCATTTTGGCCAGGACTTCGTGGGGCAAGCGAGCCCAATCGGCGGTCATGCCGTCGCTCGATTGGACCGCGCGGATGACGCAGGTTTCTTCGTAGGTGCGGTCGTCGCCCATCACGCCCACGCTGCGTACGGGGAGCAGCACGGCGAAGGCTTGCCACACCGAGGAGTACAGGCCCGCGGCGCGCAGCTCTTCGTCGACGATGGCGTCGGCTTTGCGCAGGACGTCGAGGCGTTCGTTGCTCAAATCGCCGAGGCAGCGCACGGCCAGGCCGGGGCCGGGGAAGGGGTGGCGCCAGAGTACGTCGTGCGGCATGCCGAGGGCTTCGCCGACGGCGCGCACTTCATCCTTGAAGAGTTCGCGTAGGGGTTCGATCAGCTTGAGCTTCATGCGCTCGGGCAGACCACCCACATTGTGATGGCTCTTGATCACGGCGCTCGGCCCTTTGACGCTCACGCTTTCGATCACGTCGGGGTAGAGCGTGCCTTGCACCAGGTATTTGGCGTTTTCGATGCGATTGGCGTGTTCGTCGAACACGTCGATGAACAGCTTGCCGATGATTTTGCGCTTCTTTTCCGGATCGGTGACGCCGGCTAGGCCGTCGATGAACAGTTTGCGCGCGTCGACGGGGATGAGGTTCAGGTGAAAGCTTTCGCGCATGGTGTGCACGACGCTTTCGAACTCGCCCTGTCGCAGGAGGCCGTTGTCGACGAAGATGCAGACCAGGCGATCGCCCAGGGCTTTGTGACAGAGCACGGCCGCTACCGAGGAATCGACGCCGCCGCTCAGGCCGCAGATCACGCGCTCGTCGGGGCCGACAGCTTCGGAGATTTTGGCGATCGCTTCGTCCACGAAGGAGCCGGGGGTCCAGCTGGGTTCGAGGCCGGCGACCTCGAATAGGAACGAGCGCACGAGATCGAGTCCGCGTTGGGTGTGGGCGACTTCCGGGTGAAACTGGATGCCGTACATTTTGCGTTCGGGGTTGGCGATCGCGGCCAGCGGGGCGTTCGGGCTCGTGGCAATCACGCGGAAGCCGGTCGGCAATTGCGTGAGTTTGTCGCCGTGACTCATCCACACGCCGGTCTCTTCGCCGACCTTGAACGCGGAGAAGATGCCGCAATTTTCGCCGACCGTGAGCTTGGCGGGGCCGTACTCGCGTTCGTTGCTGGGTTCGACTTTGCCGCCGAGTTGCAGCGCCATCAGCTGTTCGCCGTAGCAGATCCCGAGCACCGGCAGGCCGAGCTCGAACAGGCCCGGATCGCTCTTGGGCGAGGCTTCGTCGTAGACGCTCTGCGGGCCGCCGCTCAAGATGATGGCTTGGGGGGCGATTTTTTTGATCGCGTCGAGCTTGATGGTGCCCGGGTGGATCTCGCAATACACGTGGCATTCGCGGACGCGCCGCGCGATCAGCTGGGTGTATTGGGAGCCGTAGTCGAGGATCAGAACGCTTTGCCGGGCTGCCATGATGGCCCTCCCGCTAACATGGCGCCCGGGCGCGGCAAATCCATTCGGCCAGGGCCCGGAAATGCGCTCAATCCCGGTGTGTCACGTAGACCACGACCTGTGCCGCTCCGCTCAGGGCGGCCTGGAATGCGCGCAGGCTGCTCCGGCTGAGCGCGCCCTCGGCCGCCCCCCCGCGCCAAAGATCGACGATCCGGCGGCGCGGATCGAGCGAGGCTCCGAGTCCACGCTGCGCGGCCACGCGCTGCGCGGCTGCCAGATCGTCGTTCGAGAGTGGCACGGCCACGAAGCGGTCGAGCGCGCGTCGCACTTCGAGCGTGGCTTTGCGCGCGTCGTCGTCGCTGGCGCGGATTTCGACCACCAACGCCGCGGCGCGGCCTCCGCCGATGATCGAGGCGCGCGCGGAGGCGTTGATGTGTTCGGCGCTGAGCGCGAGCGCGAGCGGGCCGCGCGGAGCGTTGAGCAGCATGGCGAAGGCTTCTGCCTCGCGCTCGAACTTCAAGCGCGAAGGGAAGGGCAGTCCCAGGTAGGCGCTCTCGGTGTTGGCCGCGTCGGGCACGCTGAGCGTGAGCTCGCCGCTGCGCGCGGCTCGCTCTGCGCTCGTCTGGCAGCGCTTGGGATCGTCACGCCAAGGCGCAAACCAGCGATCGAGCGCGCGCGTCGCGGCTTCGGCTTGCGCGTTGTCTTCGTTGGCCAAGACCGCCACGCGCAGCGGGCCGCGCAGCACTTCGCGGCCGCGCGCGGCGACCGAATCGCGGTTGGCTTGCACCAGCGAGGCCCAGGTGCCGCGAGGTTCGAGCCAGGCGCTGTGGTCGGGGGCGAGCGCGTCGAGCAGGCGCGCGTAGCCGGGGCGCGGGGAGCCGCCAGTGGCCGCAAACAACTCCCCCTGCGCGGTGGCCAGCGCGTCGCCCGCGCCGCTGCGTTCGCTCAGCGCGCGGGCCAGGGCGCGCGCGACGCGTTCGGCTTGTTCATGGGCGCTCTCCAGCGGGCGGCGCGGCGCGTGCGCAAGGAGGCCCACCGCGTCCGGGGTGATCCACGGTTCGAGTTCGACGTCCGCGCTGGTTTCGTGCGCGGCCATGGTCAGGGCGAGCGCGCTCTGTCCGGCGTTGTCGTTGCTTTCTGCGAGCGTGCCGCAAGGGCTGCCGAGTAAGATCCAGAGTTCGGCCTGACCGGGCTCGGCGCGCAAGCGTGCCTCGAGCGGCGCGCGCTGGGGGCGCGTTTCGTACTCGTGCAGGGTGTTGGCAAAGCCATTGAACGCGGGGCGCTCCGCGGAATGCACCGAAACGGCCACGAGGCGTCGCTCTGGGCCGGCTTCCTTTTGACCGGTCAGCGCGCGCCACGCGGCCCGCGCAGCGGCTTTCCGCGGATCGCTCGGCTCGATGATGTTTTCTTCGATCGCCCCGGAAGCGGTCGACTCGATCGCGTGCGCTTCCTCGGTCACGAGGCTGACCGCGAGCGCGGCCTCTTTCGGCGTGATGCCGGGCTCGCCCTCGGGCAAGCTCAGGTCCACGCGCAGGCACGCGCCGCGCGGGCGCGCCTGAAACGCCACGCGCTCGAGCGCGAACCCCGGCAGAAAAGTGTGCAGCCGCGAGGCGAGCGCGGGCCGGCCGCGGGTCAGGGTGCGCAGTGAGGCGAGCGCCGTGTTGGGATCTGCGACGCGCAGCGCGACCGACAAGCGGCGCGCGCCATCGGCGCTATCCGCCTCGGCGGCGTCGCTTGCGGGCCACGGATCGTCAGCGGCGTCTCCGCTGGGCCAACTCGGCGCGTCTTCGAGTTCGCTGGCGGCGTCATTGACGAATTCGCTCGAGCCCAAGGCGGCGAAGGCGCTGGCGCGCGTCGCGAAGGCGAAGCGCCGGTAGCCCTCGATTTCCGCGCGGCCGGCGGGCGTGCTCAAATCCGGGATGGCGGCGCCGGGCACGAGGCCGAGTTCACCCGAACACTCGGCCACCTCGGCCTCTGCTTTGCCGGCGAAGGAACGGCTGCGCAGCGCGGCCAAGTGCTCCTGGATCACGCGCACTGCGTCGTCACGCTCCGCGAGCGGCGTCGAAAGCGCGGCGGTCACTTGTTCGATGAACGCGCGCGCCGCTGCCGCGTCCGCGCACAAGACCGCGAGCTGGATGCCGCTCTCGGTGGGCACGCTCACGACGTCGGTGATGCCGCGTGCCGACAAGCGCGTCAGGATCAACGCCGACAGCGCCGCTGACGCGACCGAGCCGCTGTCGTGCGCGCTCGCAAACGCCATCGCGGGCAGCGGATCGCCCAAGCGCACGACCAAGTTGATCGCAGGGTGGTTGTCGATTTCGCGCCGTTCGATGCGCGCGCTGCCGCCGCGGCTGCTGCCGCTCGCGGCGCCGCCGTTGGGCCCATTCACGTGCGCACCGCCGCAGCCGCTCAGGACCAGCGAAAGCAAGCTGGCAACGCCAAAAGCCGAGCGTATACCGCGTACATGGTGGGTCGGCCGGAACGAGACGAGCACGGCGTCCCGTTTACCACATCATCGTCGGACCCTTTGGTCCGATCTCGCTCAGCGATGATCGTCGCTCAAGCCGCGAGTTGCGCCTCGGCCAACAACGCCTGTAGTCGGGCCTGAATTTTATGCTTCTTCGAGTACACGGTCTTGACGCTGACGTTGAGCCGTTCGGCGACGATTTCCGGGGCCAAGCCCTCACCGAAGTAGAGTTGAATGAAGGCGCGATCTTTGTCGGTGAAGTTCGCCAAGAGTTCGCTCACCTGGCTGGCGCGTTCGCGCATCAGCGCGCTCTCGCACGGGTCGGGCAAGTGGCTGCACAAGTCTTCGGCTTCGCTCAGCGCGGCGCGACGGGGTTCGCGGCGGGCGCTGCGCAAGAAGTCGTACGCGGTGTGGCTGGCGAGCAGGCCGAGCCAGGTGCTCAGCTTGTTGCCGCGCTCGGGGTCGAAGCTGCGCAGCTTGAGCTTGTCGTTGGCCAAGAGCTGCATGCAGAACGTGGCGTAGATTTCGCGCAGATCTTCTTGGGAGACGACGGCGCTGAAGCGCGCGGTCACGCGGTTGATGGTGCTCAGCACCAAGCGCGAGAAGCGCGTGTTGAACTCGCGCCAAGCGCGCGGGTCGTCGGCAATCAAAGCCTGGACCAACTTCGCGTCGTCGGCGGCCGGCGTGCCTTGCATCAAGACAGCGGCTTCTTGGTTGGTTTGGTCAGGGCGGGGCTGGACGGTGACGGTGGTGAACATGGTGACTGGCTCCTCGGCTTTCGAGAACCCATTCAGCACGCCGCATGCCAGGTCTTTGTGCTAATAAAAACAAGGACTTGCGCATGCGTAACCGGTCGTAACCGCGTCACCTGATACGCGTCACACCCCGGGCTTCAGCTGACGCCAACGGAGACAATCTACGCCCGAGCGCGTGCTAGTTTCCCCTGTTAGCGCATGCCTCCGCGACTCAAGGCGATTTTGCTCCTGGCTCTGTATCTGTTGAAGACCCTGGGCCGCCGGCTCTTCACTCGCAACAAATCGGGCATCGCCGCGTTCCGCAGCAACTATGACGCGGACGGCTTGCCCCCGGTGTCGCTCGCCGAGCGCGAGGCGATGCCGGACTTCAGCCGCTGCATCGCCTGCGGTTTGTGTGACCGGGGTGAAGCCGGGCGCATCGCGGCTTCGGGCGGCGCGTACCGCGGCGTGATGGCGCTCGTGCTAGCGGGCTCGCGCAGCATGCCGGATTACCGCGCTGCAGCCTACAGCTTCGGCTTCGTGAGCGATGAAGTGCTGGCCGAGAAGGAAGCCATCTGTCCGACGGGCGTGCCGTTCCGCGCCATCGCGCGCTTCGTGCGCGACAAGGCGGCGGCGGTGGGCGGGCCCTTACCGCTGCCCCCGCACATCGAATCGCTGAAGCCGCGCGCGGTCTGAGCCGCGCGCGGCGCGCGTTCACTTCACCAGCGTGAGCCGCGGCGCGACGCTGAAGGCGGCCACGTGCCCGCTCTCCTCGGCGATGTACACGTTGCAGCGCTCGTCGACGCGCAGCAAATCCGGGATCAAATCCGAGGGGATCGTGCCGATCACCTCGCCGTCGCGCGGGCGCACCACGTGCACCTGGTGTTGCGGCACGAACAAGGCGCCGTTGCGCAGCACGGGCTCTAAGCGACGCGGTTGATCGGCGTCGACGTGGCGCGAGAACACTTGGTTATAGCGTAGCGTGCCCGTGTTCGCGTCCAAGCAGAGCAGCGCGCCCGAAGCCGAGTTGGCGATCAACGTCTCGTCCACCGCCAAGAACGCGGTGGTAGGAGACGATAGGCCCGGCGCTTGATCCCAGACCGCGTTGCCGGTCGCGCGATCGTAGGCCGAGATCCCCATGCCGCGGCGATCGCGGGTCGGGATGGCCACGACCTGCGCGGCCAAGAGCGGCGCTTGTCCCGGCGCCGGGCGCTCTTCGAGCTCCTTCGACCAGCGCACTTCACCCGACCACAGATCGACGTGGTGCAGCCGAGTCGGCCCGATCGGCCCGCCCGAGAGCGCGAACACCGCGTCGTGGTCGATGCTCATGTCGCCCGAGAAGGGTAAGCGATCGCGCACGCGCCAGACGACCTCGCCGCTGGTCACGTCCAGCGCGAGCAGCGCCGAATCGCCGCCGGCCACCAAGATCAGCTTGCCGGCGCGGCGTACGCGGTAGTTGGCCGGGCGCTTGGCGGTGTAGCGCCAGCGCACGTCGCCCGAGACCAAATCCAGCGCGGTCACCGAGCGATCGCCCTCGGCGACCACCAGCAGCTTGGGCAAGCCGGCCGCGTTCACCAGAGCGCCGGTCGCGCCGCCGTTGGCGCGCGGCGCGACGTGCGCCGTGAAGCGCGCCTCGCCGTTGTCCAAGTCGTGCACCACGATCGTGCCGTCGGGGTGCAGCCGCGCCAAACCGAGGGGCGTGACCACGCTCGCCGCGCGCGGCGTCGGCACGCGCCACAAGACCTGACCGGTGCCGCGCTCGATGCTGGCCGTCTCGCGCTGCGAGCCCACGATCAGCCGCTCACCGCATTGAAAGGTGGCGCGCAAATCGATGTTCGGAACCGTGGCCACCCAGCGCGGCAAAAAGCGCATCTTGCCGCCCGCGTCCCACATGCCGCGTTCGGGGCGCGCGCGGGGCAAGCCGAACGAGCGGTAGCTGTCGGGCTCGGGGTTCTGCAGTGAGTCGTCGGCGATGCTGTCGGCCAAAGAATCCGAGAGCGTGGTCGCCGCGCGCACCAGCGCTTTCAGACGCAAATTGCGGGCTTGATTGGGATCGTGGCTGCGGTAGGCATCGGCCAGGGCCAGCGCGAAGCGAGCCGCAGCGCCGACGAACGTGCGCGCGTCGAGCTCGGGGAACGAGAGCTGCTCGTGTTCGGCGGCATCGCGGGCGCGCACGCCGAGCGTCATTGGGCCGTCGCCCGGGCCGCGGCGCACCGAGAGCTGCACGCCGTCCACGCTGGCGCGTCGGAACACCGCGCGCTGGGCACGCCAAGCGTCGAACACGTCGTCGCCCAGCATCACCAAGCGCTCAGCCAGCAAGAACAAGCACGCTTCGCCGAGCGCCACCGAGCGGTTGCGGCAAGTCAGCCCAAACAGACCGCGACCGAGCAGCGAGTGCAGATCGGCGCGCTCGAGCTCGGAGTTGTGGCTGCCCGCTCCCCCGGCCACCGCGCAGCGCAGACTGGCGGAGGCAGCAAAATGCAGGCCGCCGAGCGCGCGCGGCGCAATCGTCGCTTGCTCGCGGGTGACGGGCCGCCGGCCGTAGCTCGGCCAAGGCGTGTCGAGCAGGCGCCGAGCGCCGCTCAACGAGGCGATGATCGCGGGCGGAGCCTGGCGCACGGGCGCTTGCTCCAGCGCGGACAGGATGGCCCGGCGCAGCTCGAGCAGCTCGACTCGGCGCTCGTGCACCGCCACTTGGGGCGACGGGCCGGAGCGAAACACGCTCACCAGCACGTCCGTGCCGTCCGCTTCGAGCCCGATTTCCCAGGCTTCATCCTCTGTGTAAAGCTGCAGAGTCTCGCGTTCGCGCTTGCCGCGCGCCAGCGATGACACAGCCGTGCCAAGATCCGAGAGAAGAGCCAGCGCCTGACCTTCCCCGAGACGTGCCGTGATATTCACACCGTCGACGATCACGTCGAACAGTCCGTACAACGGCGCAAGCGCCGTCGTGGGGGCGGTTTCGGGGCGGGGGCGAACAACGACCTGTATTGCCGACATCCAGTGAACGCAATCGTATGAATCTCCAGCCGAGAACGACACTTTTGCGCGGCGATCGCACAAGAGTGGACAGCTGGCGTGGAGCCCGCTAGGGGCTCCAGGGCGCGCGCGTTACCGCCGAGCTGGGCTTGAGATCAGGGCAATGTCGGCCAAATTCGCGCATCTTCCGGGTGATCATTCGGGCTCCGGCCGGTCAAGAAATCCGATCTGGGCGCCTTTCGTGACTGTTTTGCTGGTTCTGCCCGCGAGCGCCTGGCTCTGGGGCTACACGGTCGACGACGCCCTGATCACCGCCCGCGTGGCCGCGCACCTCGCGTCAGGTCTCGGCCCCCGCTTCAACCCGCACGGACCGCCGGCCGACGCGGTGACGCCGCTCGGCTACGCCCAGCTCCTGTCCCTATTCGGCCAAGGCGACGTGCTCCGGACCTTCGCGGCGGCCAAGGCCTTCGGGCTGAGTGCCTGGCTCGGGGCGGCCGCCCTGCTCGGTCAGCTCGTCGCAGCTGTCGGCCAGCGCGCCCTGCGCTTCACGCCGCTTGCGATCGTCGCGCTCAGCGCGCCGCTCGCGGCGTGGGCCGTGTCCGGCATGGAAACCGGCTTCGTCACGCTGCTCACGACGCTGGGCTTGTGCGGTGGGCTCGGGGGCGCGTTGTCACTCGGGGTCGCGGCAGCTCTGCGCCCCGAGCTGCTGCCGTTCGCCTGGCTGCTGGTCGCGGGCGACGTGTTCGTCGCTCGCTCCGGCTTTCAGCGAGCGGCGCCGGTCGCGGGCGACGTGTTCGTCGCTCGCCCCGGCTTTCAGCGAGCGGCGCCGGTCGCGGGCGACGTGTTCGTCGCTCGCCCCGGCTTTCAGCGAGCGGCGCTGCTGGCGGCCTGCGCGGTCCTGCCCACCCTGCTCGTCGCGGCGCTGCGGCTCTACTCCTTCGGGCGCGCGGTGCCGCTCTCGTTCTACGCCAAACCCTCGGATTTTGCGCACGGCCTGCGCTACGCGCTGGGCGCTTTCGCCTTCACCGGCCTGCCTTGGCTGCTCCTGGCCAGCCCGCGCGAATTCCTGCGCCTGCCCCGCGCAGCCAGGGTGCTATTCGCCGCGTTATTCGCGCATGGCGCAGCGCTGATCTTGTGCGGCGGTGATTGGATGTCCCTGTATCGCTTGGCCGTGCCCGTGCTCCCCGCGACAGCACTCGCCGCAGCCTATCTGGCCGAGCACGCGCGCCTGGCGTTCGCTGTGCCGCGTTTCGCGCTCGCGCTCGCCAGCACCCTGCTGCTCGCGTTCGGTCTGGGCCCGTCAGCGCGCAGGGTGGGGGACGACCGCGCGTCCCTGATCGCAGAAGCGCGTCCCGTGCTCGCGCACGACGCGCGGATCGCGACGCTGGACGTGGGTTGGGTGGGCGCTGCGAGCCCAGCGGACGTGATCGATCTGGCAGGCGTGACCGACCCACAAGTGGCTCTGTTCCCGGGCGGCCACACCTCCAAACGCATTCCCGGCGCGTGGCTCTTCGCGCGCCAACCGACCGCGGTCGTGCTGCTCTTGGCACGCGGCGCTAAACTGGAAACGCCCTTCGAAAATAGTTTTTTCGCGCGTGCCGTCGAACAGCGGGTAGCAACCCTGATCGCGTCCGAATTTCGAGTACGCACGCGCCTCGCACTCGGCGAGCAAGTCTACGTCGTGCTCGAACGCGACGAGCCACGACCTCCCCCCCCGTAAACGTGCCCGTGCCCGTCTCACGCTCGAACGGTGCTGTGTAAACACAGTAAGATTTCATCCGCGAGCGGCGTCCCTCGGCGACGGAAAAAAAGTGCTGTGCAAACACAGTAAGATCTCATCCGCGAGCGGTGCCCCTCGGCGACGGAAAAAAAGTGCTGTGCAAACACAGTAAGATCTCATCCGCGAGCGGTGCCCCTCGGCGACGGAAAAAGGTGCTGTGTAAACACAGTAAGCTCATCCGCGAGCGGTGCCCCTCGGCGACGGAAAAAGGTGCTGTGCAAACACAGTAAGATTCATCCGCGAGCGGTGCCCCTCGGCCACCGAAATCGTGCGAGCTGTGCCGTGCCCAGCTTCCTCTTTTTCTCCTCTTTTCGAGTTGCGAGTGCACCTTCCCGGAAGGGGCGATCGCGATCCCGCATCGCAGCTCGCGTTTGCTCTGGGTTCCGCACTCGGACGCCGAAGGCTGAGACGGATGCGTCGGACTCGGTGACCATCAACCCAATCCCGATTTCTGAGACGAGAGCGGGCGCGGGCACGTTTTACGGGGGCTAGTTACGGACGGTCGTTGATCAGGCTAGCTTGGGCGTCGCGCTGCGTCGCCGTCCGAGCTCTAACAGCGCATCGCGTAGCGCGCGCGCGTCGGGGTAGCGATCGCGGGCCAAGGGGGCCATGGACTTTTCGATCACTTGCAGAAAATCCGGGGGGATCTTGCGCAGGGCGCGCTGCACGCCGCTTTCGCCGTCGCTCTCGGATTCGGGAGAGGGCGGAGTGGTCCAGAGCTCGCTTGGCTTGAGCGGCGGCGCGAAGCCGGTCAAACACTCGTACAGCACGCCGCCCATGCCGAACAAGTCACTGCGCTGATCGATCTCTTCGCCCTGTTCCTGCTCGGGCGACATGTAGCCGGGCGTGCCCAGCGGCGCGTTGGCGTTGGTCAGCCGCGTCTCCGCCCACTCCACGCGGGCGATGCCGAAGTCCAGCACCTTCACGTGGGGCACGGTTTGACCGGGCTCTTGCGCCAAGAAGATATTGCTCGGCTTCACGTCGCGATGAACGATGCCGGCGGCGTGCACCGCGCCCAGGGCGTCGCACAGCTGGAGCGCGACGGGCATCAGCTCCGCGGGCGTCATCGCTCCAACCCGGTGCAGGCGCTCGGCGAGCGACTCACCGTGCAGGCGCTCCATCACCAAGTAGCTGGTGCCGTCCGGCAAATGCCCGTCTTCGTACACCTCCACCACGTTGGGGTGCCAGGCCAGGCCCAGCGCGGCGGCCTCGCGGCGTAAGCGATCGGCGGCGATCGTGTCGTGGGCCACCGCGGCGCGCAGCATCTTCACGGCTACGAGCTCACCATTGGCGAGCCGCTCGGCCTCCCAAATCGTGCCGTTGGCGCCGATGCCGACCTTTTCGGTCAGGCGGTATTGGCCGGCCAACACCAGGCCGGCTTGGAAGGCGATCGAGCCTCGTTCGCGCCGCTCGCGCAAGGTGGCCGTGCGCTCCAGCGTGTGAATGCGCACCAGCTGCGCGCGCGATTGGGCGCGCCGGCGGCGTTCATGCGCGAACAACGTGCCGATGATCGCGCCGATGATCGCGCCCACCGTCATGCGCAGCAGCAGCCGAGTCGCGCCATCGATCAGCCAGGAGCCGGCGCCGGAAATGAACGCACCCAAGAACGCGCCGCTCAGCGCCGGGCGCATGCTCGGCTCACTGAAGCGGACTTCGAACACGCGTTGATCGCGCGTGTCGCTGGCGGGGACGCGCGAGACGCGCCCGAGCGGCAAGCCGAACAAGAGCGGCAGCGCGCTCAGATCGGCTTCGCGCGCCAGCGCGCACAAACCGTCTTGCTCGTGAGCCGCGTTTTCGCGAATGCGGATCGCTCCGCGCCACACCCCGGGGGCCGTGTGCAGGGTTCGCCAGCGCTCGGTCCAGACTTGATCGCCGCCGAAGTGATCGAGCCGGAGGAAGGCTTGGGCCGGGCCGTCGGCTCCGCGCAACACATGGGTCCAGACGCCTAGGTTCTCCGGGCCGACCACGTGCGGCGCGGTCTTCGCGATCGCATCGCGGCCCCAGCGCGACGCAAAGCTGACCAGGGCGCTGTGCCACAACTCGATGGGGACCAGCCGGGTTTCGTCGCTCAGGTACTCGCGGTCGAGCTTGGTGCGAGCGAGGAATGCATCGGCCTCGGCCGGCCCATGCTCGCTTTGGACGTAGCTGTAGAGGCTTTTCAGCCGCGACGCGGTCGTCTCTCCCCGGCTACCCGCACGACGTTGCACGTTACATGCAGGTTAGTCCCTTGCTTCCTGGCGTCAAGCAGGGCGGGGCAGAGGCCCGGAAGGCCCCGGACAGGGGCGGCGCGGCCGTGATGGCGTCACGGTACTTCCGGGATGTTTCACACTTTTTTTGCATTTTTCGCCGCAGTTTGCGGGAAGCAATTCCCGCCCCCGGTGCTATAGTGAGAGACGGAAATGTCTCGCATTGGGTCCACGAAGTCGCACCGAACCGCACTCGGGGCGCTCGCGCTTGCGCTGATTGCCACCGTCCTGCTCGAGCGGCCCGTCCCAGCCAAAGCTGGCACCCTAGGCGTGATTGAGGGGCAAACCCTGGATGTTGGGGCCGACAAGCTGAACGTGGACATCGAAAAGGGCACCGCCACCCTCGAGGGCCACGTCGTGGCCACCCTGGGTGACATGCACGTGGATTGCTCCCGCATCGAGCTCAAGTACGACGAAGCGCCGAAGGTCAAATGGGCCAAAGGCAGCGGCGGCGTGACCGCCAAGCTGAAGGGCATCGAAGCCACGGCCGCAACCTTCGAGGTCGATGTCGCGCACCGCTCGATCAAATTGACCGGCGGCGTCAAGCTGAGCCGCGGCCGCGGTTGGGTCACCGCCGATACCGCCGCCATCGACATCAATACCCGCAAAGTCACGCTCGAAGACGTGAAGGGTTCGATCCCAGTACAAGCCCCAGAGCGCTGAGCTCGCGCGACTCGTGAGTCAGGGGATGTGCGATAGCCGCCCCCTCCTTTCGCTGGTGAACCCGGGGAAGGGTCTCTCCACCAGGCGGTAACGACCCGCCCCCGCACTGTGGCAAGTAGGATCTCTCGGCTTTTAGGCCGAGCGAAGGGCCTTTTTTCAGAGGCCCGCTTTTTGCTTTCAGTGCTAGGCTGTCCTCTGACTGGGGTTTCTGGAGACGAACTCCGGTAGGACGCCATGGAAATCAAGCAGCAACTCCGCCTGTCGCAGAGCCTCGTAATGACGCCACAGCTGCAGCAGGCGATCCGCCTGCTCCAGCTCTCGCGTTTGGAGCTCGTCGACGAGGTTCGCAAAGAACTCGACAACAATCCGGTACTCTCCGACGAAGAGCCCGCCGAGCGGCTCCGCAACTCTCCCGGTGAGGTGCGCACGATCACCGAACACGGCGGCGGGGTCGAGGATCGCGAGTATCAACGCCCGGAAGCCAAGGCCACCGAGAAGGCCACGCGCGAGGTGGATTGGGAGAAGTTTCTCGAGAACCGCACGCAGCAGCAGGCG
>Ga0247760_1001590_pt1 | contig 20363 bp, 26 predicted proteins | sample UWRJL171409R4_FD_179936 | JGI IMG/M metagenome (GOLD analysis project Ga0247760, IMG submission 179936) | Plant litter microbial communities from Arlington Agricultural Research Station in Wisconsin, United States - UWRJ-L171-409R-4 | ecosystem: Environmental > Terrestrial > Plant litter >... | reverse complement strand
ATAACTCATAATAATACATGGGACCAGTTTTGGACTTACTCGCACATTTTGTCACCGAGCAACCTATTATTATATACAGAGAAAAAAGCTCGCCATGGACATAAAGATCAAAGGCTATTACACTTCTGGGAGATCACGGATAATCTCCAAGGACGCAACCCCCAAATGAAAATGAAAATCGAACATGTTTGACTTTATTATCGGCAAGAGCAAAGGTACGTTTAAGAGTTAAAACCCGGCTACACCCGCGCCCTTTAAAGGATACCCACAGCCGAGAGTAGTGTACACCATCTTGCGGTAAACATGATCCGAGACACATATTCCCCGTTTGGGCCAAAACTGCCCGGTCCTTGAAATGGACTATGCGTGTTCCGGGAAGCTTGTTCGGCTGTCCTGTTTAGCCGCGCCTAGACTGGACTGAACGTTTATCTGACAACCCCATCTTTAGTACCCATACACAATTGAACTCGTTGTTTTCAAGACGTGAATGTTTTGACACCATCACCATGCACGCTCCCATGTTTTTTGGTTCGTGCAGCTGTATCTCAGCGGCGGCCGCTGCCATCCACCATCTCTTTGCTGGAAATCTCTATGCCCCAGCGTCAATTCACGTAATCGAGTTCAATGACGAGACCAAGACCCTAACCAAGATTCAGACCGTTGCCGCAAGTGCACCACATGGATGGATTCAGTTTGATGTGTGTCTAAGGCCCGGACTTTCATTCCGAAAAGGCTGCTAATTTCATCAATGTCGACACGTCAGCATAAGAGAGCGAATCTGTACGGCTCTTCTCTCTCAGCGCAGCGCATCGCAAGCTACCAAGTCATGAGCCCAACCGCCATCAAATTATCTGCGGATATCCCAACCGGGGGAGTCTGCAAAGGAAAAACAGCCTCATATGTGCAGCCCATGGACGCAGAACCGTACTATGTATTCGCCGCCTCGTGGCCATCCCCCAATGCCTGTGGCGTTAGTTTGTCTGTTTATCTTAACGGGACATTGAAGGGCTTGGCAGACTCGTGGAGTTACGACCGGTCATCCGGAATCCACGGCCTAGCAATGGGAATGGAACAGGGACAGAGCGACAAGAGGCAGCTGCTATACTCGGCTGATCTCAACGGCGACTCTATTTGGACTCATGCTGTCGACAAGACTGCCGGCACGGTCAAGAAGTTGGGATCCCTCAAAATGGCAAAGTCGGGTATACACCCACGACATTTGGCGGCTCATCCGAACGGACATATTTGTACGTGGTCATGGAGGCGGAAAACACGCTGCACCAGATAAGATTGGATGAGTCGAGCGTTGCCGTTAAGGACAACCAGACCTATTCGCTCATCCCGGCCGGTATGTGTTGTCCCCTCTGTCGCCACTGATGCAGCGATACTGAACTGTTTCTTCTTGTTCTTCAGGTGAACAATCCGCCAATTACTGGTCTGCAAACGTCATGTTTTCTTCATCAGGGCGTTACCTGTGGGCCACATCGCGAGGTCAACGCGGCACTCGATACAACGGGTACATCTCATGCTTTTTACTATCCGCTACCGATGGCAGTATTGTCAAGAAAATGTTTATGATTCCGACTTCGTCCGGCGGTGTTACATCCAATGCTATTACCGCAGCGTTTTGGAGCGATCAATATGCCGTTTTAACGGAGGCCACGAATGGCAAGATTGAGATATTCAAGTTTGGGAGCGGGAAAACAGGGGAATACGGAGTCGAGTATGCAACGGCGAATTCGGTGGCCAAGATTACCATCAACGATGGGGGATGCTGTGCGAATGCTATTTGGTACTCTTAGGTCTCTGTTAAATTAAAAAAAAAAAAAAAACATACTTGTATATCTCTGATATGTCATTTCATTTGCCAACTCTCCATCTCAAGGTCTAGGGTTTTTTTCTTTTTATCGTTCTAAAACAGAACATTCTCAGATGGTGCTGTTGAGTATTCGTGGCTCACCGTTCTAAATCCAGGATTCAAGCTGTTCTTCCGTTTTCCAATACAAGACTACCACTTGGTAGAAACCCACCGAGCTGAACGGTTTGCATACGTATCTCGCTTGCCAAACATTAACGCTATTCCTATTGGCTTGAACAGATTGTGGCGCCCCCCAAACGGGCGAGAGGAGCGGGGTAACGTTTAACGTCCCGGCGCTTACAGAGCCTTGTCGACATCAACCCAACCCAGCCCCCCGGGTTTTCTTAACTAAAACATCATTTTTCCATGACTTGATCGAACATGACCACCCCAGCCTTTAAACTGTCTCGAAAAGGCACGCTAAAAGAACAATGGGGTTTTCGAAAACACTGGAGAAGCGCCCACTACCACACGGGAGATGTCTACCAGGATGCGATCCAAGAGCAGTTTCGGCAGTTGTGGCGCGTCGACCGACCGGATCCGTATCTGCAGTTTGTCCGAGACGTGTCGTCGGAATGGCCGCATTTACGGCTGTTGGCTGATTTTATGGAAGTCGGCACGGATCCGCTAAGGTGGAAGGACTTTTACGGCGCGGATAAGAATAATGTCTATACCTATCCTGATGATGACACGAAGCGGGGTATGAATCTGTTTATATATTTTCTCAATACGTACCAGTTTAGTTGAAGGCTAATAATAAAATGTGATAGAAACCGCAAGGCAACAACGAGTGGAAAAGACCAACGTCTCACAAATCGAGTATCTCCGAGACGGAAGCTGCAATTTCGTCGCTCCGTATAAGACTCCGTCGGAACTCAGAGACGGTCTCTCACAGCTGAAACAAAAATCCCCCGTAAAACAGCCCGCCGAGAAAAAAGTGGAGGTGCGCCTGTTTGTGGTCGAAGACCTCTCTCGGCAAGTCATTGAGCAGCTGGGCTACTATTTCGACATTAACCCCGAGTTTTTCCGCGCTCACGCATTTGACTATGTCTGGTTCAATATCCGCGATCCGTTCTGGGATCCGCCGAGTTTGCACGTCGACATGTCACAGAAGGATTGGTACCAAGTGCGCTTTTGTCGGGCTCGCTATTTCTCTTCAAGACAGTCATTCAATAGGGGCCAAGATCTGGCGAACCATTTCAACATTGGTAGGAAGTTGTACGAGGATGAAAACAGAGCGTTTTGGGACACCGACTCGGTTTCGAGACTGGCTAAAGTTCTGCCTGTACAGCCGAGAAAACCAGGCTGGGTTGAGACAATCAAAGGGTACTTGACGCAACGGCAACAGAACGGAGTCAGCAAAGGATCGGATGTGGAGATGCCCGTCATTCCGCCGGCACAAACCGGACATGGAGTTGTTGAAAATAATGTGTCAGGAGGTAGCGAGACACCCCCTACCACTACAAAATCCGAAATGGGCGAGACGGCAGAAAAGATTGACGGCAAGGTTGGTCTGATGAGAACCAAGGCTAGCTTGTGGAAGAAGAGGTGGGAGGAAGGGGATTGTGATGTTGGTGAGGACTGCCCCCTCGACTTCTTCTCCGTGATGCCTTTGACTAACAGTCACCCAAATAGTTGTCCTCTTACTAGACCCCACCATCAAGGAAGGATTCCAGCTCTGGCGGGGATACCGGAACTGGGGACCCATCCCATCGGCCAAATCCGCAGTTAATCGCCGGGGATCTCTCGATGAATCACGAGTCCCGAGCTTGACTCAGATTTCGGGGAACCAAGGCCCTCCTCGACAACATGAACCCAACGCAACCGAAGCCTCGTTTTTCGAGGACTTGCTCTACTGGGCCCAACGTCCCGAAGTCATGCTCGGCCGTCAGCCCTCCTTCCCTGAAGATGCGCATTGCATCGCCATCGTTGCGCTCTTCCGCCTCGTCTGCGCCGATTGGCTAACCCTGAACCAATACATCAAAACGCGCCTGTCCCAAGTAGACTGGGAAATCACGCATCCCAAGGAATTCCTCACGCAAAGCCAGATTGACACGATTCTAAACAAACTCCATACCTGGCGGAGATTGGTCCCGCAATTTCGAGAAATGGTTTCCGAGACACATTCTCGTATTTCGAAATTCCCAAACCACTTCCCCAAGGATTCCTCTTCACAATATCCCAACCCATTAAGCGCATTCGAAGAGGAATTTAGTTCTATCCTCGCGCAGCTTGAAGAATACGAGCGACGCATCGACCGACTCACTACGGTGGTGACTTCGGCCATCAGCATTGTTGATTCACGAAGGGTTGAGCGCCTGACGCTTTTGGCAATGTTTTTTGTGCCCATGAGCCTGATCAGTTCGCTGTTTTCCATGACCGAGGATATCACGCAGTTGGCCATGACGTTTGCCTATTGGGCGGCGGCTTCCGGCGGGTGTTTGCTCATGATGCTGGCGTGGGTGGAGCATCGAAGGCGGCAGAGTAAGAAGGCGAGATGAAACAATTTTATTCACTTGTACTTGGTACACTTTGGGTTCATGGGGCAGCAATGCGTCTCATTGTTCTCAAATTCCAAACAACTTAGCTACCTAAAACTAATGTCACTTCTAACTTGGGCGGCGGAGAAATATTCCTTCTGGCACACTAACAGTGGGATAGTGGGATAGGGAGTATGTGCTATAAACCCGCAACTTCAACGACGATTCCATGTTTTACCCCGTAGCAATTGAACGACACGGAACCATTTTGACATGGTGGAAGGCTGTGTCTCCCGAGGTTGAAGCAGGCTCTGTGGAAGTGAGTAGTTGGCGGGAGTCATCAGGCCCAGTCCCTTCCCCAGCCTCCTCACAAAACATGAACAGCCATAGCTTGGCCAACTTCCTAGATACTTGACATTTGTCATCCGGATGCAACTTCGCTCAGCCCTTCTGCCAACCAAACCTTCCCGCGTGGCCCTTGAACTTGGTCAACGCATTGCCACTGACTACGTCAGAGGCGCAACACCGTTACACCCTACTACGAGTACAATACTGCTCTTTGCATGACAGCTGGAGATGACGTCGCCGAGGTGTGTGTGTCTACACCGAAGAAATCGGACCGATACCAGACCTTACCAGAGCATTTTAGGACGATGATCTCGGTCTGGTGGTCTGAGTCTTTGTAGCTGATCTCGGGGATCGACAAAACGGAAGCATCAGCAAACATACCCGGGCTACGCCAACCACGTACATGTATGATATTGTTGAGAACCACTCTTGCCTGGAATGTGGTCCGGGAGTCGCCAATGGTCGGGCGCAACGTGGGACGGGTGGCACGAAAAGCCAGCAGGAAAAAATGCGTCACAGGGTGTCATCTATTACAACCCAAGTGGAATCATGTAAAAAAGTATTGGCGGGCGGTAGTATGACAAAGATATTTCCATGCATGACAACATACACACACGGCAGATGACGGCAGATTGGGGGGTTTCAGCTGCTGGACTAGCGAACAGGAAATCGAAGAATGTCACGGCATGGCAGTTGCACTGTCGTGATTGGCTTTGTATTTTGGCCCAAACCAGTTTAGTCTTTTGGATTCCAAATCCAGTTAGTTACACTGCCCAGTCCAGCCCGCCGACTCCATTCTGGTAGGCCTCCTCGCATGGAATGTTCTGATTGGGTGCCTGATGGGTGCCTTTTTCGGAAAGCCTGCAAGCGCGTCTACCTACCCCGCTTTCTCGAGCCCAAGGTTATTGAGTTGAGGTCCGTGGTAAATCCCTCCACCATTCTCTTCAACATCAACTTTGAGAGCGACAAGCACTCTTGGGGACAAGCGTCCCGCGACGACGGCGGCGTTTCTCCATGTCCCCCTTCGGCGCACAATGCAGCCATATAGCCGCGGTGAGTATCTCCGAAACAGGGAACCTACACTCGCACTAAACCCCGTGTCCTTGCAGGTTGTACCCCTCTGCCCGCTTGGGACGCGGGCCCGTTTGCCGATGATGGACTTTTAGCGTGTCGAGGTGAGCATCAGACCTGCCTAACTTGGGCGTTCTCGCCACGGCTGCTTCGTCTGCATCTGCTAATGTCTACTCGGTCAAGATCGTCCCTTGCTCGAACATGCCACCATCGATCCATCAGTCCTCGTTCCGAAATCGGTCGCCGAAACAGAGCCTATCGGGGACATTTACACTGAACATTTGGGCTCAGTCGGCATGATCGACAGAGACGACAACTACTATGGAACGTCGATGGCGGTGGAAGGCCCCGAATATTCGTTCAGGAACCAAGTTACGCCGCTCTAGTCGGCGAACTCGCATCTCCCGCTGCTGTCGGAGGACATTGTTCTTCCCCATTCGCACGAGATCGGTTTCTTTTCCCATTCGGAGCTTTCCTCCTCCTCCTCCCACTGTCCTCTTCCCACGCCCCCTTCGAGTCCTACATGTACATTCCACGTCAACCAATCAGCCCGACGAGGCACCTCACATGCACCTGGTGCGGCAACTTCTCGGAGCCGGAAGTCTTCTCTCGCAGCGTCTCGTCGGTCCAACACCCCACGCTGCCAGTCCTCCCATCAGCCAGCTGAGAGGCTGGTCTGTTCGTATGATGGGTGTGACGAAGTGTTTGGTAGACCTTGTGATCTGAGGTATTGACAAACTTCCCATTCCCATCCCATAGCATTCCATCATCCCCATTTCCCTACGATTGATCAATACCTTTCCATTCAAGTCCAGTCCAGCCCAGCCCAGTCCACTAACCATGACGACGCCACTGAATATAGAAAACACACCAAACGACACACCCGTCCCTACAAGTGCCAATTCGAGCTCTGCTCCAAAAGCTTCTACCAAGACCGTGACTTGCAGAAACACTTTAGGACACACACGGGTGGGCCGCGATGGCAATGTCCCTGGGAGGGGTGCGGTTTGAAATACACCGTCGATGATAACTTGGTGAGGCATATTCGGAAGAGTCATGGCGTGGTGGTTTCCAAGACGAGTCTGCAGGCGGGGCCGGCTTGATGTTCTCTGACATGTTCGTAGTTGAGGGGTTTTTTTTTTTTTTTTTTTTGTCTTGCGTGATACCAAACTGAGTTTGCTTTGCATTATTGTTGTTGACTAGCACATGGGGTTCCATGAGTTTTATCCCATATCCCTTTATTCTTCTCTCATCCAATAACACTTAGTTGCCGTTCCATGACCTGAGTACTCTTTTAAATATGCCATGTTACGCCACTTTGAAACCTTAACTGCAAACTTCCAAGAGTCGTCTCAACAAAGTAATATCATATCATTGGCTCTTCCCAACATAACTTCCCTTTGGTAAATAAGGTCTGGCAGGTACCTAAATATCCCCACGAACCATATCATCATACCCCACCTTCCTCTCCTCCATCCATTCATGCAAAGCCGGCCAATCCACGCACGCATGCTGCTGGGGCGTTTGAATCTCTGGTCTCACCTTGCTTTTTGCAGCCCATTTGAATGTATAGATGCTGAGATCGGGCATGCACATGGTGCTTTGCCTTAGGGATTCCAAACAGTGGTCGACATGGGAATAAATCTTTTCCCAGTCTTGTTGGTGGTGATTAGAGTAATAATACTCGGGGTGGAGGAATTGTTTAATGCGTTTCTATCCTCAACCAGCCCTCATCAGTTCTGGTCCTGAAATAAGCTGTACTTGAGAAAGAGGTGGATGGATAAACGCACAATACAATGCAACGAATGCGACACTGCCAGACCCCCAATGAACCCACCGTCTTTATGTCGGACTGAAGTGGCATTTCCAGCCTGTTGGAGCTCTTGAGCGGAAAATCGAATCGCCGTGGCAGAGAGCAGAGCGTGCCATGCTTCGTCCATCTCTGGACGTGGCTGGCCCATGAACTTGGGCGTGTCCGGATCGTCGGTTAAGAATCTGTTGAGATATTTGACAGGTGCGGGGGCTGTCTTTTGTGAGATAGGATAGCAACACCTTTGATATCAGAGGTGTGGTGGACTTACTGTACGGGGCTTTGACAAGAGAGAGAGGGTAAACACAACTGTGTTGGGATGCTGAACGAACCATGGCAATCATACTAGTGAAGATGGAAGCGATGGTGATAAGAAACACTGTCAACAAAACGAAAAACCTTTTTTTCCAGGTGTCGTTGGGCAGTAGGGGAAGGATTGACCCATCGTCTGATAGCGTCGAGAGTGGTGCATACAGGGCCATCTTAGTGTATGAAACCAATGACATTGAGAGAGTGAACTCGCCGTGTAATTTGTGATGTGAGCCTCGTGTCAATCCCTGTTGAAGAGAAGGAGTAGGCCGGGTTTCTGGGGAACAGCCTGGGGAGCGGGGGGAGAACCCCAGCGAGTGCGTGGTTCCCACCCAGACGCGGGAAACACCAAATCAGATACACACCAGACATCATGCACCTTCAGCCATAGCCACTCGAAAAAGAAAAGTCATGAAATAGCCAAAGCCAAAAGAGGCCGCAGTTGCGACAGAGGTGTGCCCCCCGCGAAAAACCCACCAATACATTTCCATGGCCTCACTCACCCATTCACTCATGGTCAAGTAGTCCAGTGTTCTGAATTCGGCCCCCATGGCTTGTTTCAGATGTTTTTTTTTTATAATAAACACCGCCTCTCTTCTTTTTTACTGGATGCACTGAACTTGGCGAGGGTGTTGGAACTGCCTTAGTTTACGAGGTGCTGAATCATGGTTTTCCCGATACCGATTTGCATTACTAACTCCCTTTTTGTTTCTTTTCTTTCTTTTTTTTTTGCCCCCAACTCCTCAATCAAAGAGTGCGTGTGTGGACTGTCTCTCGCGTGAGAATTGATGTGAGCCCTCCACTCCCTTCAAAGGATGCAGATGCATAAAGTACTAGAATATGAACGACCCCAATGCAATGGACATTTTTATCGCGCAACCAACTGGAACCGCAGTGCAAAATATCAAAGACTCATCTTAAAGCAAACAGCAAAATGAAGATCTCCATGGTTCTCCTCGCCCTGTCGGCGGCTCTTGCAACCGCGCTCCCCACTCCCACTCCCGGTATGTTTTTTTCACTTCATCATCCGTGCATTGCAGGAACTGACTGACATTTAATATGAGCAGACGAAGCCCAAGTTAATAAACGCGACGGGCCTGCTACCGGTTATGACGCCGATCTCTGCTGGCTGAAGAAGCGGGCTGGGAAGTGGGCGGATATTCTTGGTCTTGGGAAGGCAGGCTGTGTAGAGCTGTAGACTTGACTTCAGTCGTGCTTGTAACTTGTTCCGCAACTGGAAGCGGGGGAATCACATCAAATCATGTAGTATGTAGTAACTTGGCACAGAGGGTGAATCACACATCCGTTAGCATCAGTCAAGTCAAGACGGTGAATCTTGTAGTCTGGACAAGCAATCGGCGTGTAACTCTGCAACACGACTTAATCTGCAGACGAACATTTGGTGCAGAAAAAATCCCCACGCCGTAATCTATTTTTTCTGCCAAACCACACAAAACTCGGGCGTTTATCTCATCACACCCCCAACCTTTTTATTTATTGTTCTTTGACGGGGTTAGCGGGCAACGGGCAACTGTGGGGTGCTCAGTCAGCACATTAATAAATAGCACGGGAAGCGGGGAGCCCCGGTGCAGGCCTGGGGCTGGATGCGGCTGGATTTGACTATGTCAGTGGAGGTCCCGGCTATTGGTCCGCTGTTCCCCGGATAGTTTGTGCGACATTTACCCCCGTATAAATCATGAAATACATTACATTTCTACCCAACTACTTATATATATCGCATCCGTGACAACGTCAAGTCATATACGTGAATCTATCCCACCCTTGCCAACAACATCCGGAATCTCTTCCCCTAATGGACTACCCATCCCACGTTGTGGCGGGGGTGGACTTGGTGACCAGTCTGGATCAAGCGATTCAATTATTACAGTACCATTCTTTAGATCCGTGCTGCGTTCTGTCGTCGCATTGAGCTCACGCCATTCCTCCAGCCGGGCTTGATAGCGGTTTGTGGGCGAGGAAGCTGCTTCGTGGAGTAGCGCCCGCAGCATGGGGATGGAAGCGGCCATGATGGTTGTGGCGGTTTCTGCAGCGCCCCAGGTGACCAGGGCAACTCCTTGGTCTTTTTATTGTTAAAAAAAAAAAATATTAGCATGTGAATCTAGATTAAAGGGAGGGTACATACAGGAAAAGTCGCCACCAAACATGGTCGGGATCTGCGCACATTTCACAAATGCCGTTGCTCCAGCACTGATATCATGTGCATGTTAGCAACCAACACACAAGACGAGTGAAGAGAGGGAACCAAAAAAAAAAAGGAAAAAAAGAAAAAAACTCACAAAACACCCATGGTCATGGCAATGGCCACGCCTATCCGCTCGCGCAACCGCATTCTCATGCGCATCACAATCGGCCAGGGCAGGAACGCCAAAACCAAATCCATCACGCCACTGTATGCTACAAACAAAATTAGAACAGGACACAACACCCACACGATCATATTTGAGCACACATACCCCCAGAGAACAAATTGTAATATGCCACAGATTTCTTATCCCAACAGGTCCCTGGGGCAAAGGGCGTCCACGCTTTATGTAAAGGCGTACAGCTCACCCAGGCGACAGTCCCGCTGGCCGCCTTGGTGAGGTTGATGGTGAGAATGGCGAACCAGATGAATCGCTGGGTTTTCGGTTCCGTGATGCGTAGAAGGGTCAACGCAAAGGAGGTCTTGCTCCATGCTGACGCGGTGATGGAAAAGGTAGACGAGACATTTTGCAGCAAGGTCGTGGCCGTGATACTCTCGCGGTCGAGATCCCATCGGTGTTTCCCGAACCCGTGGGCCGCGCTGGCCGTGGTGGCGGCGGTAGAAATGACGAGGGTGATCTGGATGTACCAAAAAGTCAGCACTCAATCTGTGATAGCTATCTGAATTCTGGCGAGATGACGAGATGAGATGACGAAATCTGGGGGTATTATCCACCGGGTATCAGGGATAGATAAACTTACCCACGACGCAATCAGGAAGTGATCGTCCCACCAGAGCACCCGCCTCCGGCTGAGCTTGCAGTAGAGACGAAGACCCAGAAACACTCCACAGAAGGCATCGAGCGCCCAATTGGTAATGACCATTTGCGGCCCCAAATTGGGGACACTCATGTCGGCGTCCGACATGAATGTAACCAAACAAACCGTACACCAACAACTACCGACATGAACATGGGCGACACAGATCGGCGGGGGAAAACTCCTGAAGAAGGGGTTTTGGACATCGTTGACTGGGCTTTGGAAGCGCTCGGGAAAGGCCATGGATCGTCGATCCGAGCACCACGCTAGACCAAAACAACAGCGTCCCCACCATGTCGCAAACTGGGACGAACCAATCCTGGCACACCGAGTGGCCGACAAGCTGCAGGAGGATGCCCGCACGGTCCGCGCATTCCAGCACAGCGGTCTTGGGAGGAGGAATTTTCAACAAGGATCGGACAGTCCAAGAAGCGGCAAGTTCCGTTTCTTGCAACCTTGAGGAGGACAAAGTGGGCAAGGGATCCTGGGACTCCCTTCTAAATTTGTCACGGACAAGAAGTTTCAAGATTCCAGACTTGGGGACTGGTTGGTTTGGTCGCCGAACACATGCACTGATGTACAAAACTACGCTAGCGTAAAAACTCCGGCAGGCAAGAAAGAGGACGAGGACCGTGGGGGCCAAATTGATGCCAAGAAAACCCCCAGCCTCACCAGATCGAAAGAAACTTAGTGGAGTCTCGGGTGCACCCGCGTGGTGGAGTCTCGGGTGCACCCGCGTGGTGGAGTCACTGGGGCGCGCTATCAACGTTAAACCGACTCCTTTGCGGATGACAGTAATGAAGCAGTGGAGCATTGCTGACTGTGTGTAAGTGATAGAAACAGCTCGCGTACTCATATTCTTAGACTAAACTAAAGCGCTAACTAAAGCGAACGACTCTCGAAACTATTCTCATCAAGACAAACTGATCAGATCAAGCACACAAAATTCCAGGCAAAGAAATTAAGAGATATCCACCCGAGACATAATCGCAAAAGAAAAGGTCATCAATCATCAATTGTCCTCCTCACCCTCCTCTGCCTCTCCATGACTGGTGTACAGACGAGAAAAAGCCGAGTTTTGATTCTCCAAGAGGGCATAGGGACTTTCAAACTCAATCAACTTGCCCGCATCCAAAACGGCAACCTTGTCAAAGTCCAGAATGGTATCTAGACGATGAGCGACCGCAATGATGGTGTGGTGGGCAAACTTTTTGCGAATCAGTCGCTGCATCGTCTCTTCCGTCTTGGAATCCACACTATGTTACCGTTAGCAATCTCTCTCTCTCTCGGGAAAAGTAGATAGGGAGTGGAAATACCTAGAAGTCGCCTCATCCAAGACCAGGATATTGCTCCGGCGAAGCATGGCCCTCGCCAGACAAAACAGCTGCATCTGTCCACTCGACAGATTGAGCGCATCGGCATCAGCATCTAACCCACCATTTTCATGCACAACATTTACAAGCTGCACTGCAGTGAGTGCGTCGACGATTTCCTCGTCGGTAGCAGTGCCCGTTGGATCCACGTTGAGACGCACCGACCCCTTAAGGAGAAAAGGCTGCTGAGCGACACCGACAATGCGACGACGGACCTCTTCTTTAGGGAGGGTGGTGAGGTCAATGCCGTCTATGAAAATGGCGCCTCCCTGAAGGTCGAGAATCTGGAAGAGACACATGACGAGGGAAGTCTTGCCGCTGCCGGTGCGTCCGCAAATGCCAATCTTTTCGCCGGGCTTGATGGAGAGCGACACGTCGTTGAGGACGCGGTTGCCGCCGCTGCTGTTGTTAGTACTGCACATTTACCCTTGACAAGGAAAAGAAAGAGAAAAAGAAAAAGAAAAATGAAAGAAAAGAAGAGAAGAAGCGAAAAAAGAAAAAAAAAAGGAAGAAAGGGAGAAAGAAATAAAGAAAGGGAGAAAGAAATAAAGAAAAGGAAGAGGGAAAAAAAAAAACACATACCCATACGCCGCTGTAATGCCACAAAACTCAATGCCCCCCTCGCGCGGCCACCCCGTCGGCACCTGCACGACTTGTTTCTTTCCGTCCTCCTCTTCCTCCTCTTCTTCCCGTGGCGTTGTCTCGGTAAAACTCCTTACCCTCGCGACGCTACCGATGTGTGTTTCCAGGGTGGTCCAAAACGTCACCAGCAGTTTCACATACTGACTGAATTGAATCACTCCAATCAGGGCCAGGCCAATGCCTCCGGCCGTGACTGTACCCCTCAGCTGTACGACCAGAACAATCAACAGGACAGCCACCGCGGCAATTAGCAAGTCGAGAACAAGGGTCAACCACCGCTGTACCGCAAAGAGCAAATAAAACGGCCGCTGCGACCGATCCAGCAAAACCCGATTTTTCTCTTCGAGGTCGCGTTCCCACCCGAAGGCGCGAATCGTGACGAGTCCGCGAAGGGATTCTTCAAAGAGGGTATAAAGCGGAGCTTTGGCTTCCAGATCCATCAGCCGGAGCTGGCGCGATGTGCGCAGATAGATCTTTTGGATGAAATAGAGGAGGAGAAGAACAATGGGGAAAGACACGGCCGCGTAGATGGATCCGACGCCAATTAGGATCATTTGCGCGATGCAGAGAATGAAGGCTGTCATGAATTAGCATGGACTGTAGGGGTACATACATACATATATACATAGGCAAGGTGGGGCGGAGAAAAGGGAACATACTGGTAAAGGTGTTGAGAGCTGCAATCGGCAACTCCATATCAATGAGCTGGAGATCTTGGCTGAAGCGGTTGAGAGTGACGCCCGAGTCGGTGTTGACAAAGAAGGACATGGGGGCGCTATACCGGCGTTAACACTACCACCTTGATCATGGGTTTATGAAAAAAAAAGACATACTTGAGAACAGTCTTGAGCAGCGCCAAGTGGAAATTCTCTCCGGATCGCGGGACCATGGTGATGATGATTTGCCTGTGAACATGTTCCCGTTAAGGTTTATTTTATTACAGTCATGACATGTGAAGCTAAGTACTCACCAGCAGCTCGCAAACAGACAGATAATCGCCGCAACACCCAGCGCGGCATACACGCTAAGCCAATACTCGAGCCGTTCATTCGGCTGGGTGTCGTTGGCGGCAGCCCACCACTGGACCCAGACGGCTGTGAAACATTAGCATCGAATCAGCGCATCACACAGTAGTAATGACCACATCTCAGGGGAACAAGGCAGGTACATGCAGGTAAGGAATGGAATGTAAGGTAAGGTGAGAGAGAAGAAAACTTACTCGGAAAGGAAACACAAAAGATGAACCCCACAATGGCCGCCACAAACACCAGCGTTGCCACCACCCCAACCGCCTTGACATAGTACAGATAGATCTGGATATCGCCCGTGCGGCGGGACATGCTGTCTTCTCGATCTTGAACGCATGCCGTTTCAGAAGAGGGTGTTGAAGTATCTGTTTCGGCTTCCTTGTCTTTTTCTTTGGAATAGACATGGTCAGTGTCATGAGTGAGGTCCATTATCTTGATGCTGTCAGAGTCTTTGAGAGCGATGACATCGCTGGGGTTGGAGGTGCGGTGCTGGTTCAGGGCAAAAGAGGTGATATATCCCCCGTCCTGGCTGAGCTGGTCAAAAGACCCTTGGCCTTCGATTTTGCCTTTGGAATCAATCGAGATGATATGGTCGGATTGGGGAATACGTTTGGCTGAGATCATATTAGCATGCTGACTATGTGCTAGTTAGTTAGTTAGGGGGGGCAGGTGGAAGAAATACCTGACGAGGAGACAAGCACCACGGTAGTCTTGAGCTCGCGGAACAGACCATTCTCCCCAAGCAGAGCATGGAACACTTGGTCTTCGGTCGTCATGTCGAGTCCGCTGAGGGCGTCGTCGAGGATACAAATGTCCCTTCTGGCATAGACGGCGCGAGCCAGGGCCTACACAAGATTAGTACATGTTTAAAACACTTGAAAGAGAATGAAAACACTTACAATCCGCTGACTCTGACCACCACTCAACGCAATGCCCCCGGTACCGATCCTCGCCAAATCACCCAGGGGCATGCGTCTGAGATCCTCGCGAAGCGCACAAGCATCGACGACGCGATCATACCACTTTTGGTCGAATTCCGAATTACTCAGAATCGCTTCTCGGACCGTCCCGTTGATATGCCACGCATTCTGGGCACAGTACGCCACGCTGGTCGTCGTAATTGCAATTGACCCTGATTCTGAGAGGGGTGATATCTCGCCCAAAAAGGCATGTAGCAATGTGGTTTTCCCACAGCCGACAGGGCCGACAATCATGGTGAACTTGTGCTTTGGGACGGAAAACGACACGCCGCGGAGCTGCGGTGGTTTGTCGGCGTCCCAGCCAATATCGGCGTTGGTGACGGTGATGGCGTCACCATCACCACTACCTGCCTCAAGCAGCTGTGGGTTCAAGTTTGTTGGTGTGGCCTTTTCGACAGCTCGCTGATCAACCCGCTCATCCGCGCTGATGAACTGCTGGATCCGCGCAAAACTGCCTACCGCTCCGAGAAAGGTAGCAAGGGCCATGACCAACGATGCTAGCGGCTCAGAAAGCAGTGCGAACAGGGAGAGGGCAGTAAAGACGCGGGCCGTGTCGAGGGTTCTATCGCCGCTCTCGCGCGCGCGCACGGAAAAGACGGCAAAGGTGAGGACGGGAGCAAAGACTTGGGTGAGGTATGCTGTATCCAGTCACATTACATTAGCTCGCAAAATTCGCAGATTCGTAGATGGTAGAGATGGAAAGGAAAGGAAAGGAAACAATTACCAAAAACCATGTTCCAAATAATCAATTTCCGAAAACGCTTCGAAATCTCCAGCTCTTCCACTCTGAGCTTCTGCATCGTGGCTAGGAGCGTGTCTTTGAGTCCCGACATTTTAATCCCCTTCATGGAAGCCAGCATTGTTGAAGTCGCAGAAATCCGTCGCTCAATTGCCTCGAGCCACATGGCCTGGCGAGACATGATGAAATTCATGGCGACCATGGAGCCGAGGAGGGAAACGATAGACACGGCAACAGGCACTACACATGCCACGCCTAGCTGTCGTTCCAGTAGGTAAATCGCCAAACCGACTTCAATAATATTCGACCAAATCTCATGCATGGTCTGCCACCCCTGGACGATGCGTTCCATGTCGGCGCTCATGAGCGTCATGGACGTGGCGGGGTCCAGGTCTTTGATGTTGAGTCTGGCAATCTTGTCGTAGATTATCGAGACGAGACCGGCGCGTGCCATGGTGATGGTGCGGAATGTGCGGTGTTGGTATTGTCCCATGGCGACCTATCATCATCATTACCCAGCGCCGTCAGCAGTGCAGTGAAAGGGGTGTGTCGTTTTGAGATACAGAGAGAGAGAGAGAGAGAGAGAGAGAGAGAGAAAGGGAACTTACAGCAATACAGACATAGACTAAAAAATACGCCCCAATCAAACCATAGCCTGTCTGGGTAGTCCTCGCATTGATGGGTTCCTGAGACAGTCTAATGGTGCGGTTGATGAGGAAAGGCTGACAGAACATCAAGGCGGTAAGACCGGCCCGGGGAAAGATGGTTTGCGTGAGTGGTCGCCATAGCAGACGGAGTGCTGAGCCGTTGAGGGCGTGTTGAGACTTTGTTCGTAATGAGGCTACATGCCCAGAATGTCAGTCAAGATGTCTTGGATAGAGGTGGAGGACGATAACACTCACCCGGGGTACACGCCGACAAAAACCGAGGACGCCAATAACCGGCCTTGAGATGCTTATCCAGAGCAAACAGGTCATCGATATCCAAGACGCGTCCAAAGCCGGAGCGGAAAAGCGGGTTGAGCCACCAAAAGAAGGAGCGGTTGTAGATATTGCTGGTAGCCTCGGGAGGCGAGTGCTGAAAGGCGGGGTAGAGACGAGTCTTTTGCAAGGCTTCCAGCGCCACCAGCATGACCTTGACCAAGACGGTCGCGGCGGCCAGATAGGCAATGGCATGGTTGACGGGATCGCGAGAACGCAGCCAGAGGGTTCGGGTGCGGACGATATCCAGCAGAAAAGTCAGAAACAGAAAAGAGTTGAGTATCGAGGATGGTCGGATCGTCCGGATATGTTCGTAATATGACAGCAGACACAGCCCGACCGTGCAGAGGGGTGCCAGAATCGCTGCGGCCAAGGAAGCCCGCGTCCGCGCGGCTGAGGGTGTAGCCCACAGGACCAATCCGGCGAGCTGCAGACCAGCCAGGATGATCCAGGCCGACTGCGCAGCAATGGAAATAGCCGGTGTCAGTGTATGTGCAACACAACCTCATTCTCAGAAAGAAAAAAAAAGAAAAGAAATGCGGGATGAATAAACTCTGCAGTCTTTTTTTTTTTTTTTCGATGGTCATGTGGATTTGAGATTTGGTATTTTCGATTCAGGGGTAACTTACCAACTTGATAATTCCCAAGTTTCCATAGACAACTTTGCGTTCGCGTCTCAAGAGGTACCAAACCCGGACGGGAACCATGAGAGAGAACACGGCCAGAGGCAAGATGGTGAGGACCGTCTCCTCAAAGAATAGCGTAAAGTCGAAACCGCCGCGACATTCGCTGGCATAAGGGCCAAACGAGTTGTCGACGGCGGTGCACGTTGTATTCCTAGAAGAAGGAATCTGTGCCATGGTGTATGTGTTTGTCTCTTGGGTAGGTCGGCAGGCAGAGAATAGGTACTCTGAGGAGACACAGTATGTGGGAATGGCTTCGTTTCCTGTCGTCCCACAGTACCGTCTACCGAATACAATTACAACAAGGATAAGATAGATGAGCAACAAGCAGCAGTGGGGATAATCTGATCGACAAGATTGAACATGCAGAAGGTCCAGCAGGATTCATGTTTGTTCTTCCCAAGAGCCCAGGTTGCACATTCATATTAATTTCTGTGCCGCTCTTCCTGCTTTGCTTGTCTATCCATTTTACGAGCTAACCAGGTCTGGGGGAGTGATGATCCCTGACGACGGAGAGGGAGAGAGAGAGAAAAAAAGAGAAGAGGAAAAAAAAAACAAGGCGGCCGCTTGAATGTGGCTTTTTTTTTTCCTCTCTCGGAGCTTCCCATCCTAGCGTATTCGGGGGTTACTCTTTTTGCCCCCCTGCCCTCCGCGGATCTGAAGACACGCATTACCTTGACATGACATGACATGGAACATGGAACCAGAGTTGGCATTGCCAAGGTTGAGGCGAGCATCCCTAAGGAAAGGAAAGGAAAAGGTACATACATGATGCAGGCCAGGCAGCGGATAACGACATTGGATGCTGTGTTGCCGCCATATGCAAAGGAAAGGAACCCCGGAGCGTGTATTCTAGAAGGAAGGTGCCCTTGGACAATGATGTGGGCCCGTGTCACCATTTGATGTGCAACCCTGGAACGCAAGGGAAAAGAGGGGTCATTAGCTATTTTGGAAAAAAAAATTAATTTCTAGCCGCGTCGAGTTCTGTTGATCTTTTCCTCGTTGCCGGGTTCGGTCCGGAGTCGGAGGCGAGAAATTCTGAAAGAGAGAGTACCTAGGTAGGTAAACAGGATGCGGCTGGGAGGCGCCTATACTAGGTAAGTATGATGTTGTTGGGCGTCAAAAAACTAAGGTACATGTGGCAGCCGCCCGAGGTCGTAGCCAGTCAATATTGTCCTTGGTCCGAAAAGTTGCGCCTCTTGCGCAAGAGTGCGGCTCTGGTGCAACGTTGCCAACAAGAACACCCGAAAGCGGAATTGCGGGTTGCCTTTTTTTTTTCGGGGTATTTTTTCCTGACATGGTCGACTCGCCACGGCACCCGGCCCGGCAGAGAGAGAGAGAGAGAGAGAGACCTGCAGGGAGGTCTACAAATGATGTCGCAGGTGGCTGGTCTTAGGCCGCAGGTGGGAGGCGGCGAAACAGGCACGGAAGAGGGGGAACGGCACAAAATAAAAAATCTTGCTTTGGGTTGCTGTGGCTTGTCCGGCTCTTTACATGACAAGCTCTGATTGGCCTCGTGCCTGGAATGCCGGGAATGCCTGGAATGCGTTGGACAGCTGAGACGCACCGCGGAGCGAAGCGAGCTGCACCAACTCTTCACTTCCCAAAGCTCAGCGTAGCATAGGAGGTAACATGATCGCGTCGGTGGCGTTCAGGTCATAAAAGGCCATAGCAGGTCATAGCAGGTCATAGCTTGTCATGATTTTTGAATCAGGGCACGTCAGACCGACTTTTTTTTTTGTTAGTTGCTGACGGTGTGCTGACCATGCTCATCGAGCTCGCCCCAAATCCTGACCGCTGTCCTGTTTGGGCCTCGTGCTCCGCATTGAGCCGTCAAACGTGGTAATGTGGCTTGCTGAAAAAACATAGATGCAGATTTATTACTACCTTGACCATGCAGTTACCTAGCACGTAAAGGTAGGTACCAGACTTGGACTGGTCTTGTTCGGGCTTCTCATTCGCTGGAATATTCCGCTGCCAACCCCGATCGACAAGACCGTTGACTTTTTTGTGCGACATCTCATCAGTCGCTACCATGGGGGGCCCGTTGTCGGAAGCCATGAGTTGGCAAAAGTCAACCGGCAATTGGTTGCCGCAAGGCGGAAGACGGCACAAAACACAGTGAAGGAGGAGGAGGAGGGAGAGGTCCTACCGTAGGTACCGCCCGTACCTCCCGTACCTAGCCGCCCAGTTTATTTCCGCCGACCGACCGATATGTCCACCCCCAAAAAAACGCCAAAGATGCAATTCTGCATCTCTCCACGAAAACAAAAAACCCAGATTCCCATGTTCCATATTCCCGCCCCCTTGCTCCTTCCCCTCTGCCAAGAAGCGGCACCCCATTACGTACCTTCCCAACATCGTCAACTCCACTGACGATCCCCAGCTTGTCCCTTCCCCCTTCCCTAGTCCAGCCCCACGAGGATCATAGAAATGATCTGATCGTGTTACATCCGATGCTGATCGACATAACCCCGACAAAACTTGGCGGCGCAGGGAAGGCGGACACAACATCTGCGCACCGGCTGGCCGGCGAGAAAGAGCACAAAGACGAAAATGTTGGGTTTTCTTGTCCACGTTCGGCAAATGCAACCCGCTTGCTTGCTTTGCTCTGCTTTGGGGGCTGATTGCTTGACTGACTGCCTAAAGGCGATATTCGTCCGGGGGGCGTTATTTTTCGTTTCGGCGATTTTCTGCCATGTCGTCAACCTACCTAAGCTAGCCTAGCCTCAGGTACTGGGTATCAGTTCGGGTGTAGATCCACGTGTAGCCCTGCGCGCGCGCACACACTCGCCTTTTTGCCAACTTCTCAAACCAAGCTAGTATGATTCTGGTCTGGTTGGGGGGCAAAGCGGAGGCCTTGCTCCCTTGCCTTCCCAGCCAGCCAGCACCGGGGAAAGGAAGGAAAGGCGTCATGGAGCAAGGGAATGAAGCCACTTGAACAGATTCAGCTGTTGAGACGATGATCGACATTTCCCCATATAATCGGGTTAATGGGTACGTGGTCAAAGGGCCGATGGAGACCTTTTGTAAGGGAAAAG
>Ga0247760_1001588_pt1 | contig 20381 bp, 25 predicted proteins | sample UWRJL171409R4_FD_179936 | JGI IMG/M metagenome (GOLD analysis project Ga0247760, IMG submission 179936) | Plant litter microbial communities from Arlington Agricultural Research Station in Wisconsin, United States - UWRJ-L171-409R-4 | ecosystem: Environmental > Terrestrial > Plant litter >... | reverse complement strand
TGGCTCTAGCCTCAGACAGAAAAGTTGGGCTTTCGGTGAAAGGGCGACTTCATGTATATTACTACTTCACGAGGCGACAACATATGCCCGATAATTAGGGTATCCGGAGCCAAGGTGTTGTGTTTTTGATACAGATACGGCGATATCTGCAGCAGTTGCTGAGGACTGCTCGACGGATTGTTCCTTTCCTTTGTTTTGATGTCACTGTACTACACTTGATTAGCAGGGACGGTGGGAAAGTGAAAAGGTGTCGTCCTTGGTTGGATTTGACAATGATATTCGTTTCCCGTCAGCGTGAGCTTGGCCTCATAGGATCATTCTGATGTCCGCCATGCCGTTCGCTGGGTAATCAACAAGTTCACTGTTGGCATCTGCTCATGAAGTCGCTGAAAGCCGCTGCCTGGGTGGCGATCTCCTGGTCAGAGGCGTACGTACACCCTTGATCCGACTGGACCGGACATTCTTTTCTCGACGGGCACCCGAGATTCAAAGGTACTCAAGAATATTTCTCCGCTCAACCGCTCGTTGGAAGCATTTTGGATCTCGACAGATGCTCTCCGTAGATGAATCTAGTGCCATGCCACTTCGCACACACACACACACCGCATCACGTTTATGTTTACTCAGTCCTCTAACCGACTTGCCACATCGCTACGGACTAGGCTGGTCTGAATCAGGTACCTCCCGCAACTGCCACATCGTCTTTTCACTTTAGAATACGAATACCTGAAATTCGCAAGTACCCATTTAGGTAGTCCAAACCCCAAGGTGGCGATTTGCCCAGTCCAAAATTCCAAATTTATACCTATCCAGGATGCAAAAATCCAAACCCACCTCCCAACTCCGGTTCCATTCAGTTATGTCCACAACAGGACAGGGTAGTGACGTTTTGGTGCGTCTATACGGATGAATCCAGTGGGACAGGTCACTTAGGTCACTTCATGTCACATCTTACTCAAGCAAGTGAGGATAGATTCAAGCCAGGTCAGTCTAGCGAGGGCAAGTCAAGTCAAGTCAAGTCAGGTCAGCTCCGGTCAAACCAGGTCAAGCCAGCTCTCAACTTAAACCCAAAGCCCAAGCCAGATCACCTCTCCGCCAACTCCACCAGTAGACGGCATGTTTATACGCATAACCGGGCAAGTTGACCTACCCACGACAGCCGCTCAGTAAGAACCCTCCTATTTTTGCCTCCCCCAAGTCCGCCCCTCTACTTTGTTTGGCAACCGGGCCGATGTCAAAGATGTCCCACCGGCGGCTGTGCCCTTTTGTCTCTCTCAACCCTCCGAACAATGTAGGTTGTTTGGAATCACCCAGTCCGGGGGGATGGGGGGACAGGGGAATGGGAGAAGGGGGTGGTGTGCCCTTCCTGTGCTCAATCCCCTGTCCCCCGCGGATTCAAAAGTTCTTTGCTTTCTGGTCATCCAGTTCCATTCCATCCCAGTCCAGTTGTGTGGCGTGGCGCGTGGCGAGGCGTCTCCCCCCCCCCCCCCGCCCCCCTGGCCTGGGTCCGGTGGGTTCGGAAACGGCGGGCGGGCAAGCGGGCAGGCGGGTGGAGTTCGGGTTTGGATAACTTTTGTGGTGGTCAAACAAATAGGTAGGTATGCTCTGCTTGGGTATCCAGCACAACACAATACCACAGCAGCAGCACGGCCAAGGCCGAGCCAGCTACGCCGCGTTGGCAGGGCTCACGCTTCCCGTAAAAGAAAGACTGGATATCTCCGAGCCGCCAGGGGCATACGCAGGCAGTATGAGGGGGTGTCGTTCGTTCGTTCCTTCTCGTCTGGATCAAACCAGGCCGTGAAATTACAGAAATGACATACTAGTGTTCGAGTTCATGCGAAACCGAGAGGCACGGATGCATCGGACTTTTTCTTTGGGCCGAACTGTCTTTTGTGTTTCTTACCTAGTATTCGTACAGAGGTATTGCCGGGAGGGGGAGGGGGGAGTTTTGTTTGGTGATGATGGATGAGTTATCCGGACCAATGGTTCGGGAATTCCAACGTTTAACGTTGTTGGTCTTGTTTTTTTTCCCATTTCCCACTTCCCACTACCCCGGGTTTTACGTACGGCGCGGACGGAGGGACCGACCGGGTTTGATCGAAAGCACGGAGTGCACTTTGTACAGCAAAGGCGAAGATGGGTGTTGCTTCTTTTTTTGCAAACAGTCGAAGACAGCAAGTCAGGTACCTACCTACCTAGATAGATAGATAGATGGATACAAACCTGAAATCACACCGACAATGTATTTCGTACACGAGCTGCTTCCTTTTGGAGCCCTTGCCGAATGAACCGCGCAAAAACTTAACTTAGCCCATCGCCACAGTTTCTTGGTGTTCAAAATCCGCCCGGTCCTTTTCGCAGCGGCCGAACTATCCGCCCGACACATGCGGCTTCTCAATTCCGAGTTCCAGGTGCAGCAGCAGACCAGACCAGGAAAAAAAAAACCCACCGATCGAACAGGCAAACGGTTTATTTTTCTTGGCTCTCGGAATTCTGCTCGCTCTTCTCGCTTCATCATACCCTAGTGTTTTACTCCGTAGATGAACGGACGGACGAAAAGAAACAAGGTCATTGCACATGCCCTAACTCCGATCTGTCCGTCCGGCATGTGTGGCATGATCTCCGGTACTCGCAACGGTTTTTTGATAGGTGTGCGGCAAGGCGTGTTGTACTCGGAGAGGGAGGGAGGTAGGCATCTATGTGGATAACCAGCGTGGACCTTGATCAAGTGACAACCATAACAATGAACATGGTGAGGCTGAACTGCCTACCCTGTTGTATGCCCTGAGCCTTGCGCTGCACTGTCCCTTTGACGAAACGAAACTCGGACCACTCACGGTGCGCCCTGACTAGGCAGGAGAAGCAAAGTAAAAGTGGCCAAAATACTTATTAGATACAAGAGATAAACAAAACACACAGCCACGGCGTCAAAACGGAGCTGCGAGCCAGTCACGACCCGTGGCGGGTTTGTAGATTTCTGTGATTGATCCCAGCCCAACGCCGACTTGGAAGTCTCCGAGGACGCCCGGAACGGAATGGCGGTCTGGAATTCGGAATACACGAGGCAAGGGAGTGTGAATCTATTGATACCGCCCGCTTTCTCGACTGAGTTATCATGCAAAAACTACACTACATAGCTCGCAGCTTGGTTCGTGTCCAGTAACGTTCGAGACACAACGCCCATCACTATCACAATCACAAACAATGGCCTCTTCTCCACCCTCGTGTGTTGGTTTCGGTGGAGATCGGGGTTACCCGATGGCAGCTGAAAACGCAGCGCCAATGCGAGTGCATCACTTCTTTCCCCGCCCCCTCTGCCTCGATACACACCTCCCATTGCAACACGGCGATCATGACGATGCAAATGCAACAATGAAGACCTCGGCCGGGATTAAGTTACTGCGTAGGGCTATTATGACACAAAGATGGTGCAGAGCTCGGTTCGGCGTGCCGTCTTGACGGCTTCTTTCCGTCCTGCCACAAGGCTGTGTTGGCCCTTTGCCGTCGCACCGAGATGGCGGTCTGGGGTCGGGCGATGACGAGAAACCGGGCGTCCCTCCCCACGCCCCGATAACCGTGGCTTGCTTGTGTCGCGCTGCATCCCCCAATGCGAGCAAGCTGCCGTGGGGACTGGTGTTTCATTCGTCCAAATCGTTTGCATCAGGTGCTCGAATCGCGTCACAATTCGATTGCAACCCCCGTGTGAGGCTCAGAACTCGCGCGGGGTGCAGTTTCTCAGTTGGCCATGGTGCCTGACTTGGGCCAAAACCTCATTTCTTTACCCTCATCACCTGCGGTGTTGTCAGAAAGAACATAAAATTTATCAATGAAGCTTCTCAGCCCTATGAGAAGCTGACAGCTTGACAAGCCGATTCGCCCACCAGAAGGCTGCTTTGGGTAAGCATTGAGAGATTGGGTTCTGACGGCTCAGGCGCCGCGTTCCACAACGCTGGGACTTGGCGCGTTGCTCCATCCATCCGCTTTCCTGGTACGTAGTGCGTCTCTCTCGCGCTGGCAGCAGCCACTGTCGCCCGACGGCGTAATAATCGAAGGGCAACAAGGGACGCAAACTCGCGGTCTCCTGCCAGAGTCCATTGCCTCACGCTTCCCTGTGAATATCTTGTTTGCAAGGGCTCTCAAGCATGGTGGGCCGGAAACTAGAGCCTGTAACCTGCCCAATGGAGACTTGAGAGTTATGGCAAGGAGAGCGGCCGCCGTTGAGTGGCTGCACTTGCATGGTTCGGACCTCAGCCGTGAGGCCGGAGGGGAGCTGAATCCTAGCGAAACCGCGCCATGATCCAGCCCAGTGAGATTGCGCGGTGGAGGCCGACAGATCAACTCTCGGCCCCGCGGTGGGTTTGTGTCGAATCCTACCCTGCTTCACCCTCACCGTTCCGTCATAAGGCGGCCATTACCATTGGTCAGTCCAAAACACTGTCTCCCGGCGGGGTGGGTTCCGGACAGAGGCCCGTCCCCGCTCTCCACGCTTCACGGCAACGGCGCAACTGCGAAGTTGGATCATCATTCTTCCTCCGTTGCGGGCTCCATCAGGAGTGCATCCATCCCCGCCGCCAGGCCGAGTCTTTGTTAGGCTGCTGCTGTGTTGTCAAGTCACTGACGAGTCGAACGGCTGTGGCAGGACATTGTCGACCTTGGCTTTGCTGTTATAAGCCTATAGAATCGCCGGGCCGACGTCAGGATCTTGTGCTAAAATAATGCTCGGGCATATCGCAGATGCCGTTGGTGATAGTTCTATTGTTGTTAGTGGTGGTGTTGGTGACACGCAGCCTCTCTGGCTTGTTGGGGCCGAGTCTCCAAATTGAACGCAACCTCCTTCCAATTCCGCAGGATTTGCCGTAGAAACAGCCATCTGCCGTGCGGCCATCTCGACCCCGTTGCCAATTAACGTTAACTATCCCGATACTCATAGTGACGGGGTTTCAGAGGGTCACACAGTCTAGAAGGAGGAATAAGGGCTCGCGAGCTCGCAAAAAGCAATCTCGGTCTTGACGCCGGCGGGGGAAAAGAGGGGATGGATGGAGACTGCTGTGGATGAATGTGGTCCATGTTGGGTATTTGCCGTGGACCTTGTTGCCGACTGGCTGGTTCGTATCATCGCTATTGTTCTCGTGCAGGCACTTTGCCTGCCCGAGTGTCGCACTCGCATCGAGCATCAACTGCTCTCGTCGCCAAAGTTGACAAGTGCCCCTCTCGCCCTGACCCAGCGGGGTTCGGGCTACGAGCGGGTTTTTTAGGCAGCAGAATTACAGAATACCTCCCGAGCCTATCCTGTAGGGCGTACACAGCGGCCTCTTGCGCAAGAGCACCTTCTGAAGTGGGAAATTGGGTTTTGATGCGCTGGTCATATTGGGAAAGAATCCCATTCGTGCCTCACTCGTTGGGCAAAATCTGTCATGGCGAGGGACCGTTTGGGAGTGATAGTGTAATCGCCCCCTAAAAACAGAAGGCCTTCAGCGCAATCCAGCGCTCACTGTTAGTGGACCGGTGGGCGGTCCGCTGCCTCGCCTGAGCTGGAAGACCAGGGCCTCACCTGGTCGTTCGCCTCGCCCGCCATTTCGCAGTGCAGGCGTTGCTGCGCACACCACAGAATGGCGGGATTGGCATTCTTCCAGTCTTCCAGGTCTGCTGCGCCTCTCCGGGGTGTACCACCGAGACGTGTGCAATGCGGTACGAGGGTACCCTCTGCGAACAATCGAATGCGCTCCACAATCAAGCTGCAAAGGTCTTGCATGACCACCCGAGACGCAGGTCGGTCGCTCAGTCCCCGGGCCCAGTATTCCCGTCCCCTGCAAGTGGAGTTGAAGACACACAGGCTTCGGCTACCTTCGAGCTACGTCCATACTACGAGCTACCACCATTGTTGTGCCGCGCGGTTTTGACAGATCAACAGACCGCACGTCACGGGAACGCTAAGTAAATGCTCCAACTTCTGTCGCAGCCGATATGCCCGGCATCTGGCCAAGCCGGAGAGCAACAACAGCGCCTCTCGCGACTCGTCGAGATACGCGTCATCCCCGCACATTCGCCGAGCCCTCGGTGGACGACGAGGTAGAACATGCTACACTGCAAGTGCCGAACGGCAAGCCACTCCGTCCCATGTTCCACAAGTGCAGGATAGCAGCCAACACACTTGCTATCCCGAGTATTCAGCACTGCAAAGAGAGACCAGGCACTGACAAATGCCGTCTCGGCTTGTGGCACCATACCGCAACGCAACCCGATGCACCGCACCGAACAGCACAGGGAGGTGCATAGTAATCACATTGTCAAGGACCCGAACCAAGGCACCTCGGAAGAGGTACTGTGCTTGTGGCCGTGGCGGCGGTCAAAGCAACAGTCTTAAGCTCAGTTTCTCTCGCGCCCACCGCGATTGCCGTCGGACAGACGCGGAACACGAACATCGGACTGCTCGGCCGCATGCCCTTCTTGGTGATAGGCCGAACCGTAGATCCCAGCGTCGGTCGGTCCCAGACACTATGAAGCTCCGCCCTACGACGAAGACTGGAGCAGCACATCAGATGACATTGCAGTCCAATTTTATGGGCCGCAAAACGGGAGAGGGTAACATTGCTCCGTGGGTGCGATCAACCCGCCCCTGTCGCATCATCTCTGAAAGACGACGGGAAGACATTCTCTCCTGGCCAGGTTGAAGGCAATATTGACATGGTCATTGAGGAGTCTTGGAGTAGCACAGAATCAGGCCCGACCCGCATCGGGGCTCTACTGGCTTGACCGGTCCGGCAAGCAGAGAGCCCGCAGATCACGACGTCAGGCCAGCGTGAGGGGAATCGGGGGCCAGAAAATGAATCCTTCTCAGTCTCAGCCCTACGGATCCTCAACCACCTCGCGGCGGATGATGCACGCGTCCAACGGGGACCGGTTGGTCTTGGCATGCAGCTGCCCGTCGTTCGAGCGAGTGCGAAACAAGAATACCTGAACCTAGCGGCTCGCTGGTAACGTTATTGTCGGCGGAGCAAGCAGGTTCTGCATAATATGCAGCGGAAACAACAGAAAGCAACAGCGGGATGGACCATGCGTGGCGTGGATGCACTCACGAGCGTGTGTGACCCGTAAATCACCCAGATCCAATATCGCAACGCTTCCTCACCGCCAAAACACAAACAGGCCAAGGAGAGGCGAATGGGCCCTTACCAAGCCACGTACATGTGTGTGGGTATCAGTGTGGCAGACTTGCTCGCGCTGGCCTAAATGAGAACTGTATCCCGAAAGCAGCCGATTGCAACACGGCACGCCCAATATAGCGGGCAGTTTGGGAATTTTACCCTCTTTTATCTCGTTGATGTTGACGGAGGTGATGGACATACGGTACTTTCGGATCGTCATGATGTCCAAACATGATTCGGGTCCGCCCAATCTCGCACTTTGCCGGAGAGGAAAATGGCGATTTATCTCTTCTTTCTTATTATCATATTTTCAGGCAAATGATAGGCGGCCGTCTATCCTGGATTGCTCAACAATTTGGGTAAGGAAAAGAGATCCTACACGTGTAGTATTCCGCGGTCAAGGGTTGAGGTTGACGTGACCTAGAGTGTGCAGGAAGAAAGCCACCAGCCCTACGACAGACGCATGGGGGAAAATTAGAGATATTACATGATATGGGCGAGCACAGACACCTTTCCCGTCCATCCCCTCCCCTTCATTCCTGTGGTTTTCCCCCTGGCTGGGCCCCACGGTCCCTCATGCTCAACGGTGAGACGGGACTGACGGGGATAAGTCCCTACCCAAGTGAGATGCTCCGGCGCTGGGCGGGGGCATGAACAGAGAGCTTCGTACCTGCAACAGCAAGCACAAAGGTCAGTGCAGCAAACTTGCGTTTGGGAACCATGGGGAATAGGTTCGGCTCGGACACATGCGCGGACAAATGACTTTTGCTTGGTAATGGCGGCGTATCGAATCTCGCCATATTGGCCTAAACTAGACAAGAAACAGAGGGCAAATAATTCGGGTTCCCGGTGTCGGCTCTGTCGCACACACTGATCATTTGGTCTTGGGTTGCAGCCTGTCCCGAGCAGTGCGGTGTGTATGCGCGCCAATTTGCCCTATCACTGATGGATGGTGCAGAGCGTCATTGAGAGGACCTGCTCTCAACACAGACATGATGAGGGGAAGAGCGTATGCCTGAACAACCATGCGGAGACAAGAGCCGGTCACTCTGCAACAAGAAAATAACTCAGCGGGGATAAATATTCGCTCCTGTTCATCCTGATATGATACGTCGTCTTTGTGGAGTGTGGTGGTCGTAGTAATGGACCATGGAATTCTTGCCTCGACCGATGAAGAAGAAATGGCACCAAAGATACCAAACATGGCAAGTCCCTCAACTTCTCTTTTCCAAAGTGACTATCTTTTCTATCTTGGCAATGTTAAGTCTTGGCGGTTCTTTTTTTTACCAGCTCACGCCCCTACCTTAATCGTCGGGCAGCCGGCCGGGCTGAAGTGGGCCCTCTCGCAAAGAAACGGAGTGAACCCGGGCCCTGTCCATATTAGCTTCCGTTTTGAATGATACACCCCCCACCTCTCTCTCTCGCCAAGAGTCCCCCCATGCGGGCTGGCCTTGTGGGACCCCTGGTGTGTGTGATGGTGCCCTGCAAGGCGAAATGCAAAAAGTCCCAAATAGGTCTTTTTGCCCAAATTTTCTTGGACGAAAGAAAAGGTGGGGTGGGATTGGGGAAAGGGGATAAATTGAAATGTGCTTCCATGAATACCCAAATAATTGGCAAAGCAAAAAGCCGCCGATGGGTGTTTTTGGAAGAGAGGTGCATCAGACACGCCATTGCCAAATCTTTGAGGTCGTTTTTTCTTCTTTTGGTCGTTAGTTGTTTGATTGAGAGCGCTAGGGGGGAGGGGTAGCAGAGACCCAGCACAGTACAGTACAGCATACCTACACATAGCAACTGTACTTTGGCCACTAGGAGGTGCCAGGAGGGAGCAAGCTAAGCTACCTATTGGGCAGCGTTAGAGCCCCTCCCCGGACAAGATTCGTTTTTAGTATACAACTAATATCACGATCTCTGATTGGTCTGCTCGCTTGTTATCTCGTTGCCTTCCACACGCGCGGGTGCGTCCGTACTGCTACATTGTGCGAAATACGGAAATGCTCGGTAGTTATTTAGCGCATTTCTTTTCTTGCTTGAGAGCCTGTCTACCTGTGCTTTTGCCGCGAAAGCAGGGAAGGCGGAGCCGAGGGGGGAGACGATGGAACCGAGGGATTCAGTTGACGGTCTGCAGACCCGCGCGGATGAACAAAACTACTGCATGATGCGCTTGCCAGCTCAACCGGACAGCGTCTTTGACCTGGGGATAAGGATAGGGGTGGTCATGATTGGCGCGGACGGACTGCTCTGTGAGTGCAGAACAAACACTAGTGTTTTTCTGGCTAGGCATGGAGGTAGTTACAGCAATAACAATGGGCCTGGGCAATTTCGGGATTGTCGATGCAGCATTCATACATGCTGATGAACTAGAGACGAGAAGGAACCGAAAAAAAACGGGTCTCGACTCCAGAGTCTTGAACTCCAGGCTTGACTTGACACAGACAAGACACACTGAGCCCCACACATCAAGGGGGTGAGTCTTTGGGGAGAGTTTTTTTTCTTGGTGTCAAGCACACAGGCACCGGAGGGCTTGGGTGAGGGGAGGGGGGGAAGCATCAAAACTTGTCAACCTGGAACTCTCGGTAGGATTCTTATCCCCATCTGGGTCGTCGCAAACACACACACACACACACACACACAGACATGTCTCTGCCGACCGACGTGTACTGCGTATATGTGGTGTAAGTACTCGGTATTCGTACACTAGTATAGGTAGGCAAGGAGTGGGACAGGGGCAGGGTTAAAAAAATCAAGAAGAAAAAAATAGCCGCGCCCAACAAAATTCCCGGCTTTCCTTCTTCCCGGGATCCGGTGTGGAATTGGCGCCACAAGCGACCGACCGACCGACCTTTGCTGGCGGAACGGAGTCATTCGCGGCTCTTTGGGGGCCATGGCTTTGGTTGCCCTTTCCAATTCCGACAAATGGTCGCCTTGGCTCTTCGGTGACCGTTTGTGGTGCAAGCCAAGCAGTCCGACAACCCCCAACAACATCTCGCTTTCTTGGTTGTTATCTTGTTTGTTTACTAGTATTTCCCCATGCACCCATTGTTTTACTGCGCAATCTCGACACCCTCCCGTCTCTACCCCGGACCATGTTTCAGGGTGGTTTGCTAGCGTCGGATTTACAAAAAAGAAGACTGGTAAAACTCCGAAGCGGACACTTTGTGCTGGGCGGCATGATGGGCGGGCAGGGCTGGCAGGGCATAGCTGGCATGGTGCAACGCATATGCGCCATCCGTTCAACGGGCAGTAGCAAAGCAAATTGCGTTCAAGGGGGGCAGTTTTTCTAGAACCTGGAATCGAGAGCCTGAGCCACAATGCATCGACTTCCCCTTTTTTTTCCCTCTCTCAAAACATTCAGGTTGTCTGGTTGCTTCGCCGCTTCTCCAGCGCCATCTGGCCATGCCGTGGCCCATCCCGGCATGGAATCGTGGCATGGGCATACGCAGGAAACATGGACATGGAAGTGGATCGTGTGTACCTGAATGCATCCAGAGCTTGCCAGCGCTGTGCCGCCGCAATGTTTTGTCGTGCGTCTGTGGACGTGCGATTGCGTATGCTTGATCGATACGCCGCAGTTTCCGTGAACGCAACCACCTCACCACACCGCATCTTTGGAGACACTTTCGCTCCTGCATCGCATTACTGAGAAATCTCCGTCGGTTGCCCGGTCCGAGCGGGTGATTTTGCGTGTGTTGCGCTTGTCTATGGGTTGAATCCCTCCTAAATACTCCGTACCTTGTGTGAAATCGCCGGCGGGTTTTTCTCTAGTGGCCCCTGATTCCTCCCACTCTCTGGCATGTGGGCGGTATCAACCATCCTTTTGTTTCGTCTACGCAGTGCATATTGCGTACCGAGTTTTTCAGGGTGGAGTTTTTACGCTCTTCTAGAAGTAGTTGTCTGGTCCGGGGAAGGATCCCCGCCAAGAAAAAAAGGGGGCACAGGGAAACAAAAGACGCCACCAGCTCAGACCGGGGACTTCCAATGCGCTTAACGTGACTCCTTCCTTCCGGTCCTTTTGCGAGCAGAAACCCTTATACTAGAATCCTCCGACAATGTATACGGAGTACGCATCACTGCATACATACACGCGTAAACAAGTCGGGCTCTCCAGAGACGCCAGGCTGGGTCCAGCGGTGAAGAGCGAAATTGTCGGATTCCAAATTAACTATGCGTTTGAAACACTCTCAATATCGTTGCTGCCTCATTTCCCGTGCTAAAGCCGCCCTGGCTCTCAGCCACATCCAACTGGTAGAGAGGCGGCCGCCGCGGGAGAGAAGGCCATGGTCCATTTGACTTCGGACACGGTGCGGAGAACGGAGCAACAGACAAGCCCGAATTCCAATTCCCGAGTAACTGGGAGAATATAGTGTCAATAAAAGAAAACGCTTTCGGATTTTGAGATTACAGGTCGCAGACTGGCTGCTTAGTATGTGTTGTGTAACGCAACCTCTTATTCAACTTCCTGGGGGAGTTTGGGGGATGATGATGTTTGAAAGAGGGAGAACCCGGTGTTATTGAAGGGTGCTGGGTTTTAGTGATCACATCACCACTTTATTCCGGCGACGTCGTCACGTCGCTGGGCATTCTTTCCTGTCATTCCCTGACGAGGTATCCGAGACCTTGGACGGGAAACAGCAAAAAGAAATCTGCACAGCCTATCCTCGGTGTCTTGGCTGATTCCGCTGTCTCCCGAGACAGACTTCGCTTGGATTCCCCCTTCGCACAGTCGGTCAGTGGTGCCCCTTGACGTTATGAATGAGCGCCCATGGCACTTGACGTGGTCGAGACAGAAGAGCAATTCCACCCTTCTTGCGTCAGGCAACCCTTCTTCTCTAGGGGTGCTTCCAGGGATGGCTCATGACGGATCATAGGTCGGATTCATTCCATCAAAATAGAAGCCTGGGCTGCTGAGAAACAATGTCAGGGGTGTGTGTAGATGCGCCACCGTACTTTCCAAACGTGTCTGGACAAGCTGGTTATCGCCTCATGCACACACCCCTTGTCGAGTTACACCGCTGTCCCGAGAGAATATTCCGAACCGAAGTGTTGCCATTGGCCGAGGAGAAAAGACTGGTTTGCCCTTGGTTAGCCGGAAGCCGTTGCGGTGGCGTTCCGCTACCACGGCCCGTGGGTGAGAACCATCGATCGATTCGACGCTGCTTGTCATGTGGGTGGTAAGCAGACCCGCATCCGGACAATCTGCCATATCGCATCGACACACGTGTGCCATAGGGCTGGCCAGCGCAAGACCATTGCGTGCACTGCACTTGCCTCCAAGCGTCAGGGGCTCCTAGTTGGCCGTGTGGACCAGCAATTCCGCGTCAGTCCTGGGTCCCACGCCACAGCCAACCAGTCACGGTTATGGTCTGGTAGACAAGTGTCTATCACCATCTAGGATGCAAGCCGACGGGTTGAAATGAACCATGCATAGTACTCTCAAGGAACAAACAGACAGCAGACCGGTCGAGACGTGGCATAGGATGACCAAGTGACTGACCAACTCCCCCGTGAACCAGCCGAGCCGGATCCCAAATCCAAGCTACCGGGAGGACCCCGACGGGTAGGTAGTTCGGCCTGACATATCACCGGAAACCGTGTGGAGTCCGGGCAGTTTATCGAATGGAGATACACGAAAGCGGGATTGTCTCCGGCCCGTTTCTGCACCCTTTTGCGCCCTGAATCTGCGCCCTTCATGGCTTTTCCTGTCCGGTACGCTGCGACTCTCAACCCAGGTTTTATTATGTGTCGTGCATGTCTTGGGGCAAATCGGCAACTTAGCCTTTTCTCCTTTATGACTTGAGCGCTTCTCTGACGGGCATGGTCACCCTGGATTCATGTTCGTCCCATGTCGCTGGCGATTCGTCGTTTCGTTGGTTCCTAGGAAGTTAGGCGGTAACACGGACTGCCCGAATCGTGCAAGCAATTCTGGTGCCTGGAGCTGGCTCCAGGGGTTCCGTTGATGTGCCGATTGAGCACGGACGGATACGCAAACGAACCTCCTGCATGGTTCCTTTGCAACTTGAGGAAAGAGAAAACGGCAGCATGGCGGTATTCCGTTCGTAGCCGCGATTGGTGAGTGTGCGGATTTGAAGATTTGAAACCCGTTTTCGATGGCGCTCCCACCGTCCATACTCGCATGCTGCAGTGTTCAGACTCGGACTTGTCACTGTCCGGTTGAGAAGGAAGAATAACATGTCATTGGTTGATTGGCCGCCAGTCGACTGCGCGCTAGGGCGATAGTCCGGCTATGTGCATCCTCGGCGTTAATTATACCACTATCGGCCACCAAAGCCCCGCGTCTGTGCATGTATAAGTGCCGACCTGTGACGGTTTCAGGAGAGATGCATCGACATCGTCCTCGAGACAACGAAGAAAGCGACAGCTCATTTTTGTCTCCATTCCACTCTTCTGCTCAACTGATCAGTTTGCTGACCGCGTTTCCTTTGCATCCCCTGCGTCCTGCTAGGCATTAGTGTTGACAAGGACGCCTGTGAAACCACTGGTTGTGTGTATTTCATCCAGCCACCGATAAGGAAAGGTCTCTGAGGGTCCGGACGGCTCACAAACATCCAGCGTTCTTCGCCTCCACCTCAGTCCTGTTAGTTTTCCGCTTTGGGCATGGGCCGACGAAATGGAGCCGGTTGAATGGTGGCCGTGAGGGAAGAAGCGTTGCGCAGTCAGCACTCTAAGCACCTGGCCGGAACGTGGACGGCCCTACATGCCATGTCAACAGTGCCGCGATCTGACAGCTGGCAATGTAATGTAGCCCTACGAGGTGCCTCTCCCGCCCTACACTAGTGACCTTGGTTCTTGGGGCCTTGGGGATCCATGTCTCGGCCCCCCATCTTTCCAACGCACTAGGTTTGACTGGGAGACCATGGGCTTGTGAAGTGGCTGACCATCGTTGTTCCTTACCGCTGCCATGACTTGAGCCATTTGCCTCTCACCAGGGTTGAGGATGCAAAGCTGGATGTGCGATATTCTTGGATGGAGGAGAAGTTGAGATACTCGGATCTGGACGTATCCCTCGTCCGAGCCCACGCCAGCCACCGAACAAGGCTCGGCAGTTTCGCTCCGCAAATTTGGAATTCGCAGCGCAGTGCCCTCCCTGCTCTTAGTGAGTAAATGGTCCATATCCAATTTTAAAATACACGGAACGCCATGGCGGCCACGCGACGAGAGAGACTCCTTCTCCGTGGCTGCGATCGACAAGCATATACGGGGTGGCCCTGGAGGTGATCGACTGTGCGTAGTGCCATTTGAGGTCGTTGTGAACCCTGGAAAGAGACTTCACTAATGCGTTTTTCTGTTCTCCAAAGTCTAAGTTTGGTGATTGGGATGAAAATACTTTTGCTTGGTATACATAGCAGGGCTAGATCATTAGGCAGGGGGGAGTCTCGACGAGGGTTCCCATATGGACACTGGCTCGTATGGTGGAAGGTATCGGCTCGACTGTTTTCAGTGTAGACCGCAGTAAAAAAAAAGTCGAAATGATACTTTCCACCACGTAACTAGCGTCAACGGGAATGAGAGCCTCGAAAGTCACTGCTTTGGCAATTTGCGCCACGGATGGGGATCTGCTCGGTTTACGAAGCGGCCGAGCTGATTGGCTGGCCAAGAAGTAACCTGCTAGGAAACGGGTTTAGCGAATTGAGTCGGGAGTAAAGCAAACGAGGGCGCCTGTGATGCACTGCCACCACCGGCATCTTCCAGCGGTGGCCGCAAGGTGCAGATCGGACTCGCCTGTTCCGTAAATTTCGTCGCTTTGCGATAACCGATGCTGCCAACAGCTGTAGGGCAGAAGGATCACAAGAGTTATGAACTCTCCGCACCAGACCATGGAGGATGGGGACATTTCCCTCTAGGCCCCGAGGCATGTACGGAACTTTGGGGCCCACAAAGTTGCAAGACCGGATAATGGCCGCGATCAGTGATCGGTGTTTAATCCAAAGTCGGCGGCGCCTACCAAACTCGGAGGCAAAACCCTAGTGTGCAGGCCAGCAGCGGGGCCAGTTCAGTGAAGGGGCGGCCGGAAATGACAGCAACCACTGAGAACGCTGGAGCCTCGACGGGGTAAGTAGTTACCTAGACCCCAAGCTATAGGCCGCCGGACCAGAGATAACTAGGTTGGGACAGTGTTGTCGCCATGTTCTGCATTATTCGCTTTGTGCCGCTCGCTACCTTCGGCCCGCCAGTGTCGATGTCACAATCAACCGCGATGCGTAGCCGTGATGGAGTTGAAACGCGACGCTCTGGTTTCAAAGCAAATCAGGCAACAGCATTCCCTAACACTGCACTGGTTGGAGGTTGCTAGGTCGCTCGTTGCACTGTATCGGAGGGCTAATGTTGTAAAGACATGAGGTCGCGACGTCCACCAACAATGGGGTTTTGGTTGTGGGGCTCCATGATTTGGCCAATCAGTGCTGAGAAGTGGTTACTTTGTAATCACACTATTTATGGCCCCTGATATTATCAAGCAGATGCCCAGCGAGGCCGAAAACAAAAAACCAAATGGACACCGTGCATCAAGACTGGATCGGCTTTTCAGGAACTGGCAAATTGTTGAACAACCGATAAGTAATCACCTGTATTTTACCCTCGTTACTTACAGGCAGAATCAGGCTACAGTAAAGCACGATGGGCAGGGCACTTACATAGTACCATTGCAGAAAGGCAGGATTTTGCAAGCGCAAATCTGGCCTGCTGCTAAGTCGGGGTGGTGGAGCAGGAAACGGGCGCGGTGTTGAGGGAAGTGGTTGACTGACGTTATTAACTCGTGAAGCTTCACTTACTTACCTAGGTCCTCTTGACGATTAGACCCCGCGATTGGCCAATTGGACATCAGACGGAAACCAAAAAGGGACGTGCGCACCTGGCCGCTTTTGACCCATCGCATCGGGGCAGCAACGGCCCCCAACCGTCAGTCAGGACAGCCACGAACATGGGGTCGGTCAATTCGAATTCTTCTCGAAGCCAGTTGCCTCCCTCACGCCGCAGAGCAGCAGATTCAAGGTAAGCCACCCCCAGTTCGACCAGCAACAGCAGCCTGGGATCGCGCCGCAATTCGATGTTTGAACTCAGTTAACTATGCCGGTCCTGCGAGGCGGCGTTGCCGTGATCTATGGAGCTCTTTCAGTATTCACCGCTGGAGCACCGCTGGGCAGTCTCGTGGGTGGGATCAGAGGGCTCCGAGCTCGCTGGGGCGTCTTCATCGGTTCAACATCACGGACGCGGCATTACGTCGCATCGCTCATCTGATGGAGTCGCAGCATTGTTAAAATCTGCAAATCTTCCCGAATAGGCAGTTGACAGCCATGCTGTGAAGGCGCTACCGCAAACCTGCCAATTGCATTGTTGCGCTTGATTTGAGATTCCATGCGGCAGCCCAGCGATCCCCAGAAACCCGGCGCCGTCAGTTGAAACCTCCGAGAACAAAAGCCAGGCCCTCACATCAACAGGCCCACTTCCCCACACCTCAATCCCAAAGAAGCATCTCGTCTTCCGTGTACATATCCCCAGGTTGGGACGAACATTCCCCATAGCTCTTATCTGTTATAGGCGCAGCCTCAACTCGATAGCTGCCCCGAATTCTGGCCGTCCGATGTTCTGTAGCCTTACACTACCGCTCACACAGCGATACTTTGTAATGTCGACGTTGCGGATACCGATAACTATCGTGTGCATCTAGCCGACAAGCCTCCGGTTAGGTGTTTCCGTACCCAAAGGTTGGGCAGATGCCGATGCACACTTCCCATCGTTCGTGGCCGTCACGACCGCTTGAGATTGAGACGTGTAGTGCAGTGGTTGGATCAAAAACAATGCTGCCTACACTAACCCACTGCTCTGTAAGATAGGTAGCTGGGGCCGGTCTCGCGAGCCCCATTCTGCATCTCGTATGGTGTCGCGCATTGAAGTTGTGCGCAGCAGCTGTCGCTAGTGTATCATGTCCAGCGGCACATAGCCGGGTCGTCCTCGGTCCTTCTACCACCAACGTCAGGGCCCATGACAAGCTGACGGCACACTCGTCTCCCTCAATTGTCCTGGCGGCCATGTATGTCGTGAACCTTGTCGTCCACAACCAGTTTAATGAAGGAGATAGGCAGCGCGCCCAGCAGAAACGCAGTGCTGCAAAGCCAAGCCAGGCGGTGGGACGGGTGGAACCCAGGGTCGCATGGTTACACCCAATCGAAGGGTGTTCGTTTACGATGCCAGCCACAGCCCTATGGCCAAGACTAATCCGGGGTGAAGTCGGCTGGAAGCGCAACAGGGATCTTCACGGGTAAAATTAGCCCAGTTTGCCTTTTAGCCCACTTCGGCGGTCGGCCGCTCTTTTATGGCTGCCTGGTGGGTGGGGTGGGGTGGGGTGTCTAATTTCCAAAATAGTTCTCCGTTTTTTTGTTCTCCGTTATCCCAACTGTCTCTCTTGGACGTCCGTCACGAGGACGGACTGCACACGCCCCTCCTTCGCTGGCAACGGCGGCTCTTATGGAATCCGCGGGCAGTCCCAACGCGCAGACACACTGGCGGTGACGGCGAGGGCGTGTGTTTCCGCGACACTGTTCTGCCGAGGACCCCGAGCTTGACCGCTTATTGTGTCCCCTTCTCTTGGTTGTTCCTTCTGCGCTTTCCTTCCTTTTCGCTGAGAAAAGACTCTGCGGCCACGTAAAATGTATCAATCTGCCCGGGCTTTGCGATATACAGCGGCCCGCGGTAGTTTTCTGTGTGGAACACAGATCGAGTGCGAGGTGCGAGAGACGGAGAGACGAGGCGGTTGGTACGACGGCACCACCGTGCAAGTAGCGTATCTTGGTACGGGGGTACCTGTCAAACGCAGCAGTCCACGCCAGGTTCCGTGCAGAGGCGACCGTCCATTTCCAGGCCGGACGTCAGGGCCCCTGCTGGCCCACCCAAGGCTGCAGGATACAGGGCTGGTACTTGGGACTTCTGCTCCACCTCGTTGACACGCCCAGGCGCAAATCGGTACGGTACCTTGAGCACACATGGCCCCCCTTCCCTCGCCGAGCGTCGAGGGGTGCAGCAAAGAAGATGCACACCCATCTCCCCAGGGTGTCGGAGCGAAAGCCGTCTCTGATGAATATATAACCAAAGCTTCCCATCATCATCTCTTCACCATGTCTCCAGCTCTCTCGAAACCCCCAAGACATTCACACCCAAAGTTCAGTCTGTTGACACTTTAAATCATCTGTACCTATAACTCTCCTCGTCCTGACCGTCGAGGCACAACTCCAGCCATGTTCGCCATGTCTCAATCAGCGTATGCCTACGCGGCGCAAGCGCCGCCAGCTCCTCGCCAATTCTCCAACCACGGCACCAGCAGCGCCTTTAGCAGCTCGGCCAACCCAGATGAGGACTGGACCAAGATCTCAGACCTTGCTGAGCGCCGGAGGATACAGAACCGCATTGCCCAGCGCAACTACCGTAGGTTGCCTTCGCGGTGGAGATGAGAAGGCTTCTGGTGACTAAAAGTGTGTTTCTGCTGCAGGCAAAAAGCTCAAGCGACGCCTGGAAGAGCTCGAGAGGCGGGCCGGCAACTCGGACGGGGCCTCTTCGGGCAACGAGAAGTCGAGCACAAGTTCGACACCCAAGGCGAGCACCAAACGCACACAGCCGACCAAAACACCGAAAACCTTGCCGGCACCCGTGAAGCCCCAGGCACACGGGCAGTTCACGCCACCAATGGGTCACGACGACGAGTACCTCTTCCCGCAATCATACCACAATGAGAGAGACCGATCGCACACGCCGCCCATGTTCTACTCTCCTTCATATCCGCCTCCGCCCGAGGAGACAATGCTCCTGCCGCCATATGGCACCGTCCAGGGTTACCGGGCGCCCGAGTACCCACAATACCACATGTCACACCACAACGAAGTGCCCATAACGCTCCCTTCAATGACGCATTTCAACGACGCCATCAAGCGGGAGCCGTCGGGTAGCTACGAGGACAACATGCCATCATACATGTACAACAGCTATCTCAATCCCGTCGACATGAGCGGCAGCAATCACTCCCCCTACGAGCAAATGCCCCATGTGAGTTCCTCGCGCAGTCCAGTTCTCCCACACCCTCAACTCCACCCACTCCATCGTCCCCGAGATCACCGATAAAACTCTTGTCCATGCACCCGAGAAATGGAGAGAACAAGGTTGCTGATGGGTGTGCGGATACAGACTCCTCCTCTGTCACACTCTTACGACCACTCGGCCAATTGTTCGGACTCTGGAAGCTACGAGTATCCAACAACGCCGCTGTCGATGCCTGGTTCGCCTGGCTTGGCTTCACAGTAGCCATGAGTGTGTGTCACTCTATTTTGGACTTTCTCTCTTCTTGTCATAAACTTTTTTCATATATTTTCAGTCGAAATTTTTTCCTTGTGGGAATGGGTTCCTGTTATCTCTGGAGCGAGCGAACGGAGCTCTTAGGTACTATTGGCATGAAGGAAACGGGCATCTTATCGGGGGCGCAAATTCTTAGTTTTTCCTTTTGGGCGAGTCAACGGCGTCCAAGGCGTAATTGGATGGGGATGAGATCCATGACTGATTTCTATACACACAAACGTCTCCTCTTCAGAGAGGGCTATTGGGTTTAGCGCGCGCTGGGTAAAAAGAACACAGGCGGCTTTTTCACAGGTTGAGGTCTAGAAGATAGGATGGATACCTATGTAGTTCATGCTAGGTAGCGAGACAATTCAGGAGCAATGCATCCAAAACCAACTTGATTTCCGAATCTGATGCCAGACAGGAATTGACAAGTCAAGCCCTCGTGATCATGCACATAACTTTTCCCCTCCTATCAGCCTAGCTCGCTTTGCGTTTGCATGTCCCGAGTCGACTCGGCGTTTGAGTGGGCGAGACGAGGTGCCTGCACGGGACCGCTTCGATCGATCCACTTACCCGTCACTTGTCACTTTTCCTCCTCCCTCTCCTGTCAGAGAGCCGCCGGCAAACTACACAATTTCCGACTCCGCGCGGGACTTACTGCAGTTGATTGATGCGCTGTTCCCACTTCCCCCCTTCCATAACCACAGGTAGTTAATCTAGCTATCTCGGACCAGCATGGACCTTGCGGAGGGAATGAACTCACTACGTAACTAATGACATCCGCCTGAGCCCAAGCCCGCTCCCGCGCCCGCTCCGCCTCTTTTCCAATACTCCCTCCCCACCCATCCATCCATCCAATTGCCCAGCACTGTCCACCAAACAGGTCCGGTAGACAAGACG
>Ga0247760_1001587_pt1 | contig 20399 bp, 1 predicted proteins | sample UWRJL171409R4_FD_179936 | JGI IMG/M metagenome (GOLD analysis project Ga0247760, IMG submission 179936) | Plant litter microbial communities from Arlington Agricultural Research Station in Wisconsin, United States - UWRJ-L171-409R-4 | ecosystem: Environmental > Terrestrial > Plant litter >... | reverse complement strand
CAATACAAAGAAGGAATAGTGCTGTAAGAGCTCTGTGGGGCCTGTAGGCTCCTAGTGTTCTAAGGAGTTCGAAAGGTTTCGGAGGCTTACAAATCCAACTTCTAGAATCTTCCAAGCTCAGGGGCACGTTCAGGGGCTCTGGGAGCCACTTTTCCAACCCCCTGGCAGTGAGAACTGCCAACCTTCCAATGGGTGTGTTGCAGGGCACGCTTGCGTGCCCCGCAGCTGTACTGCGTGCCTGCAGCTGTACTGCGTGCCTGCAGCTGTACTGCGTGCCCGCAGCTGTACTGCGTGCCCTGTAGCCGCAGTGATTCCAAGTGCTATAATTTAACAATACCGCTTAAGTAAAAAATTATAATAGAAAAAGCTAATATTTAAAGAGACCTTTAAAAGGCTTTTAGTAATCTTAAGGTACTAAACCTACCTTACCTAACTTAACTAACGCTATATTATATAAACCAGCTTTTTAAAGCTATATAAAAACGCTAGTTAACAGTTATAAGGCTTAATAAGCTAAATCAGCCCCTTAAAGCTCTTAAAGGTTATAGAAGATTTAAAAAAGTCTTAACCCTTTAAACTGTTTATAATAATTATTATTCCACTTCTTTAACCTTTTATAACACTTATAAGTCTCCTTAAACCTTAAAAGGTCATAGTGGAAATTTCACAAACTTAAGCCTCTAAAGCCTAACATAAGGAATTTAAGCATTACGATTTAATAAATACCAATAAGCTAATTAATTACTTTATAGTTATAGCTTTATAAAAGTGCTATAAGGTGTTAAAGAATAAAAGCCTTAGTTTAAAACTTATAACCTTTAAGTAAGCGTTAACGTATTTGATAAGCAAATGGTACAGATAAGCGAACGGTACAATTTCTGACACCTTACTACACTATCTTTAATTATAGAACCATAATATTAGGAAATAATAATAACTAAATCAGAAACAGATAAATCAGAAGATTTTACAGCCTCTTTGCAAGTACATGTATTATAGCCAGGCTTACCACACACGCCATAACACTAAATCTTTACACGAGAGCCCCTTACACCACCACCACTTTATCATGTTTCCTAAGCTAACTATTTACCTACAGCCTTCTAATCTAGCAAATCCTATATATCCTGTACAGTAAGTGACCCTTTAAGCCGTACATGTGTTTTTTAACCCTCTGTCATTTACTAAACCCCTTATTAGCCTTTCGTAATATAAAGACCTCTATATATAAAAAAGCTACCTTATATATCACAGCCATTATACCTTTAGCTAATCGATTTACAGCTATTAGTATTAAGGTTAGTAAGTTATCCTAATAGTTAGAAATTCGATTTTTAATAAGCCTTAACTGTAAGGTAGCCTCTTAAGGGTTATATAGCGTTTAAGAGACCTAAGGTAATGTAGTAACTAGGTTTAATATTAAGGGTGTTAAGGTTTAAATATATATATTTAGCTTTAATATTACTCTGTTTAAGTTATACAGTATAAAGCTAGCTCTAGCAAAGCCCCTTTAGATATTCTTTTCCATAATTAAAGTAAAAAACGTATCTTTAAATTATTATTATTTGTCTTACACCGTAGGAGCTGAAAGCTCCGCCCGTAAGGGTAAGCGGTCCCTCTACTGCTAACTATCTACTATCAGGGCGTAGTCGGGGCGTTTCCACCCCACCCACTCTTCTATTTATCCTACTGAAATACATATAGTTTGGTCTCGATTACTAAACGTGGTGACAGGTTATAAGGTTAATGCCTTATATTAACGTATGTTATAAGTGAGATAGGGGCGTAAGTAAATCGTTCTTAATTCTGCTACACTTACACCCTTTAACCGTGATAACTTAAAGGTCCTACGTCACTTCCTTTTTCATCCAGGGTAGAAAAAAAGACCCCTTTAACCCAGGGCAGCTCCCCAGAGTTCAACCTAAACCGAGGCGTTAACGGCTTAAGGGTAACTTTATAATATCTCCTCCTTTTAATCTAATCTTCTTTACACCACTTTAGTTATTACTAATTTATAATTCTTTATTTGTTATAACTTTTAGTTCTACGCTTTACTACCTTATTTCCTTTAAGCCGTTATCACTTCGTTCCTTCCATCTAGGGTTACTAGTATAGCTGGCTAACCTCTATATGCCTCCTCTAATGGCCTTATGGCTTCTATCTAACCTTTTTATTAAGGTTAACTGGCCTTTACGGTTCTTACAGCTTTACTTTCTAACTTTTATAAATTCTTCCTTCCTTTTTAACTTTCTTTTAAAACTTTTCTTCCTTTAATTATTAACTTCCTCCTTTTAAGTTTTAAGCTTTACGTACCTTATAATTACCTCTTTATACCTTTACTTACTTACTTTTACTGTTATTATATCTATCTTAAGCCTTTATAAGTGTAATTTTAGTGGCTTTAGTTACGACCCTTTTATTACCATTACCTGTAATTACCTTATTAATACCCTGTTAATTATTTACGTTATCCCCTTTTTATCGTATCGTTAACGTGTTGTTAGTAATAATGTTAATAAGTTACCTTACCTAACTTATATTAACTTGTTAAATAACTGTACTTATCTAAACTCCCTTTAGATTATTATAAGTACTATCTTATTTAAAGTAAGTAATTACTTTTACCGTTTATAAAGCGTTTACTAACTGATTGTAGACTTAGCTTATTATTAGAAGTGTAGTAATAGTTATAGTAATTATCTTTATATAGTAAGTTCTTATATCGCTTACACTCTGTTTATTATTTACTAAACTGTTTAAGGTTTAAGCTTTACTTACATTTTAAAGTGTTACGTTGTTATTATAGTAATCTGTGTATCTTATAAGCTAGCTGCCACTTTAGCTTATTAAGATGTAAGTAATTTCTTCTGTTAAGTTATATACAGGTTATTAACAGTGTAATAGTTAATTAATTAGTTTAATATAATCTAGTAAATCTAGCTATCTTTTTACCTTAATGTTAAGATAGCTAAATAATAAGCTGCTAAGTGTTTAGGTTGTAGTTAAAGTGTCTCTTTTACTCCCTTTAGCTTAAGTTTATCTATTATAATTTACAGTAATCCCAGTAACGGTTTTATAATACCAGCTTAAGCTGCTTAAGTGCCTTTACTTACCACTCTTATAGGTAGCTTATAAATTAATATCGCTCCACTTACTTAAGCTTAGTATCTTAAGACGTGTTTAGACTTTATTTAATGTTATCTAACTATACTTAATAGTTTTATTAATTTAAAGGGTTAGATTACTTAACAGTAAGCTAGTTAAGATATAAGTATATATTAATTATAATCTATCTGTAGTTTATTTACTACTAACTGTTATTATAAGTTATTATTAATAACACTTAGGATTAAAACTGTCCTTTTCTTAATAGTTTTTAAGTTAATAGTAGTAATTACGTTTAGTTAATGTATAATAATGTAGGGGTTATTTACAGTGTATTTATAATATATTTATAGTATATTTACGGTTTAAGTCTTTAATTATATAGTTATCTTTTAATATTATTTACTATTTTGTCTTTTAATTTAGGTCTCTGCTATAATGCCTTAAAATCTAAGCTAACGTTTTAATATCTTCTTCTTTTTCATGCCTTGTATATTATTAGGGTTAGTGTAGTTTAGTAACGGTCTGCTTAAGCCTCTCCCGTTATTATTAAGTATTTTAGCTAAGTTATATTCTTTCAGCTTTTTAATTTTTTTAATTTAATTAGTGATAATTATTACACTTACTAAGTGTAATAACTTTACTTTTAAATCTTATTAGTTATAGAGTTAAATACTGTATAAGCTGCTCTTATTATATTTTAAGCACCTTAGGATTATATATACTGCCGTTTCTAAAGCGATACCGCACTGGTATTAAGGTAACACTACTTTAAGGACCTTTCTTTAGTAAAGGAAAGCGTTTAAGTTAATCTTCTCCATTTTAACCTACGTAAGAATAGAGCTTTAAGCTTTTATAAGTTCTTAATAGAGTTAAAGTGGTATTTTACTTTTATTAAGATTATATATATCTACTGCAGTAATGATGTAACTATAGTGTGTAAACGCCTTATACCTCTTTTTTTATTATCTTTCCTTCTAATTGCGAAAGGTAGAGATATTAGGGTTATAATCTATTTACTTTTCTTAGTTTAAGTTTTCCACTTTTCTCAGTGTAAGCCTTAATTAATCTTTTATGTATACAGTTTTTGTTAAACTGCTATTCGTTAAAGGGGCGTATGCTATTACACCTTATCTTTATTTTACCTATTTAATTATCTGCTTATTAATATTACGTAAGAGTTTTATAATTCTTATATATTTAAGTCGTTACTTAACTTTTATTATCTATTAGTTTAGATAGATATTAAGTAGTAAGACTTAAGTTTTTAACTTTAAGTTCCTTATTAAGGTTACCTTATACATTATAAGTATAATCTGTAAGTATTATATCTAAGTAGTTTCTAGCTTTTTAACTATCCCTTTTATTAATCTTCCTAGTTTTGTTAGTGTATACTATATATTCGCTTTATAAGTGAGGATATTTCTAATAACTTTAATGTAAATTTCTTAAGTGTAGATAGCTTATACTCCTTACGTTTTCTCTATAAGTTAAGTTAGTGTAAGGGTTTAGGTTTTTATTTTTCTAATAATCCTCTTTTAATAAGCTTTTTAGTTAAGCTTTCTATCAAGCTAAACTTTTAAAAACCTAGCTAACTTTATTAGCGTTAGTTTTAGGTAGTTTTCTCTTAGAATCTTTATTTTTTCGGTTTATAGGCACTTTATTTATAAGAAGTGAATAAGCTTACTTTTCTTTAAGTTAAATATTATCCCCTTTTCCTTTACTTATTCTTTATAAATCTTATATACAGTTTTAAGGATCTTATAGTATATTAGTGTATTATATGTAAAGGCTTAAAGGGTTATATTATCTGTAAAACCTAGTGTAATTAAGCTTTTAATGTGTTTTAACTTTTCATATAGTATATTAATAAAGAGGATAAAGAGGATTATTAATAGGGGAGATCTTTAGGGGATCCTTTAAGTGATATCTTATAGTGTTAATAGCTTATTATCGAATAGTAATTAAGCTATTCTCTTATATATATAACTAATTAGTTAAAGGATAAGTTTTCTTTTAAACCTTAAGTCTTTTAACGTAGTAAACAGTTAGTTCTAATCTACTTTATTAAACGCTTTAATAATGTCTAGTTACAGTAATAAAGTGTAGGTTTTGCGCGACTATATTATGTAAACGCTGTTAACGATAGCTTAAATAGTTATATCTGTTACTATTTTCTTTCTAAATCTAAACTGGAAGTTAGGGAGTACGTAAGCTATTTCCGTTACAGTAAAGATCCTCTTTATTAAGATAATTTTAATAATCTTCCTTATTACGTCTAGTAAGGTTATAAAGCGGTATACTCTAACGTGTTTCTTATTATTAATTGATTTCCCTGGTTTTAACAGTATTATAATATATATAATATATTAACGCTTTAGGTAATAGCTGAGGTCGAAGCTCGCTTATGTGATCTTCGCTAAGATAGCTAACAGTTTTCCATCCTTATTACAGGTCTTTAAGAAGCTGTTAAAGATCCTATTTAATCTTAACACTTTTAAAGTGCTTACTTTTTAAATAACCTTTTTTACGTCTAAGTTTTTTACTTTCTAATCTATTAATATAGTCTTTAAGAAAAAGCCTATTTTCCAGTTAAAGTTTTTAAGTTTTAAGAGGTCCACTTTTAGTACAGGAAAGAAGCGTTTGTTAAGTTTTTTTATCTTTTTAATATAAGTAATGGTTATTTAAGGTCCGTTAGGTGTAGTGTCTTTTGTAGCTTATAATACTGGAATAGCTAGTAGTTTAGGGGGTTAGTAATTATGTAATCTAGCTTAACGTTTGATATTTTACATTACTTTTAGGTCCTTATTAGTTATTATCTTATTAAGGGAACCTTATTAGTATTTTATTTACACCTTACTAATTACTTTATCTCTATACCTCTTAACTTTCCTTAACTCCTTCTTTATAATGTAAGAGCGCTACGTTCTCTATATCCTTTCCACTCTCCTTACGTCTTTTACAGCTCTTTTTATTTTATTATTCTATTATAACGTTATAATCCCTATGTTTAGTTTCCTTTTAAGTGCTGTAATGTTTATAATGTGTAGGAGCTCCTCTGATAGTGTTTTAAAAGCTTCTTCTAATTTGTAGATATTATTTATACTAGCTGGTATTATAAGGTGTTTTGCTATTACTATAGTTATTATAATATTTATTATTTTATAACTGTAGCCTTCCTCTCCTTCTTTTTATTTTACCAGTATATTGTTAATCTTAACTATTTATAATATATAATCTGACCTAACTGTACTCTCTATACTTAAGTAATTAACGCTTAGCGTATAAAACACTTATACGTAGTTTATTATGCTATCTCTTTCTCTATTTTTACGTTTAAGTCGTGTTAGTTCCTTAAAAGGGGTCTTTAACGTTAAGTCTTAGTTTTCCACTAACCTTACTAATAGTTTAGCCTTAAGGCTCTTACATCCCTCCTTATCCTATATTAAGTTATATACGTTAAAGTCACTTATTATAATTACTCTTCCTTAAGGTGTTTTTACCCTAATTTTAGTTAAGGGGATGATTTAATTATTTAGTTTCTTACTTAATATATAGATTAAGTAGACCGTAATAACTTCCTCTTTATAGTTAAACGTTACTAACGTTTAATTTAAGCTAAAGTATATAATCTACATTACGTTAATAAGCCGTTTACTAACGTATAGCGTTACCTTTCTACTATAATAGATTATGTTAAATTTCCCTCCTCTTCTATATCTATTACAACCTGCACCCAACACAGGCCTTAAGAGGACTGGCGCGGGTTAAGACAGAACGTATGGCAGGACGCCAACGGGTAGGGGGCGTTCCGAAGACGGCTTATTAAGCTAGCACTCCTAAACGGGGGGTTTAATATCACTATAGGTCGCTGTTACTATAATACACAGAGGTGAGTCTAAACAGTAGGACATAAATGAATAATTAAATATTAGCGTAAGGAACCAAAGTCCCTTACAGTAGTTATAGGCATAACTATAACTATTTATACTAACCAGCTAAAGGTACCTTATACCTTTACTTAATAGTCTGTTACTTAATAAGGAACTGAGCAACCTGCCACTAAGCACCTCTTACTTAAAGGTTTTACAGACGCTTAATAGGTAAGCACCTTTACTAAGACTAAGCAACTACTAGTTAATTATAAGGGCTTTAAGTTTTTACACCCCTGGCCCAGTACACAGTACCGTACATACTATCTTCCTACACTGTTCCTTATATAAGGGATCTGTCAGGCCGCTCCGGCCTAAATAACGGCCTGTAAGGTCATTACATAATTCCCCCTCTCTAACATTCTTTTTCCATAAAGAATCTTAGTAAAAGCGTTCCTTCTTTCTTAACGTAACTATACCTGCTAACTGTGTGTAAAAGCGCACTTTAAAAAACAGCACCTCTTATCACTGTAACCTTACAGACTTCACTTTAACTTTTAAATCGTAAATGTCGCTTTATAGTCGTTATTTTTTAAAATCGCTTTCCTATCTTATTACTGTATAATTAAATAATTACTCTAAATATTTATTAGTAAGGGCTTTATTTTCGTGTAACGTGTTTAGTTATAGTGACGTTTTCCTCTAGCGGCTCCTTTCTAAGAAACGCCGTCTTAACGTTAAGTATAATGCTATTATGTGGAACTTAAAGCTGAAAACTTAAAAGCTCCGTAAAGCCGCTGCCTGACTTAAACAGATTAAAGTCTAGCGTTATAAAATAGAAGAGTAAGCTTTTTTTATATTTAGCCAGGAGGTAGAGATCTTTTACTTCTAGGAGTAAGAGGAGGCCCGTCTAGTTACTCCTCCTAAAGCTAACGAATCCTTTAACTAGGGAGGTTTTTTAATAGGAATACCTGCCGGTCCTTTCTTTAGGGGGTCGTGATAACTGACGACCTTTTTTTAACTTAGTTTATAATTCCTTCCTTTAATAAATAAAATGGCCCTTTAATGTAGCGGCAGCGCGCTTGCTTTTTAAAATGAGATGTTATAGGTTCAAGTCTTATAAGGGTCTTCTATTACTTTAGATCCTCGCTCTTTAAGGCTGGAGGATCTAAGGTGACTTTTATTATTTTTCTTTTATTAACTTCCTTTCTTAACAGTACCTGTTCTTATATAAAGTTTACTAAGAGCTTTAAAGGCCTAGCCTCCTTATTAAGTCTAAGGTCCTTATAACCTTAGTTAAGGGTTTTAATAAATGTCCTTTATACCTATTAAGGAGTTTCCTGCCGCTTCCTAGGCTTTAAATCCTATAGTGGTCTTACTCTTTAATTTAGCAGTTTAAATGTTAGATTTTATCTTATTTCTTTAATTAGTCTGGATTTTTTCAGTAGAACTCTGTAATTAGGTTTAGGTACTTAAGATTTTTAACTGGCTCCTATAAGTTACTTTTAGGATTATAATTTAGCCACTTAATAAGATACTTAAATGTGTTCTTTCCCCTTTATAAATCCATAACTTCCTTAACGTTATATTTATCCTTATTAGCGTTAATCTTAATCTTCTTTTTTAAAGGAACTCCTTTTAAGGTAGGTTCTAAAAGTGAGATATAAAAAACCTTAGTCCGCACCTTTATACTAGCGGGTAGGTTTAGTTTATAATTAAAGGTGGCGACTTTTTTCTTAATTTAAAACGGTCTGTACCTTTTAAAGTCAAGCTTCTTACTAGGCCGTTTCAAACGCAGGTTTTATAAAAAAAGGTAAATATAGTCCCCCTTTTAAAGGGTCGGTCCCTTAACTTGTTTACTATTATAATAAAGTCCTTTCTTAAGTACTAGTTATTTAATTTAATATTTATTAGTAAACTTCTTTATTCGTTTATATGTAAACTTAAGTTCGGCTTATAAGTGGTTATATAGTTCTTATATCCAGTTTACGTAAATTACAGCTTAAGGGGCACTAGTAGGTGGGCCTTAATAAAGCTTAGGCTCCTTACTGTAATTAGTAAAGAACGGTAATATACCTGTTAACTTAACTAACGTTATATTATAGGCTATCTGTGCTATTAGTAACAGTTTAAACTAATTATCTTATTTAAAGTTAACGTAGGCTTAAAGATACGTTATAAGTATCTAGTTAACTTACTTTATTTAGCCGTCCGTCTGTAGGTGGAATGCTGTTAAAAGCTTACTTTTTATACCTATTCTCTATATTAGTCCTTATTAAAACTTTAACACAATTAGCTTATCTTAATCTGTAACGATGTTATTTAATTAAAGGTGTTATAATACCACCTCTCTCTTAAAGATATAAATAAGTTATTCCGCTATTATATCCTTTAAGGTTAGTAAAAAGTAGGCCTACTTTATTAATCTGTTAATTATTATAAGGATCTAGTTATAAGTGACTCTTATAACAGGGTCCCTAGACTTTAAGATCCTAATGACGAAGTTAAGTAAGATTAAGCTTTATAACACTTATAATACAGGGAGTGGTTTAAAAAGTCTGTAAGGCTTATAACGTCAGTTTTACTTCTTATAACAGATATTACAGTTATTAACTACTTTCCCAACCAGCTTTTTTATTCCTAGGAAAGCGTACACTTATTAGGCTTATATAAGAGTCTTAACTTAGCTTATATATCCTTTAAGTTAAGACTTATAAACTTACTAAATATACTTTTTCCGTTTACTTAAATTATAAATGTACGGTTTCTCTTAATACCAGAGCTTTACTCCTGGTTTAAGCGTGCCGTCTACACCTTTTAACGGCTATTCTAACTAATAACTGGTTTTATTATAGTTTAGATATTTTAGGCACTCCTTACTATAATCTTACAGGTGCTTTAAAAAGTCTCCTAAAGGGTACTTATGTTTACAGGTTCCTTTACTAACCTTTTTACTTAAAAGTCCTGTTATTACTAATAAATGTTATATTTTATTTATAAGTTTATACAGACGTTAATAATTTATTTTAATGTCCAGTTATCTAACACTTATAACGTATACTCCAGTGTGCCGTTTTTAACTTTATTAAATATAATAACGGGGATTAGGACTGGATTAATATCCTTATAATCTTATCTCTAACTAAGAGTATTAGCTTACCTATTATCTTTTCCTTTAATATAGTAAATCTGGAAATGGAACGGGGTTATTAACTTTACCTACTATGCTTACTATAAATTAAGTTCCTTTATTAGGAAGTATTAAAGGTTATTATAGTCTAAAAAGACCTAAATTAGTTCTTCCATACCACTTAAATACAGTACTTATTTAATAAAGCATTAAATAATCGTTATTAGTTCCTTATTATAAATTAGATATTATAAGGCTAGGCCGTGGATTCCTTTTAACAGGAAGGTAATTAGGTAGCGTTTCCTATTATCTTAGACTTAGTTAAGTTCTCTATTAATTACAAACTTTAAAGAGTATATTTTAACTTAAAAAGGTTTTAAGAAATCAGGGAGGGTTAGGACTGGCACTATAATAAAGGTGTGTTTAAGGTCTTTAAACGCCTTTTACTATTTATTAGTCTACTTAAACGGCTTTCCCTTACTTATAAGTTTATAAAGTGGTTTTACGATTTTTATAAAGTACTTAATAAAACAGTGATAAAAGTTTATAAAGCTGATAAAGGCTTATAACTCTTTCTAGTTCTTTAAAGTAAGTTAATCCCTAATTACCTTTATCTTCTCTGGTTATATTTTAAGCCTTTTAAGGGTTACTTTAAACCTTAAATAATTTAGCTTTTAAATATAGAAGTGGCTTTTCTCTAGGTTTACTATTAGCTTTACTTTTTTAAAAGCTGTTAAAACCTGTTATATATGTTTTTAATATTCTTTTAAAGTTTCAGAATAAATTAAAACGTTATTTAAATACATAAAGATAAACTTATTAAGGAAGGGATAAAGAACACTATTAATAAGGCCTTAGAAAGTTATAGGGGTATTTATTAATTTTATCAGTATAATATAATATTAATAATACTTATTACAAGTCTGAAAAGCCGTTTTATACTTATCCTTTTCCTTTACTTTAATATAATTAAATCTTATAAGGAAATCGAGACTAGAAAATTAGTTCACCTTAATAATCCGTTCTTACATTTCTATAATAAGTAGTAATAGGTAACGGTTTTTAATTATATCTTTATTTAACGTTTAGTAATTAATAATTATATATAGCTTATTATCTCCCTTTTTTAAGACAAATAATACTAAGTACCCTATAGGGGATTAAGATTTTATAATAAACCCATTCTTCAGGTTCTTATTAACATACTCCCTTAAGGCCTTAACCTGTTAGGGGTTTAAGTGGTAAGGTTAAAAGTTGTGGAGCTTTACTCCTAATTTTAACTTAATTTCGTGGTCTTATAATCTATAGTCTGGTAATTATAATATCTTTTTTTAAAACAGGGTGAACTTCTTATATTTAATAAGTACCTTAAATAAGTTAACTTCTTCGCTTATCTATAGATTAGCTTTTTACTTTCCTTTACCTTTTAAATTGTTATTTAAGTAATGCGGTAGACCTTTTAGTCCTTTAACTGTCTTAATAAACCTAACCTAAACTGTGTTTAGTTTTAAGGGTTTAACGTGCTTTTAAATGCTTTATACATCTTTAAAGCAGTTTAGGGCCTTCTTAACTTCCTTTAAACGGTGATCACAGTTAAGGGACTTATTAAAGGTAAGGTGGCCACTTTACTAGTTAATTACAGGATTATACTTTTCTAGTTAGGGTAAACTTAAGATTATATTATATCTTATAACTGATATAACGTTAAAGTCCACTTATTATTTATCCTTATCCACTTTAATTAAAAGTGGTGAGTAATAGGTGACTTTACTATTATTATACTAATACAGGCCTCCTTCTCTATTCTAAATGGGAATAGCCTTTTTATACTCTTTATTAAGGAGTTTCCTTTAATTAATTAATAAGGGGTGTATTAGGTTAGAAGCACTCCCACTATTAATTACTACTTTTACCTTAAATGGCCTCCCTTTTCCGTCTGTTAAGTTAATATTAATAAAATAATATTTATACTCCTTTAATATTTAAGTTATAGTAACTATTTATCCTTAAGGTCTTATCTAGCCTAACCTTTAAGTGCCTCTCCTTTTTCTTAGGGTTTTTACTAATTAGTAAACTATTAGTTTCCGGCTTTTTTAAAGGGCCTGTAACCTTTTCTTAATTCTTTTTAGAAAAACAGCTAACTTTAATAAACTTAGTAATTAACCTTTTTTAGGTTTTCACGCTTTAACGTCCAGTTAACTTTAAACGGTATAATGTTTTAAAAATCCTTAATAAGTTAATAATACGCTTTATAAGATTAGATTACAGTAATATCTTTTTACTTTTAAATCTGTTAATAATCCTCTCACTTCTGCTATTCTTTAACTTTTCCATTAAAGTGTAATAAGTACGTTATAACTAGGTAGTTATTAAGTACCCCTTTTTACTAACATGTAGTGGGAGTTTAATTAATTATAGTAACTTTCCACTTATTATTAGATTTTCTTATTAGGGAGTAAGAGATTTAATAATAAGCTGGTTCTAATTCTACTATTATAATAATGTAATCCTGTCTTTATACACTTAGGAAATGGTTATAAAGGGCCTTAGGCCTATTATACTGGTTAAGGGTATAGTTATTATATATATAGTTAATCTATAATACGTCTTTATAATTAGGGTGGTTAATATTAACTATAGGTGCTGTAGTTATAAAGTATAGAACAGGTAACGTGACGCCCTGTTCCTTCTCTTCTTTTACTTATTTCCAGGTTTATTATTTCTCTTAAACTTCTTCTTAAAACTTAAGTAGTAATAACCCAGTTTATTTTTCTATAAAGTGGCCTTCCTTAATAAGTCAGTGTTTAAACTAATTAGTGAAGCGAACTCTATTATAAAGTTATAACCTAATTTTTATTACTTTATCTTTAAACGTTACAGTAAGACCCTTAACTTATAAGTCTTCTACTTTATCTACTAGTTTTTAATGTTTCTCTTACAGCTTTTAAACCCTTTACTAATATGCTTACTTCGTGCCTTCTTAAGGGACCCTTAAGGTATTAGTTTAAGGCACACCAGCTTTAATACAGGGTAGCTATTTAAGCTGTCCTTTTTCTAATAAGGTAAGGGTGCTGATCCACTTAACGTGCTTAAAGTGTTTAAAAGTCTTAAGGGGTACTGTTAAAAAGAACTTCCATTTCTTTAATTTAATTCTTTTAGTTTATTCTCTTTTACCTTTTAAAGCTTACTTCACCGTTTAAATAACCTAAAGGGCTAGTTCTTTAACTCCCTTTACTATCTTAGTAATTTTTAAGTTAAAGTCCTTCTTAGATTTCCTTGATTCCTAAGCCTATAAGGTGAGGTTTTTAAGGCCTGTAACAGCTAATTAAAACATCTCTTCTTAAAGTCGGTCTTTTATAACCTACACCTTTAATAGTTTTAAGTTTCTACCTTAAAGTTGGTCTTTTATAACCTATACCTTTATAGCTGACTCTTCTAAAACACCTTTAAGGATTAAATATATTACGTCTTAAGGTTCTTCTTCTCCTTCCTTATCTCCTAAGTTACACTTATTTATTTAAATGCAGTCTTTTTCGTTACCTACTATCCTAATATAAATGTCTTTAAAGTTAAACTTAACGTGCTTTCCTCCTTTTAAAACAGGTTTCCAGCTAACTTACTTTAATAACAGGTACTGTTATATTATATATCCTTTCTTATTATAATTAAAGTATTAAACTTAAGACAGGTCCCTAAGCTACTTTTACTACTGTTACTGTTAGGGCTTATTATAATTAGGCCAGTTTTAACAGTTTACTATACTGATATTTATTAATCTAAGGTGGTAATTTATTATAGTTAACTAGTTCCCCTTCTTAAGTTTACTTAGCTAGTAAAGGGTTTACTTCTTTTAAAAGTTCTTCTAATAATAGTAATTATAATACTAGTTATTAGCCTTAATAACTATCTTAATTAGCTTTTAAAGGTAGTCTGGTTGATCTTTTTAATAAAGGTCTCTAGTGACGTGCTCCTTTAAACCACTTTAAAACAGTATTATTAGGGCCTTTTAGTTAAGCTTAATCTTTACTACTTTTAGTTTAAAGTGTGTAAAGAACTTAAGGACTAAAGATATCTGTTTTAAGGTTATAAGCTATTACTTAACCTGCTTTAAGGCGTTTAGTTCTTTAAACTTAGTTTAAAGTTAATTAATAAATATATTAAAGTTATTAAAAAAGGCTTAAGTCTTAAGGGCCTCCTTATATGTTTTATCCACAGAGAGGTTATTAATTATTTTCACATAAGGTTTATATTAGTAAACAGTTACTCCGTTTAATAGGGCTCTGGTAAACTTAACCTTTCCTTCTTCTTTAAAGAATTACTTATTATAATAGGTGATATAGTTTTAAAGTTAAGCTATCTATAACTCTAACTACACTAAGTCTCCCTTAAAGTGTAATAATAGGGGGAGTTTTACTTACTTTTTTTATAAGCCCTTTAGGTTATTATTCTCCAGCTTAATAACGTTAAGTTAAGCTTAGAGTTTTTTAATAAGATTAATATGGCTTTTAATGTCTTTAGGGAAGGTTTTATTAAACTCCTTAACTAATCCTTACTAGTTAAGGTTTAAGTTTTTAAGGCGTGTAGCTAACTTATTAATAGTAAGGAGTTAAGGTTAGGCTTACACCTCTTTAATCTCCTTACCTTTTCCTAAGGTTAATATATTAGTAAGAGGGGGGAGGTGTTTAGGAATTTAATAAATAATATTTAAAACTGAGACGTTAATATCGTATTATAACTTACATTTAATACAGGCCTTAAAAGGACTAGTGCGGGTTAAGACAGAACGTATAACAGGACGTTAACAGGTAGGGGGCGTTCTGAAGACAGCTTATTAAGCTAGTACTTTTAAATAGGGGGTTTAATATTACTGTAGGTTGCTGTCATTATAATGTATAAAGGTAAGTCTGAACAGTAGGATATAAATGAATAATTAAATACTAGTGTGAGGAACTAAAGTCCCTTACGGTGGTTATAAGCATAATTATGGCTATCTATACTAACTAGCTAGAGGTACCTTATACCTTTACTTAGTGGTCTGTTACTTAGTGAGGAATTAAGTAACCTGCTACTAAGCACCTTTTACTTAGAGGTCTTATAGATGCTTAATAGGTGAGCACCTTTACTAAGACTGAGCAACTGCTGGTTAGTCGTAGGGGCTTCGGGTCTTTACACCCCTAGCCCAGTGCGCAGTACCGTGCGTACTGTCTTCCTGCACTGTTCCTTGTGCGGGGGATCCGTCGGGCCGCTCCGGCCCAAGTGACGGCCTGCAGGGTCGTCACAATATCTTAAAGTGCTAGTAAACTGGCTTTAAGGTAGTTCTTATATTACTATTAGGTTGTAATTACTTTATATTTTTAATACTTTATTAAGTTTTACGTCCTTATTATTAATGTTTTAATACAGTACTTTTAACTTTATTAACTGTTTTAAAAGGGGCTGCTTATAAGTAGTGATATAGCTAGTTATAAGAGTTATTAAACTTTATTAATAATTACTATTAATCTTATTAAGGCTCCTGTAGGCTGCTGTTTAGGTAAGGTTAGTATAGTCTTTAAGGTGTTACTGGAGCTTAGTAACTTTATATATTACGTAATACTATTACTGTTAAGTATTCCTACTTTCTTTAAGAGATTAGGTCTCCTTACCTTAACGTATAGGATTTATCTTCTCTTATTAGCTACTTAGTTTCTATATCCTTATATAACTTTATACTGGTTAACTATAGTGCGTTTACGTTTAGTGATAAGGGTAAAGTTTAGGTTCTGCTTATTCCTTTCCTTATACGGTTTTTTATACGTTATAGCTTTATTAAGGAAAATCGCTCTAATATATTTACGGTCCTCCTTTACTACGTAATAATCCTTATGGAAAGCTAGGTGGTTACCGTTACAGTTAACGTATATTAGCTTATATTATTCTAACTTTAATTTTATTAAGTAAGTTACTTCTTATTCACTAACCTTTATACTATTTATATACAGTACTCTTACGTATAGTAAGTAATGTAATATCTCCTTACAGAACTTCACTTTATATCCTTATTTATTATAGTTAAAGTATTAGGTTATTTTCACTTCGCTTTTATAACGTTTATAAAGGAAATACTTATATTTTATAATTATACCTTTCTTAATTAAGCTAATAGTGTCTTTTAAGTTATATACTTTAATAATAAACTGTATAATAGGGTTTAGTTTATTATTAGGTTATTTACAGCTTTACTTATAGTTAATTTTACTAATCTGCACGTTATTATAAGTGTTAAGGTTTTCTATTATCTAACCTTTGTTTATTATAAAGTTATAACTGTTAATAAGTTTAGTACGTAATCCCTTCACTAACACTCCATAAGTATATCACTTAAGGATTACTCCCTTTCCTAAAGCTTAATATACTTAGCTTTTATTATTAAAGTTATTATACTATTCTTATTTATCTTTTTTAAACGTAATTACTATATTATTAGATTATTAAAGGAGCTTTACCATTATTATACTTATCTTCTTAATATTCTAATTACCCCTTTATATAATCTTTATAAGGGTGTTATTCTCTAAGTTTATATTTATAATTATAAGCTCCTTAAAGGCCTTTTTAAGTATATGGTACGTGTAGGTTACATTTAAGGTTAAGGCAGTTATATTTTCTAATTAGAGCGCCCCTATATAAGTGTAGGCTTTATTAAGTCCAGTCTTCTAATTAACCGCTTTTTCAATTTTCGTTACTTTTTAAGGATCTTTTAAATGCTTATATTAGTAATGTTATTAATAATGGTGGTTAAATTAATAGGTGTTTTCAGGACGCTTATAACATATTTATATATCTGTTCTGTCCTGAAGACAGCTTTAAAATAAGCCTTTATAGCTTTAAAGATCGCTCCGAACGTACGCTTTTCAGCTCCCTTACCTATTATAACGTCTTAGAAGTTTTTATAAAGATTTTCCTTCTAATTATTCTTTTACTTCCCCTTTACGATTAGTCTATAAGCGTGCTGTAAGCGCTACAGCTCGCTTAACCCACTTTTCTGTTAAAATTTCCTTATCGGTTCGGATAGACGTTTTCGCCCTTAAAAGAGGGTTTAACGCTATTGCCAGCCGCGCCTTCGGTACGCGATCGGTGCGCTATCACTACGCGAGGCATTTTAGGTCGCTGATTCCAAATCCGTTGTCTAAACAGTTTTTAGGGTTTTATAGCGTAAGAATTCAGCCTTTTAGTGGTAAAGTGTTTCACGTATCTTTAAACAAATAGAGAAATTCCAACTTACTGATATATATAATACTTATCTATATTAACTGTTTAATCTAATAACTATATCCCTTTTTCAGCAGCTTAAAATAATTAACATTTAAAGGCTAAAGTAAGTGTAAGGTATATATAGGTATATAAAGCGTAATAATATTATATACTTAGTAATAAGCCTTAAATTTATTAGAGTAATAGCTCTTATAGCTGTTAAGGATTAGAAGTTAATATTTACTATTTATACGAGACGATATATGTAAATCGAAATACCAAATCTAATTCATACCTTCCTTATTTATAATTTAACTATTATCAGTTATTATAATACATTAGGTAGTTAAAAGGTTGTATTCTTAATACTAATTAGTAAAGTAGTATTACGTAATTAAGATGATAAATAATGGGATAACTTAACCTTAAGAATTCACCCCTTAGATAACTATAACCTACTTTTGATTATCAAGCTAGGCCTATTTAGCCCTACTATAGCTATCTGAGGTAGTAATTATTATAATAAGAGTGATAATGCTTATTATAAAGTTAGTCTTGTCGAAATTATACACATCTTTATTAAGGATACCGTATTTAGCCTTTATATTATATATTAGGGTAAATTACTTACTAATAATCTTTAAATCTTCACATTTAGCCCTTTAGTAATCGTATTTACACGATAAACGCCTTTAAAGCTCTGGTTAGCGGTTAACAAAGTTATAAGCCTAGCGTTTACTAATAAAGAGCACGTTACGTTCGCGTAACAGTTGGTTATTTATATCTTCTACGTAATAAAGTTAAGAGTGGAATGCGTGTGTATATAGTTTAGAAATGTATTAAATAATTGTATTCTTTTATAAATCTGTAAGCTTATGTGAGTTAGCTAGAATATCGCGTTGTAAAAGCTGGCTGTCGTGCCGGGCAGAGAGGGTTATAAGAGGTATATTATATATTATAGCAACGTGTTAAAGAGGAAGTTTTAGATCTTTTTAAAGAGCTTAAATGGTAAGAGTAAGCCTTGATTCTTTTAGAAGCGAATCTATTACGAATTTGTAGTAGGATTAGTGAAAGAGGTAAGAAGGTCGCGTTACGGTAAGAAAGTGTACCGTTCGCTTATCAGAGCCGTTAAAATCTTCTGAAAAAGACTACTAGCTTTAAGGTATCTTTGCTGAAATTCAGCAGCTTTTATTAATCAGAACCGTTTATTTTATAAAACGTTTAAAAGTTAAGAAAAAGCTTATAGATACTAAGTGGGTTTTAAAGAAGAAAAAGAACTAGGAAAATTAAATAACGAAAAGTGCCAGCTAATAATATAAGGGTTTAAACAATTACTTAAAATCGATTTATAAAGACTTTATAACTACTACAGTATTACTAACCTAGCCAATTATACTAGTTATTACAGCTGTTAAGGACCTAAAAATCGAACAGATTGATTTTATAAGAGCCTTTCTAAACGCTAACTTAAACACAGAGATTTATATTGAAATTCTAAAGGCCTGTATAAGTATAATATTGGTAATTTAAAGACTTATAACTTACTAAAAAGCTACAGTTGAAATGCTTTTAAAGACTAAGTTATGTTACTTAGAAAGTCACTATAGATCCTAAAACATACTCCTTACTTTTAGTAACAAAAAGTATTAACATTAGTTTAAACTCTTAGTTATAAGCCTTTAACCTTAAATATAGTAACCTATTATAATCTAAAGATTAGAACTTTTATCATCAGCTACGTTAACGACTACTTTTTGATTAAACCTTTTGTAAAAGCTATAAGGGCACTGAAGCGAAGTATTACAAAAGCTTATGATATAGAAGATGTAGGCCTTGTTTAGTTCTTCCTAAGTGTTTAAATCGAACGTAATAAGCTTAAACGACTCCTTTAGATTCACTAAAAGGACTACATTTCAAAGGCTGCAAAGCACTTCAGAGTCTCTGTAAACAGCCTTGAAACACTATTCTCCCTAGGCCTTATAGGTTTTACCTTAAAGTTTATAGTGTTTAATAACATTAAAAAACACTTATATTAGTAGTTAATTAGTATTAATATAGACTTTATGACTTAGACTTAACCTGATATTGCTTTTTCAATACAGTGGCTTTTTAAGCACTTATAATAGCTTACAGTTAGCTACTTAAAGGCAGTTAAAAGGCTGTTATTATATTTATACAGTAATATGGATCTCGCTATTTAGTACAGACTTATAAAGCTCTTATGGACCTTGTAAGGCTTACAGAACTAAAGGGCTGTACTGATAGTGATTTCACAGGCTGTAAGACCTCTATTCGCTCTACCTATAGTTACTTATTTACGATAGCTAATGGCCCTGTTAGTTGGAAATTAAAGCAAGCCTTTACAGTAGCCCTCTTTACTTTGGAAGCCGAATTTACAGGTTTTATAAAAGGCATTAAAGAGGCTCTCTGGCTTAAAGGGCTGTACAGTAAAATACAGTGCCCTATAAAGGGCCTTACTTTACTGTTAGGCGATAATAAAGGCGTAATAGAAACAGCTTATAACCTTAAGCACTACAGCTGAACTAAACACACGTTGTTAAAGTTTTAGGCTGTTTAGGAGACTGTTTTAAAAGGCTATATAGCTGTAAATTACGTACTTACAGTAATGATACTAGCTAACGGTCTTATTAAAGCCCTTACTCCTGTAAAATACCAAGCCTTTATAAAGCTCTTAAACCTTTATAAGCCTGAACCTTAATAAGCTTTAAACGGGGACTTATAACCTGTAATTCCTACAGTTATAAAGGGGGTGTTAAATTATAATACTTGGAATCATAGTAGCTATAAGGCACGTAGTATAGCTGCAGGGCACGTTTGCATGCCTTGTAACACACCTTTTGGAAGGTTGGCAGTTCTCACTGCTAGGGGGTTGGAAAAGGGGCTCCCAGAGCCCCTGAACATGCCCCTGAACGTGCCTCTAAGCTTGGAAGATTCTAGAAGTTAGATTTGTAAGCCTCTGAAACCTTTCGAACTCCTTAGAACACTAGGAGCCTACAGGCCCCACAGAGCTCTTACAGCACTATTCCTTCTTTGTATTA
>Ga0247760_1001586_pt1 | contig 20426 bp, 10 predicted proteins | sample UWRJL171409R4_FD_179936 | JGI IMG/M metagenome (GOLD analysis project Ga0247760, IMG submission 179936) | Plant litter microbial communities from Arlington Agricultural Research Station in Wisconsin, United States - UWRJ-L171-409R-4 | ecosystem: Environmental > Terrestrial > Plant litter >... | reverse complement strand
GTGCTCCTCGTCGGAGGGCTTGTTGTTGGCAGTCGAGAGGTCGGTCACGTCCTTGGTGTTGCCACCAGCATTGCCCTCCCACGGCAGGCACTGGGCCTTGCAGATCTCAAAGTGCTCCTTGGGCACCTTGATGGTGTCCTGGATGCCCTTGACGTCCTCAATGATGGTGGCGGACAGGCCGAGAGGGACGTGCCACTCAATGTGGCAGTGGAGCAGCCAGACACCCGGGTTGTCAGCCTTGAAGCGGATGATGGCCGAGCTACCACCCTCAACGTTGATAACATCACGAACAAGAGCGTCGTCCTTGCACTCAACAGCGGGAGCCTTGCCAGCCTGGGGAGCGCCACGCGAGCAGACCTGGAAATGATGGCCGTGGAAGTGGAAAGGGTGGTGGGCGGGGTGCAAGTTGTTGAGGATGATCTCGACAACCTGATCCTTCTTGACAATGAAGGGGTTGACCTCGCCGTAGATGGCCGGGTTAGAGGCATCCTTGCCCGTCGACAGGACCGAGTAGAGGGTGGGCACCTTCTGGTGGATGTAGGTCTTGCCGTTGATGGTGGCGCGGGGCGGGTTGGTGCCGTCGGCATTGATGTTGAAGTCCATGGTCAGCTTGATGTCGCTCTTGCCGAGAGTGACCTGCTTGTAGGGGCGGAGAGTGAAGTCGTTGGTGATCTTGCTGAAGTCGGCATTGCTAACAAGGACCTGCGTGGCCGCCGGCTTGGACGAGTCGTAGCGGAGCTGGGCAGTGACGTTAAAGGGGAAGCCGACAACGGGCGGGTTGGCACGGAAGTTGGGGTTGACGTCGAAGATACCAGTGATGGCGTAGTTCTTCTCCTTGGTGCTCTTGGCCGTGACGATGACCGAGTAACGCTGGGCGGGTGTGACGTACAGCATCTCAGCCTTGGTAGACTTGGTGTCGACACCATCGGTTTCGATAATCTCAACATCGTTGTCACCAAAAGCCAAGATACAACCAGCCAGGGCAGACATGTTGATGATGCGGAACTTGTACTTCTTGCCGGGCACAAGATCGTAGGTAGCACCCGCGCCGTCGTTGATGAGGCCAGCGACGGGCGGTGGCGGGCGGCCACCCAAGCTCGGGTTGAAGACGACAGTGTCGAGGATAGTCGGGACCTCAGTGTTGTACCAATCTAGGCTACGCATGAGATTCTGTCACGCTAACAGACCAAGAATGGAAACTTACCAGACAGAGTGATGAGGTACTCCTTCTCGTACTTGCCGGCATAGGGATCAGGGTGAGAGTAACCGTGCTTGACAATCAGGGGGCCGCGGAGACCGTCGGGGTACTGGGTGCCGACGTGGGAGTGATACCAGTAGGTGCCGGGGTAGTTGACTACGAACTCGTAGGTGAAGCTCTTTCCCGGCGGGATCGGGCACTGTGTGGCACCGGCGGGGCCGTCCATCTCGTTGCTGCCGATCTGGTGGAGACCATGCCAGTGGATGCCCGTGGTCTCGTTGCCGAGCTTGTTGTTGACGGTGATCCGGACGGTGTCACCGACGGTGGCCTCGAGGAGAGGCAGAGGCCATTGGCCGTTGATGCCAATGACGGGGCGGGCAACGCCGTTGGGTGAGCGGTTGACCCAGCCAATGTCCCAGTTCTTCTGCACTAGGGCCGCGAGGGCCGGGGAGCAGGCCCCCAAGAAAGCGAGTGACTTGAGCATTGCAGGTGTGTACACTTATTACTAAAGTATTAAATGAACGCGAGAAGAAAAAAGATAGAATATAGTTGGTTGATTCTCGCTCACCCCAATCTCAAACGAGTGACTGAAAGGAATGACGATGTGGTTGATGAAGGAGAGAGAAGGAAAAGGTAACATCAGGAGCGGCGGACTTGCATCTCTTATCAGTGTTGGAGTGGCCTGGCATGCCATCCCCAGACCCCCCCGAATGCGGCAATGAGGCTTGAGGACAGAGACATGTCGACGCAGGGGGGGCTGCAATAGGGGCGACATGGAGCACATGGTTGGGAGCGTCCGCAATCCAACAGAAAAAAGGCTGGACCCTCTCTCTGGTCGGTCGTCTTTTGGCCGTGAATGCGTGGAAATTGGCCGCGTTCTGGCGATCCCCATCACCGTCTCAGCAGCTGTGCAGTAGGTTGTGCAGCGATGTGCTCCCCACAAGACCTGAAAGCATGTTAGCCCCCCACAAACCCCTGGCTTGGACCCTTGCTGCCACCCCGGTTCTGCGACAGGGGTCTCTCTTGTCCCTTACCGGGTTCAACTGCAGGGGAGACGCTGGGGCCTGCCAAGTTTGGCGCGAGGGCGCTCAGAAATGAAATGAGCTCCTGTCAGCCGCAGGCCATGATGTCACGTCCGAGGCCACTCACAACCCCGGCGTGGCGTCCATCTTTTGCCCAAAACTTCGTGTTTGCCACGAGACCATGTCGAGCCGCTGCAAATCGCCATCCACTCCTCGAATCAGCATCGTCGCCCCCTGAAATAGCGCGTCCATGCTCTCGTCTCTTTTTCGCCTAGGTCGAAACGCTTTTGATGCTGTTGATATGCCCGTCGTCTCCTTTCGCGGGTCTGCCACGGGCCTCAATTTTCTTTTTTGTCGCATTTGGTAGGAGGGCGAAACACAACAGTTGAGCAACGGCGACGCCATTCACCCCGCGCTTCCAGGAAGGCGGTGCTGTTCCGTGCTGTTCCGTGTTACGGTGCCATTCTGAAATTGGTTTACTGCGTGGGTGGAACCACACAAGCTTTTTTGAAGCCTGGGCGTGCAGATTTAGCGACCATCGACCAAGTGCGAATCCAAGGTTGCGCTCGGATCCGCGGCACTCTCTGGTTGACTGCCTGGTCATCACGGTTTACGAAAGACGGCATTCGTCGTTGGAATGAAATTCCACGTGCTTCCAATCTGTCGACCGTCTGACTCTTTGCTGACGGTCAAGTTTTTTTTCCTAATCATTGACCAATTTTGCACGGAGATTGAAGCACTAGCGCTGCACGCCACTGGCCTGATGGCAATCGTTCTTGCCTGGCAGCCTGACGGTGGCAGGCGGCGAGGGAGGATGAAGCGCGTCGCGCCTTCCGGCAATCCTTCGGACATGGGAATCCTACGGCACCCGCATCCAGCAGTCCCGACCTCTGCAATTCTTCGACCAGTCTGACTGCTGGTTGAGGGAGATCGCTTGGCAGCTTTTCAGAAGGCTTGTTGATCCCGCAAGATCACAGGAGCGGCACGGTTGGGCCCCACGCGGCATTCAATGTTGACCGTGATTTTGGATCTAAAACCTGAGGAATTTGGTGACAGCAGTTAGCTCTCTGCCGTTTTCTACTCAATGTTCACCCTTCTCAAAGTACGATCCGAAAGCAAGCACATTCTCTGCCCTCCTAACTGCTCATCTCATGTCATGTCCAACCAGCGGCAAGCGAAACTGACGGGAATTGGGCACACCGCACCGCGCACGAATGCTGGGGAATTCAGGGGAGAAATGCAGGCCGCCCGAGCGTCCACCAGTCGTGTGTCCACTGCAGTTGGCGCTAATCACTGCAGGCAGTCAGTGATGTGACGGAAAATACCGTCCCTCCACACCAAACAGTGCCAATTTCGCCACTGAAAACCTTGTTATCTTTCACAATCCAGCCTGATAGACTGTGTGATGCCAATTCCATTGAACGCCAACCGAGCATATATCGATTCCCGGGACTGGACGTTGGAGGTTGAAATGACTTGGCGCGGAAGGAAGAAAATTGTGGGATGGTGTCCAGGCAATCAATTTCCCCCGTCCCGGTTCCGGCTTATCGGATCCGTCCTGCGAAAAACCGCTATAACCTGCGAATCTTAACACGCCGAGTTCAGGGGGGCCACAGATCGATTCCAGGGCGCAAACTGCTTGCGGAAATTCAGCGAAAAATCTTCATCGTTTTCCGCTTCGTCAGCACCGGTGATGGCAAATTCTCATTGTGATGCTTCATTCAATCTAACCAGCATTCTTTTCTTTGCATCCATCTGATGATCCTACACTATTTCTAGTGCTGTTCCCCCGCGATATGAGCCAGGGGCTGGGGCTGGGGCTGCTTGTTTGGTGAGGGTGGTTGCGTTGCGTTGCATTGATGCAATGCCGTTCCCGCAGTCGGTTCCCGTTCATTAATAAAGCTTGGCCTAAACTTGGAATCCTGTTTGCCCACGGGCATTACAGGGGACTGTGATAACATGCACACATGCCAAAACAATAGAGACGTGCATCCATCATTATCTCACAAAGAACCGACCTATTCCATCTTCTTTGTCGTGTCGTGGGTTTTACCTAACAATGCCTTTCGCGTGGTGATGTACATCTATTTTCCCCGCATGCAAACTGATGCCATAACCGTTGCGCGTGCCATGTCTTTACTGGTCAATGACTTGTGACAGGCAGATCTTTATGCCACAAACAACTGCGTGCAACATCCCACATATTGACTTGACGCCAGCCGCGAATTCATACGTATTCTAGTAGCCTTGAGCCTCCAATGAACACAAACCCAACTGTCTGAACTGCAAGTGCGGTAGGTACACACTTCTCACCAAACGAAACTGGCTTTCGTTAGTAGAAATGAAGGTGTTACACATTTGACAGAAATCATTTGGTTACCTAGGTTCTCAATTATTCATTTCTCATTCTCGATCATGTTGCCGTGAGTCGGGACTCTATCTCTGTATAGTTGTATACATGCATGCCCAGATTACCATTTGACGCTTTGCCCATCCAAGAATACAAGAGGGATCTGCCGTATATCAAATCTTAAACCGTCCACATAACCTTTCTCTCTCTCTAGATGCCATCGCACAAATAAGACCTCAAATCCTACCGCCGGGTATTTTTCTACTCTCTCTCTCTCTCCGTACTTCTCTCCCTTATACGAGGTAAAATCACCACTGAAAAGTCTTTTGAATCCCCTCCCTCCCCGTTTCCCAATCTTCGACCGTCAAGAAACGAATCAAGGCGCCCCTCTCGCCCGCCAATTCCAGCCTAACTTCCCTTAACCTCTTTTTCGCCGCGGCTTCGCGATTTTCCCCTTGTAGTTGTGCGGCGCGGACTAATTCCTCTTCAATCTCCATGGTTTGCGCGGCGATTCGTCCCGTCAACTGGCTATCCCAGAGTCCTTCTCTTCGGGATGTTCCCAGGAGGAGATTCAAGGCCCGACGTCGAATCCGGGGGTTCCGACATCGTGCGGTGATGGTATGTAAGGGCATGACACACCCTAATCCAGAAAAACACGTAGCTTGGGTTTGGTCTCCGGAAAGAATCTCCTCGCAGTGGTGGAGCATGTTGTCGAGATCCGATTCGAATTCGTCAAACGCGGATTCGCGTTGTTCCGGGCGGAGAGCGGCGTTGAGGCGAGAGCGGACGGAGATGAGAATGTGGTAGACGCGCAGGACGAGGATGGCTTTGTGGGTGTCGGTGTTGGTGTGGGCGTCGGGTTTGGGGTTCAAATGACTGTCCGAGTCGGATCCCGATTCGGGGGATGAGGATTTTCGGTGTTGGTTTTGTTGTTGTTGTTGTTGTTGGTCTTGCTCGGTCAGTGATGCAGCAAATACTTCGAGGGCACTCTCGCTGCTGATGAGGGCGCGGCAGAGGGTGCTGTGGCGGGCAACAATCTCGTCTACCCGCTCGGGAGTGGTGGGTGGGTTGATCTCGGCGTCTTGGTGGAAGGCGAGCTGGGCGTTGTAGAGTTTCTCGACGTAGCTGTGGGCGTCGGCTACTGAGGTAAACACGGTTGCGGGTTTGATGTCTGGGCATGCGAGGAGGTCTTGTGAACCTGCCTCGAGTGCGGTGAGGTTGATCATGGTCCGGAGCTGGCCGTATGATGACGCAAGAAGCGCCCGGAGATGTGAGAGTGGGATGGGGTAGCTGTGACCAGGGCTAGGGCTGTGTTCCTCTGCACGGTTTTCGAAATCCTGCAGAACCTTGACGGCGGACCGGACATGCTGGATGGCCTCGGCGAGATGACCTCGCATGCTCGCAAAGTGGATGAAAAGGATGGACGCGGTGAGAAGGCGGTATACCTTCTCGGCCGGCTCTTGATGGCCACCAGGACCAACACCCGAAGGAGCGGCGAGCAGGCGGATAGAGCGGTTACATTGTTGCAACGCAAACTCGGTGCTTTCCAAGTAGGTCTTTTCTAATCTCTGGCGCGAATCGTAAGGGGCAGCCTCAAAAGCCTCGTAGGCTGCGCCGAGTGAGATGACGAGATGACGGATGGCTGGATCGTAGATGGCCGCCTGCATAACTTCTCGCCCCCAGAAGGACAGGTTAAAGTGCTTGCCTAGTGACCTCCCGGTGCGTGACTGGAAGTAGTGGAAGCTCCGCTTTTCTGCCGCTGAGGCAAACAGGCCGGACCCGGTTGGAGAGATGAATAGCATGCCCGCGGGGGACGGGCTTGGGGTGCGGGATGTGTAGCCGCCACATTGCCGATTCGTGTTGGTGCAACGATTGCAGTAGGGCTTCGCTTCGTCGCATTTCACTTTTCGGGCTCTTCATGTGGGGGACAAGTGTTAGCAAACGGTGCAAAAGTACCGGGCGTCTGGTAGTTCCCGTATTTGACTGGATTTTCCGGCATGCTTACTTGCAGGTGGCACATCCCGTCCGAACCTTGGTGTGAAACTTAAACGTGCGCTTGGCCAGTTGCGGTTCCATTCCGACTGCACAAATTGTGTTTCTTGCTGCGTGCGATATGCGGTTGGCGTGTCGACTGGCTGTGTCTCGAGACTCTGACAGGCTGCGATCCGATGAGCGAACGGCGCGAACCCCCCGTTTTGAACCCCAGCTCGGATAAATCATGTGACTTTATGCGAGCCTTTGAATGCGATGTTGTGGGCGGCCTGAAGGATTGTGGCTGTGGCACTGTAAGCTGTGCATTGTGGATACCAAAAGAGTGGCGAGTACGCTAGGCAATCTTACTTTGCCATTAGCGATTTAGGCTATTCAACCCCATTAGCACTAACAGAATATGTTGCTTCTATATCCTGCATTAACAGTTCCGCTTGATCGTCCATCCAGTGCAACACCGCCAGAGATCAGGCAGTGACATTTCCTCAGCTGTGGCTAATGAACACTATGTTTGTCCCTTGGCGAGGCAGATACAGAACTTGCAACTAGTTTACCAACGACTCAAGCCAACTTAACTAGAGGCCTCCTTGTTAGTTGACTGTCCTAAACCTTTAGTCTCAGGCAACGTTGCCAACTATTGTCTTGGATCTTGGACACTGAATGCAACAGTGGAACCTTGAAATCGGGTCATTTCATTCATCTCATTCCGTTTTTATCATCTACCTAGCTGATGGAAACATGTTACAATCACCGCAATAGCTACTGGTAATCCAATGTCGATACCTACACCCAACGCGATCTTGGCGCTGGAACTAAGATCGCCACTATTCCCACCATTCCCGCCATCTGCCGCAAAACATGAAGGAATGTGGTTGTTCCATCAGAAACTTCAACAGTTAAAGTTGGATCCACAATTGTTGGGACGTTTGGAACAGAAATGGTTACCAGCGGTAAATTTATCGAAAGCGACCAGTTTTGGTGGGTTCAAACAGAAACAGGTTATGTCATGTCGAGCTGTGCTAAGATAGGTAAGGTACCTAAGTAAAACGCACTTTTGGACTGCTACATGTAACATGAATAAATAGCGCGAATCTGGCGGCGATCGAAGACGGTGATAACGCGCAACCACTTACTTGTTAGTATTGAAAGTGGACTCCGAGGTACTTTGTGGCAATGGCGTGTTGAGATTGATCCGGGCGGCAGAGGCAGTTATCGAGATTGATACGGTTCTCTACAACCAAGGCCTTCGATGAATGAAGGAGATCTGGACGCGCCGCCTGGCAGCACAGCAAATGCAGCCCTTGGCACGTGGCCGAAGGTTTGTGTATGCCGGTTCGCTATGAACTTATATTTCCCCAGCGAAGCAACATCCGTAGCCATGTTGGTGACTGGATTCCCAGGGATAGTAATTGTAACAGAAATCTGATTCCATAGGCAATGACTGAAGAGTTGTTTGTCGGTGGGTGAGTGAAGAAGAAAGGTAAAGGTGTATCCAACTTGAGGTGGGTAGAGGGCGTCGTCCATTTGGCTTAATACGGCATACCTGAGCCATGAGGTTACATGTACCAATCACGTTCATCTAAATCAGTCGATTTTGTTGACAGCTCATCAGGCAGGACGGTTGATATTTAACTAATACATGCCTTGGGGGATCAGTCCGCCAGGAGAAACGCCATGTCAATATCTGGAAGGCAGAATAACCATCCGTTACAAATAAAGCACTTAGCGAACCAATGTGAGGGAGGGCTGAAGGTCAAAATGACACCCGTGAGGTGGAGCCTAGGTAGTTTGTCTCCCATGCTTCGACAATAGGCGAGAGATACCGAATTCGACTGAGCTTAGGAAAGAAAGACTACAATTAGAACAAGACACAAAAGAAATGAGATCTAGACATGTAAAAAGCCAAACCTACCAACTCCAGCCCATGCCCTAATGCAAATCCATGATGCCATTTTTTGCCATATACTTTTGACAATTCACCAAGTGCTGCACCTGTTCGCCAACCTCCCCTAACCTTCCTAGCACCTTGCGATTTCCATCCTCGAACCCTAGCAAGGTGTAGGGAATCTTGGTCTCAGCACAGAACTCCTTCACCAAGACCTGTAGCCTTCGCAAGTTGTGTCTCGGCACGCGTGGAAACAGGTGGTGAACCGCCTGGAACTGCAACCCTCCGTGGATCCAATCTAGCCACGCCGGGCAGTCCACATCCATGGTAGTGCGCAGCTGGCGTTGAGCAAATGACTCGCTCTCGCCCAGATCCGACGTTGACATGCCCCAGTGCGACAGGGTGATTTGCACATGCAGCGGCATGGTGACAATGTGTGACACGAGCACAAACCCCACACGAACGCTCCACGTCGGCAGCGTCCGCCACAGCAGCAGGTAGCCAAAGATGTACCAGTAGCAGGACATGCCGAAGATTTCCGCCGGGCGGATCCACCACGCAGTGCTCCCACCAATATCAGATGACTTTCCAGACAAGACGTGGAGCCACGAGAGAAGATAGAGGTTGAACCTAGCAATGCCCATCACTGGGTAGTAGGTCCACTTCTGCAGTGGGACGATCAGGTCCGCCGCCTTATCCCAGGGAAAGTTGAAGTCATAGTAGGTCGAGCGAATTCCGCGGAAAAAGCTCGGCGTGGTCGCAAAAAGTGGCACGTTCTGGATGTCGGGATCATGCTCCGGGTGGTTGGTGATGAGGTGGTGGACATTGTGGCTGCGCTTCCACCAGCCAATGGACAGACCGCAGCAGAAATCGCCAATGAAGATGCCGATCATGGAGTCGATTTCAAAGTTGCCGGTAATCGCTCGGTGCCCGGCGTCGTGCGCCGTGAACATGACTTGGTGCCAGAAGAGGCCGAGGAAGAAGGCCGAGGTGAGGTAAAACTCGTTGTAGAGGAAGATGGCAAAGAGTGAGAAGAGCAGTGAGTAGCGCGTGGCCTCCTTGGCGTACTCAATGTAGCGGCACTCGTAGAAGCCTTCCGCCTGCACGCGCTCTGCAAGTGCCTTGTACTTGGCGGCGATGGAGTGTTGCGTGGTTGCATCGACTGGTGGGTAGGTGACATTGTCTCGAGCAATGTCTTGCTGCTCGGCCCATGAGATGAAAGTCGATCTTTTCCCAAGAAAACCCTCAGTGGTATTGCCAGGCGAATCCTCGCTGCTGATTGACGATATTGAAGTCGGGAAGCTGACCTCAGAAACATTGCCAATGCTGTCGCCCAGAGCACTTTCCTGGAACGAGTCGAGAGAGTCGACGGGCGACTGCGGCACGTCGTCGTCATCATCGTGGAACACGCCGCCCCTGATTGGTGGGGTTCTGTTGTCCCAAATCCCTGGCATCTTCCGGCCAATCCTGAAGGCTTTCATGGTTTTCCACTGCGCCTCCTTATGGGATCTGCATGCATGTCAGCCTGCATCCCGTCATTGCACAAGTTGGAAACCCGGCGGGAACGGAGCCATTGATATTCCGTTTGCGAATGAACAGCGTCATGAATCGATTTTTGGGGATGCGACTGGAAATACTCACGCTTTGATTTCATCTGTCGCATCTCTGCCAACCATGTGCAGAATGGCCAGGCGACCACCAGGGTGCTTCTGTATCCACGAGTCCAGCTTGAGGACGTAATCTTCGAAAATGACAATGATGTGGCCTTTGGCGATCAGGGCGTCGATTTCCCTCGCGGGAAGGAGCCCATCGCGCTCCATGGTTGCTTGATTGGGAGGTCCAGGTGGGGATTGAGCAAAAGAACGTCGTCGACAGAGAGATTGTGGAGAGCACACCTCAATTGCTGCTGCCGGAGAAGCTCAAGGTCGAACACAAATTAGGAGCGATTCCTGGAAGGTATTTTTTTTTTTTTTTCGATGGTCTGGACCGCGAGGGGAAAAAAGTCGGCCAGGGGACGGGGCGCAGCGTGGAGGGAAATCTCTCAAACTGCCAGCAGGTCTAGCCGAGAAGAGATTCGGTGGATAGGCGGCCGCTTGGGACCTTGGCGTGCTGGGACGAGACTTTTTGTTCCGCCGTGGCAATCGTGGCAATTACTTCGGACTCTGGGAGGAAGGAGCAAACAGGCGACGGGAGTCCATTGTGGGCAGGTGCGCCAGAGACGTGGCATCGTCTCCTGCCGAAACGGGGCCGAGGCGAGAGGAAGTCTCATCTCCTAACGCCAAGCCACCCGAACCTAATCTTGCGCTGCGTGCAATACTCGCCTATGTCTTGGGACGTGGAGTAAACGAGAAGAGTGGATTTCGTGGCGCGGTCTAGGCCAGGCACTGGCCAGGCACTTTGCTGCCCGTTGCGGGGATTTGGGACCAAGATGCTGGGAAAATGCTGCAAACTTCACGGTTCATCAGCGCATTCGCAACGTTGCATGTTGGGGAACCTCGAGTATAAAGACGCGAATTGAATAATGAAAAGCAATACATACCTTATTCACAAAACATTAATCGCATACTTCGCACATAAGGTCAATCAATCGACTGGTAGGACAAGAAAAAAACATTGACAGCCGTCATGGATGCGCTAGCCCCAAACGCCGATACGCCGGGTTGTAGAACGGAGGATGCCGTTTGATTGGTTTTCGCAGCAGCTTTTTTTGGATAAAGGCAAATTAAGTACCCCCATGGGTATCAAATGATCAGGATCTCTTCGGAAACTAGTTGTCGCCAGTATTACGGGACTTCCCGCTGAAATCTTTCATTGAGGGCACATTGCCGATTTTGCACGTGGATGCACCGGCACTATTGTGCAAAACCACCTTTGGGAGAGCCCAAAAAAGCGTAGAAACAAATTGAAAGCAAGAAATTGCAGGCGAAACAGAATGCATGAATATCTTTGACAATCAAGGCGGTGTTGTTTGCAGTGATCACAAGACAGGACTCGACAATGACGATTGAGTACACTGATTGAAGTCCAATGAGACCGATAATCCTAGGTTTTTGGATAAGAGTTGAGGGATACATGTCACGGGTCCAGGCAGTTGTGTCTGGTGTCTCTCTCGATTGTGTTGTTCGACGTTGTTGTCATGAATCGATGCCAAGAAAAAAAAACCACGCGCTGGGTTGGGATTTGATTCGTCGTGAGTCGCTCCATGTCTTCTTGTCAGCCTGATGATTGGCTGTCTGACACTTTGCTTGAGCGCTATTGGCTTGCCGAAAGAACGTCAGAAGTACAAACAGATGGCCCCACATTTGAGGCCATGCCGCCAAATTTATTCTCGACATCATCCCGCATCTTGCTTTCAGCGCCTGGTACATGTATTGTACTCAGCACCGCTGAAAATAATATCCAACTTGGCCATGAGTTCGACGAGTGATGGTGCATCCCTGCCCACAGAGACAAAATTCTTCAACGTTTTATTTCTGAAGGCAAGACTTGGCGGGAGGTAGCTGCAGAAATGAAGAATGAGCACAACTTCGTCGCCACGTACGCTCCATCAATGTTTCTTTTTGTCTTTCTTTCTCTCTCTCTTTTGGTCTGGGAATGACTCAACGCTGACTCCATGGTCACCTGGACCAGTGAACGACAGTACAAATATCGATTCCCGAATCTCAAAAATGTCAAGGAAGACGAATGGATCTACATTGATGAAGAAATGCAGAGTCGGGAAGCCCTCGGGAAGGCATCACTGCCCTGCTTGCACAGCCATAAACTCCCGGAAGGCCGCGTGAGACGTCGGGTAGCTCAGGTGCGCGCCATGAAGTCTCGAGCTACAAAACCGGCTTTGAGTCGTGAGTCTGCAAGCCTGAAGATGACTGTCGGCAGACGATATCTAACACGCCTAACCCAAATCCGAAGGAACCAGAGATCAACATCGACCCGCCGGGAGGATCACAGTCCGAACACCCTCGCCGGCACCGGCCTTAGCAGGCTCTTGGCGCTCCCCTATGACTCGCATGTGCGGAGAATCTGGTGTGGCGAAACAGGGCGTTGATACGCACATGACTGACCTGCTGAGCCCGACTTTCATATCGGGCAGTTTTGATGTCGATACCATGTTCGGAAACGAAGTTGGAGATTTGTCGGGACTCGGAATTTTCTCGTTCAGCGACGCATTCCCCTTTGGGTCCCCTCTAGCTCCATGTCCAGCTATCTCACCGGGATGGCCAAGACAAGATGCTAGAGCCGCGGCCGACTTTGACTTTATCAACGGTAAGTAAGTATAAACCGACTGTAGCGGATATCTTCTGACAATTTGCCGCAGCGAGTCCCGTAAACTTGCCCGCAGCGGCCAGTTTGGCGGGATTGGACCAGTCGAGCGAACCGGGCCACGGATCGCCCGTCCGCACCATCGAACCCGAGTCTTGGTGGGCAGCCATTGATCGCGGGTCGACCATGGAATCGCCAACCGTTGCAGATGAGGCCGTCCCTTATCAGAATCCCAATCGAGTTTATGTCATGGTTCAGGGAGTCCACTGGACACTTTCACTTTCACATGCAGACTTCCTATCAAGTCCATACCGGACGGCAAGGGACACAGCGCAGGCACTTCGTGGTGAGGTGATGATCTTTTTTAACAAAGGCTCAAAGCAAAGTTTCCCGGTTGGCTGAAATCATCCAACGCCTCCGCCAGGAGCTCCGTGACGCCAAGCAGGAGGTGGTCATGGCCAATCAGCGGGTCGACGAGTTGATCAGGGTGAACCAAGAGCTTCGCGAGATCTTGTTTCGCAACTCGATCTCTATAACCTCTGACGTGGAGACATCCGAGCCTACCTAACTTACCTACGCAGCATGACTGGACTTTTTCGGGCCCAGTGTCTACGGGGACAGTGAATGGCAATGAGGGCTTGTAAACGTGCAGTCACATTTTTATTTGGTATCTACGCAGAAATAGTTGAAAATTCCAGTTTTACACCAACTCCATGTCGTGAGCGCTGTTGTTCGGTCTTTGCATGACGATCAGTGGCGCCAAACAATGCCAAGTCATCGCCCAGGCAAAACATGCCATCCAAAGCTCTCAACCAGCTGTGCGACCTCTAAGGCCAACGGACCACTAAAAAGCCTGATAGTCACCTTCTCCAACGAAGGAATAGTCTTCAACTCGGCATCCACCTGGGCCAACGCAGCCATTGTGTTCTGCGATACCTCGCTCTGAGCTGCCGTCATCGTTGTCGCCGTCGTAGCCAGACCCCTAGAGTTCTCGCTGTGCACGTACATTTCCAGTGTAGTTAAGCCGGGACACTTTTCCCGGATGAGCCTCAACCCCAGCAAGTCAATCTCCGCAACATGGAGTGTCTTCATTTCCTGCTGCGAGTCCGTCACCACCACCGGGAAATTTATACAAACATGTCGCAGATACCCAGCGTTGATAGGCCCGATCAGATCCAGGAAAGATTGCAAAAGATTGGTTTGGATCCGCGTCGTGTCGACTAGAACGAACTGATGTGATCCGTACAGGGTTTTGACAGCTTCGTTGCGGAGCTGCCGGTTGACGTGTAGTAGTGCCAGCCACTGTGACGGTCTATCTGGCGCAAATAGTCCCACTTTCAGGGACGCTCCGTCTGAAAAGAGATATAGCGGATGTGGTATGACGAGAAGTGGTTGGTAGATCTTGTCGCGGATGTTGCGAGGCACGCCTAAGAGTCCGAGCCCTGTGTTGGAAGATGCCATTGGGTGGAATATCAGCCGTTGGGCAATGCCGATGGGGATAATGGGCAGAGCTGAGTCGCGATTTAGTACTGTCGGTGTTATCAAGATGCGGGAAAGATGGATGGATCCGTCACTGTTGACGTAACGTGACGCGACGATCTCAGCGCCGAGCGTGTTGGGGAGCAAACAAAGGGAGAGAAACTAGGCGGGGCTTGACATTCCACTTTGTAGTGCGGGGGGCAATCGCGTGGAGCTGAAAATTGATCGATGATCTGGTTTGTTTGTTTGCTTTTTTAAGATTAATTACATTCCAGCTGTTTCTCAATGTCAGGGTCGTGGCTTTCGGCGCAGGGATCTTGAGAGACCTTCTGCTGTATTCTAATTCTCGCAGCATGGACTGAGGGAACCCACCTTCATTAGCCGTCTGCACAACCGCCACGTCAGTGTCCGAATAGTCTCGTTCAAGGGGGTGCCGAGGGTGTCACCACCAGTTTCGCAATCAGGGATCACCATTTTGTCACGAAAGCCGGAGAAATGCCTGAGACAGTTCTCTAGGTATTCAATATGGATGGCTGTAATGGGCTTGTGCAAGTCCACACTCGGGACGAACAAAGGGCATGGATGGGACAAAAGTGCCGGGACGACGCCGCTTCCGACACTCTTTGATTTGTTAACTCACCTTTCGATATTCTGTTTGTCTGAGATAGCGCCAATGAGATAAAACACCAGAATTTACCTTTTTAGAGTCTCATAGAGTAAGATATGTTCTATGTTCAAGGAGTTTAAGTTTGACAGATATTTCTCACAGTATGGGCAGATCAAAACAACAATGGGTTACGAAGAATGCGCAAAACAATCTGTCAATCTGGGAAACAGTTTTCGCGCCAGGCCCCGGATGTCGCGCAAAACCAAATTCTTGTCAACAAGGCCTTAGAGATCCTCGCCGTCACTCGACGGCCACTCAGCATACTCGAACTTGGCTGGTTTGTAGCCCTTGCCGTCGCTGATGGGACAGTGCGCAGCGTCGATAGTCTTTCCCAGCTCGTGGACGCTCCGAGGGTAATATTTCTAATCCAGCCATTTGTGGCTCACGTCGACTTTACAAACTTAAGAAAACGCCAGGTCAAACTCATCCATCAACCCCCAAAGGAGTTCACTGTCGGCTTACCAACTCTGAACCCGCCTTCATGTTGCCCAGCGAGCCAGTCACGGCGCATTTCAACATCAGCAGCATCTCTCCCAGAAACTGTGAAAATCCAGAGCAGAGAATTCCTCGGGTTCCTCGAGGCACACATCGCAGCCATCTGCATCCGATATCTTCTCCTTCAGGAAATCGACCAAAACACCTTATTTTCTGACGAGAGTGTGGTACTCCAAGAGCTGCCGCAAGACCCAGACCCGTTCAGCGATGGGTACGAGCCCGACGACTCTAACCTCGACATGCACTGCTCATGGGAAGCGTGGGAGCAAGACATGACTCATTACGACCCGGCCGAACGAGGTTTTGGTGAACTGTTCGCCTACGCTTCTTGTCACTGGATGGAGCACTTCAGCGCCGTACATGTATCCACCGAAGCCCTCTCGCTTAGACTGGCCGACATTGAGCTACTCTGCCACGCTCGCTCAGCACGGCTGCACAACTGGATCGCACAGAACTCTCGTCCGGACTGCGCCATGCAGGCCAGATTCATATTCGACAGTACCCTTTATGATCCACTGAGTATCACTTGTCTTTACGGCTCGGAAAGCATGCTTCTGCATATGCTCGAGCACTCGGATCTAGATGGCGATGCCTTTCTCCCTGATTCAGTTTTGCGGGCTGCAGAGCAGATTCTCCAATGGGGCGAGTTGACTCGACTGAATTTGCTCTGGGAGAGCAGACATGGCCACCAGCTGCGCAACCTACAGTTCTTCCGACTCGTACTGGATGGGTGGTCGAGATTCAGCTATGACAAGAAGCGGGAGGGTTGGGATGTTGTGTTCAGTCTCCTCGACGATGTAGAGCTATGCGAGGCCATGAAAGATGAGCAGTGGGGTAGCAAGCTGTTGAGCAAGGCGGTGAGCGTGGGTTGTGTTCCGGTGATTCGCCGACTCTTTGCTGCAGCTCACTGCTGAGATTGGAAGCACAGACGATAAGTCTGTTCTGGTTCGGGAGTTGAGAGGTTGACAAAGACTGCTGTTTGAGACGCAAATTGAAGTGGCATTGCTCGCTTTCAACAGATGTGAATTTGCACCTGCTAGGTTGTTATTTCAAAAAGCGTTCCCCCGAAAAAAAAGGAAAAAGGTAAAGGAGAAAGAAGTTGAGAGTGGAAGGTGCAGCTGACAATCTACGTCATCGGCCAAATTCTTGGCCGTGGGTGGCATGATCGCCACGAAGCATGCCCAAACTGGAAATATTGAACACAAAAACATGAAATACCTACAATTGAAGGTTGTTTAAAAGTTTCCGCATAGCACTTTGGTGTAACATATGGTCGGTCATGAAAACTCACCATGTGGTCGTACATCCAGTACCGGCGTCTCGGCCAGCAATGCATCCGCAAAACCGCAGAACGGCAAAAACTCGAGAAGCACGCAGAAACACCAACACAGGATGCAGATGCAAACTCGAAAACAGAGACCAAGTCGCCCAACGACTTTCTCGTCCGCGAGACCGACGACAACGACCCCATCAACCCACGCAACTGGCCGCTAGTGTCACGGGCAAAGAACATTGCCATTCTCTCCCTCCTCATCTTTGTCCAGGCATGGGCAGGCGCGGATGCTTCCATGGCCAATTCAGCAGCTAGCAAAGAGTTTGGGGTCAGCAGCACCGCCGAAAACGCTTATACCGCCTCGTATCTGTTTGGTATCGGCGCGGGTGCCCTGTTTGCAGGGCCCTTGTCTGAGACGGTGGGGAGGAACCCGACGTATCTTGGGTCGACATTTTGCTTCCTCCTGTTTGTGGTGGGCTCGGCCTTGTCTACGAGTTTTGGTGGCCAAGTTGCGTGTCGCTTTTTCGTTGGACTGTTTTCGAGCGCGACCCTGGCCATCAACGGGGCCAGCGTGAGGGACCAGTTTCGGCCGGTCAAGAGAGCTTTTGTGTTTCCAGTCATTGCATGGGCCAACGTTGCAGGTAAGGCTCGATCTCACTGCCTAACTTACCACTTGGCTTGTCAACACCATGTTAACTATGGAACAGCACCCGTCATCGCCCCGATTTGCGGAGGATGGATTGTCGCCAACCCAAATCTCGGCTGGCGCTGGACCATATGGGTGACGCTGATAATCTCATCATTCGCCTTTGTCGTCGCCCTCTTGTTCCTCCCAGAGACCTACCTTCCCATCCTCCTTAACTGGAAAGCAAAACAACTACGTAAGACAACTGGCGACAAACGCTACACTTCGGAGCACGCCCAATCCGAAAACTTTCTGAGCCGGCTCAAGAAAATCGGACCTCTCCCAGCTAGGTTTCTCGCCACCGAGCCAGTGGTCACCGTGCTTGGCGCCTACCTCGTCTTACTCTACTCACTGCTCTTCTCGTTCCTTTCTGGCTTCGACTACATCTTCAAGCAAACCTACAGCCTCTCAACGCAGCAGACAGGGTCATGCTTCGGCGCCATCGCGGCCGGGACAACCGTATTCACCCTTGGCGCTCCATGGTTCTACAGTCTAGCGAGACGACACACCGAACACATCCGTGGAGCGCCAGTTGAGCCAGAATTCCGTCTCTGGCCCGCCATGATTGCGGCCCCGCTGCTTCCCATCTCGCTGTTTTGGCTCGGCTGGACAAACCGTCCAGATATCTCCATCTGGAGTGGTCTCGCTGCATGTTTTTGTTTCGGTCTTGTCCTGATCGCGACATATGTCAGCAGCTACGAGTATATTATCGACAGCTACCAGGACCATGCGGCCATTGCACTCGCGAGCATCACCATGGTTCGCTATCTTATCGCCGGGGGCGTGGTCATGGCGGCGAGACCTATGTATGAGCGGCTTGGAGTAAGTTGGACCATGACGCTGTTGGGGTGTATTGGGACGGTATTGGCTCCGGCGCCGTGGGTTTTCTGGAAATTCGGACGGAAGCTGAGGAAGAAGAGCCCGTATGCGAAAGGGCCAGAGGAGGATCACGATCGTTAACTTGAACAGGCTTACGGATCATATGCAGCTTTCCCCAGACTCACGGTAGTTCCAGTCCTGCCGCTCCGGTATGGAAACTGACAGCGTCCGCGCAGCTTCAACCCGCCTGCAGCACATTTATCCGGGGGAGATCTGATCACCCCACCCCACCACACCGCTTTCAATCTGTAACACAACTCTGGGCGCTTTTACCTCATTTGCCCGCTTCGCACCGCGGCAAACAGGCATGGCATGGCATGGCATTTACAGCACGCACGAGGAAACGGAGTAGGGCGCCGAGAATTTCCACACTTGGCAGGAAAGCTTGATCGAGGAGCCAAGCGACCCGCAACCCGGTCTGTATGCTCCACTTTTCTTGCTGGTGCTTTTGACAATGTTGGTCTGGGGAAAGTGGTGGCGGATTTTGTGGCCGGAGTTTTTGGTTGGGTCATGTCACGAGGGGTACCTTGAGAGGTAGAATACCTGTAGACACAGCGGCATTTTGATGAATGAGTGGACGGAGGATTTACATCCACACATCTGAGATTGATTGATAGTGCGGCAGCCCCTTGGAGGCGTTGATTGTTATTTTTCTTGCTACAAATTGCTCTGCTTCTTGGATTTTGTCTTTGCGTTGTCCACTAGTAGCATAAGATGGGCTGATCCCCCCCCATCCTCTTTCCCCTGTGAGGGTTGCTTGGCATTCTTGGGGAATATCTGTCTTTGACAACAAAATGGATCGTGTTTTTGTTCTAGTGGTAGTTGCCGCTGCCACGGTGGCTGGTCTACCTGCTGCTCAACTGGATATTCGAGCACCTTCCGCTACCTCTGTACAGTTTGGTAGGTTGGCCCTCCCACGATGTTCCAGATCTTGAAGTGCTGAACCCCCCCATAAGTCGGTGTTAATATTGCCGGATTCGACTTTGGATGCTCAATGTGAGTTCACTTTCCACTTTATAATTGACAATTGTTCGAGATTTGGGTGCTAAATCAGAGGGTACACAATGCAGTCAAGGGGCATGCGATTTGACCAAGGTCGTCCCGCCGTTATCAAACGCTGGAGGCGCCGACGGGTAAGTCCAAGACTGGACCAGAACAAGACCTAGGGTCCACAGTCTCACACTTCATTAGTGTAGGCCAGATGCAGCACTTTTTCAAGGACGACAACATGAACATCTTTCGCCTCCCTGTGGGCTGGCAGTATCTTGTTAACGGAAAACTCGGCGGCACCTTGGACTCTGGCAACTTTGGCCGCTATGACCAGCTCGTACAGGCTTGTCTGAAAACAGGCGCATACTGCATGCTTGATGTGAGCTATGTCCTCCCTTTTGCGTAGTTCTTAGTTCTATACCTACCTAGGTACCTAAGTTTGATTGACGCTGACCAAATTGACTTTGGGATTGAATAGATTCACAACTGCAGGTTTTTATCTTCTGCCATGATAGAGACCTGAACTGACGCCAAGTGTCGATAGATGCCCGCTGGAACGGACAAATCATTGGCCAAGGGGGTCCAACCAACGCTCAGTTCACCAGTCTGTGGACACAACTCGCGACCAAGTACGGAAACAATGACAAGATTCTTTTCGGGTTGATGAATGAGGTATCTTCCTACCAGAATTGAGACCGTGGTAGTATTCTCCAAGGAAACGATACCGACTAATACTTGTATCTAGCCGCATGATGTCCCTGATATCGACAAGTGGGCCGATACCGTACAGGAAGTCGTCACAGCCATAAGAGGCATTGCCAAGAAGACCATGATTGCTCTGCCAGGGAACGAGTGTGTTTTTACCACCCCTGAGGGTACTACTACCCGAATAACGCTGACCCGAAAAAACAGCTGGACTTCAGCCCAAGCCATGCCGACCAAGTCTGGTCCCGCTTTACTCAAGGTCAAGAACCCGGATGGGACGACCGATGGGTTAATCATTGATGTGCACAGTATGACACCCAGATCCTTCTCACTGCATTCTTTTATGCCAGGCCACTGACGCTTAGACAGAGTATCTCGACTCGGATAACTCGGGCACCCACACCGAGTGCACCACCGACAACGTCAGCAACGCCTTCCAGCCACTGGCTACCTGGCTAAAGGCCAATAACCGCCAGGCGATCCTCAGTGAGACAGGCGGAGGAAACACCGAGTCGTGCAAGAAGTATTTGTGTCAACAGTTTGACTTTA
>Ga0247760_1001585_pt1 | contig 20428 bp, 19 predicted proteins | sample UWRJL171409R4_FD_179936 | JGI IMG/M metagenome (GOLD analysis project Ga0247760, IMG submission 179936) | Plant litter microbial communities from Arlington Agricultural Research Station in Wisconsin, United States - UWRJ-L171-409R-4 | ecosystem: Environmental > Terrestrial > Plant litter >... | reverse complement strand
CTGCTGATAACCCCCGATTGTTTTCCTCTCGATGTAATTCTCGGAACCACGACGGTTAACTGATATCCTCAAGATGGTGATCACCACCCGCACCACCATGAAGCTCGCCACCCTCCTCGCCTCCGCTGCCCTTCTGGGCTCCACCTCTGCCCACATTGGCCACGGCGACTCCAGCAGCGGTGGTAGCTCCCAAAAGCCCATTCTCCCCTCCTGGCAAAGCTCAGGCTGTCTCCCCGGCCCCATCGCCCACGACGAACACCCCTCCTGTCTTGACATCCCCCCGGAGTCCCCCGAGGACTATAATCCGACCAAATTCCACCCCTGGACACACCGGCCGTTTTGCCCAGCGGAAACCCCCTACTGCGTCTACACCAACTCCAAATTCCAATCCCGGGGTGTGTCTGTAATTGCCATGCCCTTTTCTGTCGCCAAAGAACGCAACGACACCACGGCGATTCGGTCTCTAGAAGTTCTTCTTGCGTCTGACGCCCTGACCAAGGCTCCCTCACCTGCGGAACCCACTGATCGACCGTATGAGATTCGCGATATCCCCGGGAAAGGCAAAGGTGTTGTCGCCACGCGGAAGATCCCACGGGGTACGGTACTAATGGTGGAACACGCGGCTGTGATTGCCGACATGGTGTTCCCTGTGCGAGTGCGCCGGGTGCTGGGGAGAGAGATGCTAAGACGGGCAATGTCCCGTGTTGGGAAGGAAGGGGAGGAGGCGATTTTGGATCTGGCGAGGAGTAGCCATATGCCAATGGAAGTTCCGGCGGCAGAGGATGTGATGAAGACAAATGCGTTTACGGTGAAAGTGGCGGGGAAGAACCAGATGGCACTGTTCCCCAGGGTGGCAGTATGTTTCGCTCTCCCTCTCTGTCCCCCTTTTCCCCGGGCTTCCTTTTTTTCGGAGTGAGGAGTTGTGACGTTTTCTGGTGGTAGCATGTATGTGAACAATGAATGACTGACTGGCTTGGGTTCACAGCGAATCAACCACTCCTGCCGACCCAACGCCCTGACCAAATTCGACGAGCAAGCCCTCACCATGACAGTTCGAGCCATCCGGGACATTGAACCTGGTACTGAGATCAATCTCAGTTGTATGCGCCCCTCCCTAGCTTTCCACCAACCAAGTCTCTGGAAAAGTTCCTAACTAACTGACGAAAAAAAAAGACACCGATTTCGGCCTCACCTTTCACGAACGCCAAACCGCTCTCAAAGCAAAATGGGGCTTCGACTGCACTTGTACACTCTGCAGCGCGTCCCCCTCCACCATCGCTGCTTCGGATGCGCGACGCAAAAAGATCAACGAGCTAGGCACCATTGTGATCAAACATGTGGAAAACCAAGACTTTAAACAAGCCATCAAGCTACATCACGAAATGATGGAAACAATTGAAGAGGAGAATCTGGCGCCGCATATGGGTGATTATTATGAAGTCATGACGCGGCTGCTGGCGGCGACAAAAGATATGAAGCAGGCGAAGAAGTATGCGAGGTTGGCGATTGATGAGTTTGGGACAGCGGGGGAGACGAAGCGGGAGTTGGAGGCTTTTTTGAAGGTGGCGTAGGACCTTGTCTCGTTATTCGCGGTCGGGTGTTCGGGTGTAGGTTTTGGCGTATTACGGCACAATGGCCATTGTTTCAAAAATTCAAGGTAGAAATTGTTAGAAAAAAAAATGAAAAAAAAAAAAATATTGATGCTTCGGTTCTATCTATTCACTAGATAGCTGTCCCGTCCCACTGTTCTCGTTCCAATGTGTTGTTGAAAAGAGGCATAGGCATATAGGCACCTATAAGTGCCGAATTCCCCTCCACTGTCTGTTTGTCTGTCTGGTGGATGGATCGCACTGATTCAGTGGTCAGTTAGTCTTGTCAAATTGACACAAATGGATACAGTAGGTATCTACCTACCTACCTGGAGAACTAACTCTTTAGTCTTATACCATTTCCATGCAGAGCAGAGGGGGCCGATGAGGAATGTCAGTTAGTTAACAATGAGTAGAATAGGGAGAATGAAGAAGTCATTTGATAGATGGCATGCATATCATATCATTCTGTTACTGCTACTGCTACCAGACAATATCTGAGTAGGCTGGCGAGTGAGAGTTCCATGTGGAACGTTATGCATCAAATTGATGCTTGTGAGAAAGGATGAAGAGGATGATGTTGTTGTTATTGTTACCGTGACGACTGGAGGCGAGGATGTTAAAAGGTGAAGTATGTTGGTACCCCAGGTAAGGAAGTCGGGTGAGTTATAAAAATGGGTAGGTTGTTGAGTTTGATTTGAGAAAAAAAAAAAAGATAGCCCGGGGGGGCAACATGAGGCGAGGAGTTCAAGAGATACCAAACCAAACCAAACTGTTGGCATTACACAAGCCCAAATATTCCATCATGGTGAACATCATATTCTCCTTCGCCAAGTAGGTATCTACCTACCTAGCTATCTAAGGTACTTATTCAATTCCTTGCTATCTCGTCCCAACCCACGGTTTCATGCGTTGCGTTTCCGATGTTTATCTGTAGCGATTTCCGTCTCTGCAGCCAATATATCTGTCAAAATCGTTCCGTTTCCCCTACGTATCAGTATATATTCCAGCAAATCCCAACACCCCTTTTTCATCACAGCATGAGTGAATTCCCGTGTGACAGTTAACGCGGAGTCCTTTCTGTCCAGTACATCTAGTAAAAGCGCCATTTTCTCCACCGCGGCCGGCTGTCCTACTAGGATGGAGAACAACTCAGATACGCGAACTTCGTCCACGCCTTTTTCGATCAACATGCCCAGAGGTCTTGCGCTGGCGCATTGTACCGCCGACCACCACAGCTGCTCGGTGATTTCGAATCCGGCCCTCTTTTTGTCAAATAACGTCTTGAAGGCCAGGGACCCAATGTGTCGGAGTCTGGCCGGATGAATTGCTTTGGAAAGTACATTGTCTGAAATCACTTCGTCGTTCTCGACTTGGTCAGTTAACAGCCGCAGCCTTCCCAGTGCATAGTCGGTTGTAGGTCCGAATCCGAAACCATTAACATACTCCCCAAATTCCAACGCAGCCATGAGAGCCTCCTCCGTCACGGGAATTCTGCCCCTACTCTGAGTTACCAGTAGCGACAGGATCTCCGAGCCACACGTGATATTTTGGGCAGCCAGCTCCACAACCTTCTCCGTGACGGAAACACTGTCTCCTCCGCGGACCAACAGTACCTCCATGACATCATCTCCGAACTCTCCGTTCCTGGCGGCGCTCTCCATAAACATCGCCAAATCGTTAATCTCATTACCGCGCCGATGAAGCAGGAGTGTAGTGAGACTGCCCGTTTGCGTCTCGAAGATGCTGCGGAGGGTTGCATCGTCAACCGGGATTTCGCCTAGAATCATGTCCATAGCCGCACGCCATAGCCTCAATGCGCCATATTCGTCCCAACGGTGTCGCATTAAAAGTGCAACCGTCTTGTCAAGAGTCGCCATAACATCTGGATGGGCTATTCCCTGTGACAAAATCCGATCTTCCAGGATCCGAAACCACGAGACCCAGTTACTTAGGGATGTGAGTTCACCAGGCGCGAGGTGGCCCGCGACCTGTTCTCTCATGTGCAGCGTTGTTGGGTGAAACAACCCCCGCGCTTCGACACAGATCTCCAACGCACTTTGCAGGTCGTTGCGGTTGTTGCCATACAACAAAAACCTCATGTCCGCCACTGCTGCCAAGACTCCCTCATCGAGTGAGAATCTGCTGCAGCGCTCATCTGGATCTGACTCACGTGGGCGAGGAGACAGCGTCTTGTGTTCCGTAAACCGCTGAACTAGCCGCACAGCTTGCCCCTCCGCGTCGTTGCGCCCGTATCCCCGCTCCTCTAGATTTGAAAAACTCCATGTTGCAGCTCGAAACATTCTCAGGGATTTGTCTAGCGCCCCTACATCTTCAATGACAAGAGCAGCAGCGACAAGGCTGGTTGTCTGTTCGGTAGTGGTAGGAGAGGTATTTTGCTCGCGCAAGGGTTGAAAGTCTTGCAAGTTCCATAGGAGGGATAGTGTGTGGATGAAGCCTGTTCTCGAACAGAGCTGTTGTCGCACTGACTCCCAATTTTCATCGAGTATGATGGCGGTCGTGACAACATTGAAGTATTTGCCGTCACGGGATAGTCGAAGGACGGTTGGCCTGGGGGCCCCTGATAGCTGACACACAATATCCCCATTCTTGACACGCATAGCAAGCGCGGGAAACTGTCCCAGGAGAAGTCTTTGATTTGATATCCCTGGCGTGATAATTTCCGCTCTCTGGCCCCCTGTTTTGAAGTCAGACCTGACCCCCACCAGTGTGCCGAGGACAAAGCCTTCAGCTTCCAGCTCGAGTTTTCTCCCATCATTGAGGACTTTGGTTGTAACGGAGGGACCCAGCCAAAGCTTGGTTAGCTGAGAAGCAAGCTCTTCCCAGGTGACAGTGTAGTCGAGTGAGAATCCAGCGGACAAAACATCGGAAGAGTCAGAACACATGCCGAGCAGGGCGAAGATCTTGTCGTGCACTTCGGTTGCCTCGTGGGCTCGATACATATCGAATAATTCGTGAAGCGGGCGAATTCCCAACGACATGAGTTCATCCCCTGAGCGTCCATGCGTTACAAGTGACCTCGGTCGGAAGGTTGAGCCATTGATGAGAAGGTTGACAGGTACGATGGACTCCAATTCTTTTCGAAACCTTTGATGCATCAAGTGCAAACCGCGGCAGAACGCGTAGCCGTCAACTTCGGTCCCACCACACTTGACTAGAATGTGGCGCGCTGCTGCAACTTCTTGTAGGACCTATGCCATGGGATCGCTGAAGTTAGCTCTCCCTGAAAATAACTGACTCTTCTATGAAGGGTGGGAATTACCCATACGCGCCGAAACCATGGGCGCCGCAGAAGGGCGAGAATTGCGGCGTCTCTGGCATCCTCTACGGCTTTTGCACTAGCATCATCCGAATCACTTGTTGCACTGGCATTGTCCGAGTCGTGGTCTGGACCTTCCACCGCTCGCTCTCCTCGGGCGCGCTCGGCCTCCTCTGCTGCCATTGCGCGCAAATCATCTAAAGCCACATCGCCGTTGTCTATGGCTTCGCCAAGCCAAACAATAACTCGACTGGCGCGGAAGTAAATCTCGGCCATCAGGCGCACCTGGGCAGATCTCTCTACCAGATCAGCCTGGTTGATGCAGACTGCGTCGATCCAGAGCGGCCGCGCAACCCAGCCATCACGCAGTTGTAGCAGCGCCGCATGGAGACTTGTCGTGATTGGGAGAGAATGATTGGGTTGGATTGTAAGGGTGTGGGGTTTGTCGGCGCTGCCCCAAACATAGGACAGCGCCTCGAAGTAGTCAAGTCTGGCTGTGGTCGAGAGCGGACGGTGGATGAGTTCGCAATGCAGCGGCGCGTCCGGGTTAACGGCGGGAAGAAGAAGGAGAAGGCGAATGCTATTGGCGGGGAGAGGCGAATAAACATATGGCAGCTGCAGTCTCTTAGTGTCAATTGTGCATCGTGGTGAGGGTCGGACGACGTACTGCAAGTCTCTCTTTCGGCTGTGGTTGTGCGGACGGCATGGCAGTCAAGTTTGGGGGGGTGCGGCGGCCGTTTTTAAGGATGATGACAGTCGAGTGATGCTGTTGTTGGGCGACAAGCGGTGACCTTTGCGACTTTCTCGCTGCAGCGTTTTTGGTGGGCTGGGGAACGGAACATCCAGCAGGCAGAAAGGGAAGCCGCGATTCTCCCATGCATCGGCATCGCCTCGCTGCAGCCTGCATCAAGGCAAGGCATCTCGCACGTGACGCCGCCATCTTTTACAGAAGGTGCGTCCCAGCTCAACATGGAGACCAGCATTCTCACGACGCCATCCACGTGCAATACGCTGTTCTCCAAGAAACGGCCCTCGGGGACGGGAGAGAGGCCCGAGTGTCTTTTTTCTCCTATTCTAACAGCTAACTTCAACAGAGGAGTCTGTGTGTCTTTCTTTTTTCGAGTCTAATTGATTTTCTGCAGGAAACACTCAAGTTCAGCGCCAAATCGGTCTTTTTTCCTCAGCAATCCTAGCTAGATTGCAAAATCCTGGGGGAATTACCCCTAGACTGTCAGCCCGCCTCCCCATGAGGTCTTCTTCGCCTTGGGGGGGTTCTTGGGGCGTCACCTTCTCGTGCTGAATCACCAGACTCTGCCATGTCCAATTCAACTCATCAGGCCTTTCCGCCCAGTCATTGCACGTGGTCAATCCCGGCCCTCTCTTCCAAGACGAAAGCGACGTCGAAGTGACAGATAGACACGGCCTGACCACCCACTCCCCAATCTTTGCACCCGCCATAACCACGCTATCTCTGTCGCGTTGGTGGCTTGCGACGTGCTTTTGTACCTTATAGATGCCTTTCAACCCGATATGTGTGTCCTTTCCAATATCCGTGGTAAACACATACTCTGCATTCGAAAACACATTTCCTAACTGCCTGGTTTGTTTTTCCTTCTCCACGCCGTCGCCAAGGTTGATACACAGCAAGTCGACCCACAGATACCGGTATCCCATTTGCAACGTTAGATAAATCGCCTCGAGTACAGGCTTGGGTAGGAACCGCCAGCTTTGCAGCGTGTCGTTGGAATGGAATTTCTTGGTACCGCCGGACGGCCGGTTCAACCACATATGGGGGGGATGGAAGACCCCGGAGAGGTTGTGGCGGAGTGCGCAGTAAGGCGTCCCGACTCGAGCCTGTACGACATGGTAGGAATGGCAGTCGAGAAGTTTGAGTTGTTTGGGGTTGCTGTTCTTCGGGGATAATTGGTTCGGCCATCGACGGGGGCGAAGCCGACTTCCGAGTTTGGACTGCGAAACCTTCGGGGCCAGATACCTAGGCTGGAAACTCTTGTCAGGCCCACGGAGCTGGAGACCGGCTTTCCGACGTTTCTCAACCAGCTTCATCAAGGTTTTGCTGCTTTCGGCCCATAGAGCTGGCCATGAAGACCAATCTGCCACCTCCTGGTGCTGCGCAATGTCACCGCTCAGTTTCACATCGATCATGGCTCGACCGCGTGGGACAAGCCAAAGGCGGCACCCTGCGGGAAAGCTCCCACCCAGCAAACCATAGCTCAGCTCGATGCTCTGTCCCACAACCAGGCACAGTGGACAATATGACATTCGCCCTAGTACACGACGCAACCGACCAAGACAGAACCCTCCGGTTTCGGTTGCTTCGCCATCGGTGCGTTTAAGCCAAGCGGGAAATTCGGAGCAGACGCCACATAGGTTCCCGGGTGACGAGTCCGAGCCAACTAGAAGACAAGGGTAACGATAAGGATACGCCAAGTCCAGTCCCCGGAGGTCCACCCCGCTCATCCGGCCGGGCCGGTTCCTTGTGTGCCATTCGGTGTTGAAACATGATCCTTCGATCAAGTGTTCGATTTGCCGTGCTGAGAGAGACTGGAAAGAAAGAAATATTGAAGTTGACAGTTGCATTCTTGTCGAAAGATGAAGATGAAATTGGGACAAATTATTTACGCTGAGATAGATGAACATGTGAAGGACGGGAAGATCGGAACGGTTGGGAAACGTGCGTCTCCCGGGAGTGTCACCGCAAACACGTGGCATGGGTTGATGCGGGGATAATCCGGCCGCGAGGTGACCGCTTCTAGGCACACGACATGCGCTGTGCCGCGGCAGTGCCTGCTCTTTACCTCTCATATTCGAGGATTGACTTCCAAGGATTGACAGGGTACTTTACGGCATCAATGTCATCCAATCTACGAAAGACTGTGTTGTCAATCTGAGATTTTGAGAAATTGTTGGTTCGAAGATGCAAACAAACACCAAAATATTGATGCCCAACACTTTTCACATGACCCTTCACTTCACCCTTCAGGCATCATCCCCTTCCACGTTAAATAAACCTGCAACCCGCCCTCCACACTCTGCACTATCCCAAACACCACCGCTGTAACAAACACCCAGATCGCCACCCAAAAGGTATACCACTGCACGGAATTCCGCCGATCCTTCCACCACTGCGTCCAGCCTCTCGGTCCGGCCTCATCAAACGCCTGCTTTAAAATCACCAGCCTATCATGCCAAAACTCAAACCGCTCAAATCGGCGATCATGAGCCCGGGGATTACCGAGTTTACTTAACTCTTTAATAACAATTCCCAATTCTGTACCCATTCCTACTCCTTCCCCGGTTACATCTAGCCATTTAGTAGAAGAGGAGGAAGAAGTGTTCATATCGACGGTTGGGAACAATATCGCCAAACTCCGTAACGTCTCCTCTGCTAGTCCTTCTGGAAATAACCCGCTCGCAAACGAGGTATGGTATCGCAAAAACGCTACATGCGGAAAAATCAGGACAGTCTGATCATCGTCGGATAACAATAAATGATCGATCAGATTACTCGTCCAGCGAATCTTCATGTCCCCTATCGTGAGAAGGGACTTTGCGGTGAAGATTCGCGGGATGCGGGGACTTTCTGGGGAAAGAGTTTTGGTTTTGGGTTTCCCGCCACCAGGTATCCCAAGAGTCTCAGGAGTCCCGGAAGTTCCGAGAGGAGAAGAAAAAAAGAAATGAGAGGAGATGGCTTGTCGGAGAGATAGGTTTGCTGCCCAAGGAAGAGGGTGCGAGCCGGAGATGCCAAAGGCAGGTGCGGAGAATTCGCACATGGCGAGAAGGCCGGCGCACAGGTCAATGGTGCTGTTGATGGTGTTAATGTTGTGATGATGTTTCGGATCCACGCTTTTTTCGTTTCCCGAGTCTCGTGGCTGTTGGAGTTTCTTAGGGAGGAACTGGGAGATCGCATCTCGGGTTACGTCACCGAGAATCTGGGACGTGATTTCTAACACGTCGGCGTGGGAGTTGATGCAAATGTGAATTCCACCCTCGCGCGAGAACTGCTGCACACGGGTACGGTAGTAGTGTTCAAAGTAGGCGTCGAGGTTGGGTCGAACATCATCCTCGTTGAAGCTGGGTTGACAGCCCTCCCATAATGATTCCAGAATTTGCGCCTTGACGTCATCGCCTATAGTGTATTTTTGCAGTGATTCGTTCATGATCTGGGTTCTCTGCTGGTGCAGCAAGAATCCGAGGAGATGTTGGTGGATGGTCAGGCTTTCCCGCCAAGCATTGAGACGCCGTGAGACGCTTCAAAGTGCCGCTCTGCACGATTTTGCTTTTCTTTTCTTTTTGGAATCACAAAGCTCTGTCTGCCTGGACGCGGGGGTCGGATTTGACCGCCATTCTGCATTCTGCACCGGTGAGGGAAACGAGAGGCAGCCGACAAGGCTCTGAGCTCGTCCATTCAGCTCCGCCGCATTGGTGATGGCGGCGGCTATCTGAAACGGACTTGCATTGTCCCTCCCCTAGAAAAGAGTTAGCGGGAGGCATTTCCAGCTGGACGGCCTGAGGCATTTGTGCTTACAAAACAGCCCAGACTCAACTCGGCCACGATTTCCTGTGGCGCGTCCGAAAGTCTCTGCCTAACAATCTTTTCGGAGCCGCAGCGCAGAATGCGCAGTGCAACCCGAATGATTGGAAGCCAGACCCTTGCCTGGACGCCCGGCGCTATCCGTCTTCGGTGTGCTGGTCGGATTTTAATGTTCTGAGTTTGAGTCTGCCTTCCGAGGAAGGTGCGACTCGCAATTCCCCACCACCACCGGCTTTTTTCCCTCACTGCAAGCGAAACCTCACTGACATACCAAGCACACAACTGACACCCCACTCATCGCGCCACAGGCCTCTGCAGGGCACTACTCCATGTGCCATGCTGTGTATTTTCTCATGATTTTCAACCCCAAAATTTCATGTTTTCCACTCGGTAGGCGACATCAATGACGTCGCCATGAATTTGACGCTGCGGAAGCCCAAGACTTGGCCTTATGCCGCCAGTTCAACGGGAAGGCCCCGAGGAGCACTCCCACTGGGTTCTCGCAGCATCTTTGTCTTTGAAGCCATTGGCAAAGCACGTGAAGAATACAACAACAAGGTGCACAAAAGTATCCTCGAGCACCTCAAAATCCACGCGCACGAACTGCAAACATCGGGCTGCGTGGTCCTTTGGTCTCTCTACATGATGGGAAGATCAGCAGAAAAGACAAAGCCGATGGTCATGTTCATGTCGGACGACAAAAAAGCCAGGACTGAAGCATTTGACCTGGTCAAGAAGAGCGGAATCATGAAGGAGTTTCCCGGGTTTGAGATTGGACATATGGCCTTGAAGGACGAGTCGGAGCACTTAATGGTGCTTGGGGCTGCGTCTCTAGACAATGCAGACAGCTTGTCGATATCAACAGCCGACGCCCTGGCAGGCAACGAATTGCCGGATGTATTCGCAAGCAAGGGGCCAATTGTCGGAGCACGCCTCCAAGTTCGCCTAGGGAAAGGCGACAACAACAAACTCGGCCAGGCTGTCGCGGGTGGGATTGTCCGATACAAAGGGACGTATTACATCCATACAGTCAGCCATTTCCTGTTCCCTGCCGACAATGCGGATATAGACGCAAAGGACGATGCTCCATCGACTGAGGAGAGTTCTGATATTTCGGAGACCCAAGTTAGCTGGGATGCGACTGGGTTAAGCGACTTTGAAGACGACAGCGATGAGGACAGCAACGATCTTGTGGAAATCACGAGTCGTGGAAGTGCGACTCCAGAGTCCAGTCCATCTGACTCATGTTCCTCGGACTCTATTGCTCCCCCTCGACCGGATCTGGAAGTTACCGAGTTGTTTCTTGACTATTTAAGAGATGAGTTGGCGTCAAGTTTCAAAGAGCTCACATTTCCTGCTCCTGCAATTGAGCCCAAGACGGAGCAACCGCCAAAACGAGACGGGATGGGCCAAGACATGGTCAAGGTTGGTCGGGTTGCTTGGTTTGACAAAGTCTTGGACTCGGCTTTCATCAAGCTGGACATAGCCGATCGCGAGATTACCAAAGCTGAGCTCCCAAAGGTCGCCCTCCCGCTCGAAAATCTTGTGGACCAGATTGGTCCGGCAACAGCAGATTCCCCGGTTCAAGTTTCAACCACAAGCGGCGGCTCTATCCACGGGACACTATCGGGCACTCATTTGTCCATCCGATTGCCCCATTCGACGACATTCCAGACTGTTTACGCAGCAAAATTGACCCGCCCCCTTTCTTCCGGAGACTGCGGCACCTGGGTCAAGCATGCTGTTAGCGGCAAGCTCCTCGGATACGTGGTAGCAGGGAGCCCGTCAACTGGGCTGATTTTACTTTTGGCAGCTAGAAACATTGTCGAGTCTTTCCTCGGGCTGAGAGCGGATGGATGCGATCCAAATCTGCCAAAAGCAGACACCACCACTGAAGAGACGAGCAACAAAGACCGGCTGCGGTTTCAGGGAGAGGGCCGAGTGGTTCCAAGGGTTAAAACGACCAGCCTGGAAGTCGACGAACCGGTTGATCAAATTACCAATCGCAGCCTACAAGAACGCAAGGCCGACCTTGACCAAATAGGAGCTGTAAACACTTTCGGATTCAATGTTCTCGTTCTCACCTCCGTTGTGCTTTCATTACTGCCTTCCCTAAGAGTTGTGGTGCCTGCGGAACGTGGCGGCAGTTACATCATCCCCATCATAAACGCAACTTGGACAATTCCGTTCCTACACATTTTATTTCACGCTATTCATATCAGACAGCTTTTAAACGCGACTAGAACTTTCACTGGTACTACCCTGCACTGCACCGATTCCTTTGCGCCTTACGCCGAAAAGCAGCCCGAACGTCAATCCGAGCTGCCTGCACGAGACCGCCACCTCTCAAGCCACTTTCCCGTTGGGCTGGCGCAGTTACTTTTCAGTCATGGCACCGCCAGCGGATTTTTGACCCAAGCCTGCAAAATATTGAGCAACCTGCTTGTTTCAGGCATCCAGGCGTTTCGAGTGGCATCACTCCATTTCATCTTCACGGCTTACTTCAGTATCATTACGGCACTCTTTATCACTGAAATGTGGTTGAGTTCGAAGTTGTCTCGTTTGCTTGAACACCGGCTCCCGAGTGCTCGGCACAAGGTATCAGCTGCGGGGAGTGGAGGCAACAAGAACTACCTCGAATATATCTTCAGCAGACAGCGAGGGTGGAATATACTCCTGACGTTTTTATCCGGCACCGCATATTTAATGTTTGGAAACATTGCCGGAAACGCTGTTCAATTCGGCCTCTACCTCAACGCTTCGCTCAGTGCCGGAAAGCAAGACGAATCCTCCAAGTCAATGGCCATCTTCTATGCGGTTACCGCGTTGACCGTCTCCGCAATGCTCAGGTTTTTTGTCGCCAAACAGGGCATTGGGCTAACATCAATACTTCAAAGGATCATGGGAGCATTTAAGGTGGTGATCCTGTGCGGGTTTGTTCTTGCAGGACTGAGCATCGACGCAATCGATGCCACGCGTATGAGTCTGGTTGAGAGTTTGGCCGCTTTCGTCATGGCATTGGTTTTCATGCCGAACGTCCACACCGAAACGAATACCATGATACCCGTGGGGACGGAGATGGCCATGGAGGGCATCCTGCCATTCGGTCTGCGCTTTGCGCATGGAATCGGGCCAGTCACGGGCAAGCTGAACACTTACCCCCACTCTGGCGGAGAACTCAACCCGATTCCTTTCATCATTTTGTCTTGGGCACTCAACATCCTTCTGGTCATCACTGTGGGAAGATTCTCGATGAATGAGAAGCCGGGATATAGCTTCCGAGTGCAGTTTCTGTCGTTTCTGACGGAAGCGGTGATCCATGTGATCATAATCAAAACTCTCAACTTTAATCCCCCAGAGCGCGTGGTGCTGAAGGACGGCGAAAACGACATGGACCTTCTTTTCAATATAACCACGGCTCGTTTCCACCCCAGAAGACTTCGAGGCTGCCACAAAAGACTCCTGGACTACTGCAAAGGCATGTCGACGAGTTTGAAAGACTGGCTGAGTAGGCTTACGGGAGTAGATCGCTGGCGATTGGCAAGAGTGAGGCTTCCATATATCGAAGTTGACGATGAAGGCGAGTTCGTACAGAGGAAGGAGTTGATTGAGTGGGAGACGGGCCTAAATCATTTTGATTTTCAGAGGGTATGCGGGGTTGAGGGAGAGAATACCAGTGAGGAAACTGGATAGGCTATGGCAGTATGGATATTTGTGGAGTGGCAAACATTCATTGGTCTAGGGAAGTAGCGAGAGATGAGCTGCAAAGTGATGTTTTATAATGAAGTTACTTTTCTTCTTCGGACCATATCCCTGGGTGTGTAGCTTTCTTCTAACTCTCATAGAACTAACAACAAAGGTTCGTTTTGGTATAAATAACTTTGTCCAAGAGCAGAAATAATATATAACTGCTGATACTAAGTGAGTAAAAATAAAGTAGGTTACTGCCAAGAAAACAAAAATCAAGGTTTAGTCCAAGGCCCTCATCCAGTCTACCTAGGGCAGTACGGTTATATGATAAATAACAAAAGGAATAAAAAAATCAGCTTTATGGCGCAGCCGAAGCGCGCCAGGTTCATAATCCAGAGGTCACTCGATCGAAACGAAACGAGTAAAAGCTAATATCTTGTGTGCCCTACCTGGTAGCCAGGGGGGCTATGTGTTTTGTAGATTGAAATACAATACCATAGTCGTACGACCTTAGAACCAAGAGCAAGCAAGTTGCAAAGACACCCGGCAAGGTTCCTTCTGGTGCCAGCATGGGGGGTTGCCCGGCAGCGGGGATAGAATCTTGCTTGGGTATATCATGTCGAAGCTCCACCATCTCGGTGCACATATTATTCACTGGCTTTGAAGGCAATGTAGTTACCTACTCAACTTGGATTGACAGATTCCTTCCGCGCCTGTGCTCCTCCATATTCTTGCCCAGCCTCCTCCAGTCTCCTCCAACCACTCTTCTTATCTGTTCCCCTCGAATAAAGTCCCCGGTTCAACTTGGACCTTTGTCTCACACACACACACGCACACACACGATGGAATGAGCCACCTAAGCGTTGACGACATCAAATCTTCTCAGTCTCTTGTTATCGTCATCTCCCACTTCCGCTTCCCCGTGGTAGTACTGCGCCCTAAATACCAGCTGGTCGCGATCGAAATTGCCTTTGCCCGTTCCCGATCCCCTCTTGTAAAGCGCGGGGTGGGTACAGAGACCCTTGATGTTTTCATATGATGGCTCCGGAACCCGAACCGTCCAATATGACCTCTGCTGCCTCAGGATTCCAGAGAAAACCCGAGCCTCTTGGATAATCTCAGCAAAGCTCTCTATGCCTCTGATGGCGGCGGCTTTCATGTCTGCACCGCCTAGGTATCGCCGCTGGGTGGACCAGTTTTGCAAGAACCTGTCCAGTTGCTCGCCAAGGTCTTTCTTCTGTAGCCGGTCATTTGCTGCTGCTGCTGCTGCTGCCGCCATGGAGTGAAGAACTGGTGGAAACCTGGATGATGTCGGGACCAGAGCAGTGGATCCTTGGAGCTCTCCGCTGTGGTAGGTAGATGGCGCTGAAGCGGCCGCTCCTCCTGCAAGCGGAGCTTTCTCAGCTGCGGACAGCCATAGGGTTTCTGGAGGAGGAGGAGGGGGAGAAGGAGCTGTTTGCGTAGACGACGCCAGCAGCAGATTACTTAAATATCTCCAGTGACGGCGTCGTACTGTCGTTGGCTCCGGCAGGTTTAGTTCATCCTCTCCACGTGCAGTTTGTGGATAAGTAGCGATGATTGGGAATTCAGTGAAAAGTTTTTGGTGCTGCGTCAGCATCATGTTCATTTCGACTTCATCCGCGAGGGTCGCAGTAAGTGATCTCCAGTCACAAAAGTTGCTGTGTGATACGTATTCTGGTACTGTAGATTCAAATGATTGCTGTCAGCATGAGTCTACCCCGTCTGGTGGTGATGCTTTGTGACATGGATGAACTGCACTGGAGAATAAAAATTCGACAAAGATGTTTATAAAAAATAAAAATAAAAACCTACCATAGCTAAATATGCTTGCTTCGAGCTCTGCAAACTGGTCTTTCATCGTAACGCAGTCGAGTGTCTCCGGTGGCATCTTCTTCACAGGCTCAAAAACGGTGTCGCAAAGACATTGAGTGGACAACGCCTTGGCATAACTTTGGAGTTCCCTCTTTCCGCAGTTGTTCAAAAACGAAACCATGTCATCGGCGTCTCTGGGAGAAACCTTTCGAAACAGTTCGAGGAGCACATCCGAGACATTGATGTCGGCCGGGTTCCCGCACGCCGCCTGTTTGTCGAACTGCAGCGACCAGGTATCAATCCTGCCCATGAGAGATGTATACCAGTTCTTGATGGCACCATCTGATTCTTGAGCATAGTGGACGTTAACGTGAATAGCACCTTGTGTCAGTTCGAGAAATCCTTTAACCTGCCGCGATGCATTCTCGAAATACTCGGCCGTTCTCTTTGTTTCCTCTAGCTCCCGTTTCGTGAACTCTAATTCCTTCTTGAGCTCATTGATCGCTCTGCTCTTGGAAAAGAAATAAGGCCATCTTTTTCGACTAAAGAGTTCCGTGTTCTCGACACCCGGCATCGTGCAGTCACTGGGACACTCGGGCAAAAAAAAACAGAACAACGGTCGATTCAGAATGATAAAGTCAAAGTTTTCGATACCAAGTAAAAAATGCGACGACTGAAGAGAACAGCCCAAGATGCTTGAATGTGAGGAAGGTGCAAAATTACAGTCGTCTTCCTCGTGATTGGGAATTCTGGGTGTGGGTGGTCGGGACACAGTCGACGTGGCGCCTGGTCAGACAGCCAGGCTTGCTTTTCCTCTTTTTTTTTTCCCCGATCGGCCAGCCAGTAAACCACCGATGGAGCTGGAAGACCAATCAGGCCCAGGCGAGTGTCGCCCCCGCCCGATGCATTGATGCCTATTTCCCCTCTTAAAATCTTGTGGCCAGGTTTGTCTCGCTGGCTGCGTCCAGGTTGGGCTCAATTCAATGCTCGGATTTCAAGATGCCCAATGTTCCTTGCATAACATCAGCTGGCAGCTACCCAATTAAATGTTTCCAAGATAGATAGATAGGTACCTTAGGCACTAACAAATCGCCCAGGGCACTGGGACCCCAAGGAGAGACAGCAAAAACTGCGTGAAGCAGACGACAAACGGCACTCCCCGAGCCACTGCAACTTTCCAGTTGGGTGCCAGGGTCTTCAGGGCCTTCTCCACCTCTGACCGAACGTCGTGGCTCCGCGATGCCTTGCGGTTGTCAGTCTTCATGACGTATTCTCCCGCTTGGGTTTTCTTCAGTGTCTGCTGCCCACCCATCAACTCGCGCTGCAGATCCACAACTACAGATTCTTGCCTCAGCAACTGACTGACCAGTGCGATGGCAGAATCTGTGCTGTCATAGAACCTGCTCATTGTGGCGCCGGCAGCCAACATCTTTGCCCAGTATTTGTTCATCAGAACACCTTCCTTCTTGAACTGCTTGTCTTCGCTCCTCTGAGTTGAAGACCACCGTGATGTAACCAACAACACGCTCTCAAACGCCCGTAAACCGCAAATCCTTTGCATGATCTCGAAGGTCGTAGTCTGTCCACCAGTTACCCTATCATCTGTGATGGGTTGAATGTAGATGATGCCTTTGAGCTGCACATCGAATAAGTGCTGGGCGACCAACGTGCGGGAGATGTCGTCGAGAATATCCCAGTTGGGCCGGGCCGAGTCCTCAAAGCCGGGTGTATCAATCATGAGTATCTTGCTTCCGCTCATCTCAATGACGACTGGCGTGCACGTCTGGGTGCCTGTACCCCGCGGAGAGAGACAGGACAGGAGCATCAGTACTGGCTTTTCTGCAGACCAACTCGACGACCGGTGATGAATATGAGCTTCAAAGCACAGTCTTGTGACGTACATGAATCGTAATCGTCCCCTTCTTCCACCACATGCCGGTTCGCCAGCTTATTGATGAAGTGGCTTTTCCCCGCGCCGGTCATTCCCATGACGAGGACCATCGGCAGCTCATTAGCTTTGGCAAGGCCCAGCCCCCCCTGGAGCGTGGAGAGCACCTTGGACTTCGGCGCCATAATTCTATGGGGTCCAGTGCGGTCGAGCCTGACGTGTGCGACTGCTGCCTGACCTGTCACGGCCCGAGCGTGTCGTGTGCACATTTGTGCCTGCCGATTCAAGATAGCAATGCACTCACTGGCTGTGGTTCTGCGGAAGGAGCGATGATTAGAACTAATTTTGATGACTTGACTGTCCAAGAAACCAACGAGCACCAAGTGCACTTCTGGCGTCCACATCTATCCCCCATCAAGCTTACGTCGCTCAAGTCGCGTGGGCAGGGCATGCGTGCATGCTTCAATGTTGTCCTGCCGTCATCTGAGGCATCCTTATATGTGCACGCCTCGGGTAGGTACTTCAATGTTGGGTACCTACCTGGATATGCAGCAACGGGCGCGCTTGCCCATCTGCAGTTCCAATAATCTGGAAGGCAGCTGCACAAGTCTCAGAAAAGCTCAGTTTGGAAGAACCACGCCTATGACCTTTCGCATTTTCCGAGTGCCAAGTTCTCCTAAAATGCCTGCGGCCCCTTAACCTATGTCTTTTATCATTTTACGGGGCACACATTACGGATTTCTACTCCAGTCATTGATCAATCATTTCCTCTACCAGACTGACACTAGGGTTTGACCATTCTCCTTCGGTCATATCCGTTAATTCCACCATTTTCGCTCGACTGCAATCCGAGATAAGAAACCTGCCGACAGACCAAGACTCCGTACCTCCCGTCCAAAGCCTCGGCATGTCTCAGCATAGCCATCATGTTGCGCAGAAGGAGGTCGTCATTGGGATAGATTTTGGAACGACGTAGGTTGGATCTTTACCTCTGGCAATCCTTTTCAACCGTTCCTCCATGAGAAAAATGCTGACTTGCGGGCTCTTTCTCTAGGTACTCGGGCGTGTCGTGGGCCATCAACTCACACAAGGGTGTAACCATTATCAAAACCTGGCCCGACATAGACGACGATCGGGACAATAAAGAGCAAGACAAGGTCCCCACTGTGCTGGCATACAGCCCTGATCGGGATCGAGACCAAATGAAGTGGGGGTTCTGCGCAGAGGACAGCCCCGTTCAGAATCGTTGGTTCAAGCTCCTGATCGATCCGAGCTACGATGACTCAAAGTGGAAAAAGCTGCGCAGAAGAGCCGATTCGTACGACAGTGACTCTGAAGAGGACTCAGAAAGCTCAAAGACACGCGCAGTTGACGACAGCCCGCCCATTACCAGTGGTTTTGGTTTCCTGTCACGTCTCTTGGACTGGCTCAAGAAGCCCGACGACGCATATAAGCATAGCAGCATTATAGAGAGGGAGAAGAAGATGGCCGCCATCAAAGAGGCACAGCAATCCATCACAGACTTTCTCCGAGCCCTGTGGGAGTATTCTCAAGGCATGACCCCAATTGGGACTCGTGCTGATTACGTCCCAAAATTCATCTTGACGGTGCCAGCCGCCTGGAAGCTGCCACAGCAGAACATGCTCCTGAGAGCTGCCAAGGATGCCGGTCTCTACGGCTCGATCGATCTGGTCAGCGAGCCAGAAGCTGCCGCTCTCACAACACTCCGCGACTGCAAGTATAGCGGAGGTACCAATAAAACCAACCCCATCAAGGTGTGCAAAAGCAAATTTCAGGATTCCACATGTCAGAAATCAACCATGGAGTAGTTGCATGGCGGGTACTTCAATGAAAGAGACTAACCTACTCTCTCTTCCTCCGGTGTGCCAGCAAGGAGATATCTTCATCATCTGTGATGCGGGTGGGGGAACCGTTGTAAGTCCAGCTCGCCGGTGGTGAACTTGGGCCGTGTCTCATCCAAGGCTCTCCAGGACTTAGCTACCTACAAAGTGCGGAACTTACAGCCCTTTAGGGTTGATGAATATGTGGAGCTTAGCAGTACGTCTCGGGCGCGCCCCAAATCAGTCACTCTCAGCCAGAAGACAGAAAGATCTAACTAACTTCTTCTCCTGTCAGGCGGCGTGTGCGGATCAGTCTTGGTGGACCGTAACTTCCAAGACTTCTTGAAGCAAAAGTTGGGAGGTCAGCAGGACAAGGTGAATTGGGCAGAAACACTTCAAGCGTTTGAGACCATCAAAAGGAGTTTTAGAGGCGACGAGAGAACAGAATCAATCCCAGTCGGAAACATTCCGGACAGTGCCGAAGACAACATCACAAATGGGAAGATGTTAATTGAAGGGTAAGTCAAGAACTCGATCCTTTGTTACTTTTTCAGTTCTTTTTCTTCATATCGTGGGATTTACTTGACAAATTTCCCCTCGGAACAGGAGTACAATCTGCACACTGTTTGATAGCGTTTGCATTAGCATTGTCAGGCTACTCACAGAACAATTAGCCCTTGTGAAAGACAAGGGTGGCAATGTCTCGGTAGGCACTTCCCATCTTATATCCAAGCCTTGCCCCCCTCCCATAAGGAGATGACTAAGAAGCCACCCTTGTTGCGGATGAACAGAAGGTTTTCCTGGTTGGTGGTTTTGGCCAAAACCTCTATCTGCGCGACTACGTGGAAAGATCACTCAAAGCCAGGGGCAATGGGAATATGACTTTTTGCTATCCTAAGAACTCGTAAGCCGTCCTTTTCTGAAATATCTCTCACAGGTTGGTGTCATAAGATAAAGACAAACCCCATTCAGATGGACTGCAGTTTGCGAGGGTGCAACCCTGTGGGGCATGCAGCCCAGCGTCGTGCACAACCGAATCGCTCGGTGGAATTACGGTGTCCGTGTTCGCAAGTACGACAAGCCATATGCTACAAAAGCAGAGTATACGATGGAGTGGTTGGTACAAAAGGTGAGAAGGCAGGCGTCTGAGACGGCAGATTTCAATAGCATCTACCTCCATGGCTGTAACATTGACCCTAATTTACTGCTCACTTTGAAGTATCAGCTAACAAAGTAAGATAGGGTACGATCATGGGAGAGAATAACTACGCCAAAGCTGAAGTCGCTGTGCTGGTCCCTGACGTGTCAAAGCTCCATCGTGCTTCGCTATCAAAACAGGTCTTGGAGCATACTTTGTACTACTCCGATGGGGAGGCTCTGGTAGATTTTGACGAAAATGGTAAAGTTTTTCAAGTTTCCTACTGTACACAGACCCCTGGACTGGACTACAATCTTTATTCCATCACCCTCGGGAGACTAACAACGAACGGCGGTGGTGGAAAGCAGAAATGATGCCCGTCGGCAAGGCAACCACGGAAATTAAAAAAAGTAAAATCAGGGACAGCAAGCTTGTCGGTGATTTGAGAGCTGTGCCTTTTGAGTTTGGGATGAACATGGACGCCTCGGGCCTGAAGTTCACTGTCAAGTTTGATGGTAAGTTGGTTGGGGAGATGACACACAAGCTCGTGTGATGCATTGGCTCTGGCGGTACCTAGGGTAATTTACCTAGGTAAGGTGGGTGGGTAGTTTATCCTT
>Ga0247760_1001584_pt1 | contig 20430 bp, 19 predicted proteins | sample UWRJL171409R4_FD_179936 | JGI IMG/M metagenome (GOLD analysis project Ga0247760, IMG submission 179936) | Plant litter microbial communities from Arlington Agricultural Research Station in Wisconsin, United States - UWRJ-L171-409R-4 | ecosystem: Environmental > Terrestrial > Plant litter >... | reverse complement strand
GAGAAGGTGGCGCGCATTCCGGAGCTCGAGCGCGTGCAAATCAAGGAGCTTTCATTCGGCTTTTGGCGCGCCGTCGCGCGCTACGGCTTCATGGAGACGCCGAACGTGCCCGACCTGCTCCGGCGCGCTGAGTTCAACAGCTACTCGCTGGAGTTCGTCACCTTCTTCCTCGGTCGCGAAACCGTGCTCGCCACCAAACACTCAGAGATGACGCTCTGGCGCGAGCGCTTGTTCGCCTTCCTCACCCGCAACGCCGAGCCTGCCACCGCCTTCTTCGGCATCCCGCCCAGCCGCGTGATGGAAATTGGCTCGCAGATCGAGCTCTGAGCGTCAGGGCAGCCGCGCGAGCCCATTGTCGAGCAGCGTCATCCCGCGGATCGCAACTTCGTCGCCCGCGGCCACGCCCTCGTGAATCAAGGCGCGGCCAGCGACGACCGAGCCCGACCTCACCGAGCGACGCTCGAATCGACCGTTGCCGCCGCGCAGGTACACGTATTCACGACCTCCGTCGGACCGGACCGCGCTCGCCGCGACACTCACGGTGCCAACCGGTGGCGTCGTGAGAAAGCGCGCCTTGGCGAACATGTTCACTTTCAACTTGCTGCCCGCGTTGTCGACGCGAACGCGCACTGCCACGGTGCGCCGCTCCGGGTCGACCGCGGACGATACTGCATCCACTTCGCCCGTGAGGATCAGCTCGGGCAACGCCGGCAGCGTGACGCTGACCACCGTTCCCTGAGAAATTCCAGGCAGATCGGCCTCGGATAGCTCCGCGCTCAGCGACAACGAAGACAGGTCCGCGATCGTCAACAGGGTGTGCTCGGCGCGCGCGCTCAGCTGCTGCCCAACCGACAATTGCGTTTCGACGATGCGCCCCGCACGCGGCGCGCGCACGACGAATTCGGTTCCCGAAGCGAGCAGCAGGTTTAGGCCATTCTGGCGGCTGTGGGCCGCTTGCAGCGAAAGCTCGGCTTGCCTGCGCTGCTGCGTGGCGACGGCCAACTCTCGCTCGGGCAGCGCGCGGGCCGAGATGAGCGCTTGGACGCGCGCAAGCGCCGCCTGGGCCGCCTCCAGCTCGAGCTCAGCCTGACGCCGCTGCGCGCCGAGGCTCGCGAGCTCAGGGCTCGTCACCGCAAAGAGTGGAGCGCCCTGCTTGACGTCATGCCCGAGCGAAGCGTACACGCGCGCCACGCGGCCGGCCAACGGCATGCCCACGCGCGCGACCTTGCTCTCGTCGAGCTTCAATACGCCGGCAAAAGCGTCGGTCCAGAGCTGTTCCGCGGGCTCGGCGGCTTCGACTTGCAGCGATTGCCAGCGCAGGGCTTTGGCCTCGATCGCTTGTGCGCTCAGCGCCGCCGGGCGATTGGAGCCGGTCCCGGTGCGAACCGAAATCCACACGGCCGACGTAGCCAGCGCCAGCGCGGAGAACGCGCCGAACCAAGAGCGAGAGCTGATCATGGCGTGTGCACTCGTAGAGCACGAGCCATGCCATGCCCTGCCGCTGCGCGTTCGAGCCAGAATGGCGCTCAGTGCGCAGGACGCTCACTGCGAGACGAGGCCGGAGCTGCCGCAAAATCCAACGCTGCCGCAGACTGCGACGCTTCAGGCGACAACAGGTCGATCGTAAAGGTGGTACCTACACCGACCTTGCTCTCCACGCGCACGGTTCCTCCGTGCTCTTGGATGATGCCCCAGCTGACCGATAGCCCGAGGCCGGTGCCCACGCCGGCGGCTTTGGTGGTGAAGAACGGTTCGAAGATGCGCGGCAAGTGCTCGGGAGCGATGCCGCTGCCCGAGTCACGCACCTCGATCCGGGGCGAGGGCTTGGCGCGCACGTGGGTCGTCACCACGCCACCTCGCGCGCTGGCGTGGATCGCGTTCAACAAGATGTTGGCCACCGCCTGCTGCAACTGCGCTGGATCGACGAGCGCCGAGACGCGCTCGTCTTCTTCGCCCACTTCCAACGTCACGCCCGTGCTCTCCGCGAGCGGCGAGACCAGCAGCAGCGCGTCGCGGAGCACGGCCCGCAGATCGACGAGGCGGCGCTGCGGCGCTTCACGGCGCGCAAAATCCAGCAACTGACGAATGATGGCCGACGCTCGGTCGGTCTGATCCACGATCAGCAGACCGAGCTCACGCATGCGGCCTTCCGCCACCTCTCCGCTCCCGATCATGGCCGCGCGTACGCGCACGACGTTCAGCGGGGCGCCGAGTTCGTGGGCGAGTCCGGTCGAAAGCTCCCCGATCGTGCGCAGGCGATCCGCGTGGCGTAGCTGCTCGACAGCCAAGTCTTTGGCATCGGCCTGACGCCTGGTTTCGTCGCGCGCGTCCTTCAAGCGTTGGCACATCGTGTTCATGGCGGCGGCCAGCTCGTAGATCTCGTCTTTCTGGGTGACGACCAGTGGGGAGTCCAGATCACCCGCGCCGATTGCGTCGGCCTTCTTCACCAAGAGCTTCATCGGTCGCGCCAGAAAGACGACGCCAAACAGCAAAATCAACGCCGAACAAATCACCATCAGCAAGAGCGTGGTCCCCGCCGATCGCCAGAGCGCTCCGCGCACCAGCTCGTGCTCCTCCGCTGACGATTCCGAGAGCTCGATCGCGCCGTCGCGCGCCGCGTGTAGGCGCACGGGTACGTAGGTCACGATGTAGCCCGCTTCATCCGCCGGGCGAAGCTCACTCGAGCGCACGGCCTCGCTCGGCCCCGGTAACCCTTCACGTGAACGAGGCGCGTTCGGTCCGCTCGTTTCGTCCGGCCAAACCCAGCGAATGCCGATGCGGTTCTCGCGATCGTTGACCAAGCGCACGAGCTCGAGCGCGCGCTCCTCACCTTCTCTCGCCCACAGGAGCTCGACCGCGGTGGCCAGCCCGCGACCCACCACGTAGTGATCGCGCAGCGTGTCTCGGTGGTAAGCCTCAGCGTCCGCGCGGATACGCACCCAGGCACTCAGCGTGAGCACCAGCACGATTCCGAGCGCGATCGCCAGCGTCAGCTTCCAGGTGAGCCTCATGCTTTCTCGGGATTGATCTTGGCCTTGGGGATGCCGTGGTAACGCTCGAGCTTTCTGTACAACGTACTGCGATCGAGCCCGAGAATGTCTGCCGCCAGGGATTTGTTGCCAGAGACGGCCTCCATCACGCGCAAAATGTAGCGGCGCTCCACCTCTTCGAGCGAGACCAAATCGTTCGGTTCCTCCGCCGCGATGATGACTCTGCCTGCGCTCGCGCGGCGAACCCGCTCCGGCAAATCTTCGGGCAGGATCTCGGTCGCGCGCGATAGCGCCAGCGCGCGCTCCACGATGTTCTCGAGCTCGCGCACATTTCCGGGCCAATCGTAGCGGAGCAGCAGCTCGGCCGCGGCCGACGACAACGTGACCTCCGCACGTGCCCGGCGCGCCAAGAACCGAGTCAGAAAGTGCTGCGCCAAGAGCAGCACGTCACTGCCGCGCGCGCGCAGCGGCGGCAGCGAGATCTCGATCACGTTGATGCGATAGAACAGATCTTGGCGAAAGCGGCCGCCAGCCACCGCGGCTTCCAAGTCTTGATGGGTGGCGGCGACAATCCTCGCCTCGAAGGGCATGTCCTGATCGCTGCCGACCGGACGCACGGTGCGCTCTTGTAGCGCGCGCAACAACTTCACTTGAACCGCTTGCGGCAAATCTCCAATTTCGTCCAGAAACAACGTGCCTTGCCCGGCTTTGAGGAACAACCCGGGGCGATCGGCGCGCGCGTCGGTGAAGGCGCCGCGCACATGCCCGAACAGCTCGCTTTCCAGCAAGTTCTCCGGGATGGCAGCGCAATTGATGGCCACGAACGGCTGCGCCCGACGTTCGCTCAAGTCATGCAGTGCCTTGGCTGCCAGCTCCTTGCCCGTGCCGCTTTCGCCCGTGATCAGCACCGTGGCGTCCGAATCGGCCGCGAGTTGAATCAGCTCGAACGCCCGCCGGATCGACGGGCTCGCGCCGATCAAGCCAGACAGACCGTATTCGGGCACGATCACACGACGTAGGCGCTCCAGCTCGGAGTTCAGCTGATTGTGCTTCGCCGCGCGATCGAGCGAAACCGCGATCACCTCCAGATCGAACGGCTTGGTGATGAAATCATACGCCCCCGCGCGCATGGCATCCATCGCCGTGCGAATGCTGCCGAACGCGGTGATCACGATCACCGGTAAGGTGGGCCGAATTTCACGCACCGCGCGGCACAAATCGAGGCCGTTCTCGGCGGCCAGCCGCAGATCGGTGAGCACCACGCTGAGCGTCTCGTCCGCGCGAATGCAGGCCAGCGCGGGCTCGATCGCCGCGCGCGTGGTGACCGAAAAGCCGCGCAGAGCGAGCCCCTCATCCAACATTTCCAAGCTGAAAGGGTCGTCGTCCACGACCAGCACACCGGCACGAGTCACTGAACGCCTCCTTGAGCGAAGTGGATCGCTTCGATGATAGCGCGATTACCTCGAAAGCGCGGCAAGCTTGGCGCGAGACGGCAGCTCGCATTTACACGGCCGGCAGAGCGCGGCAAAATTCAACGTTTTTGCAAAATGCGACAGTCCGGCGGCGCGCGCCGCCGTCTTTCACAGGGCGTCGACGTACGTGTAGATCAGGTTGAGTTCCGCATCGCTGATTTGCACGGCTGTAAATGCTGGCATGTAGTCCTTGCGCATGCCGAACTGACCAAGGCTCGCGCCCTTCCTGACCTGCGACTTGAGCTTGCCCAGCTCATTCAAGATGCCGCGCCCGGTAGGTCCGCCTTTGCCGTCGGCCCCGTGACAGTTGGCGCAGTAGTCGTGATACAGCGCCTGACCTGTGGTCGGCTGCGCAGGCTCATCGAGGTAATCCCAAATCAAGGTCAAATCCGCGTCCGAGACTTTTGCAGGAGCAATGATCGTCATCGGGCCCGGGAAGCCCGTGCCCGGCAGACCATAGCGCACGATGTAAGCCGAATAGCCGCGCACGGGGTGCTGGAGCTCGGGAGCGAGGGTGCCGCCGACACCTTGCGTACCGTGACAAGCGCCACAATTTGCAGCGTATAGCGCCGCGCCGTCGCTCGAACCTGCACCAGCTGCCGCGCCGTTTCCACCGCTGCCGCTAGCACTGCCCGCAACGCCACTGCCCGCGCTACTGGCGCTACCCGCGCTACCCGCCGCCGCGCTTGTCGTGCCAGCAGAACCGCCCGCCTGGAGGGTGCCTGCAGTGGCGGCTCCACTCGACGAGGATCCCGCGCTCGCGCCTCCAACGCTTGCTCCAGCCGTGTTCGTCAGCGCTCCTGCGCTTCCCGGCGCGCCAGCGCTGGGCGCCGGTGAATCGCCATCGCTCGCGCCAGAGCAAGCGATAACCGGAACCAGCGCGCACCAAGCAATCAGCGTGAGGGTCGACTTCATGGCACTGGGGGTGCCCTGACCACACGCCGATCAGGCAGCGCCACGATTTGACAGTCGATTTCGCACGGCAATGAAGTCAGGCCGAAAAATTTTCGGTTTCTCGTCCGGCGAGCCTGATATTCGCGCGTTACCGGCACTACATATCGACCACAGGGCTCGACACACCATGAAGAACTCATCCACGCTCCGTAGACATTTGTGCCACGCCCGCTGGCTGGCGCCGCTGGGATTGCTTGCGTTGGGCTGCGGCAGCGGCCCAGGAGATTCGACCGGAAGCACTTGTCCTACGGATTCGTCCCTCACGTATACGACGTTCGGACAAGCGTTCATGACCGACCATTGCCTGTCTTGTCATCGAGCAGGAGGGCCGGAGTCTCCGACGCTGAGCACGTTGGATCAGATCCGCGCCAACAAAGACGTGATCGACCGCTCGGCCGCAGCCGGCCCGAACGCGGTCAACACCTACATGCCGGATGGCAGCTCCGTGCCGGAAGCAGAGCGGCGAAAGCTCGGTGAGTGGCTGGCGTGCGGCGCCCCCGAATGAATCCGACCTGGGGGCGCGCGCACGTACTCGCGATGAGTAAGGCGGACAGCGCCCCGCGATCAGCCTAGGCTGCGAAGCGTGCTCGGTGTTGCCATCGTGGTGCTGGTGGTCGCTCACGGTCGCGGCGATCCGTTGCTCGGCGCGTTCGAAGCGGCAGCGCGCAGCGCGCTCGGAGGCGACGCGAATTTCCAGATCGTCACGGTCGAAGAAGATCCGCCGGATGAAGTAAGCAGCGCCCAGGCCGGCGCGGTCGACGGAGTCGTCGAACTCAGTTGGACAGCCGACGGCAGGAAGGCGCGTATCCATTGCTATCTGTCACGCGAACAACGCTGGCTGGATCGCGAGATCACTTTCGGCGCGGACACCCTTGGTTCCGCGCGCGAGGCCGTCGAGCGCGGTAGGCTGCTCGGCTTCGCCGTTGCTACGATGTTTTACGAGACACCCGAACCGTTGCTCTCGCCAGCTCCGACGCAGCTCGCGCAGGAAGCGCACGCACCGGCGCTAAATCAAGCGCTAATGCCGATCTCGGCGCGACGCAGAACCCTCGAGTTTGCGGGCCAGCTGAGCTCCGGATTAGGTGGCACGGCAGCGGGGCTCGGCGCCGGCGCGGCGTTCAGATTGTCGATGCACGGACCGCTGTGGGCGCGGCTGTTCATCGCAGGTCGGACCGGGAACATTGCCGCCGCACAAGCCAACACTCGAAATGCGATGTTTGGCGCGGGCGTGGCGGTCGCGCTGCCCGTGCGACAATTCGAGTTGGGCGTTCGTTCGGACATTTTCGCGAATTACTTCGAGGCCACCCATCTCTCCGACGACGACGTGAGCCCGGACAAGCGTAGCCGTTGGCTACCCGGAGCGGACCTGCTCGCGGAGGGCGGATTCCAGCTCGCCGGTAGCGCGGGCGTCTTTCTGAGCGCTGGAATCGAGGCTGTGATTGGGAAGACTGAGATCTACACCCACGGCCAGCGAGTGGCGGTGGTCCCTCCCCTGCGAGCAATCGGGGAATTCGGCTTTCGCATCGGCTTTTAGCCGGAGGCTGCCTGATTTTCTCGGCCGCAGCGCACTCTAGTACCTGAGTCGATGTCTCCCGCCGTACGCACTCCTTTGATGCTGGTCCCCGATCCACGGGGAACGGGCAACGAGGTCCCACAACCTTCGGCGGTCGATGACAGTGTGCTGCTCGCTGGGCTCAAGGCGCGCGATAGCAGTCTGTGCGCCGCCTTCTATGACCGCGTGCGACCAATCGTGGATCGCACACTGAGGCGACTGCTCGGCCAGCGCGACAACGACTACGAAGACACGGCTCAGCGAGCGCTCTTCGAGCTCGTCGACACGATCGACCGCTTTCGTGGCGAATGTCCATTCGACGCTTGGATTTCGATCGTCGTAGCGCGCGCGGCGTTCCGAACCATTCGACGCCGACGCCTCGAGCGTCGGCTCTTCACCGACCTGGAGCCCGAACACGACCAATCAGCGACGCGCAGCCACGCCAGCGCGGTCGCCGCGCGCCAAGCCATCGAGCGAGTCCGTGTCGAACTCGAGCAAATGGACCCGAATCGCGCCTGGACGTTCTTGCTGCATGATGTCTACGGCTATGACTTGAAGGAAGTGGCACAGATAACCAGCGTCAGCCTGTCAGCCGCGCAAAGCCGTCTGGTGCGTGGAAGGCGCGAGATCCACGACCGGATACGCAATGACGACGCTTTGGCCCGTTATCTGCGACAATCCTTGGAGGCAGAATGAACGTCCCGCAATATGCGTCGACCGCCGCCAAGCTGCTCCGTCGATTTCTGCCGACCGCGCAGACGACGATCGTGGCTGACCGCCAGCGAGGAATCGCTACGCTCGAACGGGCCATGTTGGCGCGCGCGCGCCGTCGTAGGCTGCAGCGGCTGGGAGCAACACTCGCCGCAGCCGCCTCAATCCTTTTGGCCGTGAGCCTGGTGCGTTGGACGCGTGCATCGAGCGACCGCGGCCAACGAGTTTCCATCCAGGGATCGCCTGCAGGTCGCGGCGCCGCGCTTCGAACGGGTGAGCATGCCCAACCGCTCGCAGAGCGAGCGGAACTCGCCGCCGGTCAGCGCATCGAAACGGCGCAAGCGGGCGGGGCGTCGCTCAAGCTTTCGACAGGGACTTCGATGGACCTTTCGGACAGCACCTCCTTTCGCGTCGACAGCCAAGGAACAACCGAACGCTTTACGCTCGAACGCGGTCGACTTTCCGCGCACGTCGCCAAGCTTGCGCTGGGGCAGCGCTTCATCGTCGCAACACCCGATGCCGAACTGGAGGTGCGCGGCACACGCTTCCGCGTTCAGGTGCTAGATGGCGGCGAAGCTTGCGGCGCTGGTTCGCGCACTCGCTTGGAGGTCAGTGAAGGCGTGGTCGAAGTCCGCGCCAGCGCCAAAACCACGACCGTGACCGCCGGTCAGGGTTGGCCGGCAGACTGCGCTCGACAACCGCATAGGCCTACGCCCACACCGAGCGCTTGGTCTGCGCTGCCTACGTCAGAGCACTCGCGAATGCACGAGTCCCCCCCGTCGCCGCCACCGCTAGGACGCCGAGAGCATGAAGCCGGGACTGAACGGCCCAAGGTCGACGGTTTCGCGCCTCGCTTGGCGGACGGCAGCTCCGCGCTGACGGAAGCGAACGACTTGTTTGCCGAAGGCGTCGCGCTGCGCCGGCAAGGCGACACGGGAGGCGCGCTACGCTCCTTCCGCGCGTTGATTGTGCGTTTCCCCTCGAGTCCACTGGCAGAGAACGCCCTAGTGGAGCGTATGCGTATCTTGGCCAGCACACGTGACCCTCGCGTTCGGCGTGAAGCAGAGCTGTACCTCTCGCGTTATCCAAAGGGCTTTGCCGCCAACGAAGCCCGTCCTTTGACGGTTGCGCCGTGAAGACATCGAGCGGTGCGCTGCTCGCTTGCGTGGTGTCGAGCCTGACGCTGTATCTGAGCTGCGCCTTGACTGCCTGTGACGAGCGCTTCGCTTACGACGTGCCCGTAGCCGGGAGCAGCCCCGGTGGTGGGTCGTCGCTAGCGGGAAGCACGGGCGTGCCTTTAGCCGGAGCTGGCGCATCCGCAGGCGGTGCTGGAGTCGCTGGCGCCTGCGGCACACACGCCGCGTGCCCAAGCAATCTGCGCTGCGTGGATGACCACTGCTACCCGTGCGCCACGGACAAGGACTGCCTGGAGCCTGGCCTCGGCCGCTGTGATCCTGAGAACCACCGGTGCATCGCCTGCCTGACCGGCGCCGATTGTATGGCCGCTTTCAGCTGTGACACGCTCGCCGGTCGCTGTCTCCACGCTTGTAAGACGAGGAGCGACTGCCCAGCCGACGCGCATGGCTGTGACGAGCAGCGCAGGGTCTGTTATCAGTGCGACGAAGACCGAGAGTGTGCCAAGTCCTCGCTTGGACCTTTGTGCGCGGCCGACGGCAGCGGCTGCGTGCACTGCCGAAGCGATGCAGACTGCCCCGATCAGCACTGCGATCAACTCATCGGGCGCTGCGTGGAGTGCCGCGACTGGCGCGACTGCAATTCGGCACTTTGCGATTCGCTCACCGGCGCCTGCTTGACGGAGGATTGAGCTGCCCCAAAAACTCGAATGGTGGTCACCAGCTCGCTCGAACTCCGGTGCAGCCTGCCATAGATGGCGGTCGAGGTACTTTGCACGGCGCGTGCCGCATTCACGCCGCAGCGAACGATTGCTGAGGCCTGGGCGGTGTGAGGCGGAGCGTAGGCCGCTCACTTTGCCCTGGCCGAATGCCAGCATGTTCACGTAGATGCTTTCGTAGCGCCGGGCCGTACGACGTACGTTTCGTGCCAGATGCCGTCGGTCTCCGTCAAGCTCGCTTCCGCAGTTTCGCGACGTTTGGGTATTTCTTGGGCGACCACTGGCCGGACCAGTCGAAGTCGAGCGAGATGGCTAGGTCTTCGTCGCGGTTCTTGTAGCTGACGCGGCGCGGATGAAACCGCGTATCTTCGCCCGCGACGTAAGTCTCCTTGCCGAAATGCAGCGTGCCGAGCGCGGCGATCGGTTTGTCCCAGGTGCAGAGCAGCTTCCATTTCTCGCGCAGCTGCAGCACCACGCATTCGTAGCGGCCAGAGCGATCGGATTTGGCCAGCGTGATGCCGACGCGCTCCGAATCGAAGATCGAGTCACCCACGCGCACCGCCAGTGCGACGCCGCAGCCATCGGCGAGCTCGCGTTGGCCAAACACGGCAGCGGGCAACCAATCCGGTGGCGCCCAGTCTTCCAACGCGCGCGACGCGGCGTGTTCGAGCGCAAGCTTCAACGCGGCGCGTTCGATGCTGGCGCCGTCGACGGTCAGCCGAACGGGTGTCCAGGCGTTGCTCAGACCCTTGCGCACTTCGCGCAGGCGCTGAACCTCGCGCATGGCATTGTCCAAATCGAGCAGCGCACGATCGAGCGGCGCCAATTGCGCGTGGTGCTTCGCGCAGAGCGTGGCCGCGCCATCCGGCAAAGGCTCGCCGCACGGCGAGACGACCTGCGCCCAACACGTTTTTGTAGTAGTTTCGAGTTCCAAGGCGCGCAAAGCTAGCACGACGTGGCGAGCATCGACGCAGAACGAACGCTTCCACGACGTTTGCGCAAGCGCGTCGCGGAGAGCCTCGAGCTCTCGCTGCAGCTCGTGGACGAGTATTGGCAGGCCGGGCGGCTCCGGGTGATCACGAAGGGGACTGGCGAACCCCAGATCCTCTCGCTCGAAGCGTTGATTTTCGACGATGACCGGCTGCTGCTCGACGGCGCGCCGCTGGAATGCGTGTCGACGCGCAGCTATGCGTTGCTGAACAAGCCCAAGTACGTGACGAGCACGGCACACGATCCCGACGGCAAATCGGATTTGTCTCCGTACCTGCGCGAGATGCCTCGCGGCTGCTTTCCCGTGGGTCGACTCGATCGCGAAACCAGCGGTCTATTGCTGTTTACGAGCGATGGCGATCTGGCCAACGCGGTCCTGCGGCCCGACCATCAGACCACCAAGACCTACTGGCTGTGGCTCGACGACGTACTCGAGGCAGACGATCCAAGGCTATCGTCGCTGCTAGAGGGCGTGGAGCACAACGGGCAGCGATTGATCGCAAAACACGCGCGTATCACCTCTCGAAGTGAGTACGCGACCGAGCTCGAGCTGACGCTGACTCAGGGCAAGAAGCGCCAGATCCGGCACATGTGCCGCGCGCTCGATTTGCACCTCGAGCACCTACATCGCTGCCGGATCGGCCCGCTATCGGATGCCGGGCTCGCCCTCGGCAGTTGGCGCCCGCTTTCGCCGGAGGAAGTGGCCGCCCTTTGGTCGGCCGTTGGGGGCAAGGCAGACTTGCGGCAACGCAAGGTGGCCGCGCTTTTCCGACTTGCCCGCGAGGCGCGCGCGGCGGGAGCGCCGCTGCTCCGGCTGGAGGCCTGGCTCGCGGAGGAAGAGCAGTTGGGATGAAATTGCCTGAGTCGAGCGTTTGGCCTAGATAGCCTCGTTTTCCGCGCCGCGAGCGCCAAGATAGTACCTATGAACGCTCTCCACAGCTTGCTCAAGATGGTCGTCTCCCAACAGGCTGACGAGCTGCGCCTCGGCGTCGAGCGAGCGCCCATCGTGCTGAGCGGTGGGGTGCCCAAGAACCTGACCTTGGCCGAAACCGGTGAGCGCGTGCTGCGACAAATGCTCGGCTCGCTGCTCTCCGCCGAAGCCGAGGGAAGCTTGGCGCGCGGGGAGGCCTACAGCTACGCGCACGATGCCGGTGAAGGCTTTGGTGTCTACCAAGTGCAGTTCTTACCGCGGCCCAAGCATGAAGCCGGCTTCGACGTCCGATTGACGAACGCGCGCTACCAAGCCGCCGCCATAGCGCTACCCGCGCCGCACGCTGCACCCGCGCCGCACGCGGCGCACACTGCACCCGCGGCGCACACTGCACCCGCGGCGCACGCTGCACCCGCAACGCACGCTGCACCCGCAACGCACACCGCAGCCGCAATGCAACCGCTCACGCGCTCGACGCCACTCGCCGTCACGAGTGCACTCGAGGCGTTGCTCGCGCGCGCGGCAGCGCTGCACGCGAGCGACATCCACGTGCGCCAAGGCGAAGCCGCGTTCGCGCGTATTGACGGCAAATTGTCGCTGCTCGAGGCCGGCGCGCACGACATTCGAGAGCTGCTGGGCGACGCATCCGAGGGCGCCACCGCGCGCTCCAGCGCTGACTTGGCGCTCAGCAGCCCGAGCGCGGGCCGCTTGCGGCTGCACACGTTCCTCGCGGGTGGCCTACCCGTGTTGGCCGTGCGCCTGCTGCCGCCCGAGATCCCCACCCTGTCAGCACTCGGCTTCCCGAGCGAGCTGAAGGACCTAGCCACGTTGCCCAATGGCCTAGTCTTGCTGACGGGTCCTGCTGGCTCGGGCAAGAGCACCACTGCAGCGGCGCTCTGCCAAGAGCTGATCCGTCAACGCTCGGTGATGCTGCTCACGCTCGAAGATCCGGTCGAATACGTGTTCGATACGCGGCACACCAACAGCATCGTGCGCCAGCGCCAGATCGGCTTGGATGTGCCTGATTTCGTGACCGGCCTGCGCGATGCCCTGCGTGAAGATCCGGACGTACTGCTGGTCGGCGAAATGCGTGACGCGGAGTCGATCAGCCTGGCGTTGACCACAGCCGAGACCGGACACTTGGTGTTTGCCACGCTGCACAGCCGCAGCGCCTCCTCCGCCATCGATCGCATCATCGACGCTTATCCGGCCGGGCGCCAACAACAGCTGCGCGTGCAGCTGTCCGAGTCGCTGCGCGCGGTGATCGCCCAGCGCTTGCTGCCCCACGCACGCGGCAGCGGCCGAGCGCTCGCGCTCGAGGTGCTGCGCCGCAATTCTGCCGTGGCCAACTTGATCCGCGAGGGCAAGACCCCGCAGCTCACCAGCGCCATGCAATCCTCCCGCAAAGAAGGCATGGTCCTGCTCGAACGCAGCCTCGCCGAGCTGTGTCGCTCCGGCGCAATCGAAGAACGCCACGCGTTCGCCGCTGCCAACGACCAAGACTCGCTCATGGAGTACCTGCACGCGCGCAGCAAAGCCTAGCGCGTGTCCGCGACCTCGAGTTCCCCGCAAACGTGCCCGCTCGTTTGCCCGGGATTTGGCTGCCTCCGACCATCTCGCGTGCACCCGTGTGCAGCGACCTTCGGCACCCGTTCTCGTTCTAAAGCGCTCGGATTCGGGCACGAGCGCCGGCACGTTTACGGCAGACGTCCATTCGAGGCCTTAGGACGTCAGCCGACGAACGTACGCGTGCGAAACTGAGCGTGCCGAGAGGTGCGCTGCTGGATCGCGATCGCCCACTCTCGAACGACCTCACTCCGGATGAGGTCGTTCGTGACTAGCGTGCGCTTAGGCGGCGTCGTGGACGTCCAGCCAGCCGTTGCCGCGAGAGAGTTCGGTGATGCGAGTCTTGAGCTTTTTCTTGGCGCGGACTTCGAGTTGGCGGGCGCGTTCGCGGGAGACGCCGAGCTGGCGACCGATTTCGGCCAGTGACAGTTCGTCTTCGTTGTCGGCCATCAAGCGCTTCTCGACGATGTAGCGTTCACGCTGGTCGAGGCCGATCAGTGCTTCGCTCACGGCTTCGCGAGCGAAGCCATCGCTCTCGGAATGGGCCAGGCCCTCTTCTTGATTCCAATCCGCGGCCACCAGCGTATCGCCCAGGGTAGTCGCGGAATCACTGTAGACGGGCGCGTCGAGCGAGACATCGCGGGCATCGAGCGAGCGAACCATGGCAGCGACCTTGGCCTCTGGCAGATCCAGGGCTTGAGCCAAAAGCTCGTTCGCTTCGTCGCCATCGCCCACGAGGTTCGCAATCCGCACGCGCTCGCGCCGGATCTTGAAGAACATCTTGGAGCGTAGCGCGCCGGAACCACCGCCAACCATGCTCCAGGAGCGGATGACGTAGTTCAGAATGTAAGCGCGGATCCAATACGACGCGTAGGTGACGAAACGCGTGCCGCGGCTGGTATCGAACTTTTGTAAGGCGTGTACCAAGCCGAAGTTGCCCTCGGCGACGAGCTCGGCCAACGGCAGGCCATAGCGGTGGTACTTGAATGCGATCGAGACGACGTAGCGCAGGTGGGCGCGAACCAGCTCTTCACGGGCGGCTTCGTCCTGTTGGGTCAGCCAGCGGACCGTGAGCGCGTGCTCGTCTTCTCGAGAGAGCTCGGGATAGGCGTGGGCCGCGGTGATGTAGTGCGTGAGCGAGGGGTCTGTTTGACGGGCCATGATTGCTTCGTGTGCGCGATTGGTTTCCCTACGCTTACGCGCCGGAAACCGAGGCAGTTCCGCTAAGTTTTGTTAAGACGCGAGTCCGTACGAGTGGCGTGATTGGCTGGACGACCGCGCTGCTTCGCTGCGGGGACGTCTCAGTTCAAAGCAAAGGCGTGAGCTCGCTAGTACGTCGAGCCAGCTCCACGCGAATCGACATTCACGCCGTCGATTTGCGATATTTCTTGGCCTTCGCCGCGCGCGGACCAGTCTTGAGCCGGACGAGCGCCTTGGTTCGGCTCTGCGGATTCTCAGTTCAGCCAGGCGGATATTTCCGCGCGTGTCGTGTTCCGCCAGTCAACGCCGACCATCCAGCTGCGCGGTAACTCGTTCGCGCGAGATCGCAGTCGGTCGCTAGCCGGTAGAGGCGAGCCGGGCCACCAAGTGCGGCACGAACACGAGCAGCCCGACCGCCACCGCTCCCAGGGACGCCAGCAGCACGGCACCCGCGGCGACGTCTTTTGCGATCGCGATGTGTGGGCTGTGCTCGGGAACAGCCGCGTCGGAGAGCGCTTCGAGCGCGGTGTTCAGCGCTTCGGCGACCCAAACCATGGTCGCCGCAATCGCCAGCAAGGTCCAGTCGAGGGGCGTCAGGCCGAGGGCCACGCCCAGCGCGATGACCAGCGCAGTCGCCACCGCATGGATGCGTGCGTTGGTCTCGCCATACAGCGCGCCGAGTCCCTTGATCGCATACCCAAAGCTCTTTTTACGACCGAGAGTCCATGAAAGCAGCGAGCTCGCCATGCACGAAGCGTGAACCGAAGCTCGAGCGCTCGCGCGTGGAGAATTGGTGGAGAATGACTCAGTCGTCGCAGGCGTTGGCCGCGGGTCGAGCGTGCTCGAGCAATTCGCGAGCTCGATCCCCATTGCCATCGTCGATCGCGCCAGACACCAACGGAAGCCGTTCGCCCAGCTGCCCTCGCCGTCGACACACACGATCGGATTGGCTGAGCCAACTGGCCGGCCGAGTGCTCGACCGCGGCGGCCGCTTCAGCGCTTGTTCATCGTGAATTCGGGTGAGGTGCCCGCGCCTTCCTCGATGCTGACATCCCACTCGGCCGTGAGTGTTTCGTCGTTCATCAAAACTTCCCAGACAACTCCCGGGACCGTCAGTTTACCCATCCCCGACAGCTTCAGCGGTTCGTTGGTCGCTTTACGAAACGAGCGCAGCCGTGGGTTGGATTTGATGTCGCCCGAGATCAGCGCGAGCACGGCCCTGTAAATGTCCTGATTTCGAGTCGAGAGTCCCATCGCTGCAGGGTCCGCCCGTGCCCGGGTACGGTCAAGCATTTGTCGCGATTGTCAGAACTCACTCGAGATCGATTGTTCGACCACAACCTACCTCGAGCAGAACGGCGCGGCACGGGCAGTAATTAGGAGCCTATTAAGATTTGCTGCTGGTGAGTTGGGCTGCCACGAGGAAGATTCCTTTGGCGTTCGAATCGTACTTTTGACTACGATGTTTCGCGCTGGCGATTGCTACGTTGGGACCGATTGCTACGCTGTGACGCCTCGACACACGCTCAAGCGGAAACTTTCTAGAAGCGCAAACGGCGACCGCACCCGTTTAGTGTCCGGCCCCGGAAAGGCAACGAGCGTAGAGTTGGTATGCGGCTTGCGAGGGAGCAGAAGTGGAAAGTCAGAAGAACCGAGACGACGGGGAGCGCGGCGTGCAGGCAGTGAAGAGGCGAGTCATCATCGTTGAGGACGACTCTGACCACGGCATGCTCTTGGAGAGGATGCTGCAAGCGCGTGGACACGATACACGGATCGCCTTAGACGCTCTGGATGCCACGTTGATGGCGGCTGACTTCCGCCCGGAGCTAGCGATCATCGACCTCGGCTTGCCTGGCATGGATGGTCTGGAGCTTGCGACTTGGCTGTGCGCGCACCCCAAGCTGAAACAGACGGTTTTCATCGCCATCACGGGCAACCCCGCTGTCACCCTGGCGCGCCCGAAGCGTGACGCGGGCTTCCACGCCTACCTGACCAAACCGATCGACATCGACGAGCTGCTCGAGCTCGCCGAACAAAAGCGGCTGACGCTCGAAGAACCCGCGCAAGACGCAACCCCCGCAGCGAGGCGTTGAGCGAGCGTTTCGCGCGGTTCTCTGCCGACACGGCGCGCGTCTTCAGTGATGGTGGCCGTGACCGTCCGGGCCGTGCGGATGACCGTGGCCCATCTCGTCCGCCGTCGCCGTGCGCACGGCGAGTACTTCAACGTCGAAATGCAGCGTCTTGCCGGCGAGCGGGTGCTGGGGATCGACGAACACCTCGTCGCCTTCGACGCGAGCGATCCAAACCGGTGCGTGTTCTCCGTTGGGGCCTTCGGTCATGAACTGCATGCCCGCAGCCAACTTCATGTTCTCCGGGAAGGCCGAGCGGGGCACGGGCTGCGGCGGCAGATCGTCGCGCTCACCGTAGCCGTCTTCCGGTTCGACTTTCACCTTGCCAGTGAAGCCGACGGTCTTGCCGGTGAGCGCTTGCTCGAGTCCGGGCACGATGTTGTCCGCACCATGCAAATACGCCATGGGATCGTCGGCCGTCGAGGAGTCGATCACCTCCCCTTCGTCGGAACGGAGCGTGTAGTTCAAGACGACCACGAGGCCATCGGCGATGATCAAGTTTTCGGACATCGAGCGCGGACTAGCGCTGCCCGGGGCGCGCGGCCACCGAAAAGAGCGGGCACCCACCGTCGGTACTGCCGGGATGAATATGCTACGCAAAGCAGCAATTGCGCGGGGGCGCCCGGTGCCGCGGCGGTTCACTCTGATCGGTAGCGGCGGTCGGCTTTGCTCGTCGCCCTGCGGCGGCAAGCGTCTCGTCAGCCGTCGAGCTGCCGCACCTCGCACTCGAGCACAAAGTCCTTGCCCAAGACTTCGCCGTGTAATTCGACGAAACGCCGGGTCATTTCCACGGCGGCCGCCTTGTCCTTGGCCTCCAGCATGAAGAAGCCGCCGATGACCTCCTTGGCCTCTGCGAAAGGTCCGTCCGAGACGCTGACCCCGCCTCCCTTCAGTCGCAAGCGCGCACCTTGCGACGTCGGCTTGAGGCCTGCCGCTGACACCATCGCGCCGGTCTTCGCCCATTCGCCCATCAATTCCCCCATCGCGGCCTCGAGCTCAGCGGGTGGCGGCTTGCCGGCCTCGTAGTCAGTGTCGTTGGCGATTTTAATCAACATCAGGAATTGCATGAAAGACTCCAGGACTCGGGTTCACTGACGCGACGAACGATGGCAGGCGAAATCGACAGAGGCGGAGCGTTTTTTTCGAGTGTGCCCACACGAGCTGGGAAATAGGCTCTATTTTCGGCAAGCTTTGCGGGGCAGCCCCCATTTACCAACATCATGCGGCATTCTCAGTGGCTTTCGTGCGCCGTTTTAGCCGGGTTACTCGCCGGTTGCGGGCAATCGTCCGGCGCTGCGTCCAATGGCGCGGGCGGTAAGTCGGCGATTGCGACAGGCGGTGCCGCCGGCTCCGCAACGGGCGGCTCGAGCGCCGGTTCGACGATCTTTGCCGGCATGAGCGCGGGCGGCGCCTCCACCGGACAGGCCGGCCGCGCTGGGAGCAGCGGTTCGGACAATGCCCCAAGCGCCGGCGGCGGAGCGGGCGGAGGCAGCAACGGCAGTGGAGGCGCGGGCGGCTCAGCGCCGCGGCCGCCGGTCACCGCCGCAGCCGGGGCCAAGCTCGTGAAGCTGAACCCCGCGGCGCGCCAACAGAAGTTCGAGGGTTGGGGCACGAGTCTGTGCTGGTGGGCGAACAACGTCGGCGGTTGGGCAGCGGACAAGCGCAATGCGCTGGTCGATCTCGTAGCGGACCCGGTCAATGGCCTTGGCTACAACGTCTTCCGCTACAACATCGGCGGCGGCGAAAACCCAGCCCACACGCACATGGATACCTTCAGGGACATGCCCGGGTTCCAAAAGGAGAACGGCACGTTCGACTGGAACGCCGACGCGAACCAACGCGCAGTGCTGCTGCGGCTCGCCGAACGCGGAACCAATCTGATCTTCGAAGCGTTCTCCAACTCGCCGCCCTACTGGATGACCACCAGCGGCTGCGCGTCCGGCAACAGCGACGGCTCGAACAACCTCAAGGCCAATTCGTACGATGCGTTCGCGGAGTATCTCGTCCAGGTCGTCAAGCACTACCAAGAGGCATTCGGTGTGACGTTCCGCACGCTAGAACCGCTGAACGAGCCGAACGCCTCGTGGTGGAAGGCCAACGGCGGCCAGGAAGGGTGTCACTTCAGCCCATCCAACCAACAAACGATCATCAAAGCCGTGAGCGCCGCGCTACTCGCGAACGGCGTGACCGGCGTCCAAGTCAGCGCCTCAGACGAAAACAGTATGGACGATGCGTACAACAACCTGCGCGCCTTCGACGCTAAATCCATCGACGCACTCGGCCAGTTCAACGTTCATAGCTACGCCGGCTCCCGTCGCGCGGAGCTCCGTGCGCTAGCGACCAGCAAGAACAAGCGCCTTTGGCAATCCGAATCGGGGCCGCTCAGCGTCACGCTCGATGGCGATATGGCCGCGGCCATGTTCATGGCCGGCAGGATCATCACCGATCTGAAGGAGCTGCAGCCGGAAGCCTGGATCGACTGGCAGGTCGCTGACCCGGCCCGAAACTGGGCGAGCTTCGCCGTGAACAACAGCCAACAATCGTTCACCTTGCTCAAGCGCTTCTACATGCACGCTGGCTTCAGCCGCTACATTCGCCCCGGCGCGACCTTCATCAAAGTCGACAACACCGACATGGTCGCGGCGGAGGCTGCCGATGGCTCGCAACTGACGCTGGTGGTCCGAAACGGCGACAGCGCGGCGTCCAAGCTGTTCACCTTCGATTTGACCGAGCTCGCCAGCGTGGGCGCCGAGGTGTCCGTCCATCGCACGTCGGGCAGCGAAAATTTGGCGTCGCTCAGCGCGATCCCGATCACCGGCTATGGCTTCACCGCCTCGATGCCTGCCAATTCGATCACCACCTTGGTCATTCCAACGCGTTGATTGGGCCGCTCCCTCGGCGGCGGGCGCGCTCCCCTCGGGGCGCTCGCTCTAGCCGCCTTTGGCGGTCCCGCTGCTGGCGACTTTCTTGGCGCGTTCGACGAGGCAAGGGCTATCGAACGGGGCGCTGTACGACATGAAGCGCTGCCGATCGAGCGGTGTGGGCTGGGCTCGAGTGCCGGGCTCCGGACTGCGATCGGTGACCAGATACACTTCGTAGCTCAATAGGCAATCTTGGGGGCGCCCAGTGCGTTCGGGGTAGGCGAGCAGCCACTCCGAAAACGCCTGACGGTAGGCGGCGTAGCCGTCGTAAGGGATACGCTCCGAGTACATCACGAAGAACTGGCTCTGGCCCATGTGGGTCGGCACGATCGTCCCCGCCGGCTCGCGCTGATCGCTAGCGACCGCGTTGTACGGATCCACGTGCGCGCCCTCCGCCGTGATCGCCTCGACATAGATCATCGAATCGACGCGCGACGGCTCGCTCGCGAACATGCGCCAGCCCTGCAGGATGCGCGGATACTCGATGATGGCTTTGGCCCACCTCGGTTGGCGGACGCGCAACGCCTGGGGCACGGCCGCGTTGTCGTTGAGCGCCTCGCTCGCGATCGCCAAGAGGATGATCAACATGGCTCCCTCGCCCAGCCAATAGCGAGTGCTCGACGCGAGCAGTGGCGCTGCCGGGCGAGCGCGCAGCCAGGGCCGTACCCGGCGCTCGAGCTCTGCGTCGATCGGGCGCACGCGTGCGCCGAAGCGACGCGACAGCCATTGCCAATGCTCTGGCCGGAGTAAGAGCGGATAGAACGAGATCATCGCCGGGCTGAAGCTCCCCACGTTCAAACCCAACGCAAAGCCCAGGTGCAGCGCGGGCATGATGCAGATCGCGACCAGCCGAGCCTCGCGCACGCACAGCGGCGTGATGATCAACGCGAACCCGAGCCACTCAGTGGCGAGGGTCGACCAAGTGAGCATGCGCAAAGTGGAGACGGACAGGTGCTCGCGCATCCACACGCCCAACCAGGTGACGAGCTTGTCCTGGTGCAAGGCGTAGTGCACGGCGCTGCCATCCTGCCAAGCCAGCCCGTCCTTGCTCGAGGCATTGAAAAAATAGATCGCGGCAAACTGCAGCAGCAAAGCGAACACCGCGATCGACACCACCGGCGTAGTCGTCGGTTCGATTTCGCGCTTCGCGTCCGTGTCTATC
>Ga0247760_1001583_pt1 | contig 20434 bp, 26 predicted proteins | sample UWRJL171409R4_FD_179936 | JGI IMG/M metagenome (GOLD analysis project Ga0247760, IMG submission 179936) | Plant litter microbial communities from Arlington Agricultural Research Station in Wisconsin, United States - UWRJ-L171-409R-4 | ecosystem: Environmental > Terrestrial > Plant litter >... | reverse complement strand
GGTGTTGTTTTTGGATCTGCTGTGCACGTTGGCCGAATTCGCGTAGCGTGACAATTCCAAAGCCTCGTTCGGGGTTATGCATGGCTGAAAAGTGGTAGCACCCAACTCGAGCTGCAGTCATCCACCCAGAGGCGCAGTTGGACTTCACTCATTCGTCAAGCTGAGCCAATCGAAGAGCCAGCAACGAAAGCTGAAAGCGCAACTGGTGGGTGGACGTGCTAGAACAATGCGCGCATCACACCACGGCCAGCCACTGTGGCTTAATGAGGTGATACGAACATGTATCCATCGTTGCGATGTGGGAGAAAGTCCAGCACAGCTAGGCTTCGGTCGACAACCCGGACTACTTTTGAGATGTCTCTTTGGCTCTGCATATAAGCCACCCGAAGCAGACGCTCTAGGTTGGAAGCGAGGCTCCCAACGCAACATCTAGAGTCAGGTCAGTGTCATGCGATATGATACGTAGGTACGTAAACAGTCACATCCCACATTCTGCAGTTTGAACTAAGGCCCGGCTGGACAGGCTTACCTACAGGTTTGAGACATATCATGCGCAGCATCGGCGACGCAAATGTACCTAGTCCTGGGTCAGGCTGTGGCAACTTATGGCTGCTAGAGAAACAGCATATAAAACCTCAGCAAAGTTCTTTACGTTTCAATTCGGGGGGACGTTACCCTCCGTTCTTCCAAATCCTTCCATAGAGGATCCCTCTCGAGCACCTCAAAGTTACCTCAAGTGAACCATGCTCCTCTTGTCCTGTATCACCACCCTCACAATCGCCAGCGCGGCGTCCGGACATATCATCCCGCGTGCAGAGCCCCAAAGCCTCGGCAACTGGTGCGGTACCGTCGCAACACCAGAATGGATCACCGCAGACCACAAACGGCTCGCCGCGACCAACAAAACCCTGCTTCCCCGCCAATCCGCCTTCACCGTCGATGCCTACTTCCACATTGTAGCCAACTCCACCCGTGTCCAGGATGGCTACCTGAGCGTACGCTAACACCACACCCCTCTCACACCCCCCTATCCAACCCTCTCATCACTAACCCAGCCTCCACAGGACAATACCCTCCTCAACCTCCTTTCTACCCTCAACACCGACTATGCCCTCACCTTCATCACCTTTAACCTGCTCGGCATTACCCGCACTGTTAACCCTAAATGGGCCCTCAGCCCCCTTCCCCAAGACCACCTCGCCATGAAAACCTCCCTCCGCCGCGGAACCTACTCCACCCTAAACCTCTACATCCGCCCCTTCATCGGCAACGCCGAATCCCCCGATCGTATTCTCCTTGGACACTGTCCCTTCCCCGTTTCTAACCCTTCCAAAACCGATTTTAACAATGATGGGTGTATGGTGTTGCAGGATACCGTTGCGAACGGAGGTAAAACGGCTACGCATGAGGTGGGGCATTGGTTTGGGTTGTTGCATACGTTTGAGGGGGGGTGTGAAGGAGGGGATGGGGTGGATGATACGCCTGCGGAGGCGACGGCGTCGGAGGGGTGTGATTTGAAGAGGAATACTTGTCCCGGGAAGGGGTATGATCCGGTGGAGAATTTTATGGATTATTCGCCAGGGTGAGTTGTCCTTTGAGTGTGCGCTGGGTAGGTGCTTGCTGGGAGTTTGCTAATGAGTTGCGGGAAAGTTACTGTAGGAATCACTTTACGGTTGGGCAGAGCGCAAAGATGTGGTTGGAGTGGATTATGTTGCGGGCTTAGCGGTTGGCTTTGACTGAAGATCTGCCAGTCGTTGCTGGCCTGTGGTCATCTCTAGATACTGAAGTGCATCATTTCTGTTCTTATTCAATTCCAGGCCTATTACGGCAGGTTTCCTCGAGACACGTTCAAAGGGGTCGGTTTAGCCCCGGCCGCTGGCACCAAAGCTTACATCCACGCAGTTGTAAACTTGCGCTCTCATCATTGTCAAGCAGGGCTCAATTTCGTATGCTGTGTCGTTACGGAAAGTTCTTTGGAACAAACGAGACCCGAATGCCGGTTGGTGGGTTGCCGGAGGCATGACACTTGGGCTTAACTGGCGGCGTTGCGGTTTTTCGTGTTTAAAGCGATGGAGGGCCGATCCTGACTGAGTGGGTCACTGAAGCAACGACTATGCGAGCATGCGAGGGGCTAAAATGCAGGGGTCTCTGGACCGTGGTAAGGGTCTGTTTAACAATAAGCTTCTAATTTTTATTTTTGTTCTAGTTTAGTACCGATTAGGTTGGAGGGGGGAGTATATTTAGCGAGACGGATATTACCGCCCAAACTTCGCTCTAGAATTGGCGGCTCTTGCGTCCAGATTCGGAGACCCGACCTCTAAGAACGGAGGTGAATTTGCGAGAAACTTGTACTTGAGTTGTAATACTGGCCAGATTCTCTGCCAGGGCTCATATCTCATTAGCAGAACGCAGATAAACCCCGGACGCACTCTAACTTTTCAAAATCATTAAACCCTCCTCTTTTCTGTTGTAACCATCAGCGTCAAAGTGAGCTGGTTAGAGAACAAGACCTTTTGGGAGGATATGCACGTTACGGCCAGTGAATGCGCACTATACTACTGTATTAACGCTTACGAGTCTAACGTTAAAGGAGGGGTCCTAAATGAGACCGTCGTCGCCTCGTGGGCAGATCGTGTACCCGGCTCCTACCAGGATGCCAGATCTCATGGCTTTAAGGCGCTCGACAAGACCAGCAACCACACACTTGACTACCCCTTCGGCCAGTTCAAATTATCCGAGCTCCAACTCTCGGTACCACCATCCGCTTCCTCAAGTCCTTCGCCAATAGTACCGACGCCGACCCCCCCCCCCCTCCGAGGCTCACCTTCACGGTCCCCACTGATCCGGGCGCTCGGTCCCTTCTTTTCGCACGGAGACACATGCCCGACGCCTTTGAATCTGCGGCCCTCAGCATGACCAAATGGATGCATGACGGTGGGTTGACCGGTTCACCCGTGACGGGCACAGTCACTCGGTCCGCTGCCATATTCCGTGCTCAGTGGATGTTTCTGGCGTGTCCGGCCGTCACGTTGCTGGCTGGGAGTGTGTTTGTTGTGATGTCGATTTGGGATTCTAGACGCAAACGGTTGCCTGCGTGGGAGGGGAGTTCGCTTGTTACGCTTGCGTTTGGGCTGGGGGAGGAGGATCGGGATGAGGTTAGTGAGGCGGTTGAGAGCGGGAATGGATATGTGATGGCGAGGAAGAGGGAAGAGAAAGGCGAGGTTGGTTAGGGAGAAGGGGTTGGGGTTGGGGTTGGTGGTGGATGATGGGGATGAGGAGTTGGTGGTTGATAATTAATAGGTTTGTTTCTTTCCGTCTTGGAGTATTTGGTTTATCTTGAAGTTTCTCTCTTAACCCTTGCTTCTTCTAGAATATTCTTTTGGTGTTCCAATTCTTCAATTCGGATATTACGTGCTTGCCCTTCTTGTTCTCTTCATCAAGCAAAATCGACAATATCGTCGCCAAGGAGGTGGGACAACCCCCTGCATTTTTGCGCAGTCAACAACCACCATACAGTATGTGACAACTTGTCAATGTTGTTGAGATTGTGCAGGCCAAATCAAACTAACGTGGAAGAGGGCAGCAAGCGCGGGGGTTTTGATTGCCATATCAGCCAACTCCGAATCTATCGGAAGGTGGCGGTGGGCTGATGATGAAATTTCCTCTGTCACGGGGACTGTCATTGGCTTGCTGATTTGCCCGCCTGCTGGGGGCTCGAGCCCCATCTCGGAAGACGCCGCAAATAGTGCCGTGGCTGAGTCCAGCCCGGCAGAGCGAGGCTCCCGCTATTACTCTTAAGAAAGCACATCTGCCGCACACCCCGCGTCATGGATTGTCTGATCATCCTTGACGTTTCGCTCTTTTGCCATCATGGCGACCTTCCCGACAGGGTGGAATAACTCGGGCATCAGCGCCGCTCTCGATCCGTCGGGGTCGTACCAACATTGTAACTTCGAGTATCCTAGTGGTAAGGAACTGGAAATGTATCTAGCTGTCACCCGATCTCTTCCACTGACACGATATGCGCGCAGTTGGCATCCTCAACAACAGGTTATACCTCGATGGCGGCGAGACCCGGATGATGGTTGGGAACAGCCCCAACGAGTCCTTCTACGAAACCAACCCTCGGCTCCTCTGGGTCGACCTCTCCGTGCCCTTCGATTACTCCAACTACACCGTTAAATCCAGCAATAAGCCTGACACTGTACCGAGCCTCGCTCTGGGCGCCGGCTTTGCCTCGACCCGCAAGTTCTTCCGGTTTGGCGGCTACTACCCCATGAACAATATGTCTGCGAGACATCTCGAGACGTCTCCAGAGCATACCGATGAAGTGGGACTTACATGGTCGTACGATGCCCTGTCGGAGGTCTGGGCGCGGGAGCCCAACGCCGGTATCTTGACGGGACTCGCAGCGGGAGCCTCGGCGACGAACCCCTTCACCAATGAGGCGTACTTTCTCGGCGGCAGTCAAGACAGCTGGACCCTCCAGGGATCCCCCGACTTTTACGTCGACGGCATGGTGGCGCTCAACATGACGGACGCTAGTTGGCGCAACGACACAGTTCCCGGCCCAGCGATATCCGGCGGCTTCCTGGAATACCTTCCCATAGGAGAGAAGGGTGCGCTGGTGTCTTTTGGCGGTATGAGCTTTCCCGAGGGTGTGGCGGGAGCTAGCGGTGGCAAACCGGTAGGTCTCGTCTTGGACTCCCCCTTTGTCCTGGATTTTACCTGTGATGACCATACCCATAACACGCGCACAGTACCCCATGGAAGTCATCCGCATATACGATGTCTCGTCACGGACCTGGCTCTCCCAAAACGCCACCGGTGCCCCCAGCAACAACCCCTCATCGCTGATTCCGGACACGCGCATCTTGGGTTGCACAGCCTGGGCGGCGGCGCCGGATAACTCGAGCCACAACATCTACCTCTTTGGCGGACAGCGAGAGCTGCACGGCTCGCTCACAAAGGATCTCTGGATTCTGTCCCTGCCCAGCTTCACGTGGATCAAGGCTGGCGACGACGCCTTTGGGGCCATCGGGCACTCTTGTCGACGCGTTAGGGCGGGAGGACGGCACATGATGGTTGTGGGCGCTGGTGAGCGCAGCGAGACTACTTGCCAGCCGTTCTTCCGTGTCCTGGACATGGCTACACTGGAGTGGACGAATCGGTTTGACCCGGCGGCTGCGACTTATACCTTGCCTCCGGCTGTGTGTGCTGCTGTTGGTGGAGATGGAAATGGACGCGCGAGAAATATTGACCCGGCGAAGAAAGGTGAGGACTGGCAGGCGCTGAAGGAGCTGTTTAGGGAGACGCCGTGGGGGCCCAACGCCTATCTTAAGTTTACTGGGGATGGAGATGGCTCGACGACCGCGAATCCGGGAGTCCCTATTCCCACGCCTACCGGGGGTAGTGGTAATGGTGGAGGTCCGAATGACGCTCCAACGTCAGGGTCCACGCTCTCCAACGGTGCTATCGCTGGGATTGCTGTGGGGAGCGCGGTGGGCATGCTTGTCTTGGTCCTGGTTGTGTTTTGGGTCTCGACAAGAGTGCGGAAAGCTAGAGGTGGCGCAGATGGTCGAAGCGGGGCGGAAAGAATGCTAGGACCGGAGTACCCGGAGGAGTTGCATGGCCATGGAACTATAGCGGGCACGCCAATCTTCGCGAATGGGGCGGCAAGGGCGGAAATGCAAGGGGGGCATAACGTGGTGTTAGTCCCGGGACTCTTTGAGGCTGATACAGCTAGGCGCCGTGGATAGGTCGAGATGTCGAGAAGAAGAGGTTTGGGTGCTTAAGTTCAGGGATGTAAGTTGAAGAGAAGTTGTACTTCGATATCCAACCTGTTTGACCGAGTCCAGGATCCTGTACCGGAGAAGATACTATGTTGGGCTTTTCATTTGATAATGTCTCTTCGAGCCATACCGTCGGTCTATTTGCACCGTAAAGCCACGACATTGAGGACGGTGGGAATGATCACACCAGTCACGGTGGATAGAGGGTAGATCGCCACGGTGGAGCAATGGTGGCATTCACGCGCCCTGTCCCCTCACACGCCAGTCGGTTGAACCCCAGACCACAACCAAAGTCCACCGGGCCATCCCAGTTATGTTAACCCAAGTATTTACTCCGCCGATTGCTATTTCGACTGTTTGGCTCAACGCCATTCTGGGGATTACCACATGAGTCCTCATTTCTCTCGAACAAATGCTGGGAACGGTGGCGATTGGTTGGCTCACTTTGAAGTCCTGATGCGCCGTTCCACTGGTACCGGAAGCTTGTCATGTTGCTTGTCACGACATCGGCAACCATTTCGTCGCAAACTGTGTCGCCGGCCGCACTCGTGGTGGGCCTTTGCGTGTAAGTGCAGTGGGCCGTGCATTTGGTGTCCCAGAGTATGTGCTGTATACGTCGTGCCAGACGTAGCCCGAGCTCGACGACCCCCCACTCAGAGTCAGGTCCCAATAGCCGAAGTCAATACTCGCTGGGGGATCGGCTCGTGTCTCGCGGAGGGAGTGGAAAGAAAGAATTTTTGTCAACAAATGCATCTTGGGCCAAAGATTCTCAACATTGTCGGGTGACGGTGGAGGTCTGGGAGTATAGCGGGGAAAGAAAGGAAATCATGGGATATTAAACCAAGACAGAAACGAAGATGCCGAGTATTATGTGGGGACTGAGATGGCTGATAGACATCGTAGGCATAAGCTGGCAGGCTAATTCCGCCGTGATGTTGATCGCCAATGGGATTTCTTCGATTCCGCCTTTTAGATCCGGATTGGCTTTTCGAAGGTAACATTTCCCTCCTCCGATATCACCGGGTAGTATTAGAATGCAAGGTACTAGTTTGTGTAACGGGATGCACATCAGTGGGTCTTGGAAAATGCTGGATGTACGAGACGGCCTTCTCATCCATCTTCTCCGAATCAACGCATTGCCACATGCTGCAGAGTACGCCTCCAATGTCAGTAAAATGCGCTCGCATGGAGACAGGAGGTTCTAGTGCAAGACCTAGGTCTAGAGGGGGTCGCGTTGGCAAGCACGTTCACCGTCCTTCATGAAGTATAGCGGTCAGCCACTGCAAACATCAACCAGCACAAAACAAGCTGACTCTAACTCAATTTCACAATAAGCAAAGATATTTCATTCTAAGAAGATACCCAGCCTAATGTGCGTTAGTTACAATGGGAAAACACCACCGAAAAACCAACGAAATCGCTAACTCCAGCAAAACAGCATGACCTCAACTCCACCATTGCAAAATAGGCCTAATTAGAATTATGAAGAGCTTTTCTTACATTAATTCAGAACAAGGGCCATTCTCTCAGATGCCTCAGTTGGAACTAATGGAGGCCCATAATGGTGCTAAGGCTGAGATTGTCTCTGATTCTCGTTTTCGCAACACTAGGTGTCCCTTCAAAGCCACTGGATCTCGCCCTCGACAGATGGAAAGGACCGTCCGGGACAGAATTGTCTCCTAGGAGTCCAAGGCGTTGGCACCGAATTAGACCGTGCATGATGCATTCGAAGGGTCCTGGGAAAGAGGGGAGATTTCGGCCTAGAACGGTCCGTCTCACACTCATGAGTTCCGTTTGCACTTGCCTACTTTTCGTTGAGTCACTGAAAGAAGCAGTTGAACTCGGCTCCGCAAGGCGTGCAAACAGCGGCGGACCCATCGACGCCCAAGGAAGGCAGCTTGGGTCGGCCGGCGACCAGTGCAGTGGCTGCAGGACCACAACCACTTAAGATCAAGATTTTCTCTTGGACCCATATTTTCCGCCTCTCCCGGTCCACTTTCGACGCCCCCTCTGAGCGTTTGCCGTCAGATCTCAGCTCAGAGCATTGTTTGATCGATCAAAAGAATGGGCCAAAACATCAAAAGGGCCAATAGGTAAAAAGAGGCTGGCGGCCGCTAACTTTAACTGAGAATATCAGGATGCATCTCGGGAGAGTGCAGAGTCCATTCCTTTGCTGTGTTCCGGATTTTGGCACCTGGCCAACATGGTTTCAGTGAATGCCAGTACCCGAAATTATTGAATTGAGGCAAACACGCCCATTGTGGCGTGGCAGAGTCGGGTTCCTCACTTCTCATATCCATTGAGCCCCATGCGAGGGTGACGGCGTTGGCGCCTATAAAAAGCGAGATGCCCGACTGAAAACATCCATTAAACCCATGACATTCATCCGAGCAAGACTTTCCTCCAATCGTGGGGCCCAAAAATCCATTACCGTTTGCAGAAGGCAAAGTCCTAAATATCTTCACAGTTACCGATGGATCGCAACGCAATCGCAGAGCTGGAAAACATCAAAATTAGAGGGACAGACCCCAGGAAGACACGCGCAGTACTACTAGCGCTCTGCGACGACGATGACGTCCGCAAGAAGGCGTCCGGCTATTTCGATCAGCTCCGGATTCGGGATCCGAGTCCACCACCTCGATCAATGAAACAGTCGCCCTCTTCGATCAATTCGTCATTGAGAAACTACTTTTCTTAGCAAGACGAGAGAATATATATCCAGTGCGAGACTGTTTTCAGCCATGAGGCCAACATCACAAAAGACTGTCGGTGTCACATCGGTAAGGCCGACCCCTATTCACAACCGCAAAATGTCGCATCTGATCTGACACATCGTGACTGGCAGGAGAATTGGAGCCGAACTGCGGTGACGACGCTTGGGCCGTCATCGTCGAAGTCTTTAACCTCCATGAAAATAACTCCGACTCGGACACCGACTCTCCTCGCGATAAGTACCCACAGGGTTCGACTTGGACTTGCTGTGGCAGAATTGGGACAGCGGGCGGCTGCAGAATGAGTCGCCATCAGGCGGACCCCGAGAAGAACAAGCGGCGCGGATTCGGTCCGAAAAGCCACCGGACTGGCACTGAGAGCGAGGGCGAGGACGAGGACGAGTGCCCGTGTTGTTACCAACAGGATGAGGGGGATTCACCCGATGAAACTGCCCCGTAGAGCACAGGTGGTGACGACGAGGACAGCGACGACGAAGACAACGATGACGGAGATGACGAACAGAGCGACGACAACGAAGACAACGAAAACGCAGACGACCACGAAGAAGAAGAAGACAACAGCCGGGCAAAGAAGCGGAAGAGAGTTGGAGAATGAGTCAACATTGAGCGTCCCTGACGCAATGTAGGTAGCAATCAAAAACCTAGTGTCCACAGTATCTCTGTCCACAATCCCCATCCCACCCTCCCCAAAAGCAAAGTCCACCCTGCCTAGATAGCCCTAATCCCCTCCCCTTTCACCCCCAGCTGGCAATACAGCCCCGCCCCAACCCCCGTCCAAACCACCACACCAATCACGACCCCCATCCCCCTTTGATTCCCACACAGTCAGCTCCCTCTCACTCAACCACACCAGGAAGGAAAACTGAACTCACCGAACCATCCCCGTGCGCTTCCAAATCGCCACACAATCCGCCGCATTCGCAATTGCCCCCACCAAAATCACCGTCCCTGCCTCTTGCCACCTCCCTGCCGACGCAAGCGCGAAGATTGCGACGCCGAGGCTCAAGTCGCGAAATCCTATCAGGGGGAGCAGGAGAGAGACTGAGAGGTCTGCGAGGTTGGCGTGGTTGGTTTTGCTTGAGTGAATGTGAGGGGGGTGTGAGTTGGTGTTGGTGCGGGCGCTGGTGTTGGTGCGGGTGTTGTTGCTGCTGCTGCTGCTGCTGCTGCTGCTGCTGGTGGTGTTGTTGTTGTTGCTGTTGCTGTTGTTGATGCTGCCGTTGCTGTTGATGGTGAAGGTGATGGTACCGTATTTGTCGCCGAGAATGGTTGTGAAGAGTGGCGAGGTCTTGGAGGGGGTGGTGGACTCGGAAGTGCCAGTGGTTGTTGCCAAGGCGAGAAAGAAGGACGCTGCGCGGTGAGGCCACAGAACCTCGAAGAGGCCGAGGAGGGTGTGGGTTGCTACCATGAGCAGGCCGAGGACGTGCCAGGTGGTCGAAACGAGGTGGAGCGGCATGTTGAGTGGCTGAGTGGTTGCCGAGAAGAGCTGAGGGGTGATGGGTCGGCCCGGGAATGACGTGCAGGAGGGTAGAATGAGTGTGCAGCGGGCGGGTGCGCGGGAGGTGTGAATTTTGGATGATTGGGCTGATGCTGAGGTTTCCATTTGCGGAAAATTTTGCAGGTGGTTAAGTAGAATGTGTCATATGTCCTGGGGACAAGGAAGGTGCCCGTGGCGCCTTCCTGCCTTGCTGGTGCCGGGGCGGGATGGGTGGTCTGGGTGGAACATCACCTCAATTTTGCTGACCGAGGCGGTGAGGGGTGCGTTCCTCATCCTCAACCCCGAGTTCTTGAACGGCGGTGCAAACGATGTGGGTGAGGCTTGCCTGCAAAGTCATCTGCCGCGGGCTGTCAAAGCACCATCGGCACATCTTCCACGTATCCAGTAGAATATTAGAACTTGTCTTTTGTTAACTCGGTGGTTTGATTTGTGGCGTCCATGGTATCTGCTTTCCCTCATAAGGGGTCAAATGATTTCATGGGTTTTGACCATCCACTGACCTTGTTATCGCGTAGAAGTGAGGGCTTCAAGTTTGCAAGTCGGTGAGCAACCGGTGGCTTTGCCCCGCTTCTAACCGTCACGATCCATCAAGAACCCGAGGGAGTATCCAAATAGTGGAGCGTTGATACCGGAGACTCCCGAGGCCCGGGACCGAGTAGGTAGTCCCAAACCCGGAAGTCGAGATGAAAAGCCTTAGCCTTCCCCGCTGCCGCTGTTTGTATTCCACAAAGTTATTCGTGAACGAGCGATGGCAGTGCAGTGTACAATGCGAGTTTAATACAAAAACTAGATGCGAACCAATCCAAGCAAAAGGGTAGCTAGTGGATGTTACGCTGGAAACGCATGTCGTTCGTGCTAGCCCTGCGCCGAAGGAAAGAAAATTTCCCGTGCTGTCTTGCCGGCTCGATCGTCTTTCAGCAGCTGCATGCATCAAGTACGCCGTTTAATTGTCCTTAATTGCAGTGCATTAGTAAGGCAACGCTGCGAAGCTACCTAGTTCCTATCTTTGGGTAGGTAAGTATTGCAGAGTCGTCAGTTGACCCAGTTCTCTCGCGGGAGTCTCCATTTCCGGCCCAACGACCGATCACCTGGATTTGAGTTCCAGGCTTGGCTCTGTTCGCGGCTGGTCAATGAGAAAGTTCTCATAAATGGAGCGATGGATCTGCTTCGATCCTGATCCGTCGGACATCCGGGAACTGTACCGTGACACGACCTGCGAATACCTCTCTGGGCTGCGGTTTTCTCCTGCCAAGACTACGAGAACCGGATCGGTTAAATCGCTCCCAACCCGACTCATCGGGAGTTGAGAACGGGTTCAGAGTCGCGAGGATCCTCTTATTGTTCGAGCGTGACCAGCAATCTGCTGCATATTGCCGTCTACCATGTTGACCAACCCCTTGTCGCAGGCGCTCAGCGGGATGCAGTCGAGCTTTTCTGCCTGGCCGTTTTGTCCCGTCGATTCGGATCGCGGGTGTGGCGCGATACTGTGCCGGCAGCTAATAAGGGACCAGGTTCATGGATAGGGAATCGCCTGCAGGCACTTGCTATATCGCCGATAGTGATCTGAGACCGTGGTCCAGCTCGGGTAGAAATCCCCAATAGGCGAATTCGACCCACCTCCATCGCTTGTCCATCGCTTGTCAAACGACGGCAAATAAACGGCTGGTATATGACCCGGGCCATCTAGCCGGCCGAAGCGATCCGCCCCATGTGAATCACGGACCTTATCAGCCATTATCAGATACTCGTCCGATGCAGACCGAGTTGCAATACTCACAACAAATATCACATCATCCACACAGCCACGGTCGGGCAGTGGGGGCTGCACTTGGCTCGCGAGATGCCACCGTGGATTGGACCACCAGCGCGAGGGGGTTGGATTGGAGCGTATTAGCCGGCATCGCCCGGGTAGATCGGCCCACGCGAGCCTGGTTGACGGGGTGCCATTGAACCAAGACGGCCGGGATGTTGCAATGGACTCGCCAATGGTCCGGGGAGGTGCGTCCGGGGAACAGCAGGGACGGACCGAGCGTTCCCGTGTTGGAAGGCTACAGCAGGTACTTATACCACGATGTCAGCGCTCGAAACTCTTGTGTCATCCTCGGCAATAACCCAACTGTTGAACCCATACCATCACGATGCTTACCTCGCGATCAGCCCTCCTCGCCGCCGTCGCGTCCCTCGTGGCGACGGCACAAAGCCGACTCCTCGTGCACCTCCCCCTCAACGACACCTCCGGCACGCGAGCCACCGACTGGAGCGGGAACAACCTCGACGGCGCCTACGTCAACGGCGTCCAGCTCCAGGGCAACAACGGCGCGCGTCTCGATGGCGTCAACGACTACATCCAGCTCCCCGCCAACTTGCTGCGCAACCTCGGCGCCCTCACCGTGTCCATCGAAGTCAACGTCCGCGCAGAGCAAACCGGCCAATGGTTCATCTTCGGCATCGGCAACACCGCCGCGGCCACCGGCTACGGCTACGGCTACATCTTCGCCACGGGCGATCCCCAACTCCGCGTCGGCGTGACCCCAACACACTGGGACTTCGAAGCCGAAGTGCGGACCAACCGCGCCCTGCCCCGCAATACCTGGAAGACCATCACCTTCACCATCGAATCCGCTAACGGCGGCCGCCTCGGCCTGTACGACGACGGCAAGTACATCTCCGGCCGCACCAACACCGCCGCCATCACGGCCCCCGGCCTCATCACCCAGGGCAGCACCCTCAACAACTACATCGGCCGCTCGATCTTCGTCGCCGATAAGTACCTCGCCGGCTCGGTGCGAAACTTCCGCCTGTACGACATGGCTCTCTCGGCCAACGAGATCGCCAACCTCAACAAGCAGCCCACGGCCCCCACTAACCCAACCCAGCCGACCAACCCGGGCGGCCAGAAGCCAGAGGACCGCGTGACGGCGGCGCTGACGGGGATTGCGATTGCGAATGTGGACAATATCACAGGGAATATTGACCTGCCAGCGACGGCGAACGGGCTGACGATTCGGTGGGAGACGAGCGATTCGAGCGTGGTGAGGATTAATGGGCTGGTGACGCGGCCGAGGGGGCAGGATGTCACGGTTGTGTTGACGGCGAGGGTTAGTACGGATGGGGTGAGCGGGGAGAGGTCGTTCTTTTTGACGGTGAAGGGGATGTAGGGACGGAAGAGGGAGGGCAGGGGTGATGAGATATGATTGATGACGGGGGACGGGGGTAATAAGGCGCCCTTGACAGGTGGAGGTCTTACAGGAGAGATGGAAGCAGTGTCAAGTAATACAAATACATAATTTAGCAGCTTGTTTGAGTTCGAGTTGTGTGTCTGTGATGGAGGTGAAGTGAGTGGAGGGTACGATGTGCGACTGAGAAGCTCTGTGCAAACAGAAAGCTCATCAAATACCGGCGGTGTCGCGGGTATGAATTGTTCAGGTGTGACTCTCTCCAAGGCTGAGGAAGGTGATAGGACTGTCGGACAAAATTGAACTGTGATGTCGAAGAGTATCGTGATTGCTCCCATGTTGTAACAATACTCGATGAGAATCGCCCAGATACCGTTAATCTTAGCCCGACTCTACACCTCCTCGCCGTCTTCTCAGTCTCTTGGGGGAAGGTGCCATTGTCCACCAGATTTCCTCCAAACCATCCTGATTCTCTGTCCCTTCACCGTCCAATTCACCTGAGCCCTTGACGTTGCGCATGACTCTCCTCAGAGGCATCCGGTCCGAGTCAATCAACGGCCACAGCTCCTCAATCATGGTCTCCACAGAAACCTTAAACACAGGCCTGAACCACTCCCTCTCCTCATGCCCCTCCTCCAATCCCGGATCCGCATCGGCCGAGACAGCAAGCAAGAACGGTGCCGTCGGACGCCACCACGCCGCTTCCCCCGTAGGCAGATCATCCTCCTCAATTGACATGACAGACTCGACCGCCCCGGCCGAAGCACAAAGAAATAGACTAGTATGCGACAGCCCGTTCGCAAGACTAGGCCTCATGGCGGCGTACCTTCCCCTCAGCATCGCGGCCGTCGCCCCAGCAAGTTCCGGATCCTCCACCCAGCGAATCTCAAACTTGGGGCTTGCGTCACCGAACCCCTCAGGCGGTGGCGCGCTCTCGCTCGCAATGCGCTCAAACGGAACCTGAACAATCTTCTCAACCCGTGACTTGAACTCCCCCCAGCTCGCTTCCTCTCCCGCCCCATACAATGCCGTCCGAAAAACCACAAACCCCCACGAGCGGCCCTGGTGACGCCTCTCCCAGAAGCTTAACCAGTCCGGAGACGGTGCCACTTCAGCTCCAGGTTGCACTTCTTTGGGTTCCTGTTCCTTCCCGCGCGCCTGCTCCTCCCGAAACAAATGCATCGCGAGCGCACCGACGCTGCTTTCTCCCAATACGTCGCGCAGACCGGCTTGCATCTTTTCGAGCTCGCCTTCGGGAAGGGAGGCGCGATCGACTGATTTGGCGCGACTGAAGCGCTCGAAGTTCCATCCTGGTGGCCAGTATGAGCTGGACGCGTCGGAGTAGAGTGGTGTTTTGGCGGTGTTGCTAGTGCTGGGTGGTGGTTCGGAGGGGGATTGGGCGGGCTCTTTGTTGAAGTTTGGGCGTGGCATTTTGGTGGTTGAGGTTGAAGTTGAGAGTTGAGGTGTGGAAGATGCGAGGTGAAGGAGGAGAAGATGGAAGGTGTGGGTTGCAGTTGACGGTGTGTCTGATTTGCCAGCTGGCGGCAGTCGGCATCCGATTCCGAATGTACCATGAAAGGTTGTTCATAGTTTAGCAGCTTTCTCGGAATTCTCTTGATATGTATCGGAGGCAGCAGCAGATTCTGACGCTATATGTCGTATTAAATTTGTAAATGGCGTTTGGATTCCATATACACGAAGGTAGTCCCATGTAAACCAGTGAGTCCCCGACATTTGGTACCATTTTCCTCACAGAATTGGGTTTCTGTCAGCTTATATAAGCAATTGGAGCCATTCGCGGAAGTAGCCGGCTTGGCAATAGGGGACCCTGCAGGCCAGAGATTCTCTTCCACAGAACAACAACAATACACAACAATCACCACAATTGGCCATGAGTGCTAGATTCTGACAGCATGGCAGGGACACAACAGGGCTGAAATCGGCGTTATACATCCCGGAGAGTAGGCCGGTAACACTAACATCCATGAATGATGCAGGATGGATGCATTCGGCGGAGCTTGCACTGCAATTCTGACTCGCTGCCTAGTAATACGGCTAGCCCAGCCCCAGTTGTGTCACCAAGAGTCTAAAATCGTTCTGTTTCACAAACTCTCTCATCCAATTCTGACTGGATTGGTTGGCTCGGTTGCCGAACTCGGAGGACAGAGTAACTCGCAACTGCGGGTCGATACTCTTGTAGCTGTGCTCTCGGAGCTTACCGACTTCTAGGCCGAGGGACGTCATCTCTGTGCACCTTCGATGGTCCCGGTTCTGATTCCATTGAGGCTTCACGCATCCTGACAGGCAGCTAAGTTGCTGCAGGCACCGCAAGACCTAAAATACGGGGCTCGTGGAACTCAACCTTCTCCAAATTAAAGACAAAGGCCCTACAACTTACTTCATCACAACTCATTTCCTTTCTGACCTTTTAGACTCTCGAACCTTCAAGATCTGGCCACCTCCTCAAACACTCCCAACAGTCTGCCACAAAGAAGCTTCACATGGAAGTATTTATTCAAGTCCCTCAACCAGTCGAGAATCATCCCTCTTGGAAACCCCATCCTCCCACGCAACATCAAACAGCCCGCACCCCAAGCAAGAGCAACCACCTTTGCCAATTTCGCAAGCCTGAGCAAGACAAAATGTCGCGACGCTACCCTTTCACCCGGCGCCACGCAAACCCGCCAACGCCAACCACCTCAAACACACCACCCGATTTCGGCAACCTAGCATCCTCCGCAACAGGAATCCTTTCCGAGGGGCCCGCACAAGAACCCACCCCCACCACCGTCACTACCATCACCAGCCTCACCGCCCAAGAATCGGTCCAACCCGCCCTCGCCTCCCAACCCCAAACGGACGCCCAAAAAGCCCTCATCGCCGAAATCAACGCCGCCGCCAAAGCTGCCGTCGAGCCATACTGGACAGCGCAATGGGAGAAGATCAAGACGCGGTATAATACCATTGTGGCTGTCGCGCCGACTTCGCGTGAGGAGCGGTTGAAGCAGAAGTGGGTGTTGGCAAAGATTTCGATGAGAGCGAATGATATCAGGAGGAGGGAGGAGGGGCATCGGAGACGGGTTGAGAGGTGGAGGGTTGGGAATTTGGAGCGGGTGGAGGGGGGAGTGATAAAGGGAGAGGGGGAGGCGGAGCGGTCACAGCAGGAACAAGGGAACGGGTTGTAAAGGGGGGAGAAAGGGGAGGGGCCAGAGTTATGATGCCGGGATTAATTTGGGGGTGTATTACTAGTCTGTACAAGTAGGTATGGAAGTAAATGGGTGCATCACTTCCTCATACTGTCTCCGATTTGTGTCTGTGTGAGCAGGATTGTCCCCGCTGGGCTTGTGCTGCCAACTTCTGCCACCGCTGAAAGTTGTGCGTCATCTTACTCCTGCCCCGGAGATTTGGGGTGATGTTGAGCCGCTTTGGCACACCCTCGAGCGAGGTTGCCAAGGTCCCCAGCGCATGTGCCGCGGCCTTGGTATTGATGGTGAAGGCCTCGAGGTGGACGTTGTCGATGGTGTCGCATGCCTGGTGGTAGCAGGGATCGTGCTCCTCCTCGCCGGTGAAGAGGCCCGTAGTGGGGATACCGAAGTCGACGAAGCCGGCGTAGTCGGAGCGGTTGTCGAACAGCCTTGTGTTTGTCAGTCTAATTGCCTGGGAAGGGAGACTTTTTAGGACGTACATGTAGGAGACCTCCTTGCCTTCCTTGGTGAGATAATCCTCTAGCAGCTGCGCCCCAATCCCACTGTGGGAATCACTCATGAGCTCGAACTTTGGGTTTGGCGAGCCGATCATGTCGTAGTTGAAGTAATACTTGATCTTGTCGGCCTCTTTCGAGTCGAGGTTGCTCGTGTAGTACAGCGACCCAACGAGTCCAGCTTCCTCGGCTCCCCACCAGGCAAAACGGATGCTGTGTGGGTAGTCGTCGTACCGCTCGACCGACTCCATGATCTCGAGGAGAGCGGCGACACCTGTGCCGTCATCGTTGACACCCGGGCCTTCAGGTACGGAGTCAAGGTGGGCGCCAAGCATGATGACCCTGTTCGGGTCACCCTGCTTTGTCTGCGAGATGATGTTCCATGACGTGCGCTTCTCGACAATGCCGTCAATCATGAGAGTAATCTCGAGTTCCTCGCTTGCATCGAGCCGAGCCGCCCATCGTTTGCCGATGTCGGAGTGGATGATTCCGACAGGGATGAGACGATTGATGTTGTTGGACCCGAGAGTGGGCTTGTGGATCTTGATCACGATGTGGTGGTAAAGTATTACTCCTGGGCCCATGTCAGCATCACGGGTGATTGAGTTCTGAGGCTGACCCACCCACGGCGCCATTCATCTGGGCGTACCGGGCTTTCAACGCCACGTCACAGCCTCCACGCCTGATTAGGACAATTTTCCCCACGGCGTCGATGTCGTCCCACATATCCTCGTAGCACATGGATCCATGATGGTAGTCGACAGGCGTGTTGACCAACTTCGCTGTGATGCCCTCCGGCGGCGTTGCCGAGTTGAACACTGGGCTGACAACAGGGACATCCTCGCCCTCAGGACCTGTGACCCAGGCGTCGCGCAGCTCCTCGTATGTGTGGTTGAACGGCTGCAAGAATGTGTCAAACTTTCGCCCGAATCGCTTCTGTGCGCGTTCCAGAACAAAGTCGACCGACGCCTTGTATCCGGGCCTGCCGAAGGCGCGATTCCCGCCGTGCTGGTTGGCGATGTGGTTAAGGTTCCAGAGCGTGCTCTGCAGCCTGTAGACCCGCGCGTCAGCCGTGCACATGCCAGGGATTTCTGTCATCCATAACCAAAAGAAAGACAAAAAGGGAGGAAAGGAGAAAAGAGCGAAATGTGGAAGGTGAAGCTCACTGCTCAGTCCTCACATCCGCCACCATCTTCTCCGCCGTCAACGTCATGCCGCGCGCAGCACACCCCGTGGCCGACCACACCGTGGCCACCGCCGCGATTCCCCAAGAGCTCCTCATCGTGTCCGCGTCGCGGTTGCGTTTGCGTCGCAAGAGAGCTCAAACAGCCGCGTGACAGCCCCACAGACACGCAGAGTCAACCCCAGAAACAAGAGACCCGAGGAATAGAAAGGCACAACCGAAAGCTACGGGCCCTTCATGGACTTTAAGCCTCCGCCCTGTCGTCGAATCCATGCTGTTTGTGAGGGGGACTCCGGCGTGCGGGATAAGCTTCTGTGGGCCACAGCCGAGGTGAGGAGCTTGATGATGCTGGTGGCGATCGAGGGCTTGCGCGCACGCGAGGTGGTGACGGGTGGCGTGCATCGTGGGGTCATGAATGGCACACATCTCGATGGGAAATGTCGGGGTGCCCAGCTGCTGCCGGTGGAGGAGAGGGGGCTTGGCGTCCAAAGAGGTCGGGCGAGGAAAGCCCCGCTCCTCCTCAGAGGAGCCCCGCGGGAGTTCTCGTATTTCCTGCGGGAGCTCATGGGTTTGCGTTTGTGGTGGAGTACCATCGAACGCCCTTCGATTGGGGTCCCTTCGAATGGTAGGTGATGTTCACGTTTGGGGCTGAGCGGCGCCCAGGCAGTTTTTGTTTTGAGATGGGCAGTCATTGCCAAGTGGTGATACAAACGGTGGGGATTTGCAATCGCGCTGACGACGCAAGGCATAAAAGCAGCAATTGCTGAAGGGCGAGGGCTGTTACACGAACTTGCAAATCCGCAGCCGTGGTTGGCCCACGCAGCTGAATGCCTGCCTTGCCAGCGGAGTGCAGGTGCGAATTTCATGGGTCAAGGGGGCAATGCAGCGTTGGCGGGCGGCACAGGTTTGACTTCGCCAATCATGATGGCCCGTTTGGGGCGATGCCGAATGCACGGAGTCGCTTTTGGATGTCGAGGGAGAATTAGCCGCGAGTGTGCGACTTGACTGCCGTCCTTCTTTGTGCCTATATCATTGAAGCTGCCTGGCCCTCGGTCAAACGCCAGATCGATTGTTCCTTCAAACTGACACGTTTGCCAGACTTAGGACTTCAAGACAAAAGTTGGTGTCTTGACTGGGATGGTTCTTTCTTGGTCTTATTCTCCAGTCTGACATTCTCCAAACCATTTCTCAAAATGATCTCGAACAACAACTTCGAATGTTCCTTCTCGGACCAGGTGGCGCAACCAGAGCCCAATGGCGAAGTCGGGGGGCCGGGAGTAAGAATACAAGCCCTTCCAGGTTTCTCTCGTTCTGAATCTAACTTGGCAAACAGGTGACTGTTGTCGTCGTAACGACGGCCTGGATCACTATCAGTACTGCGGCCTTGTTCCATCTCTTCACCTTCGACCCGAAACGGGGCGCGTCCCACGACAACCGGCGAACAAATGATGCCGACGAAGATGACTCAGCAGTTAACTCTGTTGACCTAGCAGTTTCACGCATCACACGCACTGCTCAACGGTATAAGAGATCAAGGCCTGAGTGGCAAGACACTTTCTTAAAGGTACGTCTGGTGCCGGCTTTCTTCCACGACAGCAAGCTGATTGCCCATCCAACAGTCCCTCCTGGCGATATGCGATGTTCAGTCTCTAGTGGGCCTCAGTCTTCTCGCCGGTGGCTTCCTAAGCCTCTCTACTGGGGTCTCAGCGTACCATTTCATGTTGGCGGTCCAGACTGGCTTCTTTGCCTTCATCACACAGCTCGCCGCCCTCACCGTCCTCCGACAGGACAGCCCCGGCCCATTCCATCTTTGGAACAGGCTTATTTTCACGCTGATTATTTCCGGCGTGCTGATCAGGGCCATCCTGCCAACATTCTTCTTCAACTGGGCGTACATCACATACTACCACTACCAGTTCCCAGACAGCAACGAGGATCTTCACCATATCACTGGTGGCTCCGCAAGCCTTCCAGGGTCTTATGCCGCTTGCTTCTTCGACATGATCCGGAGTCACAACTGGCATTGGGAGAACGGCAAGAATGCGTACACGTTTTCCGACACGCCTGCCTGGGGATCGGGCATCGTCCTCATCGTATTCATTGTCCTGCTCCTGGCGGTCCGAATACTCCGGCTCTGGGGCTGGTTTAGCTCGATTGTTCTGGCTGCCCGTCGGATGCTCAGCAAGCAGTGGAAGTCACTCTTCTCTGACACCGTCGAGCCGGGGTCTCTCCTACAACGAGGCGTTACCTGCATCGGGCTGACAACCCTCCTGACCGCCCGACTCTTCTCTGACTTACTCGTCTCGACCCTCGCAGATGTGAGTCCAACCTCCCTTCCCCACTTTAACCCCCCCCC
>Ga0247760_1001582_pt1 | contig 20447 bp, 14 predicted proteins | sample UWRJL171409R4_FD_179936 | JGI IMG/M metagenome (GOLD analysis project Ga0247760, IMG submission 179936) | Plant litter microbial communities from Arlington Agricultural Research Station in Wisconsin, United States - UWRJ-L171-409R-4 | ecosystem: Environmental > Terrestrial > Plant litter >... | reverse complement strand
CCAAGGCGGCGGGCGCACGTGACGTCCACCTGAAGGTGGGCCAGCCCCCGGGCGCGCGCGTCCGGGGCGCGCTCGTGTTCTTTCGGCTGGACAAAATCCGCCCGGAGGACACCGAGGCGGTCGTGAGGCATCTCATCCGCGACCCGGCAATACTCGCCAGCTTGCCTGCATTGCGTGAATACGACACCTCCTACGAGGTGCACGGCATCGGGCGTTTTCGCGTGAATGTGTATCGTCAGCGCGCGACTCTGGCGGTGGTCATGCGGGTAATACCGCATCAGGTGCCGAGCCTGGAGTCGCTGGGCGCGCCTGCCGCGTGCCGCACGCTGGCGGAGAAGGACCGCGGCCTGGTGCTGTGTGTCGGCGCTGCCGGCAACGGCAAGACGAGCACGCTGGCCGCCATGCTCGACTACATGAACCACAACATCGCTCGGCACATCGTGACCATCGAAGATCCGATCGAGTACATTTACACCGATGACAAGTGCTCGGTCAGCCAGCGCGAGATCGGCTACGACACCCAGAGCTTTGCCAGCGCGCTGCGCGCCGCCCTGCGCCAAGATCCGGACGTGATTCAAGTGGGCGAGATCCGCGACGCGGAGACGATGGAGATCGCGCTCAAGGCCGCGGAGACGGGCCACCTCGTGCTCTCCACGCTGCACACGCCCGACGTCTCGCGCACGATGAATCGCATCATCGCGTTGAGCGACGGTGAGTCCGATGATTTGCGCGAGCGCCTGGGTGACTCCCTCCAGGGCATCATCGCGCAACGCTTGCTGCCCAGGGCCGATGGCCAGGGCATGGCGCTGGCTGCCGAAGTCTTGGTCTCCACCGGTTCCGTTCGCGAAACCATCAAGCGGCCCTTGGGCAATCCCTCCCTCAAAGAGCTGATGGACGGCGGTCAGACGATGTACGGCATGCAGACCTTCGAGGCGCACATCAAGGCGCTGGTGCGGGACGGCATCGTCGATCGCGAAGTCGGTCGCGCCGCCATGGGCTTCTGAGGCGACGCCCGCGCCATCGTCCCGCGCGTTGGCTGCGCAAAATCTGACGCAGTGCGAAACCCGGTGGTCAATCTGGACTCCCCGGCCGGTTGACGCTAAGACCGCCGAGCATGTCTGAACTGAGCTCGCCCGTCCGTCACGATTGGTCCTTGAAGGAAATCCGTGAGATCCATGATCTGCCGCTGTTCGAGCTCGTCGATCGCGCGCGCGCCGTGCACCTGGCCTTTCACAAGAAGGAGAAGGTGCAGCTGTGCACGCTGCTCAGCGTGAAGACCGGGGGCTGTCCGGAGGATTGCGCGTATTGCCCGCAATCATCGCACCACGAGACGCCCGTCAAGGGCGAAGCGATGCTCAAGCTCGACGAAGTGATGACCGCGGCGCGCGCCGCGAAGGAACACGGCGCCACGCGCTTTTGCATGGGCGCCGCCTGGCGTGAGGTGAAGGACGGTCCGGCCTTCGATCGCGTGCTGGACATGGTGCGTGGCGTGAAGGGCCTCGGGCTGGAGGCGTGCGTCACGCTCGGCATGTTGAACGAGGCGCAAGCGGCGAAGCTCAAGGACGCTGGCTTGGACGCGTACAACCACAACCTCGACACCTCGCGCGAAAATTACAAATCGATCATCTCCACTCGCACCTACGATGATCGCCTGAAGACGCTGAAGAACGTGCGTAACGCCGGCATCACCGTGTGTTCGGGCGGCATCATCGGCATGGGTGAGAGCATCGACGATCGCTGCGCAATGCTACTCGAGCTGGCGCAGCTCGAACCGCATCCCGAGAGCGTGCCGGTCAACGCCCTGGTCCGAGTCGAAGGCACACCGCTCGCGGCCTTGCCGCCGATCGATCCCTTGGATCTGGTGCGCATGGTCGCGACCGCTCGCATCACCATGCCGCGCTCCAAAGTTCGGCTGAGCGCCGGGCGCAGCGATCTGCCGCGCGAGGCCCAGCTGATGTGCCTGTACGCGGGCGCGAACAGCATCTTTTACGGCGACAAACTGCTCACCACGCCCAATCCGGACACGGACGCCGACGTGGATTTGATCCGCGCGGCGGGTCTCAGCGCGGAAGCTCCCGCGCCGAGCGCTTAAGCGCGCGCCGAGCGCTTGGCGGGAGCCAAGCGCCGCGCGCGTCCGCGTCCACACCAAGCGAGGAGGCCCAGGCCGAACGCCCAGAGCGCGAGCGGCCCGCTCGACGGCGCGTTGCCGCCGATGGTCGACGCGCAACAGCCGTTCTCGGCCTTGCCGCACTCGGTGGAGAAGCCGTGACGCGGCACGCCGGGTGGATCGCCGAGCGGACCCGGGGTGCGATCGGGGGGCAGGGACGCGCAAATGGCAGCCATGTCGTCGGCTTCCAGCGTGGTCATGCCGAGCTCATAGCTTTGGAACATCGTCGCCTCCCGAACGGAGGAGTGCGAGAGCCCGAGAAAATGGCCGATTTCGTGGGTCAGCACCGCGTTCAAATCGTCGTGACTGGAGTCGGCTTCGGCCGCGCCGATCACGAACCTGGGCGGGGAGTCGTCGGGTTGGTAGCTATTGATCTCGATGTTCGCGTCGTAGATTTCGCCCGTTTCCGGGCTAAAAAAGACCGTGGTCAGCGCCAGAGTCTCGGCGCCCGTGTTTTTGTACGGCCACTCACCGTCGTGGAAGGTGATGACGTTCTGGTTCTCCTGGGCCTTGTTGTACTCCGGCTTGGCGCATTCGACTTTTCCGAAGTTGCGGAGCGAAATGCTCGGGCCGTTGCCGTCGCTACAGGTCGCGTTCACCCAACGCTGAAAGGCGTTCTCCACGACCGTGTTCAGCTGATCGGCGCTGATGTTCTGGCGCTTGGAGCCGTCCCGCTGCACGTTGAACGACACCACCGAGCTCGCCCAATACAGGGGCTTGCCACCAACGTTGCAGCCGGTGTGGCTGTCGATCAGGCAATCTTCCTTGTTCGCATCGCACGTGTACGTCAAGCAGTACGCCTGCGAATGGGCCGAGAGCGCGAAGGCGAAGCTTGCAGCGGCTGCGCGAAGCAGCAAACGAAATGCGCTCAACGGCGTGCTCCGAGGATCAAGGCTCGCGCTTCGACGAACGGTTTACCCGTCAGCTGCGCGACCGCGGAAGTCCCGCCACCGACCAGGTGCGGCATGTTCCGATTCAGTCGCAGGCGCGGCGTCCCCGCGCGGTCGATGGCGACTGGGTAGTGACCTTGGGCCATCGCCGTAACCGACTCGACACCGTTCGGGTCGAGCATCAGAAACACGAGGCAGGTCTCGTTCAGCGTGAGCTCGGCCTCACCGTGGACGATTTCGCCCAGGTCGGCGACGCGCCCACCGAGGGTCCGCACCAAGGTCTCCGAATCTCCGCTCGCACCGTGAATCGAATCATCGATGCGCAGCCGCGAGTAGGTGACGATGTGCCGTTGCCCGCCGATCTCCTCCGAGCGCGCAAAGCTATCGAGCGTCGTGGCCCGAGCGATGCGCGTGCTGCGGCGCACGAGGTCCGGCAAACTCACGGCGCGCGCCGTGGTCGCTTGGGCGCCGTTGGCAAACGCCAACGTCGCAGCCATCAACCCCATCAACCCCAAGCTCTGCCGACGATCCATAGGCTGACCAAGTTAGCACACGGTCGCCAGCGGGTGAGACCGGCCCAGCGCTCGGGGCTCGTTCTCGCTGCTCGAGCGTTCGCGGCTCGGCAAGCGCGCGCGCTCAACATCCAGCCAAACCGTCCAATTCCAGGCGATTTGCGGTTTACTTCATTATGCCTGGGGCTGAGCTATAACAACGTCTTGTCCCCAGCCGGCCCAGCCGATGCGCGCCCCCGCGACCCAAATAATGCCGCCCCCCGCCACTGAAAGAGCAGCGTTGCTCGAACGTACAGCCCCAGGTCTGGTCGAGGAACTGAAGACCTACCTGGTCCGTCATCGCGTTGCCGTCGAGTCCATGATCAGGCCAGGTGGCCCGGAGGCAGGGCTAGAGGCCGCGGCGCGTTACGCGAAAGCTTTCGACGGCCTGCTTTGCTCCCTGTTCAAGGCAGCCGAGAGCACGATGGTCAAGGCGGGCACGTGGCAGAACGTGGGCCTGGCAGCGGTCGGCAGTTATGGTCGAAACGAGCTCGGATATCACAGTGATTTGGATGTTCGGCTGATTTCGGCGAGCAAACCGGAGAAGGTCCGCGCCGTCGCGGAGGCGCTCTTGTACCCGCTCTGGGATGCAGGGCTCAGCATCGGACACCAGGTGGTGATGGGCAGTGACCTGCTCGACTTGGCAAAGAATGATTTGCCCACCGCCACCACCTTGCTCGATTGGCGCGTTCTGACCGGCGACCGCACGAGCTCGGAGAAGATGCTGACCCGCGCCTTCGAGGGGATCTTCGGCATCGGGAACATCAAAAAATTTCTGGATCGACTAGAAATCAAGGCACACGAGCGATCCGAGCGCTTCGGTGGCTCGGTCTACTTGCTCGAACCCGACGTCAAAAATGGCATCGGCGGCCTGCGCGATCTGGACCTCGCGCATTGGGCGGCGCGTGCCCGCTGGCGGGTGACAGACCTTTCGGAGCTGGTGCGCATCGGTGTGTTGCTGCAGCGTGAATGGCAGCAGATCGAAGCCGCTCGTGCGCTGCTCTGGCGCGTGCGCAATCTGCTGCACTTGCACGCGGGCCGGCGATCCGACCGTCTCAGCTTCGATCGCCAGGAGTCCTTGGCCGTGGATCTCGGCTACGGCCCCGGCGGAGCCGGGGTCGAAGCCTTCATGAGCGACTACTATCAGAAGGCGCGCATCATCTCGCAGGCGCGTGAGCTGGTGCTGGCGCGCGCGGCTCCGCCGCCCAAGCGCCGCCCGCGCGAGACGTCGATCGGCAAGGGGCTGAAGCTGACCAACGACCAGGTGTCGTTCGAAGACGGCGCGGCGCTCGAGCAAGAGCCGGCGCTGGCTCTCCGGCTGTACGACGAAGCGGTGCGGCGGGATCTGCCCGTCTACGGCTTTGCGCGGGATTTAGTGGCCCGCGCCGTGACCTCGCCCAGCTTTTGTGAGCGCCTGCGGCAGAGTGAAGAGGCGGCGCGCTTGTTCGTGCGCCTGGTGACCGTGATTCAGCGCACCAAGCTGCGCGACGAATCCGTGGTCAAAGATCTGCACGACGTTGGCCTATTGGTGGCCATGATTCCGGAGTTCGCGCCGGTCGTAGGGCGCGTGCACCACGACGTGTACCACGTGTACACGGTGGACGTGCACTCGGTGGCCGCGGTCGATCGGCTGCGCGAGTTGTGCCGCGGTGAGCTGGCCGCCGAGCATCGCTTGGCCTCGCGCCTAGCGGCCGAAATTTCGCGTCCCAACGTGCTGTTCTTCGCCGCGCTGTTGCACGACATCGGCAAAGACATCGGCGGCAAGAGTCACGACGAACGCGGCCGTGAAATGGCGCGCGTGATCCTCGAGCGGCTGGGCTTGCCGGAGAGCGACATCCGCGAGGTGCAGCAGCTGATCTGGAAGCACCTGCGCATGTATCACGTGGCCACGCGCCGCGACATCGACGACCCGCGCACGCTCGAAGCGTTCTGCGAAGAGGTGCACGGCCGTGAGGGCTTGCGCGAGCTGTACATTCTGACCATCTGCGACGTTTCCACGACCAGCCCGACCGCCCTCACCAGCTGGAAATCGCGCGTGCTGGAGGAGCTGTACGTCAGCGCCGATCGCCAGCTGAGCACCGGCAAGGCCGAGCGCGGCGGCGAGCGCACCGAGCAAATCCGCGCTGAAGTGCGCGCGCTCTGCCCGCAGCGCGGTGAGCTCGAGTTCCTGAATCACTTCTTGGCCACGATGCCCGACCGCTACTTGTACAGTAACGATCCGCAGGACATCGTGCGTCACTCGCGCTTTGCCCGCCAAGCGCAGATGCAGCACGTCAACGTCACGGTCATGACCACGGCCGCGCCCTACGTCGAGCTCGGCTTCATCGCCGACGATCGCCCGGGCCTTTTGGCGATGATCACGGCCACCTTGGCCGCCGCGCGCTTCAAGGTGATCAGCGCGCAGGTGTATTCCTGGATCGATAGCTTCGGTCGCACGCGCGCGCTCGATTTGTTCTGGGTGCGATCGGGCGAGACCACCGACGCGGTGACCGGCTCGCTCGCGCGCCTCGATCGCGACTTCAACCGGCTGCTCAGCATGGAGCTCTCGCCTTCGGAGCTGGTCACCGGCGGCGCGCGGCGCTCGCGGCTGTCGGACCGCCCGACGCCGAAGGTGTCGACCGAGGTCAACATCGACAATCGCTGCGCCACCGATCACTCGGTGATCGAGGTCACGACCAAGGATCAGCAGGGGCTATTGTTCTGGCTGGCCAATACGCTGCAGCACCTCGATCTTCAGATCTCCTTGGCCAAGATCAACACCGAAGGCACGCAGGTGGCCGACGTGTTCTACGTCACCGACACCAGCGGCGCGAAAATCACCTCGATCGAGCGCATGGAAGAGATCAAGGCGCGTATCTTGTCGAACATCGCCCACCTCGAAAAGGCATCCAGTACATGAACTTCGCGCGGCGCACGGTTTCTCCTCTCTCGCATTTTTCGCACTCGTTTTTGTCCGCCGTCATCTGCGGCGCGCTCTCGTTCGCGGCCTGTGGTGGCTCGGCGCCGCCGCCCGAGGCCCCTCCGCCTTCGCTCGAGGACTCTCCGCCGCCAGCAGCCAGCGACCGCAGCGAGAAGCCTTCCAGCAAGAAGGTGGAGCAAGGCATCGATGCCATCAAAGCGCAGGATTTTGCCAAAGCCAAAGCGCTCTTGAGCGAGGCTCGCAAGGAGAGCCCGAAGGATCCTCAGGCCGCCTTTTATTTGGGGGTAGCTCTGGAAGGGTTGTCCGACGGGACAGGAGCGACGGCGGCTTACAAAGACGCCCTCGCGCTGGACCCGAAGCTGACCGAAGCGAGCGTGAACCTGTCAGCGCTCTTGCTCGACGCCAAAGACGCCGCTGGCGCGCTCAGCGTAGCCGACGTGGGCCTCAAAACTACGCCAAAACAACCGGATTTGCTGCTCAATCGCGCGTTGGCTCTAGAAGCTTCGGGTAAAAAAGACGAGGCGCTCAAGGCCTATGGCGCCGCCGTCGCTGCGTCGCCCGACAACATCGAGCTGCGCATCGCCTACGCGGAGCTGTTGACCGCGGCCAAGGATGAAAAGACCGCGCTCGAGCAGCTGCGGGCCGTGTCGACCACGGACGACCCGAAGCTGCTCGAGAAGCTGTCGCAGAAGTTCGGTCGCCTGCACGCCTTCGCCGATTGCATCGCCGTGCTCGACAAAGCCATCAAGGTTTCGGACAGCGCGAACCTGCACGTACGCCGCGCCGTCTGTCGCCACGATCAGAAAGACGACGCTGGCGCCCTGAGCGACTACGAGGCCGCGCTCAAGCTCGACGAAAAATCCGCGCCCGCACACTATTACCTAGCGAAGCACGTGTGCCCGACCAACAAAAAGAAGGCCGCCACGCACTTCAAACGCGCCGCAGAGATCGCCGGCAGCGACGACATCGGCAAGCGCGCCGCAGACTTGGCCGTAAAAGCCAAAGCCGGAAAGTGCGACTGAAGGCAATTTACGCGGAAAACGGCTGAGTTCGGTAGCGGCCAAATACCGCGCTCTGGAGCGCCCGATCGGCGATGAAATAGTGCTGTGTTTGCACAGCATGATTTCGAGCGGTGAGGGCGACGATGCTTCCCGGAGGAAACGGCTGAGTGCGATCCCGGTCAGAAATCTGGCGCGCCCTGGAAGGCACCGATCGGCGATGAAATAGTACTGTGTTTGCACAGCATGATTTCGCACGGCGAAGGTGACCCTCGTCCAACAAGTGTTGATCGCAGACAGTCCACGCCGCGGACAGATGCGGCTATCGTGAGATTAGGGGGCTGCGTTTGCGTGCGGCATTCAGCGCGCCGCGAGGTGCGATGCTGGAACGCGATCGCCCCCAAATCTCAGTGCGCTTAGGGCTCGACGCCGAACGCGAGCGCAAAGACGCTGGAACGCGAGCGCGAGTGCAAAGACGCTGGAACGCGAGCGCGAGCGCAAAGACGCTGGAACGCGAGCGCGAGCGCAAAGACGCTGGAACGCGAGCGCGAGCGCAAAGACGCTGGAACGCGAGCGCGAGCGCAAAGACGCTGGAACGCGATCGCCCCCAAATCTCAGTGCGCTTAGGGGCGGGGAGGGAGCGGCGCGGCGGACTCTCCGAGCATCTTCGCGAAGGACGGGGGCGAGAGTTAGAGCAGCGTTTCGAGTAACTTGTCGAGCTCGTCCCAGGAGGCGTACTTGATGGCAAGCTCGCCCTTGCCGTCTTTGTCGCGGACCTCGACCTTAGTGCCGAGTTTTCGGCCCAGGCGAAGCTCGAGATCGCGCGTCGATGCGGTCTTGTCCTTCTTGCCTTTGGCGCCTTCGGGTTTGGCCTTCGCGGTGCGTACGAGCGCTTCGGTCTGTCGTACGCTGAGCCGGCCGCGGATCACTTTTTCGGCGAGCGTGGCGAGCACTGCGTCATCGGGGGCGCCGAGCAAGGCGCGGGCGTGACCTTCGCTGAGCTCCCCGGTGACTACTTTGTCTCGCACGGCGCTCGGCAGGCGCAAGAGGCGTAGCGCATTGGCGATCGTCGAGCGATCTTTGCCGACCCGCTGCGCGAGCGTCTCCTGAGTGTAAGAGTGCTCCTTGATCAGGCGATCGAGCGCTTCGGCGAACTCGATCGCGTCGAGATCTTCACGCTGAACGTTTTCGATCAGCGCGAGCTCGTAGGCGTCCTTGGCGGAGACGTCGTGAACTACGACCAGCACCTCGCGCAAGTTGGCACGCTGCGCGGCGCGCCAACGGCGCTCTCCAGCGATGATTTCGAAGTCGTCCGCGCCCGGGCGGCGGCGCACGATCAGAGGCTCGAGCAAGCCGTGCGTGCGCAGGGACTGCGCTAGCTCTTCGATCCGATCGTTGTCGAAGTGCTGCCGTGGCTGGCCCTTTTGAGGCACGATTTTGTCGAGCGGGCAGCTGAAGACGTTGCCCTCGTACTTGGCGCTCGCTGCGGCGGGTCGCTCGGCGCTCACGGGCACGCGCGCGGGCATCAACGCATCGAGGCCACGCCCCAAGCCGCGGAATGGCTTTTTGGGCGGTTCGTTCATGCGTTCGGACCTTCGATGATGGCCGACGGACCCTCGATCAACTCACGCGCCAAGCTCAAGTAGCCTTGCGCGCCCTTGCTGCCGACGTCGTACAAGAGCGCAGGTAAGCCGTGCGAGGGCGCCTCGCTCAGGCGCACGTTGCGCGGGATGATCGACTTGAACACGCGAAAGTGTTTGTTCACTTCATCGGCGACTTGATGCGCGAGGCGGTTCCGCGGGTCCCACATCGTGAGCACGATGCCTTCTACCGTCAGGTCCGGATTCAAAGACGCCTTCACGCGATCGATCGTGGCCATCAAGTACGTGATGCCCTCGAGCGCATAGTATTCGGGCTGGAGCGGCACGATCACGCGGTGCGCTGCGACCAGCACGTTCAACGTCAAGACACCGAGTGAGGGCGGCGAATCGATGATGATGTAGTCGTATTTCTCGACGTCGGGGCCGCGCAGGATCTCGCGCAGGTGCGTGCCGCGCTGGGTAGTTTCGAACAGCTCGTATTCGACGGCCGTCAGATCTTGCGTGGCGGGCGCGAGGTCGAGGGTCGGGATCCCGGTGCCGCGGATCACGTCGCGCAGCGGCGCGTTGCCGATCAGAGCATCGTAGATCGTCTTCTCCACCGTGCCCGGCGGGACGCCCACTCCACTCGAGGCGTTGCCTTGCGGGTCGAGATCCACGAGCAACGTCGGACGTTCGGCGGCGGCCAAGCTGGCAGCGAGGTTGACGGCGGTCGTGGTCTTGCCCACGCCACCCTTTTGGTTGGCGATGGCGATGATCTGCTGGCGCTGAGTCATGGGTTCAGAAAGCGGAGGGGAGGCGAGCCTCGGAGCAGCTTGCCCCGGCAGCATGCCTCTTATCGAAATATCGCGCGCGAGCCGCGTTTTTTTGGAGGTCTGAGCAACGTAGCGTACTGTGTGTGCAGATGTAGGTGTGAGTAGTCAAAAGTGAGTCGAAAGCCAAGCCGCCGTACAAACGACCTCGCAGCGCGCATGCAGCTCGCGCTCAACCCCGGGATAGCCGGGTCTGAGCAGCGCCGCAATGCCGCCCGTGAGCGAATCCTGCGTGCTGGATTTTGGCAGCCGTCCTCCAATCGATCGCTTGCCCGCGTCGTCTCGCTTTACCCCGCCGTGGCCGCACGGCGGGCTCCAACGCTGAACCCCTGAGGAACTCACATGGCTGCCCCCAAAGACTACACCTCTTTCGCAGAACTCGAACGCGACCTCGTGCGCCCCGAAATGCGCATCGGTTGGTCCGTCGATGAGATCGAATCCACGGGCGAGACCTTGGAATTCGACATGGATCCCTTCGAAGCCGCGATGTGGGAAGCGGAACAAGAAGACGAAGACGAAGAGTGATCCGAAAGCCGCTCTAACTACTTAGCTTACTCATAATCCCGGAAACCCCGTGGGCTGCCTCCCGCGGGGTTTTTGCTTTTTGTGTCTTCAGTAAGTGAAGACGACCACGCCGTTGCCGGTGCGAACGCCCGCGGTGTTCGTCTGCGCGGTACCGCCGTTGTACGAGCCGCCGCCGCCTCCGCCGCTGCCCACGAGCGACCCGCTGACGAAATTGCCGCCGCCGCCGCCCGAATAGCCGCCGCCTCCGCCGCCCGTGAAGCCGGCCGCGCCGCCTCCGCCGAAGCCGCCTGCGCGGCCAACGATGCAGCCACTCGCGACGGCGGCGCAGCTCCCAGGTTGCCCTCCCGATCCACCGTTGATGAAAGACATGCCCGGGCTGTACGGCGTGCCATACGAATCCTGGAGGCCCGTGGTGTTGCCGATGCCGTTGCCAGTCAACCCGCCGCCACCGGTGCCGGTGTGCCAGCCGGTCCAGGCGAAGGTATAGCCGCCCCCGCCGGCGGTCCCGCCTGCTGCGCCGCCGCTCGAAGCCGCGAGACCAGCGGTGGTGGTGGTCCCGCCCAGGCCTGCAGCCAACCAGCTCGGGGTGTAGTTCATCGCGCCGCCTCCGCCACCCGCGACTATCAGCGCGGAATTGGCGGCGTTGGTCACGAACGTTCCTCCGCCGCCTGAGCCGCCCGCTTGCTGGGCGGTATCGAAGGCGTCCACGCCTCTGCCACCAACCAATACTTTGAGCACCGCTCCGCCGGAGACGGCTACCGTGCCCTTGATCCGTGCACCATAGCCGCCGAGATACGATCCGGCGTTCCCGCCCTGCGCGCCGTAAGCGTCAATCGTCAGGGCCGTCACGCAGCTAGGGACGGTATATGAGGTGATCGCGCCCGTGTAGTTCAGCGTGACGGTGCCAGTCGAGCAGGTGAAGGTTGCGGTGACTTGGGTTGCCGCCGTGACGGTCACCACGCACGCGCCCGTGCCAGTGCAGCCGCCGCCGCTCCAGCCCGTGAAGACACTGCCCGTGCCCGTCACCGCGGCGCTGAGCGTGACCACCGAGCCATAGGTGACGGCTTCGCTGCAGTCAGCCCCGCAATTGATGCCTGCGGGGACCGAAGTCACCACGCCCAGGCCCGTGCCTGCCTTCACGACGGTCAGCATGGGCGTCAGCGTGAACGTTGCAGCGACGGCCGCTGCGGCGTTCACGGTGGTGGTGCACGTGCCAGTTCCCGAACATCCACCACCAGACCAACCAGCAAACACCGAGCCGGTCGCCGGCGTCGCGGTCAGCTGGACCGAGCCACCCACGGGCACCGCGAGGGTGCAGGTGGTACCGCAATCGATGCCGGCAGGAGTCGATTTGACGACGCCCACGCCGGTTCCGGCCAACGCCACCGTCAGGGTCACTTTGATCGAAGTAAAGATGGCTCTGACGGTGGTCGGAGAAGAAATCACGGTGGTGCAGGTGCCCGTGCCCGAGCAGCCGCCGCCCGACCAACCCGTGAACGTCGAGTTCGCGGCTGGAGTTGCGGTCAAAACGACTTCCGTATCGGGGTCGAACTCCGCGCTGCAGGTCGTGCCGCAATCGATGCCTGGAAGATCCGAGGTCACCTTGCCCTCGCCGTCGCCAGTGAGGTTGACCCTCAGGGACGGGTTGCCAGCGCCCGACCCACCCGCTTCACCCGCGGCGCCTGCGGCGCTCTCGCCCGCGCTACCGGAGGCGCCCGCGTCAGCGGCGCTGCCGGCCTTCCCGATTGTGCCAGAACCCGCCGTGCCGCCCGCGCCGCCCACGCTGTCGCTGCCGCCATTTTCCGCGCCGGCGATCGGGCCGTCGGCGTAGTTGCGCTCGACCTTTGCACAGGCCACGCCGATCACGAACATCACGACTAGTAAAGCGAGTCGCCTCGCAGCCAGTGAACTAAAGAAAGTCATGGTTTCTCCTCGAAGGTCGGCTTCGGGCTAGAGCAAGAACGGAGCAGGCGACGAGCAAGCGTAGTGCGAGGACTGCGCCGGATCAGTAGCCAAAATCTCGTGGGGATTTGGCGGTGGCTGGTTTGGCTGGTTTGGCAACGACAGTCGCTGGCCTGGCTGCGGCCGGTCTTGCGGCTGCGGCCTTCGTGGGCGTAGCGATTGGCGTTGCCGGTTGGGCCTTGCTGGGAAGCTCGGTCTCTGCTTGCTTGGCGGACGCGGTGGGGGCCGGCGCGATCGCTGGAGGAACGACCACGGGAACGGCGGCTTCCTGAGCGGGGGCGGGCTCTTTCGCCGGCGCCGGGACGGGCTCTGACGGGGAGGCCGCGACGGCCACTTTGGCTGCGGTCTCCGGCTTGCCGCCGAACTTCTTGTAGGCTGCAAAGGCTCCACCCGCGACGAGCAACAGGGCGACTGCTGCGATTATGTACGCCGGAGCGCTGGAGTTCTTCGGGATGTCCGCGTGGGACGCGGCCCAGGTGTTGCCCGTGGGCAGGCCGGCCGCGACCGTGGGCGGGACATCGACTACCGGCTTGGCCGCGGTGCGGCGCGGCTCGCCGCTCGCATCCGCGCTGCCGAAGTACTGATCGAGCGCGCGGATCATGTCGTCGGCGGACTGGAAGCGAACGTTGATGTCGCGCGCCATCGCCTGCTCGACGAGCGCGACCAGCCGCGGATCCAAGCTGGGCGCGACTTCGGACAGCGGGCGGGGATTGGACAGCACGATCTTGAACATCAGTTCATTGAACGTGTTGCCGTCGAATGGGACGGATCCCGACAGGGCCTCGTACAAGATTACGCCCAGGGAATAGACGTCGCTTCGGCCGTCGATGGTTTGTGTCCCCTGGGCTTGCTCGGGCGACATGTAATACGGGGTGCCCATGACCGCGCCCGTGCGCGTCATGCTCATGTCCCCACCCAAGGCGTTGAACTTGGAGATGCCGAAATCGATGATCTTTGCGTAGTCGGCGCGGCCGGCTTTTTCACGCAAAATGAAGATGTTGTCGGGCTTGAGATCGCGATGAACGATGCTCGCCAAGTGCGCTGCGCGTAGCCCGACCAAGACTTGGCGCGCGATCGCCGCCACGTCCGGCGGGTTCATGCGGGCGCGGGACATGCGCGCGCCGAGCGTCTCGCCGTCGAGGTACTCCATGACCATGAAGCGATCGCCGTTCGCGAGCGAGCCGAGGTCGAGCACTTCCAGAATGTGATCGCTGCCGATGCAGCCGGCGGCCTGCGCCTCGCGCTCGAAGCGCCGGACCGTCTCTTCCGACACGCTGTGCGCGTGCAGCACCTTGATCGCGACGCGCCGCTTGATGAAGGTGTTCTCGCCCTCGTAGACCGAGCCCATCCCGCCTTCGCCAATCAGGCGCACGATGCGGTACTTGCCCTCGATGATTTGTCCGGCCTCGAGCATTGAATACGAACTCCAAGTATATAGACGGACGGACGCTGAGATCCATCGGCATTCCGGTGCCTGCCGCCCGATGATCACATAAAATTAGGGCGCTCCGCCATTGGCGACAATGTAAGCTGCGCCGGGACTGGAACCGAAGTTCAGACCAGGTTAGCCTCCGCTCTTAACATGGCCCATTCCCGAGCCCGAGCTCAGTTCATTCTGTGCGGCGCACTCCTCAGTGCCGGAACCTTCTCCACACCGTCGTTTGCCGTGACGGACGCAGAACGCGCCGGGGCGCGTTCTGCCGCCAATCAGGGCGCGGATGCCTTCGATCAGGGCAAATGGGCAGAAGCGGTGGAGCTCTTCACACGCGCCGAGGCGCTGGTTCATTCGCCGATTCACCTCTCGTACATTGCTCGTGCGCAGCTGAAACTCGGGCGTTGGGTGGAGGCGTACGAGCTGTTCAACCGGATCAAGCGCGAACCGTTGGAGGCTCCCATCTCCGTGCCCGCGGCCAACGCCGTGGCCGACGCGAATCGCCAATTGTCCACGCTCGACGCGCAGTTGCCGTATGTCACGCTGATCGTGAAAGGCACGGACACCCAGGGCGTGACCGTTACGATGGACGGCGCGCCCATCCCCAGCGCGCTGATCGGCGTCTCGCACCCGGTGAACCCTGGGCCACACAAATTTCGCGCGACGAGCGCCACGCAAGCGAGCCCAGAGCAGACCGTGGAGGTCAAGGCGGCGGCGCGGCAGACCGTCGAACTCGTACTCGCGCCCACTGCGGCAGCCGCCGCACCCGTCGTGCCGGTCGCTGCTGCCGCGGCGCCCGCGGTCGCCCCGGTGTCCCCGGCGCCCGAGCCCCCGCCGTCTCCGGCTAGCAGCTCCGGCTCGGGGCTGCGCGTCGGCGGCTATGTCGCGCTCGGCGTCGGTGTGGTCGGTGTCGGTTTGGGCACGGTCTTTTTGCTCTCGGCCAGCAGCAAGCAAAAGGACGCCGACGCCGCCTTCGACGCGTGCGGTGGTGCGTCCTGCTCGGTCGCCGATCGCACCAAGATCGACGGACTCGACAGCGATGCGGCCACCGGCAAGACGCTGGCCTTAACCAGCTTCGTCGTGGGCGGCCTGGGCTTGGCGACGGGGGTGACCCTGCTCGTGCTCAGCGGCAAACAGAAGTCATCCGAACCCACCGCGCTGCTCACGCCCCGGGTCGAACCGTGGATCGGCTACCGCTCGCTCGGCCTTCGCGGAACGTTTTAGGGCAGGGCCGCCCTGCCCCGGAGAGGAGGCCGTGCGGGCGCTAGCCTCCTCCGGGCGCGGCGCGTCAAGGTGGTGCCGGGGCACCACACAGCCCAAGAACAGCGCGAGAACAGTAGCAGTGAAAACAAACGTCAAACCTTCCTTGACCTAGATCCCCCGGCATGTAACGTCACGCCCTCTTACGATGCAGGTCAACGTTCAACGGCTCAGTCCCGTATTAGTCGAGTTCGATGTGGAGATCGCGGTCGATCGCGTCAAAAGCGAGGTCGAAAAAGCCTACACATCGGTCGCAAAAACTGCCCGCGTGAGCGGGTTCCGCCCCGGTCGCGCGCCGCGCAAGGTGCTCGCGCACCTTTATGGCCCGCGCATCGCCGCTGACGTCGCGCAGCGCTTGGTCGACGAGACCTACCCGCAAGCGATCAGCGAGCAGAAGCTGCAGCCGGTGACTGATCCGGCGATCGAGCCGCGCCGTCTCGAAGAAGGCAAAGCCTTCGGCTACAAAGCCCGTGTCGAGGTGCTGCCGCTGATCGAGAGCGTCAAGTACGACGGCCTCGAAGCCACGCGCGCCAAGGTCGAGGTCAGCCCGGAGCAGATCACCGAGCGCTTGGATCAATTGCGTCGCTCGCACTCCACTTTGGAGCCCCCGAAGGTCGCTCGCCCCTCCCAAAAGGGTGACGTGGCCACGATCGATTTCACGCTCTCGGTCGAGGGCAAGCTGATCGACGACGCGGGCGCGACTGATTTCCAGGCCGAGCTCGGCGGCGGGCAGCTCATTCCCGAAATCGAACAAGCGCTCCTGGGCAAGAGCATCGGCGATCAGGCGGAAGCCAAGGTCGATCTGCCGGCGCAGCACCCGCACCCGAAGTTGGCGGGTAAATCCGCGGTGTTCGCGCTCACCTTGAAGGATCTGAAGGAACGTGTGCTACCCGAAGCGGACGACGAGTTCGCCAAGGACGTGGGCGATTTCGAGACGCTCGAGGCGCTCAAGAAAGACATCAGCGGAACCCTCGAGAAGCAGTCGAAGGAAGAATCCGATAACAAGCTCGCTGAGCAGCTCGTGATCGAGCTGGTGAAGGCAAACCCGGTCCCGCTGCCGCCATCCCTCGTCGAGCGTCAAATGCGTGTCACCGAGCAGGAAATCCTGCAAAGGGCGCGCAGCCAGGGCCAAAAAGCGACCGGCGTCGGCGACGAGCTGCGCGGTCAAATTCAGCAGGACAGCGAAGTCAAAGTGCGCGCGGGCCTGCTGATGGCCGAAATCGCCAAAGCCGAAGGCATCAAAATCGGCGACGCCGAGCTGGAAGAGGGCCTGAAGGAACTCGCCGAGCAAACCGGCAAGAACGTCGCCAAACTGCGCGTCGAATACCGCGACCAGAAGAAGCGAGAGATGCTCATTGGCATGATTTTGGAAAACAAGGTCCTGGACATCATCGAGGCGAAGGCCAAGATCAGTGAAGCCTGATTCTGCCGCGCCCGTCGCGTTAGCTGCCTTGTCCCCACGCCGAGGAGGATATCATGTCGAAGCGTCCTGAAACCCGTGCCCAAGCCCTCGACATTCTCGAGCGCTACCAAGATGCCCCCCGGGACAACGTGATCTATCCGCACGTCGTCGAAACGACGCACCGCGGCGAGCGCACCTGGGATATTTTCAGCCGTCTGCTCAAAGATCGCATCGTGTTCTTGGGCAGCGCCGTCGATGACGACGTCGCCAACATCATCATCGCGCAGTTCTTGTTCCTGGAGAGTGAAGACCCGGACAAGGACATCCAGCTCTATGTGAACTCGCCGGGCGGCGTGGTCACGGCCGGGCTCGCGATTTATGACACCATGCAGTACGTGCGCTGCTCGGTCAGCACGATTTGCGTCGGGCAGGCGGCCAGCATGGGCGCCGTATTGCTGGGTGCCGGCACCAAAGGTCGTCGCTTTGCGTTGCCGCACTCGCGCATCATGATCCACCAGCCGCTCGGTGGCGCGCGTGGGCAAGCGACCGACATCGAAATCCAGGCTCGCGAAATCCGCCACGTCAAGGACGTGATCACGGACATCCTGCAACGCTCGACGGGCAAGAACCGCGAGGACATCGCCCGGGATATCGAGCGCGATTTCTATATGAGCGGCGTTCAGGCCAAGGAATACGGCCTGATCGACGAAATCTTCGAGCCTAAGAAGAAGGCCACGTGAGGGCCGGCTGGTTTCCGGGGCATTCAATTCGCGCCCGGGGCCTTAGTTTCTCTGCGCTCCGTGCCGCAGCTCCAGCTAGAGCTTCGCGACGTCTGGCGTTTGTCCGCCGCGCTCCTTGCGGGACAGCGGCGGACGTCTTACAATTTGACGGCAATTCGATGGAAACTCCGGTCCCAGCAGGGCGCTTCCGAGGGTAAATCGTGGAGAGAAGGCGCGACGAATCGAACGGGAACTTGTGCTGCTCCTTCTGCGGCAAGTCGCAGAAGGAAGTGAAGAAGCTCATCGCAGGGCCGACGGTCTACATCTGCGACGAGTGCATCGCCCTCTGCAACGACATCATTGCCGAAGAGGTGGAGAAGGACGAGCCGTCGACTGGCTCGGACCCGATGCCGAAGCCATCCGAGATCAAAGCGATCTTGGACGACTACGTGGTCGGTCAAGAGCGAGCGAAGAAGACGCTCGCCGTGGCCGTTCACAATCACTACAAGCGCATCGACACCAAGGTTTCTTCGGAGGACGTGGAGCTCGGCAAGAGCAACATCCTCCTCTTGGGTCCTACGGGTAGCGGTAAGACGCTCCTCGCCCAGACGCTGGCCAAGATCCTCAAGGTGCCGTTCGCGATCGCGGACGCCACGACCTTGACCGAAGCCGGCTACGTGGGTGAGGACGTCGAAAACATCATCGTTCAGCTCTTGCAGAACGCCGATCACGACGTCGAGCGCGCTCAGCGCGGTATCGTCTACATCGACGAAATCGACAAGATCAGCAGGAAGAGCGACAACCCCTCGATCACCCGAGACGTATCGGGTGAGGGCGTCCAGCAAGCCTTGCTGAAGATCATCGAAGGCACGATCGCGAACGTGCCGCCGAAGGGTGGACGCAAGCATCCGCAGCAGGATTTCTTGCAGGTCGACACCAGCAACATCCTGTTCATCTGCGGTGGCGCCTTCGTCGGGCTCGATCAAATCGTGCAGCGTCGCTTGGGCCAATCGCGGCTGGGCTTCGGCGCGGACGTGAAGAGCAAGAAGGAGCTCAAGCTGGGCGAGCTGCTCGCTCACGTGCAACCGGAGGATTTGCTGAAGTTCGGCTTGATCCCGGAGTTCATCGGCCGCTTGCCGGTGATCGCCACGCTGCACGAGCTGACCGAAGACGCTCTGATCGACATCCTGACCAAGCCCAAGAACAGCTTGGTGAAGCAGTTTCAAAAGCTGTTCGAGATGGACGGCGTGAAGCTCAAGTTCACGAAGGGTGCGCTGCAAGCCATCGCTCGCAAGGCCCTGGTCCGCGAGAGCGGCGCGCGCGGCCTGCGCGCCATCTTGGAAGAGGCAATGCTCGACATCATGTACGAGGTGCCCTCGAAGCAAGGCATCAAAGAAGTGGTCGTCAACGAAGACGCGATCACCAACGGCGATGCCCCGCTCATCGTCTATCACAAGGAAGCCGGCGTCGGCTGACCCGCACCTCTCTCCGCACAACATAGTCGAGCGGCGCGCGCCGCTCGACGCGTAGCCGCAGCTGGCGCAGCCGGCGGCCCTCGGAAAAATTCATGTTTTTCAAGAACGACCCCAACGATCGTAGTGCTGCGCCCCGGCGCACGGTTCCCGCGTTGCCCCTGCGCGACATCATCGTGTTTCCGCACATGGTGTCGCAGCTGTTCGTTGGACGCGAGAAGAGCATTGCCGCGCTCGACGAGGCGATGGCGCACGACAAGGAGATCTTCTTGGCGGCGCAAAAGAGCGCCAAGACCAACGAGCCGACGCCGGATGACATCTACACGGTAGGTACCGTCGGCACGATCGTGCAGCTGCTTCGGCTGGCTGATGGCACGGTCAAAGTCTTGGTCGAGGGTCGCCAGCGCGCCCGAGTGAAGCGCTACAACGACTCGAACGACTTCTTCTCCGTCGAGATCGAGGAGATCGCCGAGGCTGGCACGGCCGACGTCGAGGTCGAGGCCCTGATCCGCAGCGTGCAGAGCACCTTCGAGGTGTACGTGAAGCTGAACAAGAAGGTTCAGCCGGAAGTCTTGATGAGCGTGCAGAGCATCGACGATGCATCGAAGCTCTCGGACACGATCGCCGCCAATTTGCCGACGATCAAGCTCGCCGATCGCCAAGGCCTGCTCGAGATGGAAGAGGCCAAGAAGCGCCTCGAGCGCCTGTACGAGCTGATGCAGGCCGAGATCGAGATCCTGCAGGTCGAGAAGAAGATCCGCTCCCGCGTCAAGAAGCAGATGGAGAAGACGCAGAAGGAGTACTACCTCAACGAGCAAATGCAGGCCATCCAGAAGGAACTGGGCGGCGGCGAGCGCGATGAGTTCAAGAGCGAGATCCAAGAGATCGAAGAGAAGCTCAAGACCAAGAAGCTCAGCGAAGAAGCGCAGGGCAAGGTCAAGAAGGAGCTCAAGAAGCTGAAGATGATGCACCCGACCAGCGCGGAAGCGACGGTCGTGCGCAACTACGTGGATTGGATTTTGACCCTGCCTTGGTCGGACAAGACCGAGGAGCGCTTCGACATCACCGAAGCCGAAAAGATCCTGGACGAGGATCACTACGGCCTGAAGAAGCCAAAAGAACGCATCGTCGAGTACCTGGCGGTGCAGGCGCTGACCAAGAGCCTGAAGGGCCCCATTTTGTGCTTCGTCGGCCCTCCCGGCGTGGGCAAGACCAGCATTGCGCGCAGCATTGCGCGCGCTACCGGCCGAAAGTTCGTGCGTCTGTCACTCGGCGGCGTGCGGGATGAAGCGGAAATCCGCGGTCATCGCCGCACCTACATCGGCGCGTTGCCGGGCAAGATCATCCAGAACCTGAAGAAGGTCGGCTCCAATAACCCCGTGTTCTTGCTCGACGAGATCGACAAGATGAGCACGGACTTCCGCGGTGATCCAGCGGCGGCGCTGCTGGAGGTGCTGGATCCGGAGCAGAACAAGACCTTCAACGATCATTACCTCGACCTCGACTACGATCTCTCGGACGTGATGTTCATCACCACCGCGAACACCTTGAGCGGTATCCCGATCCCGCTCCAGGACCGCATGGAGATCATTCAGCTCACCAGCTACACCGAGTTCGAGAAGCTGAACATCGCGCAAAAGTACCTGATCCCGCGCCAAAAGAAGGAGTGCGGTCTGGAAGACGTGCCGGTGGAGTTCACCGAGAACGCCGTCCGCACGGTGATCCATCACTACACACGT